>Ga0308160_10000280_pt1 | contig 118260 bp, 89 predicted proteins | sample PhyFR1_FD_201036 | JGI IMG/M metagenome (GOLD analysis project Ga0308160, IMG submission 201036) | Phyllosphere microbial communities from UC Gill Tract Community Farm, Albany, California, United States - DLSLF.R1 | ecosystem: Host-associated > Plants > Phyllosphere > Unclassified | place... | reverse complement strand
TCCCGAACAGGACCGTGAAACGACTTTGCGCCGATGATAGTGCTGCAACCAGTGTGAAAGTAGGTTATCGTCAGGCTAGTTATATGAAGAACCCCGTCAAGTGATCTTGGCGGGGTTTTTTGCGTTTAAACGGTCCATTCTTCCACATCCTCTTTTTGCAGACCGTGCAGATGATCTGCCTCCCAGCCAGCGTGGGTTCGAGAATCCTGATCGAATACGCATGAATAAAGCCCCGTCCAGGTTACTGGACGGGGCTTTCGACGGTCAAGGCGCCCGATTTACAACGGGCGCCCCTCGCATCAGCGGTTGACGTTACGGGTGCCGACAAGTTCGATCGTCACGCGGCGGTTCTTGGCGCGGCCTTCGCGGGTCGCGTTGTCCGCCACCGGCTGGGTTTCGCCCTTGCCTTCGGTGTAGACGCGCGATGCATCCAGGCCCTTCGACACCAGGTAAGCCTTCACGGCGTTGGCGCGGCGCATCGACAGCTTGTCGTTATACGCGTTCGAGCCGACCGAGTCGGTGTGGCCGACGGCGACCATGACTTCCGGATTCATGCTCTGCAGGTTGGTGAGCAGCTCGTCGAGCGCTGCCTTGCCGGCTGGCTTGACTTCCGACTTGTCGAAGTCGAACAGGGCTTCGGCCGAGAACGATACTTTTTCCGACACCGGGGCTGGCTGCGGTGCCGGCGCCACCGGTGCCGCAACCGGCTCCGGCTGGGGAGCGAGCACTGGGGCAGGCGCGACATAGGCCGCAGCCACTGGGCGGCCCAGCTTGTAGACGAAGCTCAAGGATGCGGTATCGACGTTGCGGCCCATGGCAACATTGGCGTCGGTACGGTAGCGCTCGACTTCCCAGCGCAGTGCGGCGGCTTCGCTCAGCTTGTATTCCACACCCAGGCCGTACTTGGCGTTGGTGCCAGTGTCTTTCAGGTTGGCGCCGGCGCGTGCACGGTTACCGCCGATCTTGGTGCGTGCTTCCGCATACTGCACACCTGCGCGGCCCAGCACCGACAGGCGCTCGGTCAGTGGCAGTTGGCCGACCAGGTCGAGATTGCCGCCGCGGTACTTGGTGTCGCCACGCATGGTGCCGGCGTCGGCGGTGACTGCCGAGAACTCGAACTTGCCCAAATCGAAGTAACCAGCTTCGATGGCCAGGTAGCGGTTCAGCTGCTTGCCGCCGAACAGCTTGAAGCCGAGACCGCGTTCGTCGCGGGTAAAGGTCGCCAGGCCAGGACCGGCGGACAGCAGGTTGCCGGCGACGCGGCCGGTATCGATATCGCCGCGCGAGCCGACTACGCCGGCACCCACGTACCAGGCGCTGTTGGCCCAGTCGGGATTCACGAAGATTGCGTCAGTCCGGGTCGCCGCCGTGGTTTGTGCTTGGGCGGACACCATGCTTGCGCAGGCCAGTGCGATCAGTGCGGCGAGTTTGCTCGAAGTTTTCATGGGATATTTTTCTTTATATTAAGAACTTTACTAATTAATCGAGAAGCGGTCAGCGCTAACGACCCAGCTTTCGACCACCTTGCTCAGCTGACGAACGCCGAGCCCTTGCATCCGGAGCGACGTTTTAATTTACCTTGTGTCAACTTGCCCTAGAATAATTGCATTCTGGCAGTAGCTCATCTGTACGCTAGCGCTCATAAGGACCAGCTGTGTACAAATCGACACGCTTCGTCGCCCGATCACAAGCATGCGGGCCTGCCACTCCCGCAGCGGGCCGACGCGACACTGTCGCGTAAAATGGCCGCTATTCTCACTCCAGGGACCGCATTTGCATTCGGCACTACAACCCATTCTTCGTGCGGCAGTGTTCTACCTGCTGTCGGTCTTGGCGATCGCGGCCGTGCTGGCGGCGGGCGCCTACGCGGTCGAGGCCGTCAAGGGCGCCGTGACGGCGCACCAGCGGCTGGGCCTGACCCAGGCGGCCGAGGACCAGGTGCAGCGCTTCCGGCAGGATGGCGAGGCAGGCTTGCGCGCCCGGCTGGACGGCGCGGCGCAGTTGCCGCTGGCCGCTGTCGAGCGGCGAATCGACGCCGTGCAGCGCGCGCTGCCTGCGGCCGGTGCGAACGAGCAGGGCGAGCTGGCCGCCTTGCTGCAGGCGGGGCCGAACCGCTATGCCGAACAGCTGGCCGCACGTTACCAGGACCGGATCGCGCACGAGTTGCTGCGCCAGGAGCTGGCCTACCTGCAGTCGGTGCGCGCCCATCTGCTGGCACTGCAAAGCCAGGACGTCGCCCAGGCCGAGCGCAAGAAGCTGCTTGATCGGCACCGCGCCGTCTACGCCGCGCTCATGCAGAAACGGCAAGCGGCGGCGGGACTCGGCTGGGTCGATGCCCAGCGCCTGCGCCACCCCTGGGCCAGGAACGCGGCGCTGGACCGGCTGGACGCCGACCTGCGCGCGCTGGCCGAGCAAAACAGCCGGGCCGCCGCAGCCTACAGGGCGCAGGACGCGGCGATACGCAGCATGGCGCCAATCGCCGGCGTCGGCGCGTTCGCCGTCGATACGGGGCGGCTGGACGGCTTGCTGCAGCCGCTCGCCCGGCAACTGGACGAGGCGCGCGCCGCGGTCGCGGACAAGCTGGTGGCGCGCATCGCTGCGCCGCTGGTGCAGGCGTTGCCGCTTGCCTGCGCCATCCTTGCGCTGGCCATTGCCGGCCGCTGGGCGGTTCGCGCCTGTTTTTATTTCGTCCTCGCGCCCTTGGCAACGCGCGCCGCGCCGCTGCGCCTGGCACGCGCAGGCGCGCCGTGGACACCGGGTCAAGGAAAGCAAGAGGCTGCGTCCGCCTCCGTCGCACTGCTGTCGCCCTCGTCCGTTTCGCAGGCGCTGCATCTGGCGGCCGATGAGGAATTGCTGGTCCTGCCCGGGTATCTGCAAAGCGCCCCGGTCGGCGCCAGCCGCTCGACGCGCTGGCTGATCGCGGGCCGTCCCTGGGCCAGCCTGAGCGCCGGCATGAGCATGCTCACCTGCGTGCGCACACCGCGCCCCGAGGAGGAGGTGGTGCTGTCGGCCAGCGACGACGGCCTGAGCGAGCTCGCGCTGCTGCGCATCCCGCCCGGCCAGGCGCTGGCGATCCAGCCGCGCGCGCTGGTCGGCGTGGTCGCACGCCAGGGCGGGCAGATCGACATCCGCTGGCATTGGCGCTTTACCAGCCTGCACGCCTGGCTGACGCTGCAGCTGCGCTTCTTCGTGCTGCGCGGGCCGCTGACGCTGGCGGTGCAGGGCAGGCGCGGCGTGCGCCTGGAAGCGGCCCGCGGCACACGCACCATCCGGCAGACCGCGACGCTGGGTTTTTCCACGGACGTGGCGTATTCGACGGTGCGCGGCGAGCCTTTCCTGCCTTACCTGCGCGGCCAGGCGCCCTTGCTGTACGACCGTTTTGGCGGCGACGGCGTCTACCTGTATGACGAAACGCCGGGCGGCGGCAGCCGGCCAGGACGCGTCAGCCGTGGGCTGGAAGGCGTGACCGATGCGCTGCTCAAGCTGGTGGGTTACTGAACGCGCCTAAAAAAAAGGCGCTGTCACCGTTGCGTGTTGGACCAGCCCAGCGCCGCTCGCAGGAACTGTTCGGCAGAAACAATCCGCCCACCATCGACCGCCCAGTGCCAGCCCAGGTAGTTCGGCAGGTAACGCGAAGCGACCCATGGAAGCGTGCCAGCCATTCCCGAAAACGCCGGTGGTAGCCATTCACGTTCTGCACGTGGACCGCGCTGCGCACCCGCTCTCCCGCCTGCAGGTTCACGAATTCGTGGGAGATGCCGGTTTCACGTGCAAAGGCGCGATAGGCCGCATGTGCGTCGCTCACCAGCAGCACGTCGCGCTCGAGTACCGGCAGCAGGTGCCGGTGCAGCTGGGCCACCGTCAACGCGCCGCGCCCGGTGACGAAGTCGAAGGTGGCGCCGCTGCGGTCGCGCGCCACCAGGATGCAATCGTGGTCGCGGTTGATGCCGCGCCAACGGGCGACACCGCCACGCTTGCGCGCTGGCCGGTCGAGCTTGCGTGAACCCTTCTGCGATTCGAGCAGGAACAGTTCGTCGGCTTCGGCGATGCCGCCGAGCAGGAGAGGATGGTCGTGCTTGGCCCAGGCAAGAAAGCGGTGGCGCCAGCGAAAACTGGTGTTGCGGTGGATGCCGAGCGCGGCCGCCGCCTTGCGCACCGGCTGCCCGTCGAGCATGCGCTCCAGGTAGTCGAGCCAGCGGCCGCGGTGCCGCAAGCGCGCCAGCGGCGTACCGGTCAATGCACTGAAGGTCTTGCCGCACGCGCAGCAGCGGTAGCGTTGTACGCCGCGGTCGCGGCCATGCTTGTGACGCCGTTCACCCTGGCAAGCCGGGCAGCACAGCCGGGCTGGTGTTGCCGCCTCGATCGCGGCGCAAAGCCGGGCGAGCCCGAGTGCCGGACGCAAGCGTTCCAGCACCTGTTCGCGCTGCGGTTTGCTCAGCTCTTCCAGCCCTGCAAGCCATTTCCTGAAGCTGCCAGTCTGCACCGCCGCCTCCGTTGTCCGAACCGATCATGCTCAGACAGCCTGGAAGCTCGACAGTTCACTCAGCCCAACAGGAAACGGTGACAGCGCCTAAAAAAAATGCGTTGCCCGCTCGATGCCGGCAACGCATTCGTTTCTGGAGAACGGCTGAAACTTACGGCACGTACTTCCAGTTGCCTTTCTCGATCTTCACCATCACTTGCGAGCGCTGGTCCAGGCCCTGGTGGTTGGTCGGGCTCATGTTGAAGATGCCGTGCGAGGCCGGCAGGTTCTTGATGCCTTCCAGCGAATCGCGCAGCGCCGCGCGGAATTCCTTGGTGCCGGGCTTGGCCTTCGGTACCGCCGTCTTCGCCGCTTCCTGCAGCAGCACGGATGCGTCCCAGGCGTGGCCGCCGAAGGTCGACAGGGTTTCCTTCTTGAAGGCGGCGTTGTATTTGTTGACGTAGGCGAGCGCCGATTTCTTCACCGGGTTGGTGTCGGGCAGCTGGTTCACCACCAGCATCGGGCCGGCCGGCAGGAAGGTGCCTTCGCAATCGGCCGCGCACACGCGCAGGAAGTCGCTGTTGGCCACGCCGTGGGTCTGGTAGATCTTGCCTTTGTAGCCGCGCTCGCGCAGCGCCTTTTGCGGCAGGGCGGCCGGGGTGCCGGAACCGGCGATCAGGATCGCATCGGGATTGGCCGACACCATCTTCAGCACCTGGCCGGTCACCGATGTGTCGGTGCGCGCGAAGCGTTCGTTGGCCACCACCTTGATCTTGCGCGCCGGCGCCACCTTCTCGACCTCGCCCCACCAGCCTTCGCCATAGGCGTCGCTGAAGCCGATGAAGCCCATGGTCTTCACGCCGTTGTTGCTCATGTGCTGGGTGATCGCTGCCGCCATCTGGCCGTCGTGCTGGGTGGTCTTGAAGACCCAGCGGCGCTTGGCGTCCATCGGCTCCACGATGCGCGCGGCGCCGGCGATGGTGATCATCGGCGTCTCGGTTTCGGCTGCCACTTCCAGCATCGCCAGCGAGGTCGGGGTGATCGAGGAGCCGATCAGCAGGTCGACCTTGTCTTCCGAGACCAGCTTGCGCGCATTCTTGACCGCCTGGGTGGCGTCCGAGGCGTCGTCGAGCACGATGTACTGCACCTTCTGGCCGGCGATCTCGGCCGGGAACAGCGAGACCGTGTTCTTTTCCGGGATGCCGAGCGAGGCGGCCGGGCCGGTGGTCGAGATCGATACGCCGACCTTGATCTGGGCGTGGGCAGTCGCCGCGGCGCCGAAGGCAGCCAGCGTGGCGACGGTGAGGGCGGTCTTGCGCAAGGAAATGAGGCGGTTCATGGAGTCTCCTTTGTTGTTGGATATGCGGCAGGAACAAACCATAGTATCGCCCAGGGAAAGCAAAAAATGTCGGTTTCTCAACAGTTTTCGCATATCATCTAAAACAAATCGGGCATCAGAAGGCCTGTGCATTCTCTTTCGTGTCGCCTGGCGAAACGCAGGCGTGCAGAGCGGCATGCAACGGGTCCGCCTTCGACAGACACTTTCGAGGAGAGGAGGGCCACGGGCGCAGGCTGCTGGACGCCCGCAGGCAGCGGTATGGATTTATCGATCTTCGCCATCCTGACCCAGGATGGCATCGCCAGCGGGGCCGTGTACGTGCTGCTGGCCCTGGCGCTGGTGCTGGTGTTTTCGATCACGCGCGTGATCTTCATTCCGATCGGCGAGTTTGTCGCCTTCGGTGCACTCACCATGGCCGCGCTGCAGGCCGGCACGCCGCCGCAGAGCGCGCTCCTGCTGCTGGTGCTGGGCCTGGCCTGCTTCGTGCAGGAGCTGGTCGGCACGCTGCGCGGCGCCGCGGTCGGGCAAACCCCCACACGCGTGCTCGGCCTTTCCTTCCTCAAGTTCGTGCTGCTCCCGGCCGCCCTCTACGCCGCCGCGCGCGCGGTCGACGGCACGGCCTTGCCGATGCTGGTGCAGGTGCTGTTCACCTTTGCCATCGTCGCGCCGATGGGGCCGATGATGTACCGCCTGGCCTTCCAGCCGCTGGCCGAAAGTCCGGTGCTGGTCCTGCTCATCGTGTCGGTGGCCGTGCACCTGGTCCTGCTCGGCATCGGCCTGGTGATCTTCGGCGCCGAAGGCTCGCGCACCACGCCGTTTTCTTCGCACGTGTTCAACTTCGGCACGCTGAGCATTTCCGGCCAGAGCGTGGTCGTGATCGTCACCGCGGTCCTCCTGATCGGCGCGCTGTTCCTGTACTTCGACCGCACGCTGTCTGGTAAAGCCCTGCGCGCCACCGCTGTCAACCGGCGCGGCGCGCGCCTGGTCGGCATCGGCACCACGGCGGCGGGGCGCCTGGCTTTCCTGCTGGCGTCGAGCATCGGCACCCTGTGCGGCGTGCTGATCGCGCCGCTCACCACGGTCTATTACGACAGCGGCTTCCTGATGGGCCTGAAGGGCTTCGTCGGCGCCATCATCGGCGGCCTGGCCAGCTACCCGCTGGCGGCAGCCGGCGCCCTGATGGTCGGCCTGCTCGAAGCCTATTCCTCGTTCTACGCCAGCTCCTACAAGGAAGTCATCGTGTTCACCCTGATCATTCCGGTGCTGCTGTGGCGCTCGATCGTGCATCCGCAGGTCGAGGAGGGCGAAGCATGACGCGCCGTTCCCTGTTCATTTTCGCGATTGCCGCCTGCGTGTTCGGCCTGCTGCCGCTGCCGGCCTACTGGGTCACGCTCGGCAACTACATCGGCCTGTATGCCATCGTGGCGCTGGGCCTGGTGCTGCTCACCGGCGTCGGCGGGCTGACCTCCTTTGGCCAGGCCGCCTTTGTCGGCCTGGGCGCCTACGCCACCGCGTACCTGTCCACGAGCACCGGGCTCTCGCCCTGGCTCGGGCTGGTCGCGGGACTGGCCATCACCGCAATCTCCGCGCTGTTCATCGGCGCCATCATGCTGCGCCTGTCCGGCCACTACCTGCCGCTCGGGACCATCGCCTGGGGCCTGTCGCTGTACTACCTGTTCGGGAACATGGAGTCGCTCGGCAAGCACGACGGCATCGCCGGCATTCCGCCGCTGACCCTGTTCGGCCTCGACCTCAGCTCGGGCAAGAGCATGTACTTCCTGATCTGGCTGGTGCTGCTGGTGGCCGTGGTCTTGCTGCGCAATCTGCTCAACTCGCGCTCGGGCCGCGCCATCCGCGCGCTGAAGGGCGGCGGCCTGATGGCCGAGGCCATGGGCGTGAACACGGCGGCCATGAAGATCCGCATCTTTGTCATCGCCGCGCTGCTGGCCTGCGTGTCGGGCTGGCTGTATGCCCACCTGCAGCGCGCCGTGAACCCCTCGCCCTTCGGCCTGAACGCCGGCATCGAGTATTTGTTCATGGCGGTGATCGGCGGCGCCGGCTACCTGTGGGGCGCTATCCTCGGCGCGGCCGTGCTCACCATCCTGAAGGACCAGTTGCAAAGCTACCTGCCGGCGCTGCTGGGATCGAACGGCAACTTCGAGATCATCGTCTTCGGCATGCTGATGGTGATCTTGCTGCAGCGTGCGCGCAACGGCATCTGGCCCTTCATCGCGGCGCGCCTGCCGCAGCACCGCGACGCCGTGGCGCCGGACACTGCACCGCCGCTGGCGGTGCGCGCCAAGGCGGTGGCCGGCTATCCGCTGCTGGTGATCGACAAGGTGCGCAAGCAGTTCGGCGGCCTGGTCGCCGTCAACGACATGAGCTTTACCGTGCACGGCGGCGAGATCGTCGGCCTGATCGGGCCGAACGGCGCCGGCAAGTCAACCATGTTCAACCTGGTCACCGGCGTGCTGCCGGCCACCAGCGGCGAAGTGCGCCTGCGCCGCGGCGAGGAACTGGTACGCATCGATTCGCTGCCCTCGCGCCGTATCGTCGAACTGGGCATCGGCCGCACCTTCCAGCACGTGCACCTGCTGCCCGAGATGACGGTGCTGGAAAACGTCGCCATCGGCGCCCACCTGCGTGCGCGGCGCGGCGTGCTGGCCAGCGCCGTCAGGCTCGACCAGGCCGAGGAAGCGGCGCTGCTGTTCGAGGCGCGCCGCCAGCTCGAGCGCGTGGGCCTGGGCGCTCTGCTGTACGAGCAGGCCGGCAACCTGGCGCTGGGCCAGCAGCGCATCCTGGAAATCGCGCGCGCGCTGTGCGCCGACCCGGCCCTGCTGCTGCTCGACGAACCGGCCGCCGGCCTGCGCTACAAGGAAAAGCAGGCCCTCGCGGACCTGCTGAACAAGCTGAAGGCCGAAGGCATGAGCATCCTGCTGGTCGAGCACGACATGGACTTCGTGATGAACCTGACCGACCGCCTGATCGTGATGGAATTCGGCACCAAGATCGCCGAAGGAAACCCGGCCCAGGTGCAGCAAGACCCGGCCGTGCTGGAAGCCTACCTCGGAGGACTGGACTGATGACGAGCGCACCCGTATTGGAAGTAAAGGACCTGCACGTCGCCTACGGCAAGGTCGAAGCGCTGCATGGCGCCAGCATCAAGGTCGAAGCCGGCCAGATCGTCACCGTGATCGGCCCGAACGGCGCCGGCAAGTCGACCATGCTGAATGCGATCGCCGGCGCGCTGGGCGCCAACGCATCCACCCAGGGCGCCGTGCTGCTGCGCGGCGCGGACGTCAAAGCCTGGCCGGTGGAAGAGCGCGTGGCCCAGGGCATGAGCCTGGTGCCCGAGAGCCGCGATTTGTTCACCACCATGAGCGTGGAGGACAACCTGATGTTGGGCGGCTACACGCGCTACAAGCGCGGCGAGAAAGACCTGCGCACCCAGCTGGAGCTGGTGTACGACCTGTTCCCGCGCCTGCGCGAGCGCCGTACCCAGGCGGCCGGCACCATGTCGGGCGGCGAGCGCCAGATGGTGGCGCTGGGCCGCGCGCTAATGGCCAAGCCGGCGCTGCTGATGCTCGACGAGCCGAGCCTGGGCCTGGCGCCGCTGATCGTGAAGGAGATCTTCCGCATCATCGTGCGCCTGAAGGAAACCGGCGTGGCGATCCTGCTGGTCGAGCAGAACGCGCGCGCGGCGCTGCAGGCGGCCGACTATGCCTACGTGCTGGAGACCGGCGACGTGGTGATGGAAGGGCCGGCCAGCGCACTGGCGAACGACCCGAAAGTCATCGATACCTATCTGGGGCTGAACAAGAAATCCGCGTAAGGGGAGGGCAGGCGATGGCGGCAATCCGGTGTGTAGGTGTGATCGGGACGGGCGTGATCGGCGCCAGTTGGGCGGCCTACTTCCTGGCGCGCGGTTTCGAGGTCTCGGCCTGCGACCCGATGCCGGGGGCCGAGGCCAGGCTGCACGCCGCCGTGGCGGCCCACTGGCCGGTGCTGGCAAGCCTGGGCCTGGCCGATGGCGCGTCGCCGGCGCGCCTGCGTTTCTCGGCCGACCTGGCGCAGGCCCTGCAAGGCGTCGACTTCGTCCAGGAAAACGGGCCCGAACGCGAAGACCTGAAGCTGGCGCTGTTTCGCGACATGGATGCGCTGCTGGCGCCCGAGGTGATCCTGGCCTCGAGTTCCTCGGGCTTGCTCATGAGCCGGGTGCAGGGCGCCTGCCGCCATCCCGGACGCGTGGTGCTCGGCCATCCTTTCAATCCGCCGCACATGATCCCGCTGGTCGAAGTGATCGGCGGCGCACTCACGTCGCCGCAGACCATCGCGCGCGCCATGGATTTTTATGCCGCCATCGGCAAGCGGCCGATCCACGTGCGCAAGGAAGTGCCGGGCCATATCGCCAACCGCCTGCAGGCGGCGCTGTGGCGCGAAGCCTTCCACCTGGTGGAGCAGGGCGTGGCCAGCGTGGCCGACGTCGACACCGCCATTGCCTACGGCCCCGGCCTGCGCTGGGCCTTGATGGGGCCTTTCCTGAACCTGCACCTGTCGGGCGGCGAGGGCGGCCTGCGCCATATGCTCGATCACATCGGGCCGCCGATGGAAAGCTGGTGGGCCGACCTGGGCACGCCCCACATCACCGAGGAACTCAAGGCGACCCTGTGCGCCGGTCTCGATGCGGCCTTGCAGGCACACGACCGCGCCGCCCTGGCGCCGGCACGCGACACGCTGCTGGCCGGGCTGATCGAGGCGAAGGCGGGCAAGCCGGAATTGCCCTGAGCAGGCGGCGCTCCAGGCGGAACACGGCCTCCGACATGATCCTCAACGGAACACAGGCGCTAGTCTGCCATCAAAAAAACGTAACTAACCAACTTGAAAATCACGACCCACAATAACATTCCACGCTACCGACTACGGCAAGTCCATCAACACGCAAACAGGCTTGCAAAGAGGAGGCGCGGGCTAGGCCAGCCAACGCTCGAGCGCCGCGATCACCGGCGCGTCGTTCGGATGCGCCGCTACCTGGCGCAGCAGGCTTGGGGGCACCAGGTGCACCGCCTGCGATTCCCAGCCCATGTCGCCCGGGCTGCCTCCAACGCGGCGCGCAATGTAAAAGCGGGTATAGGTGAGCGTGCGCCGCACGTCGAGCAGGAAGGCCTCGACCCGCACCTGCAGCCCCGACTCCTCGAAGGCTTCGCGCACGGCCGCGCAATGCAGGCTGGTGCCCGGATCGACCCGGCCCTTGGGAAACGTGGCGCTGTAGCCACCGAAGCCGTTCGAGGGCGCCACCAGCCACACGCGGCCGTCGTCTTCCAGGATCACCGCGCCGGCGGCGGCGGCCATCCCGGCCGGCAGCACGAAGGGCGGTTCCTCGACGCCGATGTCGGCCACGCAGGCACTCCAGCCATCCGTGCTGCCCGGCGCTTCGGCCCAGGGCGAGAAGGGGACGCCGGCCAAGGCAGGCGGCAGCGCGCCGCTGGGCAGCACGGTCGCGATCTTGCCCGGGTCTTCCCAGTGCGATAGCGGCGTTGGCGTGGACGGCGTGCGGATGACGACCGGCCGGCCATCGTCGTCGGGGAGGGGGTGATAGGTGGTCATGCGAATGGCACGAGACAAAACCACGATCATCCACGCTTTGCGCCGCGCTGGCAATCGGATGGCGCCTTGCGCTATGCTGTCGGCCCTAGACGATCCACAGGCGTCCTGCGATCCAGGGCGCGCCAGCACATGCCAGACAAGACCGACCCTCGACAGCACACGGACGCAGCGCACACGGCGCTCGGCCTGCAGCGCCTGCCGCCGCGCCCCACGGTGCTCGACGCCGATCCGGCACAGGACGCAGAGGCGAGAAAGGCGGCCCGCGCCCGCCGCGACGCCGAGGTGCGCGGTGTCAGCTCGATCGAGGCCATGCGCGCCGCGGTACAGCGCGTCTCGCGCACGCTGCCAGTGCTGCACACGGTGCCGCGCCTGCGCGCGCTCGATGCCCCCGCCTTCCGGGCACGCGCCGCCCAGGGCCTGCCTTTCCTGGTCGAGGGCGCGGCCAGTCGCTGGCCGCTGTGCAGCCTCACGCCGCAGACCCTGCGCGAGCAGTTCGGCGCCTTGCCGGTACGCGCCCGCGTCGGCGACTACGTCGGCACCGCCTTCGCCGCCGACCGCGCCATGCAGGATATGTCGATGCTGGCCTACCTGGACCTGGCCGCCGCCGGCGCCGAGTCCCTGCCGCCCTACGTCGGCAACCTCGAGCTGCGCGAACTGAACCGCTACTGCCACTGGCCGGCCTGGCTGGAGAAACCCGGCCCGCCGCGCTTCTGGCTCGGCCCGGGCGGCACGGTGACGCCGCTGCATTGCGACTACGACGACAACCTGTTCGCGCAAATCTGGGGCAGCAAGCGCATCTGGCTGGCGCCGCCGCACCACGACGCCTTTCTCTATCCGCGCGAAGCCAACGCCTTGCTGTTCGGTTCTCCCTTCGATCCCGACGCGCCCGACTATGAACGCTATCCGCTGGCACGCCAGGCCGCGCTGGTTGAGGTGCTGGTCGAGGCCGGCGACATGCTGTACGTGCCGGCCGGCTGGTTCCACCAGGTGCGCTCGCTGGAGTTTTCGCTCTCCGCCAACCGCTGGTCGCGCGCCATGCCAGCCGTCCTGCACAGCGGGGGTCAGGTCTGACATCCAGACACGAGCTCTGCTGTATTTCGCTTTTCGAGAAGCGCGCGCGGCTTGTAAAGCCGGTAGATTCGGCTGTACGGCTGGGCTCGTGTCTCGATGGCAGACCTGACCCCGGCTTGTGCTAGAGTGCCTGCCTTGCCTTTTACCCTTGATCTGGAATCATCATGAGCAATAACACCCCCGGCCCGGAGTTCTGGCAGCGCGTCGACGCAGTCGTCAACGTCGCGAACGACCAGTGCGATGCGGCCACGGCCAACGAAGTGGCGGCCTCGACGCTGTTCGCCGCCGCCCGCTTCAACGCTTTCCTGCTGGCCAAGGGCACGGGCAGCGCGGAGAACATGAAGCTCGAACGCGAGGAAGCACTGGAATACTTCATGGCCCAGTTCCGCGGCATGATGGCGGCGAATCTCGACGACTTCATCGCCAACTTCGACAGTTACATCCAGCCCGACCCGCAGTAAGAGCCTATCCCAGTAGGCCCGAGTCGCTGCTGGCGCGCCTGACAAGCGGGGGCGGCGTTACTCGTCGTTGCATGGCTCGCCATGCGGCCTCCTCGCGCCTTGCCCGCGCTTGCCATGCTGACACCATCCGCTTCCCCGTGCCTACTGAGATAGGCTCTAAGCAGCGCAGCCGGTTTTACGCCGGCTGTCTGTCCAGGGGCGTCTCGTGCAAGGACGCGCCTGCCTTCCGGTAGGGGCCGCGCCGGCCCCGGCGCCGTATGCTGGAACCGGATGCGCATCCCGGCGTCCAACATTCCAGACCAGCCCCGGACAGCGACCATGCATGCCACCCTCCAGCCGCCAGGCTGTGCCGACCACGACGAGCCGATCGAGGTCGCGCGCATCCGCCTGTGGAATCCCGCCAGCGCCACCGCCTTGCTCGGCGAGTTCTACAGCGCCGACCGCGTGCTGGCGCGCTGGGGCAGCGTGCACGACGGCCGCCCGGTCGGCTTCGAGGTCACCTTCCACGACGGCTATGTGGTCAGCGGCAGCCATGCCTTTTTCCGCAAGGGCAAGCGGCGCTGCCTGCTGGCTACCCACGTGCGGCGCCTGCTGGAGCGCGCCGCCAGCCAGGCCGACGCCGGTTTTTCCACGCCCAGGCCGGACCCGTCGCGCTACGTCCTTCCCATCTGACCCGCGCCCCTGGCACACCCCACCCTCGGAAGACCCATCATGTCCCAACGCCTGGCCCACGCCATCCCCACCCAGCGCCAACAAACCCGCACGCATCCGCTGTACTGGTGCTGCCTCCTGCTGCTGTGCTCAGCTTACTTGCAGGGCGGGCTGGTCAAGGCCTTCGACTTCCAGGCGGCGCTGGCCGAGATGCGCCACTTCGGCCTGGCGCCAGAGCGCCCGCTGGCGCTGCTGACCATCGCCGGCGAACTGGGGGCTTCCTTGCTGGTGCTGTGCGGTGTGCTGCGCTGGGCCGGTGCGCTGTACCTGGCGCTGTTCACGCTGGCTGCGAATTTCGTGGCCAACCGTTTTTGGGAACTGCTTGATCCGGCGCGCACGCTGGCGGCGAACGGCTTCTTCGAGCACCTGGGCCTGGTCGGCGCCTTCCTGATCGTCGCCTGGGTCGATGTCAAAGGCCGGCCACGAGGCTGACTTGTCGACTGGTCTTTCGGTCGGTGGCAAGCCGGCGGTGACGCTATACGCTGCCCTGGTCCCAACCACTGAAAGACGACAAATGAACAATCTCACCACCGCCGCCGGCGCGCCCGTCGCCGACAACCAGAACGTGCAGACCGCCGGCCCGCGCGGGCCGATGCTGCTGCAGGACGTCTGGTTTCTCGAAAAGCTGGCCCACTTCGACCGCGAAGTCATTCCCGAACGGCGCATGCATGCCAAGGGCGCGGGGGCCTGGGGCAGCTTCACCGTCACCCACGACATCAGCCGCTATACCAAGGCGCGCATCTTCGGCGAGGTCGGCAAGACCACGCCGCTGTTCGTACGTTTCTCGACCGTGGCGGGTGAACGCGGCGCGGCCGACGCCGAACGCGACATCCGCGGCTTTGCCATGAAGTTCTATACCGAGGAAGGCAACTGGGACCTGGTCGGCAACAACACGCCGGTGTTCTTCCTGCGCGACCCGTTGAAGTTCCCGGACCTGAACCACGCGATCAAGCGCGACCCGCGCACCGGTCTGCGCAACCCCGACAGCAACTGGGACTTCTGGACCCTGCTGCCGGAAGCCCTGCACCAGATCACCATCCTGATGAGCGAACGCGGCCTGCCGCGCAGTCACCGCCATATGCACGGCTTCGGCAGCCACACCTACAGCTTCATCAACGCCGCCAGCGAGCGTCATTGGGTGAAGTTCACCTTCAAGACAGCCCAGGGCATCGAGAACCTGAGCGACGCCGAGGCCCAGGACCTGATCGGCCGCGACCGCGAAAGCGCCGGGCGCGATTTGTACGAGGCGATCGAGGCCGGCCGGTGCCCGCGCTGGACCATGTACGTCCAGCTCATGCCGGAAGCCGACGCCGGGCGCTACCACATCAATCCGTTCGACTTGACGAAAGTGTGGCCGCATGCGGACTATCCGCTGCACGAAGTCGGCGTGATGGAGCTGGACCGCAACCCGGAGAACTACTTCGCCGAGGTCGAGCAGGCCGCCTTCAACCCGGCCAATATCGTCCCTGGCATCGGCTTCTCGCCCGACCGCATGCTGCAGGGCCGCCTGTTCTCCTATGGCGACGCGCAGCGCTACCGGCTGGGCGTGAACCACCACCAGATCCCGGTCAACGCGCCGCAGTGTCCCTTCCACAGCTACCACCGCGACGGGCAAATGCGCGTCGACGGCAATGCGAAGGGCGCTACCCCCTACGAGCCGAACAGCCATGGCGAGTGGCGCGAACAGCGCGATTTCCGCGAACCGCCACTGGCGCTGGACGGCGCGGCCGACCACTGGAACCACCGCGCCGATGACGACTATTATTCGCAGCCTGGCGCCTTGTTTCGCCTGATGACGCCGCAGCAGCAGGCCAATCTGTTCGAGAACACGGCGCGCGCCATGCGTGGCGTGAGGGCGGAGATCAAGGCGCGCCACGCGGCCAATTGTGCCAGGGCCGACGAGGCCTATGGCGCCGGTGTGCGGGCGGCGTTCGAGCGAATTGGCGGGTAAGAGGGGAAGGAGGGGCGGTCGCCCCTCCCGGTCACAGCTGGATCAGCCGCGCAGGAAAGCCAGCAGCTCGGCGTTGAGCTTGTCCTTGTGGGTCAGCGGCAGGCCGTGGCCGGCGCCTTCGTAGACCGACAAACGGCCCTGCGGCAGCAGCTCGACGGCGCGCCGCGCGGTGGTGGCGATCGGTACGATCTGGTCGTCGCCGCCGTGGACCACCAGGGTCGGGATCGTCATCTTCTTCAGGTCTTCGCTGAAGTCGGTTTCCGAGAACTGCTTGATGCAGGCGTAGGCGCTCTTGATGCTGCATTGCAGGCCCTGGCGCAGGAAGGACTGGCGCATGCCCTCGGATACCTTGGCGCCGTCGCGGTTGAAGCCGAAGAAGGGCATGGTCAGGTCGAGGAAGAACTGGGCGCGGTCGGCCTGCACGCCGGCGCGGATGCCGTCGAAGACGTCCAGCGGCACGCCGTCCGGGTTGTTCGGCGAGACCACCATCTGCGGCGTCACCGCGCCCACCAGCACGGCTTTTGCCACGCGGCCGGTACCGTGGCGGCCGATGTAGCGCGCCACTTCGCCGCCGCCGGTGGAGTGGCCGACCAGGGTGGCGCCGCTCAGGTCGAGGGTGTCGAGCACGGTGGCCAGGTCGTCGGCATAGGTGTCCATGTCGTTGCCGTGCCAGGGCTGGCTGGAGCGGCCGTGGCCGCGGCGGTCGTGGGCGATCACGCGGTAGCCGTGGTTGGCCAGGAACAGCATCTGGTCTTCCCAGGCGTCGCCCGAGAGCGGCCAGCCGTGGCTGAAGACCACCGGGGCGCCGTGGCCCCAGTCGGTAACGTGGATGCGGGTGCCGTCGCGGGCGGTGACGGAATCGATGGTGCGGGTGGCGCTCATGGCAGTGTCCTCTCAGGTGGTGGATGCGCCGCGCGGAACGCGGCGTCCGGGCCATTCTGCAGGTCTTGGCGGGGGCGGCCTAGCTATACGAAGGGATAGCGGCGGGGTGGGATGGTGGGATGGTGGGTTCTCGAACCCACCGCCGTACAACATCAAAGGCTGATGTATCCGCGCTTGACGGCCAGCGTCACCGCATGCGTGCGGTCTCCCGCCCCCAGCTTGACCAGGATCGTGCTCATATGCGTCTTGACGGTCGGCTCGCTGATGCTGAGCGCCTCGCCAATCACGCGGTTCGAGTTGCCGTTGGCGGCCAGGCGCAGCACGTCGAGCTCGCGCGCCGACAGGGCGTCGGCCTGGTGATGGTTGTCAACGTCGCGCTGGACCATGGGTGCGATCACGCTGGCGCCGCGGTACACGTTGCGCACCGCCTGCGCCAGCGCCTGGCCGGAGGCGTCCTTCAGCAGGTAGGCCGCGGCGCCCGCCTTCAGGGCCGCCACCACGCGCGCGTCGCCGCTGTAGGTGGTGAGCACGACGATCCGCGCGTCGGGATGCAGCGCGCGGATGCCGATGATCGCTTCCAGCCCATCCTTGACCGGCATCTGCAGATCGACCAGCGACACATCGGGCCGGTGGCGGGCGAAGTCGGCGATCGCCTCCGCGCCGTTGGCGGCGGTGCAAACGATCTCGATGCCGCCCTGGGCCAGCAGGGCGGCGGCGATACCGTCGCGCATCATCGGGTGGTCGTCGGCCACCATCACGCGGATCGGCGTGCTCGAGGCAGTAGTCATGTCGCAGCAGTCAGGTCAAGGGTATCAGGAGGCATAGGCGTTCATCGAGGCCAGCCGGGCGGCGGCGGGCGGCCGGTGCAGCGGCAGGCGCAGGCGGAAGCACACGCCGTGCGGCGCGCAGGGTTCGAACCAGAGCTGGCCGCCGTGCGCGCGCACGATGGATGCGCTGATCCCCAGGCCCAGGCCGCCGCCGCTCTTCGGCTGCTTGTCGCGTCGATTATCGGTGCTGCCGGCGAGGCTGGCAACCACCTGCGGCTGGCGCGCCGGCGCAATGCCGGGGCCGTTGTCCGAGACGGCGATCTCGATCTCGCCGCCACGGCGCAGGGTCTCGATGCGGATGCGCGGCTGTGGCGCCTGGCGCCAGGCGGCCAGCGCCTCGATGGCGTTCACCAGCAGGTTCGTCACCACCTGCTGCAGCTGCACACGGTTGGCGTCGATGCTGAGCTGGCCCAGGCCGTAGACGGTGTCGATGGCGATACCGTGCCGGCGCAGCGGCCAGCACAGCGTTGCCAAGGTATCGCGCAGCGCCGCGTCGACGGCGACGCTGGCGGTTTCGACCTGCTCGCCGGCAGACTGGCGCTGCAGGCCGCGCACGATGTCGCCGGCCTGGCGGCCCGCGCCGGCGATCAGCGCCAGCGACTCAAGTGCACGGTCGATGTCGGGTTCGGCGCGGCACAGCCATTTACGGGCGGCCGCCGCATGCAGGGCGATCGCGGCTAGCGGCTGGTTGACCTCGTGGGCGATGGCGTGGCCCAGTCGCCTGGATACGGCGCCCGGGCAGGGCAGGCTGCAGTCGGCGCAGGCCGCCCCGCTTGAACTGCAGCCGCGGTGGGCGGCCAGCTGGTGCAGGACCGACGGGGTGACAGGGGCAGATTTCAGGACCAGGTTCATGGGCTCGGCTTTCATCCGTTCGTTCAGTGCATCGCAGGCGATTGCGCGACGTCCGGCCCATTATGCTGCCCTGCAGCGTGAATCCTTTCATACGATAGTCGTACCGATTTCACAAAATCTGTATGTACAGGTGAGGCGTAGGGTGGACGGGTCCCCCGTCCACGCGTTCAACAGGCAGCTGCTTAGCCACGGGGCATACCGGAGTTGGACGCGTGGACGGCAGAGCCGTCCACCCTACGATCAAAACGCGAAGCAGCTGCAGCCGAACGCGCCCCAGAATCCCTGGTAGTCCGACACAGGTACCGTCGAGCGCCGTGCCCGGTCGTGGCCGTGGCCATGCACCCCACATGCGCCGGCGCACTGGTGGGCCAGCTGCGCCACCGGCTGCGGCGGCGCGGCGCGGTAGTGGCCCGCCACCCGGTTCACCGGCGACCATTCCGGCAGCACCGGAATCGGCGGCGGCGCAATCGATGTAAACTCGGCCTGCCCATACACCACCTTGCCCCCAACCACCGTCAGCACCGACTCGATGGCCTTGATGTCATCCTCCGGCACGCGGAAGAAATCGCTTGAGAGCACGGCCAGGTCGGCCAGCATGCCGGCGCGGATCCGTCCCTTCTTGCCTTGCTCGCTCGAGAACCATGCACTGCCGCTGGTCCAGAGTTCAAGGGCGGTGTCGCGCGACAGGCGCTGGCTCGCATCGTTCAGGCGCATGCCGCCCACGGTGCGCCCCGACACCAGCCAGTACAGCGCCGTCCACGGGTTATAGCTGGCCACGCGGGTGGCGTCGGTGCCGCCGCCGACCGGCACGCCCATCTCCAGCATGCGCGCTACCGGCGGCGTGGCCTTGGCCGCCTCGGCGCCGTAGCGCTCGACGAAGAACTCGCCCTGGAAGGCCATGCGGTGCTGGATCGCGATGCCGCCACCCAGCGCGCGCACGCGCTCGATGTTGCGCGGGCTGATGGTCTCGGCGTGGTCGAAGAACCAGGACAGGCCGGCGAAGGGGATGTCGCGGTCCACCTTCTCGAACACGTCGAGCATGCGCGAGATCGACTCGTCGTAGGTGGCGTGCAAGCGGAAAGGCCAGCGCTGCTCAACCAGGTGGCGCACCACTTTTTCCAGCTCGTCCTCCATCCCTTCGGGCAGGTCGGGGCGCGGCTGCAGGAAGTCCTCGAAGTCCGCCGCCGAGAACACCAGCATCTCGCCGGCGCCGTTGTGGCGGTAGAAGTCGCTGCCGTCGCCGGGCTTGATCATGCCGGTCCACTGCTGGAAGTCGTTCAGTTCCTTGCCCTTGTTCTGGGTGAACAGGTTATAGGCGATGCGGATGGTGAGCTGCTCGGCGCGCGCCAGCTCGTCGATGACGGCGTAGTCCTCCGGGTAGTTCTGGAAGCCGCCGCCGGCGTCGATGGCGCTGGTCAGGCCCAGGCGGTTCAGTTCGCGCATGAACTGGCGCGTCGAGTTCACCTGCAGATCGTGCGGCAGGCTCGGGCCCTTGGCCAGCGTGGCGTACAGGATCATCGCGTTCGGGCGCGCGATTAGCATGCCGGTCGGGTTGCCGTCGGCGTCGCGTACGATCTCGCCGCCCGGCGGGCTGGGGGTGTTGCGGTCGTAGCCGACGGCGCGCAGGGCGGCGCGGTTGAGCAGCGCGCGGTCGTACAGGTGCAGCACGAACACCGGCGTGTCGGGCGCGGCGCAGTTGATTTCCTCGATGGTCGGCATGCGCTTTTCGGCGAACTGGAACTCGTTCCAGCCGCCCACCACGCGCACCCATTGCGGAGTCGGGGTGCGGTCGGCTTGCGCCTTCAGCATGCGCAGGGCGTCGGCCAGCGACGGCACGCCTTCCCAGCGCAGCTCGAGGTTGTAGTTCAGGCCCCCGCGGATCAGGTGCAGGTGCGAGTCGTTCAGGCCGGGGATCACGGTGCGGCCGTTCAGGTCGATCAGCTGGCTGCCCGGCGCGCGGTGGCGCATCACTTCGTCGGTGTCGCCGACGGCGAGGAACTTGCCGTCCTGGATGGCGACCGCGCTGGCCTGCGGCTGTTCGCGGTCGACGGTATGGAAGCAGCCGTTGAACAGGATGAGTGGGGGCGATGCCGCCGGTGGCGCTGTGGTCATGGATAGTCCTTGAAGGGTCAGTAGGTGGGCAGCAGGCCGCGCCGCTGGGCGACGCTGGCCGCTTCGGTGCGCGAGCCGACGTTGAGTTTCGCGAGGATGTTGTTGATGTGGTACTTGACGGTGCCGACGCCGATGCCGGCGTCGCGCGCAATCAGCTTGTTGCTCTTGCCGGCGCTGAGGTGGGCCAGGATGTCGAGTTCGCGCACCGACAGGGCGCTGGCGGGAATGCGCCGCGCCAGCTTCGCGGCCAGCGCCGGCGGCAGGTAGCGCCGCCGCGCCATCGCCTGGCGCAAGCAGTGCACGATCTCCTCGAAGGCCGACTGCTTCAACAGGTAGCCGCAGGCGCCGGCGGCGAGGGCGCGGTGCACGTCCTCGTCGCCGTCGAAGGTGGTCAGCACGACGATGCGCGCCTCGCGGTGGCGGGCGCGGATGCGCGCAATCGCATCCAGGCCGCCGCCCGGCATGTTCAGGTCGACCAGCAGCACGTCCGGGCGCAGGCGCTCGTACTGGGCGACGGCGCCGTCGGCGTCCACGGCCTGGCCGAGCAGGTCCAGGCCGGGTTCGGCCTCGATCAGGGCGGCGATGCCGGCCAGTATCAAGGGATGGTCGTCGGCGACGACGAGGGAGATGCGGGGCTGCTCCATGGCGTGGCTCCTCAGGCTGGCAAACGATGGCCGGCGCAGCGGCGCCAGCCCCGCGATTGTCGGCGCGCGCCGGCCGCCGCACCAGTTATACGAAAGGATAGGCCGGCGCGGGCGCGATTACGCCTTGATGAAGGCGAGCAGGTCGGCGTTCAGGCGCGCCTTGTGCGTGGTCGGCAGGCCGTGCGGTGCGCCTTCGTACACCAGCAGGGTGGCGTTCTTCACCAGCTTGGCAGCGGCGCGGCCGGCGGCGTCGATCGGCACGATCTGGTCGTCGTCGCCATGCACGACCAGGGTCGGCACGGTGATCTTCTTCAGGTCGGCCGTGAAGTCGGTCTCCGAGAACTGCTTGATGCAGTCGTAGGCGTTCTTGATCCCGCACTGCATGCCCTGGTTGCGGAAGGTGTCGCGGATGCCTTGCGACGGCTTGGCGCCCTGGCGGTTGTAGCCGTAGAACGGCAGCGTCAGGTCCATGAAGAACTGGGCGCGGTCTTCCAGCACACCCTTGCGGATGCCGTCGAACACCGTCATCGGCAAGCCGTTCGGGTTGGTGGCCGACTTCACCATCTGCGGCGGCACGGCGCCGACCAATACCGCCTTGGCCACGCGTGCATTGCCGTGGCGCCCGATGTAGCGTGCCACTTCGCCGCCGCCGGTGGAGTGGCCGACCAGCACCGCCTGTTTCAGGTCGAGGTGGTTGATCAGGGCGGCCAGGTCGTCGGCATAGGTGTCCATGTCGTTGCCGCTCCAGGGCTGGCTCGACAGGCCGTGGCCGCGGCGGTCGTGGGCGATCACGCGGTAGCCATGCGAAGCGAGGAAGAACATCTGGTCTTCCCAGGCGTCGCCCTGCAGCGGCCAGCCGTGGCTGAAGACCACCGGCTGGCCGCTGCCCCAGTCCTTGTAGTGGATGACGGTGCCGTCGGCGACGGTGAGGTAGTGGCCGGCGCGGCCGCCTGGCTGGCCTGGTGCGGCTGGCTTGGCGCCCGCGGCTGCGGCGGCGCTGCCGGCTGCGGCCAGGCCCGCGCCGGCGGCAGCGGAGGCAACGCCGGTCAGCAGCGAGCGGCGCGAGAGGGATTGGTTCGACATGGTGATCCTTTCAGGTGGTTGGACTGCTTCGAGCGTGTGAATAAATCGCCATGGCTGCGTTGCATCGTCTCGCCGTACCCTCGTACTGTCTTCGACTCTGCGCCTTGCCCTGCCGATTTATTCACACGCTCTTCGGAAGGCAGTACGGCGGAGTGTAGGGACGCCCGCCATGCATGGCACTGGCCGAAAGGCCGGGTGGATGACGAACTGGCCGAATGGCAGGGGTGGCAGGAAACGGCGCGCCTTAGGATGCTTCCACGCTGCGGTGGCCTGGGGTGCTATCTCCTCTCCAGCACCGCGCACCGAGGGAGACACGATGAACGAACCGCGACACATCCAGGGCCAGGGCATGGCGCTGGGCTTCTTTGCCGGCTATGTCGACACGCTCGGCTTCCTGGCACTGTTCGGGCTGTTCACGGCCCACGTGACCGGTAACTTCATCCTGATCGGCGCGGCCCTGGCCGACCCCTCGCGCAGCTCGGTCCTGCTGAAGTTCCTGGCCTTCCCGGCTTTTATCGCCGGCGTGGCGGCGGCGCGCGTGCTGGTGCTGCTGGTCGAACGGCGCCGGGTGCTGGCGCTGCGCCCGGCGCTGCTGCTGGAACTGGTGCTGCTGCTGGGCTTCATGGGCTTCGGCATGGCGGCCACCCCGGTCGGCAGCGAGGCCGGGCCGCTGGCCATGGCCTCGGGCCTGCTCGGCGCCGCCGCCATGGGCGCGCACAGCGCGATCAGCCGCCTGCTGCTGGGCCACCTGGCGCCGACCTCGATGATGACCGGGAACGTGACGCAAATCGTGATCGACGCCGTCGACCTGCTGCGCGGCGCCGACGACCCCGGCCTGCAGGCGCGTTTCGCCAAGGTCTTGTGGCCGCTGCTGTCCTTCGCCCTGGGCTGCATCGCGGCGGCTTTCGGCTACCTGTGGTTCGGCTTCGCCGCGCTGGCGCTGCCGGTGCTGATCCTGCTCGGGCTGCTGGTGTCGGAGCGGCCGCAACGCGCCGCCGCGGCCCAGGCCAAGATTTCCTAACCGCGGCCCATTCCGGCGCCGCATCATCCAAGCAAAGAAGGTGACAACATGAGCAATCCAAAACTCGAGGTCCTGACCCCGCACAACTCGCAGCTGATCTTCATCGACCAGCAGCCGCAGATGGCGTTCGGCGTGCAGTCGATCGACCGCCAGGTCTTGAAGAACAACACCGTCGGCCTGGCCAAGGCCGCCAAGGTGTTCGACGTCCCGACCACCATCACCACCGTGGAAACCGAAAGCTTCTCCGGCCATACCTACCCGGAGCTGCTCGACGTCTTCCCAGGCAAGCCGATCCTGGAACGCTCGTCGATGAATTCCTGGGACGACCAGAAGGTGCGCGACGCGCTGAAAGCCAACGGCCGCAAGAAGGTGATCGTCTCGGGCCTGTGGACCGAGGTATGCAACACCACCTTCGCCCTGTGCGCGATGCTCGAAGGCGAGTACGAGATCTACATGGTGGCCGACGCCTCGGGCGGCACCAGCAAGGAAGCCCACGACTTCGCCATGCAGCGCATGATCCAGGCCGGCGTGATCCCGGTCACCTGGCAACAGGTGCTGCTGGAATGGCAGCGCGACTGGGCCCACCGCGACACCTACAACGCGGTGATGGACATCGTGCGCGAGCACTCGGGCGCCTACGGCATGGGCGTCGACTACGCCTACACCATGGTGCACAAGGCGCCGCAGCGCATCAGCGGCAGCCACGAGACGCTGGCGCCGGTGCCGGCCAACTAAGGCGGCACGCTCGTCAAGCATGGCAGGCATGGGGCGGCGCTCCGTGTCCTGCCCTTTTGTTTACTGGAGGACCCATGAAGATCTACATCGTATCGCTGGCGGCCGGCATCCTGGTCGGTTTGGTCTATGCGCTGCTGCAGGTGCGCTCGCCGGCGCCGCCGGCCATCGCCCTGGTCGGCCTGCTGGGCATGCTGGTCGGCGAACAGGCCGGGCCGATCATCAAGCGGGCGCTGGTCCGGGAGCCGATCACCGCGAGCTGGCTGCGCAGCGAGTGCGTAACGCGGATCACCGGCGTCGAGGCCAAGCCGGCTGCTGCGCAAAACCGCGCTTCAGGCGACAATAGCGCCTGAACGGGACCGGGAGGCGGGCATGGACAGGGCGGAAGCGCCGGCGGGGGCATCGGGCCCGGCCATCTACGTGGTCGACGACGACCACGGCGTGCGCGGCGCCGTGCTCGACCTGCTGCGCGCCGAAGGCCATGTCGCGCGCGGCTTTGCGGCCGGTGCGGACTTCGTGGCTGCGGTGGGCGAGGTGGGGGGCGAGGCGCCTTCCTGCCTGGTGTGCGACATGCACATGCCCGGCCTCGATGGCTTTGCCGTGGCGGCGGCCCTGGCGCGCGACGGTATCGACATCCCGGTCATCTTCATGACCGGCTTCGGCACCATTCCCATGTCGGTGCGGGCGATGAAGGCCGGCGCCGTCGAGTTCCTGACCAAGCCGATCGTGCCGGAGGCCTTGCTGCAGGCCGTGCGCGAGGCGCTGGCGATCGATGCGGCGCGCCTGGCCGCGCGGCGCGACCTGGCCGCGCTGCGCCAGCGCCATGCCAGCCTGACCCCGCGCGAACGCGAGACCATGCAGCTGGTGATCGGCGGCCTGCTCAACAAGCAGGTGGCCGACGCGCTGGGCGTCAGCGAGATCATGGCCAAGACCCACAAGCGCAAGGTGATGGAAAAGATGGCGGCGCGCTCGCTGCCCGACCTGGTGCGCCACGCCGAGCGACTGCAGATCGAAAAGACGCGCAGCCGTTGACGATCAGTACCCAACGGTGAAACGCGCCCGCACATGCGCAGGCCGTTCCAGCTCATCGATCATCGCCATCGCATAATCGGCCAGCGAAATGCGGCTATTCCCATCCGCATCGACCAGCAGGCTGTCGGCGCCGAGGCGGAAGACACCAGTGCGCGCCCCCGGCTCGAGGTGGGCGGAAGGCGCCAGCACAGTCCAGTCCAATTCCTCTTCCTGGCGCAACAGGTCCAGCGCCTGCCGCGCGCCTTCCGCTGTCGCCTTCCATTCGGCCGGGAAGCCCGGCGTGTCGAGCAGCTGCAGGCCAGGCGCCACTTCCAATCCGCCGGCGCCGCCGACCACCAGCAGGCGCGCCACGCCGGCGCGTTTGGTGGCCGCCACGATCGCTGCCATGCCTTTCACGTAGTAGCCGAGCACATCGGCATGCGCGTGGCCGCTGAAGGCGCTGATGACGGCATCGTGGCCTTCCAGTTGCGCCGCCAGTTCGTCCCCGGCCAGCACGTCGCTCGCCAGGGCGCGCAGGCCGGCCTGCGCCGGCACCTTCTCTGGATGCTTGACGAGTGCGGTAATGGCATGGCCGCGCGCCAGCGCTTCCTGCAGGATGGCCGAGCCGACGTAGCCGGTGGCGCCGATGAGTGCGATGTTCATGTGTGTCCTTTCTAGTGGAGGGCAGGCGGCAATCCGCCCGCGATGAAGCGCATCATTACATGGGTCATTGATTGGAAAAACAGATCAATCCATAATTCAGTTTTCTGCTTTTGTTAACAATGAGGTATACGATGGCGCTTCCCGGACGTATCGACCTGAACGACCTGCTGGTTTTCCAGGCCCTTGCCGAAACCGGCAGCTTCACGGCGGCGGCGCGGCGTCTCGGCGTGGCGACCGCCAAGGTCAGTGTCGAGATCGGACGCCTGGAGGACAAGCTCGGCCTGGTCCTGTTCAGCCGTACCACGCGCCGGGTGGCGATGAGCGATGCCGGGCAGTCGCTGTACGAGGAATGCCGGCCGCTGCTGCAAGGGCTGGACGAAGCGCTGGAGCGTGCCGGGTCCGGCAAGGACGACCTGGCCGGCACCCTGCGCATCAGCACCACGGTCGACCATGCCAGCCTGTCGCTGGCGCCCGCGCTGGCCGAATTCGCGCGCCTGCACCCGCAGCTGGCCATCGACTTGCGCACCAGCGACCGCGTGCTCGACCTGGTCGAGGAGGGCATCGACCTCACCATCCGCCTCGGCTGGCTGCGCGATTCCTCGCACCGGGCGCTGAAGCTGGCCGGATTCGAACAATACCTGCTGGCGGCGCCCGCCTTCCTGGCGCGCATACCGGCGTCGGCCAGCCCGCAGGACCTCACCGAATGCGACTGGATCGCCCTGACGCTGATGCCCACGCCGCTGACCTGGTGCTTCGGCGGCCCCGGCGGCGCAGTGCAAACGGTGCATTTCAAGTCGCGCATCCGCGTCGATTCGCCAGGCGCCATGCGGGCGCTGGTCGAAAGCGGCGCGGGCATCTCGGTGCTCGACGGCATCAGCGCCGCCGAGGGTATGCGTGCCGGGCGGCTGGTGCGGCTGCTGCCCGACTGGTCGCTGCCGGACGCCGGCGTCTACGCGGTCTATCCGTCCGGGCGCCTGGTGCCGAACAAGGTGCGCAGCTTTATCGATTTCTATCGCGATTACCTGGAGCGGGCGCCGGCTCAGAAGCCGTGACGGACGCCCAGCGAGATGCCGCTAACGGTCGATCCGGCCGGCGCCCCCAGGCCGTTGATCGCAAAATCGACCACGCCGCGCGCGCCGTTATCGAGGTGAGTGTAGAAGGCGGACACGGTCGTCCGCTTCGACAGCGCGTAGTCGTAGCCGAGCGTCGCGTGCACAGCGCCGCTGCCACCGGTGCGTGCGAAGCCTACCCGCTCGGTCGTCGTGCCCTTGCCGTCGCGCGCGTTGGCCACGCCCAGCTTCCACGCATGCGGTCCCGATTGCCGCACCAGCGACAGGTAATACGCCCGCCGTTCCAGGTCGCCGGCCGCCGTCTCGTAATGCAGCTGCTCGGCCACGGCCGCCACCCGCGTTGCACCGAACTGCCAGGCCGCGCCAAGCTTGCTGCCACGGTCGTCCAGGCCCGGCCCACGATATTCGCGGTGGTGTTCGTGTGCCAGCGTCGCATACAGCCGGCCTTCCTCGTACACCAGCGCACCTGAGGTCAGCGACGGCTTGGCGCCGTTCGGCGGCGACTCTTCGTTGAAGCCGTGCGCCAGGCGCAGCGACAGGCCGCGCCATGCGGGTGTCCAGTAATGCAGGCTGTTCTGCTGGCGGCGGTCGAAGGAGCTGGTGTCGCTGGCGTTGTTGGCGCTGGCCGCCGAGCCGTTGCCCATGATGCTCATGTAGCCGGCCGTGGTGGGATAGAAGGGGTCGAGGCCGGTCGTGGAGCCAGTGTAGGGCGTGGTCCAGTTCCCCGCGAAAAGCGTGCCCCAGCGGCCCTCGATGCCGACGCGGGTATCGCGCGCGGCGATGGTGCCGGCGCCCGTGTCCGGCGACAGCGCGCTCTCGACCTGGAACAGCACACGCATGCCACCGCCCAGCTCCTCGCTGCCGCGCACGCCGAACACCGAGCGATAGCTCGACAGGCGCGTGCTGGAGGCGCCGCCATGCACGCGCATGGCTTCGACGCCCAAATTGATGCGCCCATACAGTTGCAGGTTGTCGGCCGCGGCCAGGGCGGGGCTGGCCGCCAGGCCGAGGAGGGCGGTGCGCAGGATCGTGGTGTTCATGGGCGTGGATGTAGGTTGGAAGCGCCCGATCTTAGCAAGCCGCCTCCCGCCTGGACCCCGCCATTTGGCAAGGGACGGCGCGCCTTTCGACGCGCATCATGAGGCATCGAAAAAATCGACGCTAGACCGTCAAACTACTCGTTTTACAGGCCTGGCCGATCGGTCCATCATGTTTTCCATGCGAGGGAGGCACGACGCTTGCCCGGATGGCAGGCACGGCGACGCGGCTCGATCCCTCAACCGACGACAAGGAGACATACCATGGAAGTCACCACCCACCGCGGCGCCGGGCCGCTGCAGCAAGTGATCGACATCGGCCCGCACCGGCTCCTGACCGATGCGCCCGTCGATGCCGGCGGCGACGCCAGCGGGCCGGCCCCGCACGATTTGCTGGCGGCGGCGCTGGCGGCCTGCACCACGCTGACGGTCAACCTGTACGCCAGGCGCAAGGGCTGGAAGCTGGACGAGGTGCTGGTTTCGGTCACGCATGGGCAGGAGGGCGCGGTATACGGCTTCCAGCGCAGCATCCGCCTGCTGGGCGAGCTGGCCGAGGAAGAGCGCGCACGCCTGCTCGACATTGCCAACAAGTGCCCGGTGCACAAGACTTTATCCGGCCAGATTGCCATCAGCACCGTCCTGCAGTAAGCCCGCCGTCCCCGGCAAAAAGGCAGGGGACGGCCTTGCGGCCCGCTGCTATCGTGAGCTTATCCGGCGCGGCGTGTGCATCCCGCCGCGCCACGCAACCGACGAAAGAATCGCCATGACCACTTCCACCGTATCGAAACGCGCGCTGCTCCTGGCCACCCTGGCCGCCGGCATGGTCGCTTCAAGCCTGGCCCAGGCCCAGGCCGACCTGATCCTCACCAACGGCAAAATCGCCACCATGGCGCGCGAGGGCGAGTTCGTCCAGGCGCTGGCCGTCAAGGACGGCAAGGTGCTGGCCACCGGCAGCAATGCCGAGGTGCTGAAGCTGAAAACAAGCGCGACCCAGCTGGTCGACGCCGGCGGGCGCACCGTGATCCCGGGCCTGAACGACTCGCACCTGCACGTGATCCGCCAAGGCCTGAACTACAACATGGAGCTGCGCTGGGACGGCGTCACCACGCTCAAGCGCGCGCTGCAGATGCTGAAGGAGCAGGCCGCGCGCACGCCGGAAGGCGAGTGGGTGAAGGTGGTCGGCGGCTGGAACGAATACCAGTTCGAGGAGAAGCGCCTGCCGACGCTGGAGGAAATCAACGCCGCCGTACCGGACCGCCCGGTCTTCATCCTGTACTTGTACGGCCTGGGCTTCCTGAACCAGAAGGGCGTTGCCACCCTCGGCTACGACAAGGACACCAAATTCAAGGACGGCGTGGTCGAACTCGACGCCGCCGGCAAGCCCACCGGCAAGCTGATCGCCAAGCCGAACGCCCTGATCCTGTACTCGACCCTGGCCAAGACCAACAAGTTGAGCCGCGCGGACCAGGTGAATTCGACCCTGCACTTCTACCGCGAACTGAACCGCCTGGGCGTGACCAGCGCCATCGACGCCGGCGGCGGCTTCCAGAACTACCCCGACGACTACGGCGTGACGCTGGAACTGGCGCGCGCCGGCAAGCTTACCGTGCGCACGTCCTACTACCTGTTCGCCCAGCGCGCCGGCAAGGAGCTGGACGACTTCCAGCGCTGGCTGGGCATGACCCATCCGAAGAAGAACGACCACATGTTCTACCCGAACGGTTTCTCGGCCGAGGGCGGCGGCGAGAACCTGGTGGCCAGCGCCGCCGACTTCGAGAACTTCCTCGAGCCCCGCCCCGATTTGCCGGCATCGATGGAAGGCGAGCTGGAAGCCGTGGTCAGCCTGCTGGTGCAGAACCGCTGGCCCTTCCGCCTGCACGCCACCTATGGCGAGAGTATTGATCGCGACCTGGGCGTGATCGAGAAGGTGAACGCGAAGACGCCCTTGAACGGCCTGCGCTTCATCGTCGACCACGGCGAAACCATCACCGACGCCCAGCTGGCGCGCATCAGGAAGCTGGGCGGCGGCGTGGCGGTACAGGACCGCATGCACTTCCAGGGCGAGGCCTACCGCAAGCGCTACGGCGAGCAAACGCGCCAGATGCCGCCGATCCGCAAGATGCTGGACATGCAGCTGCCCGTCGGCCTGGGCACCGACGGCACGCGGGTCTCGAGCTACAACCCCTGGCCCTCGCTGTACTGGGCCGTTACCGGCAAAACTGCCGGCGGCATGCGGATCTGGCAAGACAAGGATGTGCCTAGCCGCTACGAGGCGCTGCAGTTGATGACCACGGGGTCGGCCTGGATGAGTGGCGAGGAAAAGCTGAAGGGTAGGCTGCAGCGCGGGCAGTACGCCGACTTCATCGTGCTGCCCGAGGATTACTTCACGGTCGGTGCGGAGAAGATCAAGCGCCTGGAGAGTCTGCTGACGGTGGTGAACGGCAAGGTGGTGTATGGGGCCGGCGCTTATGCGCCGTTGGCGCCGGCGCTGCCGCCAGTGTCGCCGGGCTGGAGTCCGGTGGCGGTGTATGGCGGCTACCAGAACCGTTGAGCAGCGCATGGGAAGCACGGCACGCATTCCGTGCTACTCATCAATTCCATGTGGTTTTGGTGCCAAAGTGCCACATTAAATGGCTATAACATCACAGAATTTGCGAAATTTGAGTAAGTCTCGCCGCGATATGGCATCCTTGTAGGATAAAGCCGACACGTATTGACTTGCTCAACATTTATGCAAAATCGCCCTGAAACCCTCACCGTCAAGTTTGACGAGGTCATCCATGCTGAACTATACGAACACAGTAGTGACTGTATAAAAATTATTAATATCGACGGTTCCATCTTGCGATTGAACCCGGGCGGACGCGTTGCCCTCGAACTGGACCACCAGACCCAGCTCGATGGCGTGGACTGGCCCAGCCTGTGGCCCGGTAGCGAACAGTCGCGTGTGGTCAGTGCGCTTTCCGATGCAGGCTCGGGGCGCCGGGTCCAGTTCACCGCTTTCTGCCCGACCGTCAAGGGAACGCCCCGCTGGTGGGACGTCGTGGTCACGCCGATGCCCGGTTCGGATGCATCCGTCCGTGGTTTCCTGGTCGTGTCGCGCGATGTCACGGAACTGGTCAATGCAAGGGAAGCCGCTGCGGCAGCCAATGAGCGCAAGGATGAATTCCTGTCGCTGCTGTCGCACGAACTGCGTAATCCCTTGTCCGCACTCTCGACCGCCGGCCAGATGCTGGCCATGGCTGCGGGCGATCCCACGCAGATGACCAGGGTGGGCGGCATCATTAACCGACAGGTTGCACACATGCGCAGATTGGCCGAAGACTTGCTGGACGTGTCCCGTATCGCGCGTGGCGAGATCGATCTGCGGCAGGAAGAACTCGATCTGCGCGAGGTGGTGACGAGCGCGCAGGAACAACTGGGTTTGCTGGTGTCGAGCAAAAACCAAGTCTGCAGTGTCGATCTTCCTGCGGGTCCCGTTCCTGTGCATGGCGATCGCACCCGCCTCACGCAAATGGTGGGCAATATCGTCGGAAACGCCGTCCGCTATTCTCCGGTCGCTTCGACGATCGTGGTGCGGCTTCGCGTGGAGGAGGATCGCGCGATCCTCACCGTTGTCGACAAGGGCAAAGGGATCAGCGCGGAGTTCATGCCGCATCTGTTCACGCTGTATTCACAGCAAAGCCGGGATACCGACCGGGGTTCCGGAGGGCTGGGGCTTGGCCTGTCACTCGTGAAAAGCATCGTCGAATTGCACGATGGCGAGGTCGGCGCCGAGAGTGACGGTGACGACAAGGGCAGTACCTTCACCGTTATCCTGCCGCTTTCGGTGTGCCGCATGACGGCAAAGGAGTGATTCGTGGGGAAGGGCAGGCTGGAAGCCTTCAGCGACGGCGTCATCGCCATCATCATCACCATCATGGTGCTGGAGCTCGATGTGCCGCATGGTGCCTCGCTGGCCGCGCTCGAGCCAATGCTGCCGACCCTGTTCGGCTATGCGCTCAGTTTCGTCTACGTCGGCATTTACTGGAACAACCACCATCACTTGTTCCAGGCGGTGCGCGGCATCAGCGGCGGCGTGCTGTGGCTGAACCTGCACCTGCTGTTCTGGCTGTCGCTGCTGCCTTTCGTGACGGGCTGGATGGGCGAGGCCGGCGTGGCCACGGTGCCGGTGGCGGCCTACGGGCTGGTGCTGTTCATGTGCGCCGTCGCCTACGCAATGCTCGAACACCGGCTGGCCAGCCTGCATGGCGCGAACGCCGGCCTGGCGCGCGCCATCGGCAGCGACCGCAAGGGCTGGCTGTCGCTGCTGCTGTACGCCTGCGGGATCGGGCTCGGTTTCGTGCATGCCTGGCTGGGACTGGCCGTGTACGTGATTGTCGCCATGGGCTGGTTCATTCCGGATCGCCGGATCGAGCGCGGGCTCGGGGAAGATGGGCGTATTGGGGGGGTAGGACCCACGGCGGCGTCAGATACGTAGGGTGGGCACTCCGTGCCCACGCGTGAAGCCTGCGGCTCCAGCCAGCCAGGCCCTAGCCGAATGCACCCGATTGCTGCTAGAGTGACATCCCGCTTTTTCCCGGCTTTGCCTTCCATGCACCCAGCATTCCGATTCGCCGCCAGCGCCGTCCTGGCCTGCCACCTGGGCATCGCCGCGCCGGCGCTGGCTGCCAATGCGGACGATCCGCTGCCGGTGATCGCCATGCAGCACACCAGCTGGAGCGCCGCCGATGGCGCGCCGGCCGGCATCGCCAGCATCGCCCAGACGCCCGACGGCTGGCTCTGGATCGGCGGCGCCTCGGGCCTGTACCGCTTCGACGGCGTGCGCTTCGAACGCGCGCCGGCCGCGCTGGCGCCGCTGTCGGCGAACATCGCCTTCCTCGGCGTGCTGCCCGACGGCGCCTTGTGGATCACGTATAAATTCGGCGGCGCCAGCCTGATGAAGGACGGGCGCATGCGCCACTTCCGCGTGGGCGAGCACGGCACGCCGGGCGGCACCGCGTCCACCGTCGGCATGGATGCCGCGGGCCGCACCTGGCTCGGCGGCGGCCATGGCCTGAGCGTGCTGGGCGCAGACGGCGCCTGGCGCGCGCCCGATCCGGCCCTGGGCGCACCGGGCGGCGACACGGTGGCGATGCTGCGCGACAGCCGCGGCGCCTTCTGGGTGCGCACCAAGAGCGGCGTGTACGCCATGCCGAAAGGCGGCGCGCGCTTCGAGCACAAGCGCGCGGTCGAGGGCAGCGGGCGGCTCGCCGAGCACCCCGACGGCAGCATCTGGACCTCGGACATGATGGGCGCCGGCCTCTACCTGGTCGAGGGTGCGACGCGCATCGATCCGCACGCATGGCGCGACGATCTCGGCATCAACGCCTTCCTGTTCGACCGGGCCGGCATGCTGTGGGCGCCGCTGACCGGCAGCGTGATGCGCATTGCCCCGGTGCCGGGAAAAGACCGCGCGTCGCTGTTCGACACGGCGCGCGGCCTGTCGGGCCGGAATGCCTATGCCGTGTTCGAGGACCGCGAAGGCAACGTCTGGGTCGGCACCGAGAACGGCGTCGACCGCTTCCGCCGCTATCGGCTCGAGGCGCTGGCGCTGCCGCCGTATATCGGCGGCGCCCGCCCGCTGGCCGCGCGGCCCGGCGGCGGCGTCTGGATCGACCGCTCCTATGTCGCCGAACCCGGCGCGGCCCCGCTGCAGTTTGCGCCAAGGGCAACCGACGCCGACCTGACCACCGCCCTGTACGCCGCGCCCGACGGCAGCCTGTGGAGCGGCGGCATCGGCGGCCTGTGGCGGGTGGTCGATGGCCGGCGCCAGCCGGTGGCGCCGCCGCCGGGCCTGGCGGACCCGAAGCACACGGCTATGTATTCGATGCTCGGCGCCGCCGACGGCGCACTGTGGGTCAGCCATGGCCGCAAGGGCCTGCACACGCTGCGGGGCGGCGCCTGGCAAGCCCACGGCGGCGTGCCCGGGCTGGCCGGCTTCGCACCGACCGTGATGGCAGGCGACAGCCAGGGCGGCATCTGGTTCGGCTCCACCGGCGACCAGCTGGCGCTGCTCGAATCCGGCGCAGTGCGCCGGTTTGGCCGCGCCGATGGGCTGGCGATGGGGACGGTGATGGCTATCCTGCCGGCGGCGGACGCGGTCTGGGTCGGCGGCGAGAACGGCCTGGCGCGTTTCGACGGCAAGCGCTTCGCCAGCGTGACCGGGCGCGGCGGCGAACCGTTCGCCGGCACGACGGGGCTGGTACTGGCGGCCGACGGCACGCTCTGGCTGAACGGCGGCGCCGGCATCTCGGCCATCGCCCCGGCCGAACTGCGCAAGGCGGCCAGCCAGCCGGGCTACCAGGTGCAATACGAGCGGCTCGACTACCGCGACGGCCTGCCCGGCACCGCCAGCGGCATCACGCCGCTGCCCTCGGCCATCCGCAGCGCCGACAACAAGCTGTGGTTCTCGACCACCGGCGGCACGGTGGGCTTCGACCCCGCTGCGCTGCCGCGCAACCCGCTGCCGCCGCCGGTGCACATCACGGCGCTGCGTGCCGGCGGCATCGACTACGCGGTACGCGACGGCGTGCAATTGGGGCCGGATGCCGGCACCCTGGAAATCGACTTCACGGCGCTCAGCTACCGCGCCCCGGAACGCGTGCGACTGCGTTACCGGCTGGAGGGCGTCGACGCCGGCTGGCAAGAGCCGGAGCGGCGCCGCGCGGCCTATTACGCCAACCTGGCGCCGGGCCATTACCGCTTCCGCGTGCTGGCGGCGAACGACGACGGCGTCTGGAACGAGCAGGGCGCGGCGCTGTCCTTCGAGGTGGCGCCCAGCCTGGCGCAGGCCTGGTGGTTCCGCGGCCTGTGCGCGCTGCTGCTCGGCGCCGGCCTGTGGCTGCTGCACCGCTTGCGCCTGCGCCGGGTGGCGGCGCGGGTGCGGGCGCAGATGGGCGAGCGCCTGGCCGAGCGCGAACGCATCGCACGCGAGCTGCACGACACGGTGCTGCAATCGGTCCAGGGCCTGGTGCTGAAGCTGGGCGCCGCCGTGCAGCGGTTGCGACCCGATGAGCGCCAGCCGCTGCAGGAGGCGCTGCGCTCGGCCAGCCAGGTGCTGGGCGAGGGCCGCGACCGCGTGGCCGGGCTGCGCGGCGAGAGCGTCGGCCAGGCCGGCCTGGCGCGCGCGATTGCGGAATATGGCGCACCGCTGGCGCGCGAAGGCGGGGTGCGCTTCACGGTGGACGAGAGGGGCGAACCCGTCGCCCTGGACCACGCCACCGCCGACGAAGTCTTTGGCATCGTGCGCGAAGCCCTCTGGAACGCCTTCGTGCATGCGCAGCCGCGCCGGGTATCGGTGACGCTGCGCTACGGCGGCGATGCGCTGGCGCTGGCGGTTGCCGACGACGGCCGCGGCATTCCGCCCGCGGTGCTGCAAGACGGCGGCCGCGCCGGCCATTGGGGCATACCCGGCATGCGCGAGCGCGCGGCCGCCATCGGCATACTCGACGTGGCCTCGCAGCCGGGCCAGGGCACGACCTGGACGCTGCGCCTTCCCCTTCACCAGACCATCGACGCCTGAACCATGACACAGCCCTCCATCACCATTTCGCGCATCCTGCATGCGGGCTACGTTTTCGAGAGCGAAGGCACGCGCATCGCCTTCGACACCATCTTCGAGAACCCTTTCAGCCGCAACTGCCATGCCTTCCCGCCGCTGCGCTTCGACGAAGCGGCGATCCGGGAACAGCGCTTCGACGCCGTCTTCCTCTCGCACTTCCACGACGACCACTGCTCGCTCGAGAGCCTGGATTTGCTCGACCGCGCCACGCCGATCTACCTGTACTGCATCTTCGAGGAGCTGTTCGCCATGCTGCGCCAGCTCGGTTTCACGAATGTGCAGGCACTAACCCTGAACGAGCCTGTCGCCGTCGGTCCTTTCCAGGTGACCGCACGTGAAGCGATGGATGCCGACGTCGATTCGATGTTCCAGGTGCGCGCGGCCGGTCTGAACGTGCTGAACGTGGTCGATTCCTGGATCGACGACACGACCCTCGGCCAGCTGGTGCAGGAAGGCCCCTGGGACATGGTCTTGTGGCCTTTCCAGACCATGCGCGAACTGGAAGTGCTGGCGCCGTCGCGCCACGCGGCCGCGCCGCCGACCCTGCCGCAAGAGTGGATCGCCCAATTGCAGGCGCTGGCGCCGCGCTATGTGGTGCCGAGTTCCTGCCAGTTCCTGCAAGAGCCCTGGTCCTGGTACAACCGCGCCTTCTTCCCGATCTCGTATGCGCAGTTCGGGCGCGAGGTCGGCGCGGCGTTGCCGCAGGCGCGGGTGGTGCGCCTCGATCCGGGCGTCTCGGTGCGGCTCGACGCCGCTTCGCTACAGCCCGCGCCGCGCCTGCCCTGGGTGATCCCGGTGGGCGAGCAGGATGTGGACTATGTCTATGAAGGGAATGCGGCCGCCCCGCCGACCGGCGAAATCGCGCGCCATTTCGCGCCTTTGAGCGACGCCCAGCGCCAGCGCGTGCTTGATTACTGCACTAGCGAACTTCCGGCAGCATACGGCGAGGTCGAGGCCTCGTCGGACTACTTCGACCGGCCGCGCATCTGGCAGTTGTCGGTGTTCGACAGCGATGGCGAGGCGACGCATTGGCGCTATAGTCTCGAGGACGGCAAGGCAACAATCGACGCAGGCCAAGGGCCGCTGGGCTGGACCACCGAAATCCCGATGACCAAGCTGTATGGCGCGCTGGAGCAGGGCGAATCGATGACCACGATGTACATGCGCATCAACGACACGCTGTTCGACGCCGACACCGAGCGCGATCTGCTCGATGCCGACGTGGTCGACGATCCCTTGATCCGCTGCCTGTTCAGCGCCACCTTCGGCGCCTACCAGGCGGCGCAGCTGAAGCGGCTGCTGGCGCGCTGACGACTGGCCGGGCTTATTTGCCCAGCAAGCGCAGCGACTGCTCCCAGTTCTCTTCCCACGCCAGCAGGCAGTCCTGGGTCTTGAAGGCGCGCTTCAGGGCGCCGAGCGGCGCGCGGTAGACGTCGTGCAGGCCCAGCGCCAGCGTCACCGGGTTCCACACCGCGTTGCGCTTCGACTTGCGCGCACTGGCTTTCACGCGTGCGCCGTCGTCGCCGAAGATGCCGATGGCCTCGTCGAGCGCCTTGCCAAGGTCCATGCGTACGATGGCGCCGAAGGCCGCCAGCACCTCTGCCTTGCCGATGCCAAGCTGCGACTCGGCGGCGGGCTTGGGCGCGGCCACGGCTTGCTGCGGCGCCTGGGCCGCGTGTTTCAGCTTGCCGGCCAGCTTCTCGATGTCCTTCTTCTGGAAGCGCAGGTCGGCCAGCGGGCGCGTGAAGCCCGGCTCGGGCAGGCGCGCCACGATCTTGTAGGCGTCCTTGGTGGTCGTGATCAGCACGTCCTCGCTGCCGGCGGCCAGGCGCGCGATGTCGGCGTCGAGGAAGATCGGCGCCGCATAGCCGCCATTGGCGTCGCCGAACAGCTCGGGATAGGCCGGGTCGTAATCGAGCCAGACGTAGGGCGTGAGCGCGTGTTCGAGCAGGCGCGCCAGGGTCCAGGGCGTGCCGGTCTGCGCGGCCAGCCAGGCGCAGGCTTCGGAAGTGGTGGCCCGGAAGGGCAGGTCGGTGGTGCTCATGGTGGTCCCGGTGATGTTCGCGGGGAGCATTGTAGTGCGAACCGGAGGCGGGCGCGCATTCATGATTCCTGCTCATAAGGCCTAGCGTTGGCGCGGGCTGGTCTTCCCGGCCGGCAGCGGCTAGAGTCTGCGCATTATCACAACAAGGAGAAACATGTGAAGAAGCGAACCGGCATCGTGCTGGCCCTGCTGCTGGCGGCGGGCGGCGCTGCGCAAGCCCAGGCCACGCAAACCATTTTCCGCGCCGGCGCCCAGGCGTCGAGCGCCGGCCCCGCAGCTTACTTCGATGGCAAGGTGCGGGTCGATCCGCTGTTTCCAGCGGGTGCGGCGCTCAGCTTCGGCGCGGCCACGGTCAGCTTCGAGCCGGGCGCACGCTCGGCCTGGCATGTGCATCCGGCCGGGCAGTACTTGATCGTCACGGAAGGCAGCGGCTGGACCCAGGCCGAAGGCGGCCCGGTCGAGGAACTGCATGCCGGGGATGCCGTCTGGTGTCCGCCCGGCGTCAAGCACTGGCATGGCGCCACGCCGACCACGGCGATGCGCCACATTGCCCTGACCGGCAGCGCCGGCGGCAAGAATGTGGAGTGGATGGAGAAGGTGAGCGCGCAGCAGTACCGGCGTTAGGTAGTGCGCGCTGCCATTCAGTGCTTTGAGATGCGGATGGGTACGTCGACCGCGCGGGCACGGAGTGCCCAGCGCGGCCCGGCCCACCCCACAGTTACAGCGCGTAAGTGTGCACATGTAGGGTGGGCACTTGTGCCCACGCGGGGTACCATCAACGCTTCACTTGGCTACGGCGCCCCCTGCGCCTGCAGCCTCGGCATCGCCTGCGCCTGCGTCGCCGCCAAATCCTGCCACTGGCGCTTGGCCGCATCCAGGTGCAGCTGGGCCAGGAAGCTGCCCAGCTGGTCGTTGCCGGCGGCTTGCACCAGGCGCAGCACGCTCTCCAGCTGGGTACGCGCGCTGACCATTGCGCCGAGCAGGGTCGCCACGCTTTTCTCGGTGCCGCTGCTCTGCGCGCTCACCTGGTCGACGATCGCGCGCGCCTGGGCCTGGGTGGCATTCACGGCGCCACGCACGGCGTCCAGCTGCTGCGCCACGCCGTCCTGGCAGCGATGCGTGCGCGCGCCGTTCTCGAAGGCCGAGAGCGCAGCTTGCCCCTGCTGCTGCGAGGCCGCCAGCGCCGCATTGATGCCGGTGCGGTAGTTGCTCTGGTCCTGCAGCGCCACTGCCAGCATGCGCGAGGCGTTTTCGAGCTGGGCGGCGCTGGCCGACACGCCGGCCACCAGCTGCTGCAAGCCCTGCAGCGCGCGCGTGCGCTGATCAAGGCTCGGCGTGGCATTGACGATTTCCGCCTGCACCCCGAGCACGATGTCGGCGGCGGCGTCGAAGCGGGCGCTGAAGGCCGGCAGCGCGGCCATCCAGGCCCGCGCGGCGCCGGCGCCCTCGGCCACCCGGCGCTCGACTTCGCCGGATTGCGCCAGCGCCTGGTCGAGCTGGGTTTGCCAGGTCATGTCCAGGGTCTGCTGCCAGGACTCGCCGTCGGTCTTGAAGCAGATGCCCAGGAAGCTCGACGAGCACCAGCTGCACGAGGAACCGATGCGCAGGGTCTGGGGCGGCGGCAGGGCCGGCAGCGCAGCGCCCGCGCGCGCGAACTGCATCACCGCGGCCTGCAACACCTGCGGCTCCTGGGCGGCAGCCGGCGCGCCCACGCCCGCCAGGAATGCCGCCAACAGCATCAGGCGTCGCAGCAGCAACAGGAACGGCAACCGAGCGCGCGTCCTCATGGCTGCACCTTCTGCGCCTGCATCGACGACGCCGGCAAGGCGCCCGGTGCGGTGCCGAAGCGCAGGCAGGCCGTGGCCAGCGCCTGCCAGCGCGGCAAGGCCTGCTCGAGCATCAGCTGGGCGGCGATCCAGTCCGGGCTGTCCAGGCGATCCGGCCCGGCGTCGGCGCCGAGCTGGGTGACGGCCGAGCCGAAGTTGGCCCAGGCCGCGCGCAGCGCGTGCAGGAAGTCGAGCATGGCGCCGACGCCGGCGTCGAGCCACACGCCTTCGTCGCCGATCTCGCCCAGCGCGGCGGCGCGCAGGCGCAGCGCTTCGGCGTCCCGGGTGAGGGCGTCGAGGTCTTCCTCGGCCTGCTCGATGGCTGCCGCCAGTTCGCGCCGTTTGCCCGGGTGCAGGGCCGAGGTGGCCTTCAGTTGCGCCTGCAGCTGTTCGAGGCGCGCCCGCTGGGCGCCGACCGCTTCCCAGCACGCCTGCAGCGTGGCGCCCAGCGCTTGCAGGGCCGCGCTGAATGCCGCGTTCTCGTGCACCGCCGCCGCGCGGAACTCTTCGAGTTTCGGCAGCAGCGGCGAACCCAGGTCGCGCGCCCGCGCCGCCAGTTCGCCGAGCTGGTCGAGCGCCTGGCGCCGCCGTTCGGGCGCGCTGGCCTGGGCCCCCAGCGCTTCCAGCAGCGCATGGGTTTCCTGGGCCAGCAGCAGCAGCTGGCCGACCAGCCAGGTGAAGCCGGCGTACGCATGCGGCGGCATGCTGGCGCTGGTCCGTGCGGCGCGCGCCTGCGCCGGCCCGCCGAAGCCGGCCGCCAGGCGCACGATGCCGTTCAGGGCGCCCGCCAGTTCGGGCGCATCCGCGGCCTGGCCGGGCGCCAGCGCTTCCACCTTGCCAAGCCAGGCGCCCAGGTGGCGCCAGGCGGCGCCCTCGAAGGCGAGCGCGGCGCCGTCCGGCGCCAGGGCGGCCAGGGGCACCGCCATTGAAGATCCCATCGTCCTGCTCATGCCAGTTCCTTTCGCGCAGCGTGCTTGTCAGGGAAACGCCGTCCCGCACGCGGCGGGACGGCGCCTTGCCGGGCCGGCCTCAGGCCGCCTTGGCCATCTCGGGGCTGGCCGGCATGGTGTCGCCGAAGGCCAGGCTGGTGTAGTCCACCAGCGACTCCACCGTGAACTGCTTGGCGCTGCCGTCGATCGACTTCCAGGCGTCGATCGCCAGGTTGGCCTTGGCCTTGACCAGGAAAGGCATGGTGCCGATGTTGCCCTCGTTGACGCTGTTGCCGATGGCGAGCATGTCCGAGTTCATCTGCACCCACACGCCTTCGATGGTCTGCAGGTTCTTCAGGAAGCTGTTCATGGCCGGGCCGACGCGCTGCATCTGGGTGTTGAAGTCGCCCAGGTCGCTGCGCAGGCGCTGTTTCTTCTGCAGCTCCACGCCCTGGGTCTGGATCATGCTGCAGTACTCGTTGTACTCGGCCCGGCTTTGCGCCGCCTTGATGCCCAGGCCGACACCGGTGGCAATCGCCGCGGCGCCGCCCACCAGCAGCGACACGCCGCCGGTGAAGGGCGCCAGCAGGCCGCCGATCAGCAGGCAGCCGACCGACGCGGTGCAGGCGGCGATGGTGAAGTCGCGCCAGGCCTTATAGGCGGCGTCGCGCGAGTTTTCCAGGTCGACGATCTTTTGCTCCAGGCTGCCGATGGTCGAGTTCACGTCGGCCATCATCTGCGACGAGCCGCTGGTGTAGGCGCGCAGCTTCTCGTTGTACTCGTTCATCTTCTGCTCGAACTTGCCGAGCTTTTGCACCAGCGTGGCGACGTCCTTCGACATCTGCTGCGACAGCGGTACCGGGCCCATGGTCTGGTCGAACAGGTAGGCCTTCAGGTTGCTCACCTGGTCGGCCGCCGGCAGCCCGACCAGGCCATCGAGCACGCTCTGGTAGCCGCTGACGATGGTCGACGCGGTCTGGTGCACGCGCTGTCCCATCCACACCGTGTGGGTATAGATCTCGTCGGGCGCCTCGGCGCTGGCCAGGATGCCGGGGTTGGCGATCAGCGCGGCGCGCAGGCTTTTCGGGTCGCCGAATTCCTGCGAGGCCGACTGCACGCTTTGCATGGCGCCGATGCAGTCGATCACCGTCTGCGAGCCGCTCACGGCCCCGTATTTTTCCTCGAAGTCGCCTTTCCCGATCGGCAGCTCCGAGGCGGCGCCGACATAGGCTTGCAGCTGCAGCCAGCTGTCGCTGAAGAGGGCGAACTGGGACGGCTGGCCCGAGTTCGGGTTGGCCGGCGTGACCATGCCGGGCGCCGGGGCGATCGAGGGTACGTCGTTGATTGCGGTAACAGTCATGTCGTTCTCCTGTGTGGATAAGGGAATGGAAACTGGCGAATCACTCAACAATGGGCAGCGTCAGGCCGCGCGCGCGACGCCGAAGTGCTGGACCCAGCGCGCATCGTCCGGCGGCAGCGCGTCGCCGAAGTCGAGCAGGACGGCGTCGATGAAGCTGCCGCCCATGAAGGCCTTGATGGCGCTGTCCAGGCGCGTCCAGCCGGCGGCGGCGGTGGTCATCTGGCCGGCGCTGACCCAGGGGCTGTCCTTCAGGTTGGCGGTGTTCAGGTCGTTCACGCGCGCCACCAGCTCCTGCTTGGCGCCGGCCCAGGCCGCGCGCACGCTGCCGAGCTGGGTGATCACGCCGCTCGACGCCGGCAGCGAGAAGCCCATCAGCTGGTCGAGTGCGCCCAGGTCGCTGCGGTAGCAGACCCGCTTCTGCATGAACTCGTCCTCTTGCTGCACCTGCTCGACCAGGTTGTCGTAGCTGGTGCGCGCCACGCCGGCCGCCGCGCCGAGCGCCCCGGCCGCGACCGTGGCCAGGCCGCCGGTGATGGCCGAGCCCACCGCGAAGCTGGCGCCGCCGGTTTCCACCGCGAGGATCACCATGATCGCGATGCCGACGATGCCGATGGCAGCCGGCACGGCGCAGGCGGCAATCGTCAGGTCGAGCCACTTGCGGTAGGCGGCGTCGCGCTGCTGCTCCAGGCTGGCGATGGTGGCTTGCAGTTCGCCGATCTCCTTGTCGAGCGCGATGCGGGTCTTCGAGGAGCGGTCGGTGTACACCCGCATGGCTTGCTGGGCGGTGTCGAGCTGGCGCTCGAGGGTCTGGAACTCGGCCAGCAGCGTGTCGAACTGGGCGATGGTCTGGTCGAAGCTGGAGACGATCTGGCCGCCGTCGAGGAACAAGGCCTTGATGCCGGCCACCGCCCCCGCCGGCGTTTCCTGGGCCGCCAGCGCGGGGATGCCCTGGAAGGCCGAGGCCAGGGTAAAGGCGTCCTGGTGGGCGCGCTGCATGGTCCAGACGGTGGCCGAATAGGCGTCGTTGCGCGGGCGCGTGGCGCCGGCCAGCATGTCGGGATCGTTGGCGATGGCGGCGCGCAGGCGGCGCGGGCTGCCGTAGCTGCTGGCGGTCTGCTGCAGCGCGTACATCGCGTCGAAGCAGTCCTTCATCTGCAGGCCCGAGGACGGGTCGCCGTAGCGTTCCTGGTATTCGCCGATGTCGCTCGGCAGGGCGAGCACGGATTCGATCCGCGCCTGGAGATCGAGCCATTCGCTCGACGCGAGGACGAAGCGGTTGCTGTCCTTGCTGTCGCCAACCTGCGGCAACAGGGACGAAGGTACGAGTAGCGTCATGTTGTTCCCTCAAAAGTGTGTGCACCAGTAAGCGATCAAGACCTTCGGTAGCGCGAATTGCGGGCAATAGCCGGCCCACGCGCAAGGTGTGCACGGGTCTCCTGGTCGGAGAAAAGAGGGTCGGGGGTTTGATCTATCGCAATCCGGCGACCAGTGTCAGGGGCGGCGGAGGGGGGAACAACCTAGTACTACCGCTAGGTTGAAACCGGGAGAACGGCAGCTTGCGCAGGCGGATGCCGCGGAAAGACGCGTCGGCCAGCTCGCTGGGTGGCGCCGCAGCCGGCTAAGGGTTTGATTTTTATCAAACCTCGGCGATGTCCGGGACGTCGGCCGGGATCCGCGATTCATGAACGTGATTCATGAGACTTAGCAGGCGAACGGCCTGTTCAGCACCGGGCGCAGCGATTACAGTCTGTTTCTGGCAAGCGTAGCAACAATGCCATGCGCCATACCGCCACGGCATCCAACAGGAGCGACGATGAAATTCGACACCCCGGCAGGCAGCAATCCGATCGACCGCCTGCGCGTGGTCGGCAAACCGACCGCGCGCATCGACGGACCGCTGAAAACCACAGGCCGCGCCACCTACGCCTATGAACAGGACGGCCAGGCGCCGAACGCCGCCTATGGCTACGTCGTCGGCGCCGGCATCGCCAAGGGCCGCATCGCCGCGATCGACCTGCAGGCGGCGCGCAAGTCGCCCGGCGTGATCGGCATCGTGACGGCGCAGGACGCCGGCAAGCTCGGCGTTGGCGGCTTCTACGTGGCCAAGGCCCTTGCGGGGCCGGAAGTCGACCATTACCACCAGGCGGTGGCGCTCGTCGTCGCCGAGACCTTCGAACAGGCGCGCGCCGCGGCGGCCCTGGTGCGGGTGCGCTACGAGCGGCAGCCGGGCAGCTTCGACCTGGCCAGGGCGCCGATCAAGCCGCCGGGCAAGCAGGAATTGCAGAAGGAAGACGCGCTGCGCACGGCGGTGGGCGACTTCGACGGCGCCTTTGCCGCCGCCCCGGTCACGCTGGATGCGCGCTATACCACACCTGACCATGCGCACGCGATGATGGAGCCGCACGCCACCATCGCGGCCTGGGACGGCGACGAGTTGACCCTGTGGACCGCGATCCAGCTCGTCACCTGGGGCACGCGCGACATGGGCAAGATCCTCGGCATCCCGCAGGAAAAGATCCGCATCGTGGCGCCCTACATCGGCGGCGGCTTCGGCGGCAAGGGTTCGATTTTGTCCGATGCCGTGCTGGCCGCGCTGGCGGCGCGCCAGCTGAAGCGCCCGGTGAAGGTGACGCTGCAGCGCTCCCTGATGTTCAACAACACCACGCACCGCGCTGCTACCATCCAGCGCATCCGCATCGGCACCGACAAGACCGGCCGGATCACGGCCATCGGCCACGAAAGCCGCTCCGGCAACCTGGGCCAGCGGCCAGAAACGGCCACCGCGCCGACCAAGCTGCTCTACGCGGGCGCCAACCGCATGACCCGGCTGCAGGTGGCCCACCTCGACCTGCCGGAAGCGAGCGCGATGCGGGCGCCGGGCGAAACGCCAGGCATGATGGCGCTGGAAATCGCGATGGACGAGATGGCGGAAAAGCTCGGTCTCGATCCGGTGGCCTTCCGCATCCTGAACGATACCCAGGTCGATCCCGAGTCGCCGGACAAGCCTTATTCGAAACGCCAGCTAGTGGAATGCCTGCAGGCCGGCGCGGTGCGGTTCGGCTGGGACAAGCGCAGTGCCCGGCCGGGGATGCGCCGCGACGGCGGATGGCTGGTCGGCACGGGCATGGCGGCGGCGATTCGCGGTGCGCCGGTGGTGAAATCGGCCGCCAGCGTGCGGCTCGACCGGCAAGGCATCGTCACGGTCGAGACGGACATGACCGACATCGGCACCGGCAGTTACACCATCCTGGCGCAAACCGCGGCCGAGATGCTGGGTGTCGGCATCGACAAGGTGGTGGTGCGCCTGGGCGACTCTCGCTTCCCCGACGGCGCCGGTTCCGGCGGCCAGTTCGGCGCGGCCTCGGCGACGGCAGGCGTGTACGCGGCCTGCGTCAAGCTGCGCGCGATGATCGCGGCGCGCCTGGAGCTGTCCGGCACCGACCTGGAATTCGTCGGCGGGCGAGTGCGCGCCGGCGGCAACAGCCGTCCCTTGCCCGATGCGGCCGCCGGCGGCGACCTGGTGGCGGAAGACGCAATGGAGTACGGCGACCTGTCCAAACGCTACGCCCAGCAGACCTTTGCCGCCCATTTCGTCGAAGTGGGCGTCGATGCCGCCACTGGCGAAATCCGGATCCGGCGCATGCTGGCCGTTTGCGCGGCCGGCCGCATCATCAACCCGCTGGCCGCGCGCAGCCAGATACTGGGCGGCATGACCATGGGGGCGGGTGCGGCGCTGATGGAAGACCTGGTGGTCGACAGGCGGCGCGGCTTCTTCGTCAACCACGACCTGGCCGGCTACGAAGTGCCGGTGCACGCGGACATCCCGCACCAGGAGGTGATCTTCCTCGACGAGGTCGATCCGACCATCGGGCCGCTGAAAGCCAAGGGCGTGGGTGAACTCGGCATCAGCGGCGTGCCGGCAGCGATCGCCAACGCCGTCTACAACGCGACCGGTGTGCGCGTGCGCGACTATCCGGTCACCCTCGACAAGCTGCTGGACAAGCTGCCGCCGCTGCATGCAGCCGGCTGAACCTGATTCGAAGGACAATGATGACGATACGAACCGATGGTAAACGCGGTGCACGCGGCAAGCTGGTTTCGAGCCTGGCGGTGCTGGCGCTGGGCGGCGCTCTGGAGCCGGCACAGGCCGCCGCACCGGCTGCCGATACCGGAAAAACGGCGCCCGCCGCGACCAGCCTGTCGCAGCGGCAGGCGGCAATTGCGCCGATCGCCGCCTTCATGGCGACTGGCGACATGCCGCGCCTGCGCGCTGCGCTGAACGCCGGGCTCGACGCCGGGCTGACCGTGAGCGAGACCAAGGAGATCCTGGTCCACCTGTACGCCTACGCGGGCTTCCCGCGCAGCCTGAACGCGCTGACCGAATTGATGAAGGTGATCGAGGAACGGCGCGCACGTGGCATCGCCGATGCGCCGGGGCGCGAGCCGAGCAAGCCGGCGCCGACCGGCGAGGCACTGCTGGCGGCTGGCACGGCGAACCAGACCCGGATTTCGGGCGCCCCCGTGAAAGGGCCGGTGTTCGAGTTCGCGCCCGTCATCAACACCTTCCTGCAAACCCACCTGTTCGGGGACGGCTTCGAGCGCGATAACCTCGACTGGCAAAGTCGCGAGCTGGCCACCGTGGGCGCGCTGGCCGCACAGGACGGGCTCGCACCCCAACTCGGTTCGCATATCAAGGCCAGCATGAACGTCGGCCTGACCGCAGCCCAGCTGGCCCAGGTGGCCGAGGTGCTGGCGCACCGTGGCGATGGTGAAGCGGCACGGCGCATGCGCGCGGCGCTGGCGACGCAGAAGGCCGCGAATATCAGATAAATCGGATCGACCGCTGGACCGGATCGAGATTATTTCACTGCCGAAATCCCCAGCGCGTTGAGGGTCGGTGTACTCATCAGGCCAGTCTCAGGAAGTCCTTTGACCGTTTGGAAGAGCTTGAGCGCATGCTTTGTCTCGTCATTGAAAACGCCATCCACCTGCTCATCGTACAAATGCAGGCTGTTCAGTCTGATTTGGACGCGTATCACCTGAAGCCGCAATTTCTCGGCGTTGCTGAGCGCCGGGGCGGTGGCGTAGCTCGCCGCGTCTTCGGTGCTGGCCAGGTTTGCCGTTCGTGTCGATGGTGTTGCAACAGTGGACGTTGATGGCGCTACTGCTGGGGCCCGGGGCACATAACTACTCCCTCCCGATCCCGAGTAATGGGAACTATGACTCGAATGAGAACGATGGGACGAATGCGAAGAATGAGACCGGTGTGATGCAAACAGGTTGTCCATCTCCAGGTTGAGCGGCCGTAGCGAAACTGCTTTATCCAGATCGTCGAAGCGCGGCGTTAGGGGCGACGGACCATCCGCCGCTTTCGTGGCCGCCAGCGGCAAGCCGGCGATGAAGATGGCGAGGTTTCGTACAAACTTGCTCATGCAATGGTTTCCTCAATCGGCTTTAGTTTGGTTGGCTTCCAGTTCTTTTCGTGCCAGGCAAAAAGCCCACAGCAGCGATCCTTGACCGAACAGCGCGCGCATTCGTCGGCATACGTGTTCTTCCAGTCAGAAATACTGCGGGCAGCGCGGGGCCAAAGTCGCTCAGGCAGCGCGCATAACGGCGTGTTCATGAAGACGTGTGCCACCTGGTAGCGATCGAGCAGGCGCGATGCGCGGTCGAGCATGGGGGCCGCTTCCAGCAAATCCAGGTCACACAAATCACGGTTTGCAAGCGCGAACCCCGTCGGCTCGCACGCCATGAGCGCAACGTATTCGACGAATGGAAGGTTTTGTCCGATAAATCGGCACAACTCATCGAGGATCTCGACGACGGGTTCGATCAATACGATCCTCAGCTGGATTGGCTGGCGCATCGATTGCAGTGCGAGCAGGCCGTCGAGCGTTTCATCAAAGGCGCCTGGCGATTGCACAACGAAGTCGTGCAGGAAATCCGCATGGCCATAGAGCGGAACCAGCCAGCGGACATTGGCGGGCACCTTGTCGAACAGCAGGGAGCTGACCCGCTTGTCATGCAGTAGCCGGCCGTTCGTCAACACTTCGATTTGCGTATCAGGCCAGTGGTGCTCGATAGACGACAAGACATGCTTCAAGCCCGAGGCAGCCAGCAAGGGTTCGCCGCCGGAAATACCGATGACAGGTGGCGGCACGCGCACGTGCCTGACGATGTCGAGCGCCTGGTCGATCAGCCAGCCGTCTTCATGGCGGGTTGGCGGCTGCGAGCACATCAGGCAATGGCTGTTGCACTGGTTCGTCAGGAACAAGCTGTGATGGACATCGCTGGCGCGGAACAATACGGTGGCTTTTCCACGCGCGCGGTCGCATGCCACCACGTCTCCCGGTTCCAGTCCGAAGGCTGTTACCGACGCGATGTTATGGAGACCTTTCTGCCGCCAGGTCTCGACCTGGTCACTGGCTGCGCCATCGGGGGCGAGAACCAGGAAGCGCAAGCCGTCCTGCCACTCGTCGGGCAAGCCCGCGATATCGACAACGCGATGGATGCCTTCCTGCACGCCGATGCCGAAATCGGCGTTTACGCGGCGCATGGAACCTCCTTCGGAACAACCGGGCGTGCCCAATCGTGAAAGAGGTCTTCCCGGTCGGCGTCGGCGTTGTGCAGGAGCGCAAAGGCTGTATCGAACAAGCGCAGGTAGCGCCCGCAATGTTCGGTTTGAAGTGCCGGCATGTCCGGCTGGCCGAACTGCGACTGGCTATCCACCGGGTTAGGCGCACAATAATGGCGGTAGGCGCAGGCTTTGCAGTCCTGCGCTGCGGTCACGCTTGCGTCGATTAGTCGCTGGCGAACATCGGAAGACAATAAGTCTCCCAAGGAATCGGTAATGCGTCCCATACGCATGCTCAGGTCGCCGGTTTCAGCAAGCATCCTGGCTTCGTCGCTGGGGTAGACCCATCCGTCGTAGTTATAGACCAGCACGCTCGACCCGGCGCCAGTGGGGCTTTGCAGATCGACATAACCCGCATCGAAAGTCGACAGGATCTTGTTCATGACGATGGCAAGATGCACTTCGCGCAGAGCGATGCCCTGGTCGTTCCACCACAGGATGCGCCGCAAGGCGCGCTCGTAGAACGCCTGGAATTCTTCCTGCGAATAGCCGATCCGTACCTGGTTGCGCTTGGCAAAGCCGTACATGCTGAGAGGACGCAGGAAGATTTCGTTGAAGCCCAGTCGAACATATTCATCGACGATTTGTTCGGGGAATTCAAGCGAGACGCGGGTTGTCGTCATCAATGCAGAAACTGCATGCTCACCCATGGTTCTACGCGCCAGCGCGATTCCGGCCACGGTACGCTGGTGACTGTCCTTGCCCGGCACCGGGCGGTTTCGATTGTGGAGGTGCTCGGCGCCATCGATACTGGTGGAGAGATATACCTCATGCTTCTGGAAAAAGTCGCACATCGCGTCCGTCAACTGGTGCAGGGTCGATGCCACTACAAAGCGCAGGCGCTTCTGCTGCGTATGGTTCAAGCGGGTCAGGGTGTCGACCGCGCGAACGATCAGATCAAAGCGCAACAGCGGATCGCCGCCCTGGAATTCAATGGTCAGCACCTCTGCACTGCTTTCCATGATGCGCTCGCATGCGGCATCGATCATCGCAGGCGTCATGGAGAAACCTGATTCGGTTTGCGCGCGGCTGACCTGGCAGTATTGGCAGGTATGACCGCATTGCAGCGTCGGCACAATGATATGCAGCGAAGGGCCAGCGGTAACGGTCTCGCGTTTTGCTGCGCGCCTTGCGTCCAGCAAACGCTCTTTGCCTGTGTTCCTGCCGTGATTGGGCAGGAAGTAGCGTGCAGCCAATTCCGCGCGGCGCTTGACAGCTAGCCTGGCTGGATCGTCGAGCAAGGCGTCGAGCTCTTCGCCACTCAGGAAAACATGGTCGCCGGACTGCGAGATCGCGACCAGCCTGTCGTGGGCAAGAAGACGCACATCGAAAGGCAAGAGGCTTTCCCGACAGTGCGCGCGACCAGCGTCATATGTCGAGTGATTGGGCGTGGATTGTGTTCCTGCTGGCGCGGCGGCACGCGGATGGAAGACAAGCGGATGTGCTGTGCTGGCAAGCGCGGCAGGCGCATCGGTCACTACTCGCTCATGTGTACGGATCGGCTGTTGCAAGACCTTACCCCTGGATTCAGCGATTTGAGAATTTTCCTGACAACAAGCTTATCAGTAGCTTGGAAGCAAAAATATCTCACATTGTCACACTGGCAAATCTTTTAGCCGATGCGCACGCTTCTGGCGATCGCTTCCCGGCACTGGAACGCAAGCAGACATCTGATTCATGAGCGGCGCTCATGAGCTCATGCGCCTTGTACCGGCTAATCGACAAGGTGCGCGAGGGGTAGGATGAGCCCTTCACCCAACACAGGAGCGCAGCATGCAAAAACGCACCCTCGGAAACAGCGGCCTGGAAGTCTCGGCCATCGGCCTGGGCTGCATGGGCCTGAGCTTCGGCTATGGGCCGGCCACCAGTACCCGCGACGCGGTGTCGCTGATCCGCGCCGCGCATGAGCGCGGCGTCACATTCTTCGATACCGCCGAAGCCTACGGCGCCATCAACGAGCAGATCGTCGGCGAGGCGCTGGCGCCGGTGCGCGGGCAGGTCGTCATCGCCACCAAGTTCGGTTTCCGCAACGGCGTGCCGGGCGCGGGCCTGGACAGCCGCCCCGAGCGCATTCGCGCCGTGGCCGAAGCCTCGTTGCGCAACCTGCGCAGCGAACGCATCGACCTGTTCTACCAGCACCGGGTCGATCCTGACGTGCCGATCGAAGACGTGGCCGGCGCCGTGGCCGACCTGGTCCGTGCCGGCAAGGTCGGCCACTTCGGCCTGTCCGAAGCGGGCGTGGACAGCATCCGCCGCGCGCACGCCGTGCATCCGGTGGCCGCAATGCAAAGCGAGTACTCGCTGTGGTGGCGCGAGCCGGAAGCCGAGGTGCTGCCGGTGCTGGAGGAACTGGGGATCGGCTTTGTGCCTTTCAGCCCGCTTGGCAAGGGTTTCCTAACCGGCGCCATCGACGAGAACACGGCATTCGACAGCAGCGACTTCCGCAATACGGTGCCACGCTTTTCGGTCGAGGCACGCAAGGCCAACGCGCGCGTGGTGGACCTTGTGAAGGCGCTGGCTGCGGAGAAGGGCGTGACGCCGGCCCAGATCGCCCTGGCCTGGCTGCTGGCGCGCAAACCATGGATCGTGCCGATTCCCGGCACCACCAAGCTGCATCGGCTGGAAGAAAATATCGGCGCGGCCCGGGTGGAGCTGGGCGCGGCCGATGTCGCCGGGATCGAAGCAGCCATCGCCGCCGTGCCCGTCGAAGGAGCGCGCTATCCGGGCCACCTGCAGAAGCTGGTCGGCAAATAAGCGCGTGCAGGCGCCTCAAGGCCGGTAGCGCAGGGCGTCGATGACCAGCGACATCGCCGGCGCAGACTGCCTGCGGCTCGGATAATACAGGTGGTAGCCGGGGAAGCTCGGCATCCAGTCCGCCAGTACCTGCACCATGCGTCCGGCGTCGATGTGCTCGCGCACCATGTCCTCGGGCACGCAGGCCAGGCCGAAGCCGGCCAGCGCCGCGCGCAGCATCGGGCGGCTGCTGTTGTAGACCAGCTGGCCCTGTACGCGCACGTTCAGCGCCTGTCCATCCTTGTCGAACTCCCAGGCATACAAGCCGCCGTAGGTGGTCAGGCGCAGGTTGATGCAGTTGTGGCTGGTGAGTTCGTACGGGGTGGATGGGCTGCCGTGCTTGGCGAAGTAGGCCGGCGCGCCGACCACCGCCATCTTGAGGTCGGGCGCGATGCGCACGGCGATCATGTCCTTGGCCACCTGGTCGCCCAGGCGCACGCCGGCGTCGCAGCGGTTGGCGACGATGTCGATCATCCCGTATTCCACCGTCACTTCGACATGGATGTCCGGATAGGCCGGCAGGAAGCGCTCCAGGCGCGGCCAGATGACGGTGTCGGCGACGTGCTCGGCGGCCGAGATGCGCACCGTACCGGCCGGCTTGTCGCGCAGTTCGCTCAGGGCCGCCACTTCCGCCAGGATCTCGTCGAAGCGCGGCGCCACCGTGGCCAGCAGGCGCTGGCCAGCGTCGGTGGGGCGACGCTGCGTGTGGTGCGCGTCAGCAGGCGGATGCCGAGCTTGGCCTCCAGGCTGCGGATGGTGTGGCTCAGCGCCGATTGCGAGACCCCGAGCTGGGCCGCCGCGCGCGTGAAGCTGCCTTCGCGCGCGACGGCAACAAAGGCCAGCAGGTCGTTGAAGTTTTGCTGCATCGTTGTTCCTGGCAGGATGATGCGGCGATTCTACCTGCGCGCGCGGCGCGTGCCGGGCCCCGATTCATGAACGAGGCTCATAAGCCCTAGCGGCCGTGACATCGATTCATGCGCCGGGGCAGGGGCTGCAGTCTGCCCATGCATGGATGCGGCCGACGTGGCCATGATGCGCGGCACCCGCGCCGTGCGCGAAGGCTTGCTTGACGTTTGCGGTCCCTCCTGGCGACCAGGGATCGCAAATGTCCGCCTTAGTGCCGAGCCCGTGTCACGATGGCAGACCTGACCCCGGCTGCTGGTTTATTCGAACCAGGCGAAGCCGTCGCGCGCCAGCAGCGCGAACGAGGCAGCCGGGCCCCAGGAACCGGCCGCATACCCCTGCGGCTTTTCGCCCAGGGTCTTCCAGCCCTCGATGATCGGGTCGGCCCATTCCCAGGCCGCTTCCAGCTCGTCACGGCGCATGAAGTGGGTCAGGCGGCCGCGCACCACGTCGATCAGCAAACGCTCGTAGGCTTCGGCGCGGCGCTGCTGGAAGGCCGACTGCAAATCGAGGTTCAGTTCCACCTGCTGCATCTGCATGCCGCTGCCGGGCTGCTTGGCCATGATCTGCAGCTTGATCGCTTCTTCGGGCTGCAGCTCGATCACCAGGCGGTTGGTCACGCCGGCCGGGTTTTCCGGGAACAGCGGGAAGGGCGGGTTGGCGAACTCGATCACGATCTTCGACGAGCGGCGCGCCATGCGTTTACCGGTGCGCAGGTAGAACGGCACCTTCGACCAGCGCCAGGTGTCGATGTGGGCGCGCAGGGCGACGAAGGTCTCGGTGCGGCTTTCCGGCGGCACGTTGGCTTCTTCCAGGTAGCCCTTGACTTCCTCGCCGCCGCCCACGCCATGGCTGTACTGGCCACGCACGGTGTCGCGCGCGATGTCGGCCAGCGTGAAGCGGCGCAGCGAGCGCAGCACCTTCAGTTTTTCGTCGCGCACCGCGTCCGGCGACAGCGAGGTGGGCGGCTCCATCGCCACGATGCACAGCAGCTGCAGCAGGTGGTTCTGGACCATGTCGCGCATCGCGCCGGTGCCGTCGTAGAAGCCGGCGCGGCTGCCCACGCCCACTTCCTCGGCCACCGTGATCTGTACGCTGACGATGTTCGGCGCGCGCCAGATCGGTTCCAGGATCGAGTTCCCGAAGCGCAGCACGGTCAGGTTCTGTACCGTCTCCTTGCCCAGGTAATGGTCGATGCGGTAGATCTGCGATTCGGCGAAGTGCTTGCCGACGGCTTCGTTGATCTCCACCGCCGAGGCCAGGTCGCGCCCGAGCGGCTTTTCCAGCACCACGCGCGCCTGCTTGTCGACCAGGCCGGCGGCCGACAGCTTGTCGCAGATGGTGGTGAACAGCGAGGGCGCGGTGGCCAGGTAGAACACGCGCTGGGCGCCGGCGCGCGACACGTCCGCCAGGGCGCCGAAGTCGGGCGCGGCCTGGACGTCGAGGCGAACGAATTCGAGCAGGGTCAGGAAGCCGGTCCAGGTGGTCTCGTTGAAGTTTTCGGCGGCGATGAAAGGACGCGAGTGTTCGGTGACGTAACTGGCGTAGGCCGCGTTGTCGAAGTCCTGGCGGCCGGTGGACAGGATGCGGGTGGCGCCCGGCAGGTTGCCGTGCAGGTAGGCCATGTACAGGGCCGGCAGCAGCTTGCGCATCGCAAGGTCGCCGACACCGCCAAAGATGACCATGTCGAGAGGGAGTTCGGTGTCGTGGGCAGGTGTTGGCGTCATGTGGATCCGTGTGTCGTTGAGCGGCCCTGCGTGCGCGAACACGGCGGGCCGGATGTTATTCGAGCGGACTAGCATATCACTTGCGGGCGGGTCGTGAGGCGGGGGGCGTGGAAGCAGGTTTTTGCTGGCCCGGATGCCGCCGGGGCTGGCATACTGCTGGCCATGATCGGACCACTCGAAATCGCCGCCAACGGCTTCGCCACCGCCGCCATCCTGCTGGCGGGCCGCAACAGCATCCATACCTGGTGGACCGGCATCGTCGGCTGCACGCTGTTCGCGCTGGTGTTCCACGATGCGCACCTGTATGCCGACGTGGTGCTGCAAGTCTTCTTCGTGCTGTCGAGCGTGGCCGGCTGGCGCCTGTGGCTGCGCGGCGACCACGGACACGCGCTTGCAGTGCGCGCCGCCGATGTGCGCAGCCTGGCCTGGATCGTTCCGCTCGGCCTGGCCTGCGCCGCCGGCTATGGCGCGCTACTGCACTTCTGGACCGACGCCTACGCGCCCTTCGCCGACTCGATGGTGCTGGTGTTCAGCGTCATCGCCCAGCTGCTGCTGATGGCGCGCCGCATCGAGAACTGGCCGTTCTGGCTGCTGGTGAACTCGATCGCGGTACCGCTGTACGCCAGCCGCGAGCTGTACCTGACGGCCGTGCTGTACGCGGTGTACTGGGTGAACGCCATCGTCGCCTGGCGCAGCTGGCGGCGGCTGGCGCGGCTGCAAACCGGGGCGCTGGCGGGGGCATGAAGCGCTGGCGGCGCGGGCTGGTGGTCGGCAAGTTCTGTCCGCTGCACCGCGGCCACATGCACCTGATCCGCAGCGCGCTCGACGCCTGCGACGAGGTGCTGGTGATCAGCTACACGCAGCCTGGCTTCGACCGCTGCGATGCCGCCGCGCGCGAGGACTGGCTGGCTGCCTTGTTCCCGCAAGCGCACCGCCTGGTGCTCGACGATGCCGTGCTCGCACAGGCATGGCGGCACGGCCGGATCGACCGTCCAGTCACGCTGCCGCACAACGATGCGCCTGCGGCCACCCACCGCGCGTTCTGCGCCTGGCTGTGCTGGACCTTCTGGGGCAGGGCGGCCGGTGCGGTGTTCACCAGCGAGGACTACGGCGACGGCTTCGCGGCGGTCCTGGCGGATTATTTTTCGGCACGGCTGGGGCGCGCGCATCCGGTCACGCATGTCTGCGTCGACCGCGCGCGCAGCACGGTCCCGGTGTCGGGTACGGCGGTGCGCAGCGATCCTGCCGCCTGGCGCGCCTTCCTCGATCCGCTGGTGTACGCCGACTTCGTCGACCGGGTCTGCATCCTCGGCGGCGAATCGAGCGGCAAGACCACGCTGGTCGAGGCGCTGGCCGCCGCGCTGGGCACGGTGGCGGTGCCGGAGGTCGGGCGCACGCGCTGGGTGGAGAAGGGCGGGCGCTTCGTCTACGAGGACATGCGCGCCATCGCCGCAGACCAGGTGGCGCTCGAGATCGCGCTGGCCCAGGACGCGCGCGGACCATTGATTTGCGACGGTAGCGCGCTGACCACCGTGTTCTACAGCGAGGAAGGGTATGGCAGGGTCGATCCGCTGGTCGAGCGGCTGGGCCGGCGGCGCTACACGCACACCTTCGTGTGCGCGCCGGACTTCCCGTTCGTGCAGGACGGCACGCGGCGCGATGCGGCGTTCCGCCAGCGCCAGCATGACTGGTACCTGGCAAGGCTGGCGCGGGAGGGCATCGCGTACACGGTGCTGCATGGACCGGTCGAGGCGCGGGTAAGCCAGGTCTTGGTCATCCTGTGCTGAGTACGGCGGCTCAGCCCTGGTAACGAATCGCGTCGATCACCAGCCCCAGCGCCCGCGACGACTGGCGCCGGCTCGGGTAGTAGGCGAACAGCCCCGGAAAGCGCGGGCACCAGTCCTGCATCACGCTCACCAGCCGGCCTGCGGCCACGTGTTCGGCCACCATCTCCTCGGGCAGGAAGCCGATGCCGCAGCCGTCGAGCGCCACCTGCAGGATGTGCGGCGCCGTGTTGCACACCACCTGGCCGCGAACCCGCAGTTCCAGGCCGCGCCCCTCGTGCTGCAGCTCCCAGGCATACAGGCCGCCGCTGCTGGCCAGGCGCAGGGCGATGCAGTTGTGTTTCATGAGGTCTTGCGGCGATTCCGGCAGCGGGCGCTGCGCGAAATAGCCGGGTGCGGCGACCATCGCCATCGGCATGTCGCGCGTCAGGCGCACCGCGATCATGTCCTTGTCCACCTGGTCGCCATAGCGCACGCCGATGTCGAAGCGCTCGGCGGCGATGTCGACCAGGCGGTAGTCGGAACTCAGTTCCACGTGCAGGTCGGGATACAAGGGCAGCAGCGGCGCCAGGCGCGGCCAGAGCAGGCTCTCGATCACGTGGTCGATGGCGGTGATGCGGATGGTGCCGGCCGGCTTGTCGCCCAGGTCGCTCACGGCGGTGATCTCGGCCTCGATTTCGTCCAGCCGCGGGCCGACGTTCTGCAGCAGGCGCTCGCCGGCTTCGGTGGGCGAGACGCTGCGCGTGGTGCGCGTCAGCAGGCGCACGCCGAGCCGCTCTTCCAGGCCGCGGATGATGTGGCTGAGTGCGGACTGGGTCATGCCCAGCTTGCTCGCCGCGCGGGTAAAGCTGCGCTCGCGGGCGACGGCGAGGAAGACCAGGATGTCGTTGATGTTGTCGCGGGCCATGGTGTGGGAATCGAGGGGTGGACGACGCCGTTTGGCGGATTGGTTTATGATACAGCGCACCGAATCGACGTGTCGATTCATGATGAGAATTCATAAGGGCATGCAAATCCGGACCCGTCCCGCATGCCTGTTTGCCAGTACCATCTCCCCCCTGTCCGGCCTGGCCTGTATCGGCGCCAGGCCCGCATCAGCAACCCCAATCAAGGAACCACATGACCGTCAAAGCCTACGGCGCCCACGCCGGCGACCAGCCCCTCGTTTCCCTCGACATCACCCGCCGCGCGCCGGGTGCCCACGACGTGCAGATCGACATCGCCTTCTGCGGTGTCTGCCACTCCGACCTGCACCAGGTGCGCGGCGAATGGGCCGGCACCCAGTACCCCTGTGTGCCGGGCCACGAGATCGTCGGCCGCGTTGCCGCCATCGGCGCCCACGTCAGCAAGCACAAGGTCGGCGACCTGGTCGGCGTCGGCTGCATGGTCGACAGCTGCCAGCATTGCGGCGACTGCGAAGACGGCCTGGAAAACTACTGTGACGGCATGGTCGGCACCTATAACGGCCCGACCGCCGACGCGCCCGGCCACACCCTGGGCGGCTATTCGGAACAGATCGTCGTCCACGAGCGTTTCGTGCTGGGCGTGCGCCATCCGGAAGAGCAGCTGGCCGCCGTCGCGCCGCTGCTGTGCGCCGGCATCACCACGTATTCGCCGCTGCGCCACTGGCAGGCCGGCCCCGGCAAGCGGGTCGGCATCGTCGGTATCGGCGGCCTGGGCCACATGGGCATCAAGCTGGCGCGCGCGATGGGCGCCCACGTGGTGGCCTTTACCACCTCGGAATCGAAGCGCCAGGATGCGCTGGACCTCGGCGCCCACGAAGTGGTGGTCTCGCGCGACGCCGACGCCATGGCGCAGCAAGCCAAGTCGCTCGACCTGATCGTCAACACGGTCGCCGCGCCGCACGACCTGGACGCCTTCCTCACGCTCCTGAAGCGCGACGGCACCATGGTGCTGGTCGGCGCACCGTCGTCGCCGCACCCGTCGCCGCAGGTGTTCAACCTGATCATGAAGCGCCGCGCGATTGCCGGCTCGATGATCGGCGGTATCCCGGAAACCCAGGAAATGCTGGATTTCTGCGCCGAGCACGGCATCGTCGCCGACATCGAGCTGATTCGCGCCGACGAGATCAATGCCGCCTATGAGCGCATGTTGAAAGGCGACGTGAAGTACCGCTTCGTGATCGACAGCGCCACGCTGGCCGGCTGATGAAACGGAAGGACGTCGCAAGCGCATGAACCCGAACGTATCGACAAGCCCGCCCGCGCTCGCGGGCGGCAATCCGGCCTGGGGCGCCGTGTTCGCGATGGCCCTCGGCGCCTTTGCCCTGGTGGCCTCGGAGTTCATGCCGGTCAGCCTGCTCACGCCGGTGGCCGCGGAACTCGGCATCAGCGAGGGCCAGGCCGGGCAGGCGATCTCGGTGTCCGGGGCGTTTGCCCTGGTCACCAGCCTGTTCATGGCGCCGCTCGCCGGGCGCCTGGACCGCAAGCTGCTGCTGCTCGGCCTCGCCGCCATGATGATCGTGTCCAGCACGGTGGCCGCCTTTGCGCCGAATTACACGGTCTTCATGGTCGGGCGCGCCTTCATCGGCGTGGCCATCGGCGGCTTCTGGTCGATGTCCGCGGCCACCGCGATGCGCCTGGTGCCGCGCGACGGGGTGCCGCGCGCGCTGGCCATCCTGAACGGCGGGAATGCGCTCGCCACCGTGGTTGCCGCGCCGCTGGGGAGTTTCCTCGGCGGCGTGATCGGCTGGCGCGGCGCCTTCTTTTGCCTGGTGCCGGTGGCCCTCGTCGCGCTGGTCTGGAAGGCCATCAGCCTGCCGCCGCTGCCAAGCCAGGGCAGCGCCAGCCTGGGCGCCACCTTCAGGCTGCTGCGGCGCCCGGCCATCGGGCTCGGCATGGCCGCCACCGGCCTGTTCTTCATGGGGCAGTTCGCGCTGTACACCTATTTGCGGCCTTTCCTGGAAACCGTGACGCAGGCGGGCGTGACGACGCTGTCGCTGCTCCTGCTGCTGGTCGGCGTGGCCGGCTTCGTCGGCACCACGCTGATCGGCGGCTTCCTCAAGGGGCACATGTATCGCACCCTGGTGGCGATTCCGCTGCTGATGGCGATCGTCGCCGGCGGCCTGCTGGCCTGGGGCGGCTCGCTGGCGGCAACCGCCATCCTGCTCGGCCTGTGGGGCCTGGTGGCAACCGCCGCGCCGGTCGGCTGGTGGACCTGGCTGGCGCAGAGCCTGCCGCAGGATGCGGAAAGCGGCGGCGGCCTGATGGTGGCGACCGTGCAGCTGGCGATTGCCGGCGGCGCGACCCTGGGCGGGCTGCTGTTCGATGCGCGCGGGTATGCGGCCACCTTCAGCCTGAGTGCAGGCATCCTGCTGCTGGCGGCGTTATTTGCAGCGCTGGCTGCGCGTGCGGCGAGGTCGGACGCGCGCTGATCCCGGCGTGCGCCTGGCACAAGCCGGCCGGTGCATCCGCACCGCGCCGGCTTTTTTATTTCTGGCGCTTGGCCGGCGTGCCTGGCGATGCGCCCAAGGCGGCGATCTGCGCCTCGGCCTCGATCACATCGGGATGGGCTGCCCCAAGCCGCGGCAGCAAGGCGTCGCGTACCTGCTGCTGCAAGGCCAGGGCGCGCGCCGTCTCGCTGCGGGCGCGGTAGACCAGCGCCATGTCGGCGCGTATGCGCGCGATGTCGTAGACGCGGGCCTCGCCCCACTCGGGATAGTTTTCCAGGGCATGCTCGTACAGCGGCAGGGCCAGGTCGAGCCGCCCCAGCGCATGCTGCACCTCGCCCACATAGCCCTGCATGTGCGCCAGCGCCAGCCGCAGCGCATCGGTGTCGCGCCCCAGCGCGACGAGCTTGTCCCTGGCCGCGGCCTTGGCGCCCGTAGCGCCCTGGTCGTAGGCTGCCTTTGCCTGTTCCCCCTGCGCCGCACTGGCGGCGTGCGCCGCCGCGTAGCGCGCCAGGGCGCTTTCGCCAAAGGCCAGGGCCTGTTGCAGCTCGCCGGCGCGTACCTTGGCGCGCATCGCGTCCTGGGTGCGCTCGAATTCGGCGAGGATCGCGGATTTGTCGAAGTCCCGGCGGGCCAGCGGCTCCAGCAAGGCATCGGCCTCCTGCGTGCGCGACCCGGCGTAGTAGATGCTGGCCAGCTCGTACTGCAGGCGGCGCAGCACGGCGGCATCCTGCGGCCGCGCGGCGCGGGCGCGCTCGAGCAGGCGGTCGACCACGGCTTCGGCGCGCTCGTTGTCCTCGGCGCGGTAGTAGTAGTCGGCCAGGGCCAGGTAAGCCGCATAGCTGTCGCCCTGCAGCGGCGCCGGGTCGGCGCGAAGGGCGCCCAGTAGCCGCGGCGCCAGCGTGTGCATGGTCGGGTCGTCGCCGATCGCGATCGCCACCAGCGCCAGTTCGCGCGCGATGGCAGCGGACAGCGGATCTGCCACGCCCTGGGCCTTGTCGGACACCGACAAGGCGGTCTCCAGGATCCCGAGCGCCAGGGCGCAGTGGTTGCCGTAGCGGGCATTGCGTCCGCGCGCCAGCAGCGCCCGGGCCAGCGCCGCGTCGGGCGGCGCGGCGTGCCAGATCGCCTGGGCCCGTTCGGCCAGGTCCATCGCCTGCGCGCGGTTGCTGCTGCGCTGGAGCGTCGGGACGGGATGGCGCACGGTGGCCTGGGCCAGGTCGGCCAGCGCCGCGGCCAGCAGCAGCTGGTGCGGGCCGGGCGCCGCCCTGGCCGCGTCGGCCGCCTGCACGGCGCGCGTGATGGCCTCGCGGTCGCTGCCCGTTTGCGGCGCCTGGCAATCGATCACGGCGGCGCCGGCGTGGCTTGCTGCAGCCAGCAGCAGCGGGGCAAGTATCCGTTTCAATCCAGGCTCCAGACATATTGGACGTTGACCGTGGCCTGCACCTGCAGGCCTTCGAGGCGGGCAGGCTTGAAGCGGCAGCGCGCCAGGGCGCCGTAGGCGGCATTGTCGAGACCCGGGAAACCCGAGCTGCGCACCACCTTGGCAGCGAGCAGGCGTCCGCTCGGCGCCACCGTGAAGCTGAGCGTCACCACGCCTTGCTCTTCGTTGCGCACGGACGCGCGCGGATAATCGGGTTTGGGACAAAGCTCCCACAGCATTTCCGCCGTCTCGGAAACGCGCGCAAAGGATGGCGAATACCTTGTCGGACCAGGGGGCGGCTGGGCTGGCGCGGCGCTGGCCAGGGCCGGCATCAGCAGGAAGGAAGTGAGCAGGCGGCGCATGGCGGACCTCGTTATTGGAAAAGCAAGTATAGCCAATAAGTTTCCGCCGAGCGACAAAAATCGCGCCCGTCCTCAGCGCTCGGCCGGCGCCGGCGCCCAGCGCTCCGGCGCCAGCACGTGCGACGTCACCGGCTCCTGCACATAGTGCGGCGAAGTCAACTGCACCCCATTTAAATTGAAAACGTCCACGATCTTCCCGTGCAGCCGGCTGTGCAGGGCCACGCGCTCGCGCGGCGCCAGCACATCCGAGTGCGCCACCAGCCTGTAGGCGATGTAGAAATCGGACAGCGCCGACTGCGCCACAAAGGGCGCGGGCTCGGCCAGGATGCCAGGTGTCTCGCGCGCCGCCTGCAGCAGCAGCGCGTGCACCTGGCGCCAGGGCGTGTCGTAGCCGACCGTCACCGCCGCCTCCAGCGCAAAGCCATCCTCGACCCCGGTACGCGAGAAGTTCCGGGTCGTATTCGACAGCACCAGCGCATTCGGCAGCGAGATCTCGGCGCCCATGCCGGTGCGCAGCCGGGTCTCGAACATGCCCAGCTCCGCCACCGTGCCCTCGGCCTCGCCGATGCGCACGTATTCTCCCTTGCGCAGGGTGCGGGTATACATCAGGATCAGGCCCGACGCGCCCTGGGCCACCAGGCTCGAGCCGCCGATCGACACCATCAGGCCGGCCAGCACCGTCACGCCCTGGAAGGCGGCCGTGTGCGAGCCCGGCAAATACGGGTAGGCCATGGCCAGCGCAAACAGCACGATGGCCACGTTCACCAGGCGCCGCGTGGGCGGCGCCGTGTCCTGGTCGAGCCAGCCCACTTCCAGCTCGCCGCTTTCCACGCGCTTCAGGATCGAGCCGGCGGTGCGCATCGCCATGCGCGCCAGCAGCGCGATCAGGGCCACCACCAGCAGGCCGGGAATGGCCTGGCCGATGCCTGCCGCCACGTCCAGCGCGGTGGCCAGCAGGTAATCGCGCAGGCGGTCGCCCCAGTCGTGGAAATACGGGATGTGCCCGAGCAGGAAGGTGGCCCAGAGGAAGGTGGCGAACAGGCGCACGGCCCAGATCAGCAGCGCGGCCAGCTGCCGGATGAAGCGCGCGAAATAATCGGCGTCGAGCAGGGCGACGCCGCGCAAGCGCACCTGTTCCAGGCGGCGGCCGACCGAGCGCTTGGCGAATGCGCGCACGCGCCGCTGCAGGATGCCCAGGCTGCGCAGCACCAGCCAGTAGCCGAGGGTGGCGGCCAGGCACCAGGCCCCGGCCACCAGCAGGGCGCGCGGGCTGCCTTGTTCGCGCCGCTCGAGCAGCACCCGGGTCAGGGTGGCGGCGGCTTCCTGGGCGGCTTCGTCGGGGGTGTCGCCGGCCAGGGCGTTGACGTCGCTGGGGGTGACCAGGAACAGCAGCTTCCCGTCGAGCAGCACCTGGGTGCCTTCGGCGATCGAGCGGATGCCGGCACGCTGGGGGCCGCCGGCGGCGATGGCCTTGTCGAGCCGCTTGCGGGCGCCATCGGCGCGGTCCTGGGCCGGAAAGCCGGCCAGGCTCGAGCGGAACACGAAGACCGTGCGCGCGCCGACGTTCAGTTGGGCAGTGGTGGCGACAGGGGAAGGCGTTGTGGCCTGGGCCTGGGCCAGGACGCCGAACCAGAGTATGGCCAGGAAAACAAGGAGTCGAACCGGGGCGGGCATGTTCAGTTGCTGGTAGGAAAAACCTACCATGATGCCATGCCCGGCCCCGCTTGTCTGTAGCGTGGACGCTTCAGTCCGAGTGCGCGATACGCAAGCCGTCCTTGTTATCCGGCAGCCAGACCTCGGCAAGATCCGAACTGACATCGAAGAAACCCAGCGCGTGCTTGGCCGCCAGCCGGTACACGGTGGCGTGGGCCTGGTCGATCTTGTCCCAGTCGAGGAAGGAAATATAGATCAGGTCGCGCGCGATGGTGTAGTCGGCGCCGGTCTCGATGTCCTCGGGGGCGTCGGCAGGCACCGGCGCGAACTCCTGGCTCAGCTCGGCATAAAACGCTTGCAGGGCGGGCGCGGCCAGGGACGGGTCGTCGTAGCCATGGTCTTCCGGCCACTCGGCCTGGGCCTCGTACCAGTCGAGGAAGGCGTCGCGTTTCCTGGGGGCCGCTTCCGGCGCGAATACCATCAAGTCGTAGCTCATCGCATCAAGCCGGCTGGCGGTCGAGCAGGGCGCCCAGGTTGTCGAGGGAAATCATGTGCGCGTACAGGCGGCTCATGATGCCCTTGCCGATCAGCATGCGCAGGTCGTCGGCCTTCAGACGTTCCAGCAACTGCTCTTCCACGCGGTACATGCCGGCCAGGTTGGTGATGGCGCCGCTCTTCGAGATCGCCTGGGCGCCGAAGGGACGCAGCACGTCCAGCTTGGCCAGCAGGTCGCACATCTGCTGGGTGCGGATCAGGTCGGCTTCGTATTCCAGCACCAGGTGGCGCTGGCTTTCCCACCAGGGCTGGTTCTTGCCGTCGGCATCGAGCAGGGGCTGGCCGGCCGCATCGTCCAGCGCTTCGCGCGCCACGCAGACGATGCGCTCGTCCTGCTGCTGGCCGGCGCTGGTCACCGTCGCCATGCAGAAGGGATAGCGGCGCAGGTAGGCCGGCTGGTAGACGCCGTCGATCCAGGTGTTGCCTGGGGTCAGGAACAGGTTCTCGTTGTTGGCCAGGCCGACCAGGGCCACCACGCCGAAGCTCTGGCCGTTGTCGGCGCTGGCGAAGATCACCGGATAGTGGCGGCTGGCGGGGCCGATCTCGGCCATGGTCACGGGAATCGCGTTGGTGCGGCGCAGGGCCGGCGGCACCAGGCCGGCCGAGGGCCGGATGCGCTGGCTGTTCAGCACCGGCACGACCTCGCCGTAGCCGAAGGGTGGGGTGATCGACAGCGAATTGTTTTCTTGCATAGCTAAGCTTCCTGAAAAAATTCCGGCCCCAAGTGGGGCCGGAAAGTTCCTCATGTCGAGGAGGGTGCGCCGGGATTACTGCTCGGTTGCGCTGCCGTCGCTGCGGCGCTCGCTTTCCGGTTCCTGGGCGCCGGCCTGGCTGCCATCGGCAGCTTCACTGCGTGCCATGTTAACACCGTTCCCGTCCATGAACAGCTTGCTGGCGATTTGTGTGCCGCGCGGCACTGGTTGGCCGGCCTCGGCAGCGCCCGACGACGACTTGCCCGCCGTGGTTTGCTGCACCACCTTGTTCATGTTCTGCAAGGTGTTGTCGGTACGGTCCAGGTAGCGGTCGACGTTGGTCGGCGGCACCACCAGGGTGGCGACGCGGCCGGTCGGCACGCTCCAGGCGCTCAGCTTCGGATCGTGGTAGGTCGTGATGCCGGTAGTATCGAACACCATCTTCACGTCGCCCAGGTTCAGGCGGCCGTTGCCTGCCACGTGGATCGCGCCAGTGTGCTGCAGCTGGCTGGCCCAGGCTTCCATGCCCGGCAGGCAGACCTTGCCGTCGGCGTCGAGCCAGGCCGAACGGTCGAACTCGCCGCCGAAGCTCAGCTCGGCGCCCTGGCCCATGAATTTCTTCAGGGTCACGAGGGCGTAGTTCACGTCCGCGGCCTCGTCGAAGTCACGGTCCGAGTGCACACCGATGATCGCGCCGGTGCTGAACGGCGCCAGCTGGACGTGACCATTGCCTTGCGACAGCTTGTAGGTCGCGCCGTCAACCAGCTTGTCCGAGACCAGCTGCACGCCGGCACGGGCCGTGGCGGAGGCTGCCTGGCTGTCGATCGTGCCCGCCAGGGTCATCGTCGACGGGGCGGCCAGCGATACCATGCTGTTGCCCGTACCAGTGCCGGTCACGTTCGCCGTCAGGTTCTTGGCGGCGATCGTGTTGCCGCGCACCGCCAGTGCGGCGTTGCCGCTACCGCCGGCGACCACGGCCTTCACCGCGTCGTTCAGCTCGACTGCCGAGTTGCAGCAGTTGCCGGCCTGGAGATCGACCGTGGCGTTGCCCGCCTTGCCCTGGGTAGCGGCCGTGATGGTGGCGCCGCTGTTCTGGGTCAGGGTGCTCAGCGCGTCGGTCTTGCCGGTCGTATTCAGCTTGACCAGGGCGCTGCCAGCGGCAGTGCCCAGGCCCAGGTTGGCCGCGTCCAGCTTGCCGTTCACCACCATGGTGGTGCCGGCGCTGGCGCCGAAGCTGGCCGTGCCGCCGCCCTGGGCCGTGACTTTCGCCACACCCAGCTTGGCCGCGCCGGCCGTTGCCAGCAGGCTGGCCTTGGCGCCGGCCTCGACGCCGTTGCTCAGGTTAGCCACGCTCAGCGTGGTGCCGCTCGTATCGAGCGAACCCGATGCCGTCAGCGCCAGGCTGGCACCGTCGGCCTCGTTCGCATTGCCGGTCACGCTGCCGGTCCCGGTCAGGACCAGGTCGCCCCTTACTGCGGCGATCTCGGCACGCGCGCTGGCGTTCGCTGCGGCGACCGTGAAGTCGTGCACGCTGCCGCCGCTGCCGGCGATCTGCAGGCTGGAACCGCCCATCTCGTCGATGGCGCGCAGGGTGCCGTCGAGCTTGAAGGCGGCCGCCTTGGCGACGTCTTGCGCCGGGTTGGCGCTGCCGGCATTGATCGCCAGGTGGGCCGAACGGCCGACCGCGGTGATCGTGCTGGCCTGGGCCTGGTTGATGCCGGCCGTGGCGCCGCCGGTGGTCGTGATGCCGACCAGGGCCGCGCCGGTGTGGGCGCCGTCCAGGCTGCCGTCGGCGGTGGCGGCGGCAACGATGTTGCCGTTGATCGCCAGCGCGCCGCTGCTGGCCAGGTTCACTTCGGCCACGCCGGCGGTCGCGCCGCTGCGCAGCAGGGTGCCTGCGGCCTGGGCCAGGGCGCCGTCCAGCGCCTGGACGTCGATGCCGGCATGGTCGCCGCCGAGCGCCGTCACGGCGCCGTTCAGGGCGATGTTGCCGCTTGCCGCCGTCACGCCGATGTTGGCCTGGTTGGCGTTGGCGTTCAGTGCGCCGGCCAGGGTCACGCCCAGTCCGGCGTTGACATCGATGCCGGCCGTGCCGAGTGCGGCGTCGGCCGTGGCGTTCAGCGCGGCGCCGGTGGCGACGACAGCCTTGCCGCCGGCCGTCAGCGCGGCCTGGGCCGTGCCCGTGCCCATGCCCGTGCCGCCGACCGTGACGGTCTTGGTGAGGTCCAAATTGCCGCTGGCGCCAGCGAACAGCACGGCGTTGCTGCCGTTCACGTCGATGGTGCCGAGCACGGCGTTGCCGCCCTGCGCGAACAGCCCGGCGCCGGCGCCGGCCTGTGCCTCGAGGCTGGCGTTGGACACGCCCAGTACGGCGGCCGTGGTTTCGAGCGAGCCCGATGCGCCGACCAGCAGGGTGGCGCCGGCGTTGTTGCTGTTGTCGATGCCGGTGTCGGCGGTCACGCTGCCGGCACCGTCCAGCACCAGGTTGCCGTTGACGGCAAGGATGCTGGCTTTTGCGGTGGCGCCTGCGGCAGCGACCGTGAAGTCGTGCACGCGGCCGCCCGCGCCTTCGATGCGCAGTTCCGAACCGCCAAAGTCGTCGATAGCGCGCAGGTTGCCGTCGAGCAGGAAGGCGGCGCTGTTCGCGGCGTTTTCCTGCGCTGCGGCGTCGCCGGCGCTGATGGCCAGGCGCGCTGCCTTGCCGACCGCTTCGATCGTGCTGCCCGCAGCCTGGTGGATGCTGCTGGCGGCGCCGCCGGTGGTGCGCAAGCCGACCAGGGCCGAGCCGCTGTGCACGCCGTGCACGCTGCCGTCCTGGGTGGCTGCCGCCGTCACGCGGCCGGCAATCGTCATGGCGCCGGTGCTGGTCAGGTCGACCTGGGCCAGGCCCTCGACCGCCGCCGCGTGCAGGCTGCTGCCTGCCGACTGCACCAGGGTGCCGCCGGAGCTGGCCTCGATTTCGCCGCGCTCGCTGCCTTGCACATACACCGCGCCGTTCAGGGCCAGTTCGCCCGTCGTGGCATGCAGCTTGACGCCGGCTTGCTCGCCGTAGGTATTCACGACGCCGTCCAGCACCAGGCCGTTGCCGGCGCCGATCTCGAGGCTGGCGTTGCCGCCGGTCGTGTTCAGCACGCCGTTCGCATCGACATGCGCAGTGTTGCCGGCATCCAGGACCACGCTGGCCGCGCCGTCGTTGCCGGTGGTGTAGACCGCGATGCGGTCGGTCACGTCCAGGTCGCCGCTGGCATAGGCCAGGGCGGCGCTGTTGGCGCCCGAGACATTCAGCTGGCCGAGCACGGCGTTGCCGCCGTTCGCCAGCAGGGTCGCCTCGGCGCCCGCGTTGACGGCGCTGCTGGCGTTATGCACGTCCAGGGTCGCTGCCGTGGTGTCGAGCGAACCCGACGCCTCGGCGCGCAGGCTGGCGCCGGCCGAGCCGCTGGCATTCGCCGTGACCAGGCCGTGGCCGTCCAGCACCAGGTCGCCGTTGAAGGCGGTGATCGTGGCGCCGGCGGTGGCGTCGGCCGCGCTGACCGTGAAGTCGTGCACGCGGCCCGAGGCGCCGCCGATTTGCAGCTGCGAGCCGCCGATGGCGTCGACCGCGCGCAGGGTGCCGCCCAGGTCGAAGGCGGCGGTGGCCGAGATATCGTTGCCCATGTTGCTGTCGCCGGCCTTCACCGTCAGGCGCGCTGCGCGGCCCACGGCTTCGATCGTGCTACCTGCGTGCTGGACGATGGTGGCGCTGGCGCCGCCGGTGGTGACCAGGTTGACCACGGCGCTGCCGCTGTGCGGGCCGTCGACGCTGCCGTCGGCGGTGGCTGCCGCGCTGACCTTGCCGTTCACGGTCATGGCGCCCTTGGCATTGAAGTCGACCGTGGCGCTGTTGCTGCCGCCGCTGCGCAGCGTGGCGCCGGCGGCCTGGCCGATCTTGCCTTCGAGGGCGGTGACGTTGACGCTGGCGTTGCGCGCCGACAGGGAGAGCAGGTCGCCGCCGAGGACGACGTCGCCGCCCGCTGCCAGCACATTCACGCTGGCGTGGTTGGCGCCTTCCGCCTGCACGTCGCCCTCGAGCGTTACGCCGGCATCGGCGCTGATGCCGACGTAGGCGCTGCCCGATGGAGCGATGGCGCCGGCGCCGACGCTGGCGGTGCTGCTCACCAGGGCGTGGCCGGCTGCGGCCAGTTCGGTCGATGCCGTGCCCGCCACATCGGTGGCGGCCGCGAGCAGGGCGCCGTCGGCGCGCAGGTCGCCGCTTGCGGTGACGGCCAGGATGGCGCCGCGGCTGCCGCTGACGCCGATGGCGCCGAGGGTGGCGTTGCCGCCGTTGGCGTGCAGGTCGGCCTTGGCGCTGGCCACGTCGCCGATCGAGGCGTTGTTGGCCGACAGGTTGGCGTCGCGGGTGTCGAGCGCGCCTTCGCTGTTCACGGTGAGGGTGGCGCCGTTGAACACGTTGGCGTTGGCGTTCACGCTGCCGGCGCCATCAAACATGACCATCTGGTCGGCAGCGGTGCCGGTGATGGTGGCGCTGGCCATGTTGCCGGTCGAGCGTGCGGTGAAGTCGTGGACCTTGCCGCCCGCGCCTTCGATGCCGATGGTGGCCGCGCCGGTGCTGGCCTGGGCCTGGATGTCGCCGCCCAGGTTGAACAGGGCGCGCGCGCCCGACTTCAGGCTGCCGGCGCTGATGTTCACGTTGGCGTCGGCGCCGCGGGCCAGGATGCTGCCGCCCGGTGCCTGGTCGATGCCGGCGTCGGCGCCGCCGACGGTCGACAAATCGATGGCCGCCATGTTGGTGGCCGAGCTGGCGCTCAGGCTGGCCGGCAGGGTCATGACGCCGCTGCTGGTGGCGAACAGCGAGGCTGCGCCTGCCGCCGCCTCGACCGTGGTGGAACCCAGTTGCAGGGCGCCGCCGTAGGCCTGGAAGCCGGCTTCGGCATAGTCGCCGGCATCGCTGCCGTTGCTGCGCACGGCGAAGCTGGCGCCGCCTGCGGTGATGGCGCCGCTGGCTTCGGCCAGCAGGGATGCGCCGCCGTGTCCGCCGCTGACGCTGCCGCTGCCGTTCAGGACCAGGTCGCCGTTCAGGGCGCTGATCGAGGCGCTGGCCGGTGCGCCGTCGGCGCCGACCGTGAAGTCGTGCACCGAACCCGAGGCGCCGACGATGTCGATGCGGGCGCCGCCCATGACATCGATCGCGCGCAGGCTGCCGTCCAGCTGGAAGGCGGCGGTGGCGCCGATGTTGTCGTGGGGGTTGGCGGTGCCGGCCGCAATGCGGATGCCGGCCACGCTGCCAACGGCGGCGATCGTGCTGTCCGCTGCCTGGACGATGGCGGCGCTGGCGCCGCCGGTGGTGACCAGGTTGACCGTGGCGTGGCCGGTGTGCATGCCGCCTTCGCTGCCGTCGGCGGTGGCCGCGGCCACGATGTCGCCGTCGATATACATGGCGCCGCTGCTGGCCAGGGCGAGCTGGGCCAGGCCGTTGCGGGCGCCGGCATGGATGCCGCTGCCGGCCTGCTGGACCAGCGAGCCGTCGAGGACGGTCGCGCTGACGACGCCGGCATTCCCGCCGGCCGCTTCCAGGTCGGCGTCCAGCACCACGTTGCCGCCGGTGTTCAGGATCCCGATCGAAGCGCTGTCGCCGGCGAGGGCGCTCAAGCCCGCGTTCACGGCAATCGCGCCGTCGTTCGCGGTCAGGTCGATCGCGGCGTCGCCGCCGTTGCCGTTGGCGGTCGCGGCGAGCGCGCCGTCGATCTCGACGCCGGCTGCGCTGGACAGGCTGATGCTGGCCATGCCTTCGGCGGCATTCGCGATGGCCTGGACCGTGGCGCCGGCGGCGACCGTGGCGGCGCTGTCGCCGTTCAGGGTCACGCGGGCCTGGCCGGCAACGCCGGTGGCGGTGGCCAGCAGCGCGCCGTTTGCGCTCAGGCGGCCGGTGGTCGAGGCGTCCAGGGTGGCGTAGGTGCCGCTCACGGTGACATTGCCCAGGGTGGCGTCGCCGCCATAGGCTTCCAGCTGCACCTTGGCGCTGCCGCCCAGGTTGACGGCGCCGAGGCTGGCGGCGCCGGCGTCGATCGCACCGTTGCTGATGACGTTCAGCTGGCTGCCGCCGATGTTGTTGTTGTTGCCGGCGGCGTGGATGTCGCCGTCCAGCACCAGGTTGGCGTTCGTGCCGACGGCGGCGATGCTCACCGTAGCCGCGCCGCTGCCGCTGTCGGCGGCGGCATGGTGGATGCTGCCGGCGGCGCCCGTGACGCTGAGCTCCGCGCCGTCCGTGCTGCCTTGGGCGAGCAGGGCGCCGGCCAGGCTGAAGGCGGCTGCGCTGGCCGCATCCGGCTGGTTGCTGCCGGCGTTGACGGACACCGTGGCGCGCCGGCCCTCGGCCAGGATGCGCGAATCGCTGCCCTGGACGATGGTGGCGGCCGTGCCGCCGGTGGTGACCATGGTCACGCTGCCCTGGCCCGCTTGGGCGCCGGCGGCGAGGTCGCCGTCGACCGTCATGCCGCCCGCGGCGCTCAGGTTCAGGCTGGCATTGGCCTGCAGGCCGTAGGCCACCGCCTTCAGCCCGCCGTTGGCGCCGACCAGCAGGGTGCCGTCGTGCGAGCCCATGTTCTGCTGGGCGCTGCCGAACACGCCGAATTGGGTGGCGTCGAGCTGGCCGCGCACTTCCAGGTTGCCCTTGGCGTTGGCGTTGATGACCGCGCCGAAGCTGCCGTCGGCGCTACCGTTGCCGGCCAGGGTCAGGCTGCCGTCGGCGGCGCTGAAGCTGGCGTTGGCCTGGCTGGCGTTCGAGGTGACGGCGAAGCCGCCGACCGTGCCGCTGCTGCCGTTCACGTTCAGGTTGGCCGCGCCGTTGTTGGCGTAGGCCTCCAGGCTGCCTGCCAGGTCGAAGGCGCCGGTGCTGATGCCGACGTCGGCGCTGTTGCCGCTGGCGTTGATGCGGACGTCGGCATGCTGGTCGATGCGGGCGTTGGCGCCGCTGGTGGCCGTGATGCGGGCATTGCCGCTGCCATAGGCATTCGCGCCCAGGTCGCTGCCGAGCTCGATGCCGGTGGCGCCGTTCAGGCTCAGGTTGGCATTGGCGTTGTCGCCGAAGCCCGAGGCGGCGATCGCGCCGCCGCTGGCAACATTGATGTCGCCGCTGGCGTCGAGGCTGATGCCGGCATAGCCGTTGTTGCCGCTGGCGTTGGCCGAGATGCGGCCGCCGGTAGTGAGCTTGCCGCTCGCGCTGGCGCCGACGACGGCGCTGGTGTTGCCGCCCACGGCGAGCTGGCCGAGCTGCAGGTCGCCATGGGTGGCGTTCAGGGTGGCGCGGGCGCCGGCGCCGTTGGCGGCGCTGCCGTTGTTCACCCAGATGGCGGATGCGGCGGCATCGACGGCGCCCGAACCATACACGTTCAGGGCGGCGCCGGCGCCGTTGCTGGTATTGCCGCCAATGTCGCCGGAGCCGTCGATGACCAGCTTGCCGGCGCTGTCGACCGCGTTGACGGTGACCGAGGCGGCGTTGCTGCCGGAATTGGCGGCGAAGTCGTGCAGGGTGCCGCCGGCGGCGCTGACGGTGACCATGGCGGCGTTCGAGCTTGCCTGGGCCTGGATGCGGCCTGCCAGGTCGATGGCGGCGCCGTTTTCGCCGTTCGGCGACTGGGCGCCGGCGGCGATGTTGATGGTCGCGCGCTGGCCGTCGGCCAGGATCGTGGTGCCCGCGGCCTGGACGATGGCGGCGTCCTTGCCGCCGGTGGTGGTGATGCCGACGTAGGCGTCGCCGTTGCGGCCGGCCAGGGTGGCGCTGGCATTGCCGCCGAGGTCGATGCCGGCATCGGCCTGCAGCGTGGTGCTGGCCAGGTACTCAGGCTGGTTGTAGGTGTACCACGGGCTCGACTCGTAGAAGCCGGCGGTGGTGCTGGCGCCGACGTTCTTGCCGGCGTCGCTTGCCAGGTGGGCGCCGGCGCCGTTGGCGGCCACGGTGACGGTGGCGCTCTTGAAGCCGGTCGCCTGGACGTTGCCGTGCAGGCCGATGTCGCCGCCGCCCTGCACCGAGACCGAGGCGCTGCCGCCGTCGATGGTGGTGGAGTTGCCGAAGTTTCCGGTTTGCTGGCCGTGGTCCGAGGTGGCCAGGATGTCCTGGGCCGAGACCGCGCCGCCGGCAGTCAGGCGGATCGCCGCCTGGCCGTTGCTCTGGCCGTAGGTGACGTCGGCCGAGGCCGCGCCGGCCAGCGCCAGGCTGCCGCTGGCGCTGACGTCGAGGTAGGCCGCATGGCCGGCCGTGACGGCGATGCCTTGCGCGTCGACCTTGCCGTTGCTGGCGATCACCTGGGCGCGGGCGTCGGCGCCGACATAGGTGTTGGTGACGCTGCTGCCGGCGCCGCCCAGCACGATGTCGCCATCGTAGCTGCGGATGTTCAGGCTGACGTCGCTGCCGCTGGCGCCCTGCACGTTGATGCCGCCGGCGATGCTGATCAAGCCATTGCCGGTGAGGCCGGCGGCGCTGCCGGCGGTGACGTTCATGGTGGCGGCGGCCAGGCTGTTGGTGGCCGCGTCGATCTGCGTGTGCTCGGCGACGACGTCGCTGTGCGTGCCGATGCTTACCGAGGCGTTGTCGCCGGCGGTGATGTTGGCGGTGGCGGTCGAGGTGGCCGCGCTGTACGAGGTCTGGAAGACGTCCTTGTAGTCGATTTCGCGCTGGGCCGAGGTGAAGCTCGAGCCGGTGCCGTTCAGGCCGGCGGCCGTGTCCTGGCGGCCCCAGAAGGCGTCGGTGAACGAGCCGCCGCCGGTGCCCGAGCGGTTGGTCGAGCGCACGTCCAGGCCGCCCATGGCGACCGAGCCGGCCGCGTTCACGTTCAGGGTCGCGCTCATGCCGGCCACGTTGCCGTAACCCATGGCGGTGGCGTCGCTGCCGCTGGCGCTGTCGGTGGCGCTCGAGACGTTCGAGCTGTTGTTCACCACCGAGCCGTTGATGATCGAGTAAGGACCGAAGGACCAGATGTAGCGCTGGCTGCCGGCGCCCTTGATCGAACCCTTGACGTTGTTGTAGTTGTTGACGGTGCGCGTTTCCGTGGTGCCGCCGCTGCCGTTGCTGCGGGTGGTGACCACGGTCTGGCTGCCGCTCGTGTAGTTGAAGTTGTCGACCATGGCGCGCCAGGATTCCGTCTCGGAATAGCTGCTGGTGGCGTAGCCGTCGGCCTTGACGCTGGTCTTGCCGTCGATCGCGATGTCGGCGCCGGCGCTCACGCTGGCGCTGGCCTTGGCGCCGGTCGGGCGCCAGAAGTTGTGGCGGGTCGCTTCCGCGGTCTGCCAGTAGCCGCCCGGGGTGCTGTCGAAGGCCACGTTCTTGTCGGTGGCCAGCACGGTCACGTCGCCGGTGTGCACGTTGCCGGCGGCTTGGATGTTCAGGGTCGCCAGGATCGGATGGTCGGCCTGGCTGCCCAGGGTCCAGGGCTGGGCGCCGTAGTAGCTGGTGGCGTTGTTGCCTGGCGTGGTCCAGTTGTAGTTGTAGTAACCCAGGCCGGTGGCCTTGGACTCGACGGCGCCGCCCACCAGCACGTCGCCGCGGTCGGCGCGCAGGATGACCGAGGTCGACAGGGCGCCGGCCTGCAGGTTGCGCACGTCGACGCTGGCGTCGTAGTCGACCGTCAGGTTGCCATTGGTGGCGCGCGCGGCGATCGCAAAGGCGTTGTCGCTCTGGGTGTCGATGGTCTTGTAGACCGTCAGGCTGGCGGCGCGGATGCTGCCCGAGGCCAGGTCGATGCGGGTGCCGGCGTTCAGGTGGCCGACGTCGATGCTGCCGCTGGCGTCGGCTTCGATGGCGCCGGTCGAGATGTCGATGGCCTTGTCGACCAGCAGCACGTCGCTGCGGTCGAGGAAGCGGATGATCGGGTTGCCGCTGCCTTCGGCGCGCAGCGACAGCGAGCCGCCGCTGCCGTTGTTGCTGCCGTCGAGCGCGCCGTCGCTGAGGTCGGCGACGGTGATGCTGGCGTCCTGGCCGGTAGCCAGCAGGCTGACATTGCCGACCTTCAGCTGGGCTTCCAGGTTTTGTTCGTAGATGGTGGCGCCGTCTTCGCTGTTGGTGCCGGCGCCGTCGGCGATGGTGATCGCCAGCGGGTCCAGGGTCAGGGTGCCGAGTTCGCCTTTCGGGGCGCGCAGGTCGACGATGCTGCGGTTGACCACGTGGTTGCCCGACAGTTCGACGTCGCCGCCGTTGCCGCCTTCCTTGCCGCCGCGCGCGGCGATCTGTGCGCCTTCCTTGTAGCGGTTGGTGCCGTCGGCCCAGGTCATGACCGAGCCGGCGTCCGAGACGCCGCTGTCCGCGCCGCTGACGTCGATCTTGCTGCCCGCTTCGTGGGCGATGTCGCCGCTGGCGCGGATCTCGACGCGGCCGCCGTGGGCGCCGGCCTGGGCCGAGGCGTCCAGCGTGCCGCTGTTGGCGACGTTGCCGCCATTGCCTTCGAAGTAGATGACGCCGTTCTTCTCGACGGCGCTCTGGGCCTGGATCAGGCCCGAGTTGTTGACGACGGTGGACGCCAGGTCTTGCGCGACATCGGCGGTCATGATCACGCGGCCGCCGTTGGCCAGGATCTGGCCGCTGTTGGCCACGCCGGCCAGGTGGGCCACGGTGGCCTTGTCGATCTGGTAGTTGATCAGGCTGCTGCCGGCCATCTGCAGGGTCAGCGCATCGCCCGACGCCAGCAGCACGGTGCCCAGCTGGGCCTGGACCACGCCCTTGTTGGCGGCGTAGTCGCCGGCCAGCACGACGTAGCCGCCGTTGGCGTTCAGCGCGCCTTCGTTGATGACGGTGGCGCGTGCCGGCGCGTCGGCGCCGCGTGCGAAGCGGTAGTCGCCGCGCATGAAGTCCTCGTCCTTGATGTCGAGGGTGGTGGCGACGATGCCGGCCACGTCGACCTTGGCGCTGTGGCCGAAGAAGATGCCGTTCTGGTTGACCAGGAAGATCTGGCCGTTGGCGCTCAGGTTACCGAGGATGGACGAGGGGTCGGAGCCGACCACGCGGTTCAGCGCGACCGAGCTGCTGTCGCGCTGGACGAACTGGACCGAGCCGCCCTGGCCGATCGAGAACGATTGCCAGTTCAGCACAGCCTTGTCGGAGCTTTGCTCGACGACGGTGTGGCTGCCGTCCGGGTTGGTGATGGTGGCGGCGCCGGCGACGACCTTGCCGCCGGTTGGCATCTGCGCCAGTGCCAGGGCCGGCATGGCGCCCAGCGCCAGGATCGAGGCGACCAGGGGTTTCAGTTGCGGCAGGGCTTGCGACGGCGTTTCGGTATGTTTGTTCATGGTATGCGTAGGCTGTGACATTCGGATGCGAGTGGGGCGCGGATCAGAAGCGCGTGGTCAGGTTGAACCAGAAACGGCCGGCCTTGCGCAGGTCGCTCGGGTCGAAGCTGCTGGTCGGCACGCCGGCCATGACTTCGAACTGGGTATTGCGGGTCGGGAAGAAGGTGGCGCCGACGCCGGCGCTGCCGATCGAATACGACTTCGGCAAGCCGTCGACTTCCTCGACGCGGCGCACGTGGCCGCCGTCGACAAAGGCACTGAAGTAACCGGGTGCGCCCGAGGCGGTGGTGCGCACGCGCAGTTCCAGGCTGCCGAACACGCCGCGGTCGGCGCGTACGTCGGCCGACGGATAGCCGCGCACCGAGGTCGGGCCGCCCAGGCTGAACTTCTCGGCATCGGCCAGGGTGTCCGGGGTCCACTGGGCGGCGCCCGCGGCCTTTACGCTCCAGATGCTGTCGATGTTGTAGAGGTAGGACGCGTCGGCGTCGATCTTCAGCTTCTGGCCGACGTTGCTGTGCTCTTCCTTGTACGGATTGAAGTTGGTCGACACGCGCACGCCGGCGGTGGCGACGTTGAAGCGCTCGTCGATGCGGTTCCAGGCGGCGCCGGCTTCGAACACGCTGACGCGGCTCTTCGACAGTTCGACGTCGAGCGCCGACTGCTTGCCGGCGAAGCTGCGCACGGCGAAGGTGCCGTACAGGTTTTGCGCGGCGCTGCGCAGGAAGGGGTGGATCACGGTGGCGCTGGCGAGCTGGCTCTTGCCCTGGATGTCGAGCGAGGCGAGCTGGCCGCCGATGCCGTAGCGGATGTGGGTATAGCTCATGGCCAGGCGGGTGCCGGCGGTGTTCAGCGGCAGGCTGTAGTTGACGCCGCCGAGTTTCAGCAGGCCGTGTTCCGACACGCTGGTGCGCACGCCGAACTGGTCGCCGATACCGAAGGGGTTGTTCAGGTTGGCGTTGGCATCGATGCGGTTGCGGCCGATTTCCGGGCGTCCGTAGTTGTTCAGGCTGATCTCGCCGTCGTAGCGGTTCTCGGTGGCCAGGAATTCGGTGGTGGTGGTGCCGTACTCGACGCCCGGCAGCAGGACCGCCTGGGTCTGCAGGCCCGGCAGATCGTTCAGGGTCAGCACGCGCTCTTCGAGCGGACCCACCTGCACGGTCGTGCCCAGCAGCGGGGCGGCCCAGCGCTGCAGGAATTCAGTGCTGTAGAGCTTGTTGCCGGTGAAGGTGGCGCGGTCGATGCGGCCTTCGATGACTTCGATGGTGACGGTGCCGTTCTCGACTTTCTGGGCCGGGATCACCGCGCGTGCGACCGGGAAGCCGTGGCTGCGGTAGAACTCGGTGATCACGCGGGCGATCTTGCTCAGCTCGAACAAATTGAGCGGCTTGCCGGCTTCGCCGTCGACCAGGCCGTGCAGGGTGACGGCATCGATTTCCTTGTTGCCGACGATGCGGAAGGCGTTCACCTGCGTGCGTGCGGCGTTCGGGTCGAGTGCGGCGGCGTCGGCTGCCGACGGCAGCACCAGGCTGCTGTCCTTTTTCGGCGCAGGAATCACGGATTCGGCCGGGCGGGTGGAATCGAGCACGGCGCCCGGGCTCGGGATGGTCTGGGCTGCTGCATCGAGCATGGTTACGCCGCTCAACATCACGAAGACGACTTCGGCAATCGCGGTACGCCGCGCCGAGGTGGAAAGGGAAATGGATTGCATGGATGGCACCTAAATGGTCGAAACGGCCGCTGTGCTTTTTGTGGGCGCGCGAGGCCAAAGCGAACGTTCGTTCGCAAAAAGTCGATTAGCGGGAATAAAAATCCTGGGTGAGTGAGGCTTCGGCTGCTGCGAGGAAGGAACTGACTACACGTTGGGACGAATGCTAACAAGAACATCTAGATTCCAACGGGAAACTTTCTTTTAATGTAAGAAAATTCCTACAACTTTTCGAGAAAATGTCGCATTTCGATCACAAAATTGTCACCAATAGTTGATACTGGATTTTTCGTATTAGTGAAAAAACAAGCGAGCATATCCCGCAAAACCGGCATGTAGTTGCCTGTTAAAATGATATCGTTGTCGAAAACGCAACGATGTTGCCGCCGGTTCCCGTATGGTGGGGTCATTGATGCCGGGGGCATCAATGACGTGCCCACGCGGAACGCTGCGCATTGTTAGCCCATCAAACCGCCCATCGTTAGCGCCCCGACCATCGCAGGCGCTTGTGAGCGATTTTTCGCAGCCGCTGACTTCGGCAAAGAACGTAACCGCGTGGGCACGGAGTGCCCACCCTACTTATTCCGGCAATATAAAACCGGCGATAAAGCGAGCGTCCATTAACCACGCCACAAAAAGGTATTCACATAATGCCATTTACAGTCGGTCGAATTAAATGGGCGATTCACCGTTATCACTCTGCGTTATAAATCCCCTCGAAACAACACCCTTGCAAATCACGCGCGCATCCAAGCGGGAAGGGCGTATAACGTCAGGCCCCACCGCGTTTTCCGCAGTGTTCGCACCAGGTCCGGGAAATGAAACACGAATACCCATCGATAATGTCGTCCCATGCCGCGATCACTCGGCGATTCCCTTTGCCGGGTCGTTCCGCATATTCACGCTCTTCCTTTTCGATTCAATCCCGGCAGCGAATAATCGCCCGCGAATATTTAAATGATTTTCTGCAGTCTATTTCTTTACGGATGCACGTGAGATAGCGTTCAGATCGGCGTGCCTTGTCGCTTATCCCTTTCAAGTCAAAAGGCAATGTATGTTCAGCCATGCTTCGATGAACCGCTCATATGCACTCGTCTGGAACGACCGCCAGCAAGCCTGGGTTCCGGCCCCTGAAACCGCGCGCGGCGCCGGCCGCCGCGCCACCGTGCTGGCCGCCGCCGTCTCGGCGCTGTTTGCGTCCGGCGGCGCGCTGGCGCTGGAGAACGGCGCCTTGCCTACCAACGGCAAGGTGGTGGCCGGCCAGGCCACGATCGGCCAGGCCGGCAACACCATGACCATCCACCAGGGCACGGCCAAGGCGGTGATCGACTGGCAGGGATTCAACATCGGCCGCGACGCCGGCGTCGACTTCGTCCAGCCCTCGGCCGGAGCCATCGCCCTGAACCGCGTGGTGGGCCAGGACCCGAGCCAGATCCTCGGCCGCCTGGGCGCCAACGGCCAGGTCTTCATCGTCAATCCGAACGGCGTGCTGTTCGGCGCCGGCGCCCAGGTGAGCGCTGCCGGGGTGCTGGCTTCCACGCGCGACATCGCGAACGCCGACTTCCTGGCCGGCGAACTGCGCTTCAAGGGCGAGGGCGGCGGCACGGTGGTCAACCACGGCAGCATCCGCGCCCATGACGGTGGCTACGTCACCCTGGTCGGGGCCCAGGTCGTGAATACCGGCACCCTGCAGGCAAGGCGCGGCGACGTGCGCCTGGCCGCGGCCGACCAGGTGCTGCTGAAGGTCGACGGCGCCGGCCTGGCTTCGTTCGCGGTGGAGCGCGGCGCGCTCGATGCCCTGGCCGCCAACCATGGCCTGATCCAGGCCGACGGCGGGCGCGTCTACCTGACTGCCGGGGCGCGCGATGCGCTGGCACGCTCGGTGGTCAACAACGACGGCATCATCGAGGCCCATACCGTGCAAGAGCACGGCGGCACCATCGTGCTGCTGGGCGACATGGCCGGGGGCAGCGTGCGCGTCGGCGGCACCCTCGACGTGTCGGCGCCGAACGGCGGCGACGGCGGCTTCATCGAAACCTCGGCCGCCAGCGTGAAGAGCGCGCCCGGGCAAACCATCCAGGCCGGCGCCCCGCGCGGCAAGAACGGGACCTGGCTGATCGACCCCACCGATTTCACGATCGCGCCGGGCGGCGCCGACATCAGCGGCGCGCAACTCTCGGCGGCGCTGGGCAGCACCAATGTGCGCATCGACAGCGTGGCCGGCGCCCAGGGCGTGAACGGCGATGTCAACGTGGACGACGTCGTGTCCTGGTCAGGCAACAGCCTGACGCTCTCGGCCCAGAACAACATCAACATCAATGCCCTGCTGGACGGCAGCGGCGCCGCCCAGCTGGCGCTCGAATACGGGCAGGGCGCACCGGCCGCCGGGAATACCGGCGCCTACCGCATCGCCGACGGCGTCCGCGTGAATCTCCCGGCCGGGAATAACCTGAGCCTGAAGCAGGGCGACGACGGCGCCGTGAACGGCTACCTCGTGATCGACAGCCTGGGCGCCGACGGCTCGCTCACCGGCACCGACTTGCAGGGTATTCGCGGCAACCAGGCCGGCAACTACGCGCTTGGCGCCGACATCGACGCCAGCCCCACCGCCGCCCTGGGGTGGCGCGGCGGCATGGGCTTCCATAACCTGGGCAGCAATGGCGACCCTTTCAGCGGCAACTTCGAGGGCCTGGGCCACGCCATCGACCGCCTCACGCAAAATACCGTGGTCGGCTACATCGGCCTGATCGGCGAGCTGGCGCCGGGCAGCAAGCTCAGTCATGTGCACCTGACGAATGCCGCCATCCAGGGCGGGCTGATGAACGTCGGCGCCCTGGTCTCGCGCAACTACGGCAGCATCGAGGATGTGTCGGTGCAGGGCGCGGTGAGCGGCGACCAGTTCGTGGGCGGCGTGGCCGGCATCAACCTCGGCACCATCCGCAACGCGCGCGTCGACGCCGACGTGTCGGGCACCCAGTACTACATCGGCGGCGTGGCCGGCAAGAACGAGGGCGGCATCTTTGCCAGCACCAGCAGCGGCAGCGTCACCGGCTCGAATAACGTCGGCGGCCTGGTCGGCTGGAACACGGCGCCGCTGGCCGGCCTGTCCTCGTCGTCGGCGGTGAGCGGCAGCAGCGAACTGGGCGGCCTGATCGGGCGCTCGGATGCGGCGGTGTCCGATTCCTTCGCCAGCGGGCGGGTAACGGGCGGCGAGGATGCCGGCGGCTTGATCGGCCATGCGCTCGATACCGTCGTCAACAGCCGCGCCAGTGGCGAGGTCAGCGGCAACTACAATGTCGGCGGGCTGATCGGCGAGGCGGCGTCCGACGTGACCGGCGTGTATGCCACCGGCAACGTGTCGGGCACCAACGCCATCGGCGGGCTGATCGGCAAGCTGGCCGGCGAGAACCGCGAGCTGACGGTGAGCGACGCCTACGCCACCGGTAGCGTCACCGGCAGCAGCTTCGACGTCGGCGGCCTGATCGGCACGGCGCAGCGCGCGATTGTCCAGGACACCTATGCCACCGGCAACGTCAGCGGACGCGACTCGGTGGGCGGCCTGATCGGCACCTGGAGCGCCGAGGTCGGCGCCGTGTCGACCAGCCATGCCGAGGGCACGGTCAACGGGCGCAACAACATCGGCGGGCTGATCGGGCAAGTCAGCCTGATCTGCCAGGCCTGCACGGTCAGCGACAGCTACGCCGAGGGCGCCGTCACCTCGAGCGGCTCGTATGCCGGCGGCCTGATCGGCTACGACCTGGTGTCCAACCTCGAGCGCACGAGCGCCAGCGGCGAGGTGACGGGCAATTACTTTGTCGGCGGCCTGTCCGGCACGGCCGTGAACGTGGCCGATTCGTTCGCCACTGGCGCGGTGCACGGGCGCAACGGCGTGGGCGGCCTGGTGGGCCAGGAAAAGATGGGCGGCACCATCACCCGCTCCTACGCCACCGGCAACGTGAACAACACCGGCAGCGGCAGCGGCTTCGGCGGCCTGGTCGGCGCCAACGGCGGCACCATCACCGGCGGCTCCTACGCCACCGGCAGCGTGACCGGCGACAGCATCACCGGCGGCCTGGTCGGCTCGAACGAAAACGGCAGCCGCATCGACGATGCGCGCACCGGCAACAATGGCATCCCGGGCGGCACGGTCAGCGGGAATAACCGTACCGGCGGCCTGGTCGGCTACAACAACCGCGGCGTGGTGACGAACGCCACCGCCAGCGGCGACGTGCTTGCCGGCGGCAGCAGTACCGGCGGCGTGGTCGGCTACAACCGCAGCGGCGCGACGGTGAGCGGCGTGGTGGCCACCGGCAGCGTCAGCGGCGGCGACTACACCGGCGGCGTGGTCGGCGAGAACGGCGGCAGCCTCGACAGCAGCGCCCACCTTGCAGGCAGCGTGGCCGGGCGCGACTCGGTGGGCGGCCTGGTCGGCTACAACTACGGCGGCATCGGCCCGGACGCGGGCAGCACCCAGCCGGTGTCGGGCAGCGGCAACGGCGTCGGCGGCCTGGTCGGCAGCAACAGCGGCAACATCGCGGCCGGGGCCCGCTCCTCGGCCCAGGTGAGCGGCAACGACCAGGTCGGCGGCTTGATCGGCTGGAACGGGGCGGCGCTGGAAGGCGCGCTGGCGGACGGCGGCAGCGTGCAGGGCCGCAACCAGGTGGGCGGCCTGGTCGGGTCGCAGGGCGGCGCCAGTATCGTGGGCTCGACGGCAACGGTGGCCGTGAGCGGCGTCGACGCGGTGGGTGGCTTCGCCGGCAACATCGACGCCGGCTCCACGCTCACCGGCAACGCCGCCAGCGGCACCGTCACGGGCGTGACGAATGCCGGCGGCTTCGCCGGCACGAATGCCGCCACGCTGAGCGGCAACAGCGTCGACGGCAACCGCGCGGGCGGCACCGTCAGCGCCGGCACGGGCGGCGCCGGCGGCTTTGTCGGCAGCAACAGCGGCACCATCGCGAATGTCACCAGCAGCAACGCCGTCGGCAGCGCAAATGCCGCGGTGGACATCGGCGGCATCGTCGGCCTGAACAACGGCACGCTGATCGACTCGCACGCCGCCAACACCGTCGGCGCCGGCCTGTCGGACGCGGTCGGCGGCGCGGTGGGGCGCAACGGGCCGGACGGGATGGTTGCCGCCACCTATGCCACGAATGCGGTCAGCGGGCGCAACGGGGTCGGCGGCCTGGTCGGCGCCAACGGCGGCGCCATCCTCGGTTCCTACAGCGCCGGCACCGTGCAGGGCACGGCCCGCGTCGGCGGCCTGGTGGGCGAACTGAGCGGCGCCGCGGACAACAATTATTCGACGGCCGCCGTCACCGGCGTCGACGAAGTGGGCGGCCTGGTCGGGCGCGCCGGCGGCCTGATCGACCACAGCTATGCCAGCGGGAGCGTTGCCGGCAGCGGCAGCCAGGTTGGCGGCCTGGTAGGCAGCAACAATGGCCTGGCCGCCGCCAACAGCTACTACAGCCTGGACGGCACCGGGCAAGCGCACTCCAGCGGCGACTACCTGGCCAGTGGCGAGGTGGCGGCCGGCAAGACCAGCACCGAGCTGCGCAGCGCCGCCACCTTCGCCGGCTGGGACCTGAGCACCACCGGTTCCCACGACAAGATCTGGCGTTCCTACGACAACTTGGCCGCGCCCTTGCTCACCTGGTGGCTGACGCCGCTGGTCATCACGGCCAACGGCCCCGGCGCCAGCTATGTCTACAACGGCCAGGCCCACACCGACGCCGCCACCGGGGTGAGCTATACCGAGACCCTGGCCCCCGGCCACCTGCTGGGGGCGGCGGCGTATGCCACCGGCAAGGACGTGGGCGTCTACACCACGCTCGGCGGCCATTACTCGGACCAGCAGGGCTACGACGTCGCCTACTTGAACAATGGCGCGCTGACGATTACCCCGGCCCCCTTGAGCGCGGTCCTGGCCGACATCGGCAAGGTCTACGACGGCAGTGCCGACGCCGGGGGTGCGGCCGTGGCCTTGAGCGGTTTCGTGGCGGGCGAGGGCGCCAGCGCCAGCCTGGCCGGCGGCGCCTTCAATTCGAAAAACGTGCTCGAGGCTACGGGCGTGAGCGGCACCCTGGGGCCGGTCACCGCGAACGAGGGTACGCTGCTCAGCAATTACATCCTGCCGCCCAGCGCGGTTTCGGGCAGCGGACGCATCACGCCCAGGACCGTCAGCGTCAATGTGGCCGCGCTCGGCAAGGTCTACGACGGCAGCCGCGCGGCGACGGTGGGCATCGGCGCCCTCGGCTTCCTGGAGGGGGACCAGGTCAGCGCGACGGGCAGTGGCCAGTTCGCCGACAAGAACGTGGGCATTGGCAAGCCGGTCGAGATCACGGTCAGCTTGAGCGGTGCCGACGCCGGCAACTACGCGGTGGCCCCCGGCAGCCTGGGCGCGACGGCCGACATCACGCCGAAGGACCTGGTGCTGGGCGCCAGCGTGGCCGACAAGGTCTACGACGGCGCGCTGGCCGCCACGGTCGGCGTGACGGCCCAGGGCATCGTGCCCGGCGACAGCTTGAACTTCGACGCCACCGGCAGCTTTGCCGACAAGAACGTGGGCAGCGCCAAGCCGGTGGCCTTGAGCGTGGCGGCGCGCGGGCCGGATGCCGGCAACTACCGGTTCACGGCGCCGCAAGCGGGGAGTGCGGCCATCCTGGCGCGGCCGCTGACGGTGGGCCTGCAAGGCCTGGTGGCCAAGCGCTCGGACGACAGCCTGGAGGCCGAGCTGACGAGCGCCAACTACGCCATCGGCAACCTGGTGGCCGGCGAAAGCGTGCTGGTGGGCGCTACCCGCGGCAGCTACGACAGCGCCGCCGCCGGGCGCAACAAGACCGTCACGGTGCAACTGGGCGCCGCCGACTACAGCGCCGGCGCCGGCACCGCGCTGGGGAATTACGTCTTGCCGACCGGCGCGGTGTCGGGGAATGTGGGCCTGATCGCGGGCAACGAGCTGCCGGTCGAGGTGGTGGGCGCGATTGCCAGCCTGCCGGTGAACGCGGCCGCCATCGAGGGCCGCAGCAGCCTGGCGGCGGTGGCCACGGCCGGCGGCCTGGCCCGCGTCAGCTCGGCCGAGGGCGTGGTGGCCGACCCATTGGCGCCGGCGCCGGCCTCGGCCCTCAGCGGCTTGACGCGCGAAAACCTGGCGTTGCGCCGTGCATTCAGTATCGGCGACGGCGGCATGCGCCTGCCACGAGGCGTCCAGGGTTCCGACAAGGACGCCGCACAATAAGCTAGGCTGGGAGTCCAGCAATTCGGCTCCCGGCTGCTCAACCTAGCTCTGCGAGGAACTGATAATGACCACCAACTCGAGTCGTTTCCAGAAGCGCCGGCGCCGTGCGGCGGCGCTGGCTGCAATGGCCGCCCTGGCCAGCGGCCCGGTGCTGGCCCAGACCGGCCAGCCCGATGCCGGCCAAACCCTGCGCCAGCTGCAGCAACAGCCGGCGCCCAGCGCGCCGACGGCGCGGCCCACGCTGACCCTGCCGCCCGAGACCGACACCGGGGCCGACGCCAGCGTGCGCTTTCGCATCGCCAGCGTGCAAATCGAGGGCAACAGCCTGATATCGAGCGCCGAACTGCGGCCGCTGGTCGACCCGCTGGCCGGGCGCGACGCCAGCCTGGCCGAAGTGCGCGAGGCGGCCGCGCGCATCACGGCGCTGTACCGGGCGCGCGGCTACATCGTGGCGCGCGCCTACGTGCCGGCCCAGGAATTGACGGGCGGCGTGCTGCGCATCGCCATCATCGAAGGCAAGCTCACCTCCAGCAAGGTCGACAACGGCTCGCTCGTCGGCACGCCGGTACTTGAAGGTTTCGTGGCCAGCCAGGCCCTGGGCGGCAAGCCGATCCGCTCGGCGGCGCTCGACCGCGAGCTGCTGCTGATCGCCGATTTGCCCGGCGTGGGCGCCGTGAACGGCGTGCTGCGGCCGGGCCAGGAGGTCGGCAGTTCCGACCTGACGATTGCCGCGGGCCCGGGCAAGGCGCGTGAAGGCGACGTCTCGATCGACAACTACGGCAACCGCTACACCGGCCAGGCGCGCCTGAACGGACGCCTCGACATCAACAGCCCGGCCGGCCTGGGCGACCGCCTCAGCCTGCGCGCCACCTACACCGAGGAACAGCTGCTGTACGGCCGCGCCGCCTGGGACCTGCCCGTGGGCGGCGACGGCTGGCGCGTGGGCGCCAATTTGTCGACCAGCCGCTACGACCTTGGGCGCGAATTCGCCAACCTGGATGCCGACGGCACCGCCCACACCGGCGGCCTGTACGCCAGCTATCCACTGCTGCGCGGCCTGAACCGCAATGTGTGGCTGCGCGGCGCCCTGGACTACCGCAAGCTGAAGGACACCATCCGCGTCACCGACACCGAGTCGCGCAAGAAGATCAAGGCTGCCACCTTCGAGGCCTATGGCGACCTGACCGATGCCGTTGGCGGCGGCGCCTACAGCACCTGGCGCCTGGGCGCCGTGCTGGGCAAGCTCGACATCGACAGCCCGGACGCGCTCGCCGCCGACCAGGCCGGGCCGCGCGCGGACGGCAGCTACCGCAAGGTGGAATACGGCGTGACGCGCCTGCAGGCGCTGGCGCCGCGCACCACCGCCTTCGTGTCGCTGGCCGGGCAGTGGGCCGGGCAGAACCTCGACTCCTCGGAAAAATTCGTGCTCGGCGGCGCCTACGGCGTGCGCGCCTATCCCCAGGGCGAGGGCGTGGGCGACGATGCCTGGCTCGCCAACATCGAGCTGCGCCAGGACCTGGCGGCCGGCGTGCAGCTGGGCGTGTTCTACGACCATGGCCACGTCAAGTTCAACCACGACCGTTATGCCGACGGCGCCAACACGGCAACGCTGAAGGGCGCCGGCGTGAACCTGGCAGTGAAGTACCGCAGCGTCGACGTCAAGGCGACCCTGGCCTGGCGCACCGGCGAGCGCGCCGTCACGGCGCCGGACCGCACGCCGCGCCTGTGGCTGATGGCGAGCCATAACTTCTGATGGCGATGAACGCTTCCGATCCGCCCGCCGGCCGGCGCAGCGTACGCCTCGAAGTCGGCGTGCTGGACGACGCCATGCTGGCGGCGGTGCTGACGGTCGTGGCGCGCCATCCGCCCTTCCTCGGCTTCGCCTTCGGCCTGATGGTGCACAATTTGACCAACCAGCTGCGCCACGGCGCCAACGTGCTGGCCATCCGCGACGGGCACCTGGTCGGCTATGCCGGCTGGCTGCGCGTCGACCGCGCCGCCGCCGACGCCTGGCAGCGCGGCCTGGCGCCGATCCCGCCCGAGGACTGGGAGGAGGGCGACGCCGCCATCGTCACCGTGACCGTGGCCGAGGAGCGCGCGCTGCTGGCGCCGATCCTGCACGCGATTTCCCATGTGTGCGCCGGCATCCCCGTGTACCGCCTGCGCTCCTTCCAGGACGGCCGCCCCGCCATCCGGCGCCCGCCCATCGTCGGCCGCCGCTACGCCTTCGCATGAGCGACGAAGCCGGGCAGGCGGCGCAGTTCCTCGACGGCTTGCTGGCCGACTTGTATCGCCGCAGCGGCGCCCCGGCCTGCGCGGCGCCGGGGCTGCTGCCGGTGATCGACGACCCGATCGTGGCGCGCGAGGTGCTGGCGCGGCCCGAGGCCTTCGTGAAGAACTACGCCTTCCTCGAAGCGCTGGCGCGCGGACGGTTTACCGCGAACGGCGACGCCTGGCGTGCGCATGCCGGGCTGACGGCAGGGTGGTACCGGGCTGCCCACCGCCAGGTCGACGCGGCCGATGCGCGCGCCATCTACCAGCGCCACCTCGCGGCTGGTGGCGAGCTCGATGCGGCGGGCTTGTATGCGCGCTTCACGGCGGCGGCGGTCGAGGTGTTCTCGCGCGCCATCGGGCTGGACGCGCCGCTGGCCTGGCCGCCAGCCCTGGTGGCGCGCATGCGAGAAACCTTGCGGCTGCGCCAGTGGATTGACTGGAACGGCTGTGCGCCGGCGCTGCTGGAACGCGTGCAGGAAGGGCTGCGCGGCCTGCGCGAGGAGGTGCGTGCATGCTGGGAGGGCGATGACGCCAGCGCGCGCCTGCTGGGGCAGTTGCAGGCGCGTGGCGCGCCGATAGACGGTTTCGACGCAGCCGAGGAACTGATCCAGAACCTGCTCGCATCGAGCGAGACCACGGCCAGCAGCCTGCTCTGGGGTGCCGAGGCCCTGGGCTGCCAGCCGCACGTGCAAGAGCGGCTCGCCGCCGGCGGCGCTGGGCTGGACGGCTTCATCGCCGAGGTCTTGCGGATGTTCCCGCCGGTGCCCTATCTGACCCGACGCTGCCTGGCCGACACCGAGGCGGGAGGGCGGCTGTGGCGGGCCGGGGAGGTGCTGTCGATCTCCATCGTCGGCATCCACCGTCATCCCGACTACTGGCGTGCGCCGGCGCAGTTCGATCCCCATCGTCCCGAGTTTGCTGCCGACGCCACGCCGCTTGCCTACCTGCCGTTCTCGCGCGGCGAGCGGGTGTGCGCCGGCATGCGCCTGGCGCGCATCGAGCTGCGCGCCGGCATGGAAGCTTTATTGGCAACGCGCCGCTGCGTGGCGGGCGCCGCGCCGACGCGTTTCGGGTATGGCTTGTCCTCGTATCCGAAGACGGCGCTGCGGGCGTTGAAGAGGATGTGATCCTGCGGGATGGCCCTGCGGCCATGGCCGCCCTCGCTTGCGACGCGCTTCCGGCATCGCTGCTAAGATTCTTGTCTTATTGTTCACGCAGCTGTCTCATCATGGATTCCGCCCCCCTCGCCTGGAGCGAGCACGATCGCCTCGCCGCCTTGCACGCCTACGGCATCCTCGACACCCCCCACGAGAAGGACTTCGACGACGTCGTGCGCCTGGTGGCCGACCTGCTCGAGGTGCCGATCGCCGCCGTCAACCTGATCGCCGACGACCGCCAGTGGTTCAAGGCCGAGCTCGGGCTGGGCGTGCGCGAGATGCCGCTCGACAATTCGATCTGCAAGTTCGCCCTGCTCGGCAGGGAGGCGATGGTGGTGCCGGACACCCGCGAAGACGCGCGCTTCGCCTGCAACCCGCTGGTCCAGTCCGAAGGCGGGCTGCGCTTTTATGCAGGCGAAGTGCTGCTCACGCCCGAAGGCTTGCCGCTTGGGACCCTATGCGCGCTCGGCTACGAGGCACGGCCCGAAGGCTTGAGCGAGCGCCAGGCCTTTGCCCTCAAGACGCTGGCGCGCCAGGTGATGAGCCAGATCGAGCTGCGCCGCGTGCTGCGCCACCAGCAGGCGCTGCTGGCCGAGCAGGCCCGGGCCGAACGCGCGCTGCTGCAGGCCGACCGCCGGAAGGACGAGTTCCTGGCCATGCTGGCCCACGAACTGCGCAACCCGCTGGCGCCGATCGCCTCGGCCGCCCAGATCCTGTCGCTCGGCCTCGACCCGGCGAAGACGCGCCAGGCCGCCGCCATCGTCGCGCGCCAGGCCCGCCACATGGATGGCCTGATCGAAGACCTGCTCGACGTCTCGCGTGTCACGCGCGGCAAGATCAGCCTGGACCTCGGCGTATTCGACCTGCGCGAAGTGGTGGCCGACGCCGTCGAGCAAACCCGGCCGCTGATCGAAAAGCGCGGCCACCATCTGGCGCTGGCGCTGCCGGATGCGCCGGCCCCGGTGCGGGGCGACCGCAAGCGCCTGGTGCAGGTACTGAGCAACCTGCTCGGGAATGCCGCCAAGTTCACGCCCGACGGCGGCCGCATCGACCTGTCGCTCGAGGGCGACGGCGAGGAGGTGCTGCTGGCCATCCGCGACGACGGCATCGGCATGGGCCCGGACTTGCTGGACGATGCCTTTTCCCTGTTTTCGCAGGGCGCGCGCGGACTCGACCGCAGCCAGGGCGGGCTTGGCATCGGCCTGGCGCTGGTGCGCAGCCTGCTCGAACTGCATGGCGGCAGCGTGGTTGCCGAGAGCGAGGGGCCGGACCGCGGCAGCCGCTTCCTGGTGCGCCTGCCGCTGTACACCGGTTCGGTCGAGGAGCGCGCGCCGGCGGCCATGGCGCGTCCGGCCGCCGGCCCCGCGCTGCGCGTGGTGGTGGTCGACGACAACGAGGATGCCGCGGCCACCCTGGCCGCCTGCCTCGAGGGCATGGGCCATGCGGTGCGCAGTTTCCACGATCCGGTCGAGGCCTTGCGCGAGGCGCCGGGCTGGCGCCCGGACGCCTTCCTGCTCGACATCGGCATGCCCGAGATCGACGGCTTCGCCCTGATCGCCAGCCTGCGCGCGCATCCCGCGCTGCGCGACACCGCCTTCATCGCCGTGACCGGCTATGGCCAGGCCAGCGACCGCCAGGCCGCCGAGCAGGCCGGCTTCGACGCGCTGTTCGTGAAGCCGGTCGACCTGGCGCTGCTCCAGGCGCGCCTCGCACAACTGGCGGCACGCACCGCAGCTTAAAAACAACGGGGGTCAGGTCTGCCATCGTGACACGGGCTCGACCGTACAAGGCCGTTTCGCCTGCTCGGCTGCACTACAGCAGAGATCGTGTCTTGATGGCAGACCTGACCCCGGTTTGTTTTCTGCTCCAGGCGCGCCTTGCGCAGCTGGCAGCGCGCGCCGCGGCCTGACTACTTCAGCACGTTTTCCACGTCCACGATATCGACACCCTGGAGCTGCCCCAGCCAGGCATCGAACCAGGGCTTGTGCGAGCTGCCGACGATGGCCAGCACGCGTGCGCCGGGGCGTTCGCGGAAGGTCTCGCGCACGTTGGCCACCATGCGCAGGTTGCGGATTTCCCAGCCGGCCACGAACATCTGCGGATAGCCCTGCGGCGACGTGGCGCGCAGCGAGGCGCCGACGTTGACGTCGGCCATGACCTTCAGGCTGTCCGGGGTGTTGATGTAGCGGTAGAGCGGCAGCAGGTCGTTGGCCGCGGTGAGCGCCTGCTCCTGCTTCTCGCGCGCCTTCAGGGCGCCACCACCCGCCGCCCATGCCGCCTCGATCGAACGGACGTAGGCCTGGATGTCGGGCACGTCGATGCGGTCGCCGGTATGGTTGTCGACCGGGTGCACGCGCTGCAGGCCGAGCCGGGCCGCCAGGCGCGCCGCGATCTGGTAGTTCTCGTTGTTGCGCTTTGCAACCTTGCCGAGCATCTCGACCAGCTTCGCATCGAGCCCATCGCCGGCGCGGCGCTGGTCCTCGGCCAGTTGCAGCCACTGCACATAGCTTGACGCCGGATCGTTCGCCGCCAGGAACAGGGCGGCCAGGCGCCGCCGCTGGGCCGGGGTGGCCTGGGCCGGCCAAGCCTTCAGGGTCTTGTCCACTTCGGCCAGCGCCGCCGGCACATCCAGCCCGGTCGCCGCCTGCGCCGCCGCGGTCGACGCGCAGTAGTCGGCACCATACTTGGCCGGGTGGCGCGCCGCCATGTCGCATTCTTCGCCCGACTCGGTCTCGATGGTGACGATCTCGGGCCTGAACGCTGCCAGGCGCTCCAGCAGGCCGTCCAGCGCCGCAGGCTTGAAACCGGCCGGCATGCCGTTCAGGTGCACGGTACCGAGCACCAGCACCTGCGCACGCGGCCCGGTCATGCCGCGGTCGAGCGTGGTGAGGTCGATCTGCGCCTGCGCCGCAAGCGGCAGCACGGCAAACAAGCCGCACAGCCGGTAAGTCCAATATGCCATTCGGATTCCCCTTGATGGTGATCGATCAGCTGGACAATGTAAAAACAAGCTCCCCTACACACAAGCAAAACAGGACAGGTTGCAGGATTCGCGGCATAGCCTGTAGCAACGCGGAGAACCACAACAAAAAAACAACGGGGGTCAGGTCTGCCATCGTGACACAGGCTCGACCGTACCAGGCCGTTTTGCCCGCCCGGCTGCGCTACAGCAGAGGTCGTGTCTTGATGGCAGACCTGACCCCCGTTGTGTTATCGCGACGGGTTAGCTTGCGGGGGCGTCGGTGGCGAGGGCGATGCGGTGGATCGCTACGCGTGCGATGCGGCGTTCCTCGACCGCCAGGATCTCGAAGCGCAGGCCGTCGAGCTCGATGGCCTGGCCGGCCTCGGGGAAGGTCTCGAAGCGCGCCAGCAGGAAGCCGGCCAGCGAAGTGTAGTCGTCGGACTCGCCCACCAGGGCGTCGGTCTCCAGCACTTGCTCGAGCAGGTGCAGGTCGGCCGCGCCGTCGACTTCCCACTGGCCCGGGCCTTGCGGGCGCACCGCCGGCTGCTCGTCCTCGTCGGGGAACTCACCGGCGATGGCTTCCAGGATGTCGATCGGCGTCAGCAAGCCTTGCACGGTGCCGTATTCGTCGGTCACCAGCACCAGCTGGCCGTGGGCGCGTTTCAGCGTGTCCATCGCGCGCAGTACGCCGCCGCTCTCGGGCAGGATGATCGGGGTGCGCAGGGCCGGGGCGAAGCTGGCCTCGATGGCGATCTCGCCCTGTTCGCGCAGCAGCAGGGCCGCGATGAGGTCCTTGGTGCGGCCCACGCCAATCACGTTATCGAGGTCGCCGCGGCATACCGGCAGCAGGCTGTGCGGGGTGTCGCGCAGCTGGGCCAGGATGGCGGCCGGCGCGTGCTCCAGGTTCACCCACGACATCTCCGAACGCGGCGTCATGATCGAGCGGATCGAGCGGTCGGCCAGGGTCAGCACGCCGCTGACCATGTTGCGCTCTTCCACCGCGAAGGCTTCCTCGGCGGGGCTTGTTTCCTCGGCTTCCGGCTCGGCAGCGGCAGCGGCGGCGCGGCGGCGGTTGCCCAGCAGGCGCAGCACGGAGTCGGCGGTGCGCTCGCGGAAGGGCACGCGCGCGGCGTTCTTCATCAGGTTGCGGCGCGCGAACTGGTTCAGGGTCTCGATCACGATCGAGAAGCCGATCGCCGCGTACAGGTAACCCTTCGGGATGTGGAAGCCCAAGCCCTCGGCCACCAGGCTCAGGCCGATCATCAGCAGGAAGCTCAGGCACAGCACCACCACGGTCGGATGCGCGTTGACGAAGCGCGTGAGCGGCTTCGAGGCCAGGATCATCACGCCGATCGAGATGATCACGGCGGCCATCATTACGCCCAGTTCGTCGACCATGCCGACGGCGGTGATCACGGCGTCGAGCGAGAACACGGCGTCGAGCACGACGATCTGCGCCACCACGGCGGCAAAGCTCGCGTACACCTTCGAGTCCGAGCTGGTGTGCTCCACGCCTTCCAGGCGTTCGTGCAGTTCCATCGTCGCCTTGAACAGCAAGAATACGCCGCCGACCAGCAGGATCAGGTCGCGCCCGGAGAAGGCGAGGGACCCGACCGAGAACAGCGGCGTGGTCAGCGTGACGAGCCAGGACACGATGGTGAGCAGGCCGAGGCGCATGCCCATCGCCAGCGACAGGCCGAGCAGGCGCGCCTTGTCGCGCTGGTGCGGCGGCAGCTTGTCGGCCAGGATGGCGATGAAGATCAGGTTGTCGATGCCGAGGACGATTTCCAGCAGCACCAGCGTGAATAAACCCACCCAGATAGTGGGGTCGAATAGCCATTCCATGATGTGAACCTTTTTAATGAATCAAGACGAGTCCTGCGGCGGCGCGCAGCAATGCGCGCCCGGCGGGCGAAACGGGTAGGGGCCGGACCGGCCGGCGTCAGGCGCGGGGCGGCTTGACGGGGGGCGGCGTGGAGTGGCAGTGCCCGCGCGCTTCGTGACGCAAGGCGGGGCCGCCGGGCAGGGCGGGGAGCTGCACGCAGGTGTCGTGGTTGACGATGTCGTGCAGGTCCATGGCCGGCGGCTCGTCGGGGTCGAGATCGAGCGTGGTGTCGATGTCGAACATGCCGGCGAACAGCGAGTCGGATACGGGGGTGTCTGCGGGTCCGGCAAGCGCCACCGGATCGGCCTGGGCCGACGACACGGACAGCGACAACGCCAGCACGTTGAGGGGGAACAGCAGGATCAGGAAGATGACGAAAGCTCGTCTCATACGATAGCGGAAATGATGACGAGGGGAGTATAGCACGTGGCCATGCCGGGCCGGATGCTGCTGCCGGATGCCATGCAGGCGGCATCATCGGCCCTGATGACGCCGTTTCGCGCAAGATCCATGCTAAGCTCGGACATTCATTGCAATGGAGATAAGAGTGCGGCAAGCCATCCTGTCATCCGTCGCCCTGGCCCTGGCCTGCGGCACGCGCGCTGCATGAGCAGCTACACGGAGCTGCGGGACCGGCTCGACACCGCGCCCGACCATCCCCGCTTCGTCGGCACGCCGATCGTGATCGACGGCCTGGCGCCCGACGAACTCGGCGCCCTGTGGCCGCGGCTGCAGGGCGCATGCAGGCAAGCGGATACCCACGAGGCCCTGCGCCAGCAGGCGCAGGAATTGCTGCGCCAGGCGGCGCAACGCGGCCTGGCGCCGCGTCTCGACACACCAGGCTTGCTGGCCACGCTGCGGGCGGTCCCCGAGGACGGCGCGCCGCTGGCCTGGCTGCTACGCCAGGCCAGCTACCTCGCGCCGGCGCCCGGAGACGGGCTGGAAGCCGCGCTGCTGCCCTTGCTGCCGCCGCAGGACGCCTGGTTCGGCCAGCGCCACGCCTTGCTGGCCATCGCACGCGCAACCGGCGCCGGCGGCGTGCTCGCGCGCCTGGATGCCGTGATGGCGCAGCGCGGCGCGCAGGACCTGGCCGGGTGCGAGTTCGCGGCCCTGCGCGCGGCTGGGCCGGAGACCCTGCTCGCGCTGGCCCTGAGCGGGCACTATGCGCCGCTGCTGCCCGAAGCCGGCGAGGAGCCTGCCCCCGCCGCCCTGCTGGCCGCCGAGCCGGCCTACCTGGATTTCGCGCGCGACGCCTTGACCGGAGCGGCGCGCCAGCTCGCGCGCCTGCATGCGGGCGACCTGCCTTACCAGGCCGACGCCGCCTTCGGCCCCGACGATGCGCAGGTGCTGGGCATGGCGGCGCGGGTGGCCGCCACGCGCGACGAGGCCTGGTATGCGGAGCTGATCGGCCCCTTGCTGGCGCAGGCCTGCGTGGCGCCGACCGCGGCGCGCACCGCGCCGTCGCAGGCGCTGACGATCGCCCTCGGCCATGCGATCGAAGCCGTCTCGACTCCCGAAGGCGTGCTGGCCCTGCGCCAGGCCCTGGCGGCGGTGCGCCACGCCGGCCTGCAAAAAAAGCTGGCGCGGCACCAGAAGCCCGCCGAGCGCGCGCTGGCCGAGCGACCGGAAGTGGCACTGCGCCTGCTGGACGCCGGCCTGGCGCCGAAGGCACTGCGCGCCTTGCTGGCCCGGTTCTTCGAGGCGGGCTTCGTGCGGCCCTTCGCGCTGCCGTACGGCGAATGGCGTGCGCGCCTGCTGACGAACAAGTCCGCCGCCGAATGCGCACGCGCTCTGGTGTGGCGCAGCAGCGTCGCGTGGATGCTCGGGCCGGACGGCGCGCCGCGCGACGCGCAGGGCCGGCCGGTCGTGGTTGCGGACGACGCTGCGGTCACGCTCTGGCACCCGGTCGAAGCCGAGGAAGCCGAGCGCGAGGCCTGGCGTGCACGCATCCTGGCACAGGGGCTGCGCCAGCCCTTGCGCCAGGTATTTCGCGAGTGGTACCGGCCGGCCGATGGCGAAGGCTTCGCCGGCTATGAACTCGACGCCATGCCGCTCGCCGGGCTGGCGCGGCGCGAGGGCTGGAAGCTGGACTACGATGGCCTGCTTCGCCAGTTCGGCGAGCTGCGCGTGCTGTTCATGGTCAGCGGCCGCCTGTATCCAGGGGCCGGCGGCGTGGTTGCCAGCCGCGGGCTGCTGTTCCGGCATGGGGCTGCAGCGGTGCCGGTCTCCCAGATACCGCCGCGCGTGCTGTCGGAAGCCTGCCGCGCGGTCGACCTGCTGGTCAGCGTGACGGCGATCGCCCTCGAAACCGACAGCGACGCCTCCTGCCAGCGCGTGGACCGGCTCCTGCTGCTGGCCGGCCAGACCGGGCGCGACGCCATGCGCCGCCGCGTGCTGGCCCACGTCCTGGCGCCGCAGATCGCGGCCGGCAGGGTCAGGCTGGACGGCTTCCATGTAAAGGCGGGCGGCGCCCGGATCAGCATCCGCACCGGCCGCGTGCTGCGCGAAGGCGCCCCGGTCGAGCTGGCGCCGGCGCAGTCAAGCCCACCGCTGCGCGCCGTGCCCTGGCTGCCCTACGACGAAGCGCTGCTCGAGCGCGTGGTGCACAACGTCGGCGTGCTGCTGGACGCCGAATAGCCCGGCTGGGCGTCCATGGAAAAAAAGCACGGTCGTAATAAAAAATGCCGGTTTGGTGTATGCTTCGCCGCGCATAACCTCTGCAATCCACAGGCACGAGGGGAGCGTTGAGAAGACAAACCCGAACCAAGAGAACATCGTGAACCAGAAACACCTGAACCTCATCATTGCGCTGGCGCTGGCCGGCATGTCCGCCACTGCCGGCGCCTCCGGCTACCGCTTCGGCTCGCAGAGCGTGTCCAGCCAGGGCACGGCCGAAGCCAATGGCGCCGAAGCCGCCGACGCATCGACCATCTTCGCCAACCCGGCCGGCCTGAGCCGCCTGGAAGGGCGCCAGTTCGCCGGCGGCGTCACCGCCCTGGTGCCGCATTCGACCTACCAGGATACCGGCTCGATTCGCTTCACCGGCAGCGCCACCGGCGGCCAGGCGCAGCAAGGCGACTACGCGCCCAGCGCCGTGGCCGCGCCGTCGCTGTATTACAGCCACCAGCTCGATGGCCGCTGGACCGCCGGCTTCGGCCTGTTCGTGCCCTTCGGGACCGACCTCTCGTATGACCGCGACTGGGCCGGCCGCTATTCGCTTACCAGCATCAAGCTCGAATCGGTGACCCTGAATCCTTCCGTCGCCTTCAAATTGAACGAACGCCACGCCTTCGGCTTCGGTCTCGACATCGACTACATGAAGGCCAGCCTGGCGCAGGCGGTGGACGTGCCCGGTACCATCGCGGCGGCCCAGCACAGCGGCACCGGCGCCGTGCTGGCGCGCCAGATCGCTGGCCTCGGCGGCAACCCGGCGCTGCTGGCAAGCGCCGGCGACGCCTATGCGGGCGTGAAGGGGAAGGACTGGGGCGTGGGCTTCAACCTGGGCTATCTGTTCACGCTGGATGCGGACACCCGCTTCGGCATCGCCTACCGTTCGTCGATCAAGCACGCGTTGAAGGGCGGGGCGGTGTGGGACTTCTCGACGGTCACTTCGGACGCCATCGTGAACGGCGTGCTGCAGGGCGTGTCGCGCCGCCAGGACTCGGACGCGCGGGTCGAACTGCGCACGCCGGAAACCTTGTCGCTGAACGCCTTCCACCAGTTCGACCCGCGTTGGGCCGGCATGGCGGACGTGACCTGGTCGCGCAATTCGCGCATGGAGAACATCGACATCGAGTTCCTCGGTACCGGCGAAGGCGACGAGGTGATTCGCCAGCAGTGGAAGAACACGGTGCGCGTGTCGCTGGGCGCGAGCTACAAGTTGAACGAGGACGTGCTGCTGCGCGCCGGTATCGCGCATGACAACGCGCCTGTGCGATCGAGCGAACTGCGTCATGCCGCGCTGCCGGATGCGGACCGCAACCAGCTGTCGTTCGGCGCGAACTGGAAGTTGTCGCCGTCCTCATCGATCGACCTGGCCTACAGCTACCTGGACTTCAAGGATGCGGTCGGCAGCTATACCAACAGCTGCAACCCGGTCGCCGTCGGCTGCACCGGCAATGGCGAGACCACGCGCGGGACGTGGAAGACGCATATGCAGTTGGTGGGCGTGGCGTACAACGCCCGTTTCTAACGTCGCTTGAACGCGTGGACGGCGCATCGGCCGCGTGAATGCAGCGCGACGGGTGTAGCCGTCCACCCTACAGGTCCGGGCCGCGCAAGGTAGGGTGGTCGGCTCCACCCCAACATGTGCGAACACACGGCGCATGCGCCGCCCACGCGTTCAGGCGCGAGATGAACAGCCCAGCGCTCATGCGAAAGGGATTGGCGGAAGGCAGAAAGAGTCGAACTTACAGGAGAGCGGCTGACGCCCCCCACCGGGTTTGAAGCCCGGCCCCATCACCGGATGAGAATGCCTTCCATGTTGCTGCGGCGGCGGCATGTGCCGCGCGCCGATTGACTACACCTGCGCAGGCTCGGGCCAGCTGGCTTGCGGCCTCGGCAGGTGGGTATTGCGGACCCGGCGAGTATACCCGACGCGGTCGAAGAACTCCAAGACCTGGATCGCCCGCTTGCGTCCCAATCCCGTCGCATCGCGGAAGCTGGCCGCCTGCGCGTCCGGCAGGCCGGCGACGATGCTCGCCATCTCGGCCAGCGGTGCCGGATGGTAGAACAAATCCGGCACCACCTGGCTGAGTTGCCCGGCGCGCGCGAGTTTACGCAGCAGGGCGCGCACCCTGTCTTCTTCCAGGCGATGCTCGCGCGCCAAATCGCGCACCCAGGGCGGGTCGAAACGGCCGGCTTCCAACGCCGCCAGCAGCGGCGCCGCCATGGCCTGTTCGGCCTCGCTCAAGGCCACGCTGTGCGACGGCAGGCGCAGGCTGGCGCCGCTGCGCGCCACACTGCCCGCATCCAGCATGCGCGCCACCAGCGCGCTCCACACCGCATCGGCCAGCTCCGGCGCCACCATGCGTTTCAGGCGCCACATCTCCAGGCCCGCTTCATCGGGCTGGCGTGCATGCCAGCCGGCCAGGCCGGCCAGCACCCGCGCTTCCAAAGGCGCCAGCATGGCCGGCGCGATCAACAGGCTGTCGCCACCCGCCAGCGCCAGCCGCACGATATCGTCGCCCAGCTGCATGCGCTCGGGCGCGAGCTGGGTCAGGCGCACCAGGCTGGACACGGCGATGCCGTTGGCGCTGGCCGCAACCAGCCGCGCCAGGCTGCCATCCGCCACCCAGGCGGCCAGCGCCTCCAGCCAGGCCAGGCGCGCCGGGCTGCGCCGCTTGCGCGCCGGCCCGAAAGGATCGAGCACCACGCCTCCGCCCAGCGTTTGCGTCGCCCCGGCATTGCGTAGCACGAAGCGGTCTCCTGCCACCGTGTGCAGCGGCGCGTCGAACACCAGCTGGGCGCGGGTGCGCTTGCCCGGCGCGAGCTGCTCGGCATCCAGCGGCACCAGGTGGGCGGTATGGTGGGCCGCCCCGATGTGCACGTGCACCGGCGCCCAGGAGCCGAGCGCCGTGGCGCCCGGCAGCAAGGTGATGTCGGCATCGAAGCGCTCCGAACACGCGGCCATGCGCGGATCGACGATCCAGCTGCCGCGCGCAATATCGTCCTTGGCCACGCCGGCCAGGTTCAGCGCCAGGCGCTGGCCGGCGCGGCCTTCCTCGGCCGGCGCACCCTGGGCGTGGATGGCACGCACGCGCGCCTGCTGCCCACCCGGCGCCAGCCGCACGGGGTCTCCCGGCGCCACACGGCCCGCCAGCGCAGTGCCGGTGATGACCGTGCCCTGGCCGGCGACCGTGAACACGCGGTCGACGCCGAGGCGGAACAGGCGCGCTTCGCTGCGGCCCGGCAGCGCCGCCGCTTCCAAAGCCAGGTGATCCAGCAGCGCGGCCACGCCAGCGTCGCCCGGGTTCGCGGCAGCGGTGCGGAACAGCGGCGCGCCGGCAAAGGGCGTCCCTTCCAGCAGCACTGCCACCTCGTTCTCCACCTCGGCCAAACGCTCGGCATTCGCGCGGTCGGCCTTGGTCAGCGCCACGCAGGCACGCCGCACGCTCAGCAGTTCGAGGATGGCCAGGTGCTCGCGCGTCTGCGGCATGATGCCGTCGTCGGCCGCCACCACCAGCAAGGCGAGGTCGATCCCGGTCACGCCCGAGGCCATGGTGCGGATGAATTTCTCGTGGCCCGGCACGTCGATGATGCCGAGGGTCGCGCCGCCCGGCAGCGGCGCATACGCGTAGCCGAGTTCGATGGTGATGCCGCGCGCCTTTTCTTCCTTCAGGCGGTCGGTGTCGACCCCGGTCAGGGCGCGCGTCAGCGTGGTCTTGCCATGGTCGATATGGCCTGCGGTACCGACGATCATCGTGCGGGCGTCTCCGCCAGGCGATCCAGTTGCCCGATGAAGACGGCCACCTGGTCGTCCTGCAGGCAGCGCAAGTCGAGCCACAGGGTATCGTCGGCGATGCGGCCGATCACGGGGCGCGGCAGCGCGCGCAGGCGCCGTTCCAGCAGCCCGAGCGGATTGCCGCGGATACCGGCGCCGGCGCGGATCGCCAGGCCATGGCTGGGCAGCAGCTCCACCGGCAGGGCGCCGCTGCCGATCTGGCTGTTCAGCGGCGCGTCGCTCACGTTGTAGCTGCTGCCCAGCGCCGCCTGCAGCGGTGCGAGGAGCGAAGCGGCCAGCGCGCGCATCTCGGCGGCGGGGCGGGTCAGCAGGCGCAAGGTCGTCAGGCGTTGCGGCAGCAGGTCCGGCGCACGGTACAAATTCAGCACCGGCTCCAGTGCCGCCAGGGTCAGCTTCGACACGCGCAGCGCGCGCTTCAACGGATTCTTCTTGATGGCTGCAATCAAATCGGCGCGCCCGGCGATGATGCCGCACTGCGGCCCGCCCAGCAGCTTGTCGCCGCTGAAGGTGACCAGGTCGGCGCCGGCCGCGATGGTTTCCTTCACCGTGGTCTCGTGCGGCAAGCCGTAGCGCTCCAGGTCGACCAGCGTGCCGCTGCCGAGATCGACGGCAATCGGAATGCCGCGCGCGCGTGACAGCGGCACCAGCTCGGCCACGCTCACTTCCTTGGTGAAGCCGGTGATCGCATAGTTACTCGCATGGACCTTCAGCAGCAGGGCGGTGTGCTCGCCCGCATATTCTTCATAGTCCTTCAGGTGGGTCCGATTCGTCGTGCCCACTTCGCGCAGGGTCGCCCCGGCGCGCGCCATGATGTCGGGGATGCGGAAGGCGCCGCCGATTTCCACCAGCTCGCCGCGTGAGACGATCACTTCGCGGCCGGGGGCCAGCGCGTTCAGCATCAGTAGCACGGCCGCGGCGTTGTTGTTCACGACCGTCACCGCTGCGGCGCCGGTCAGCGCACGCAGCTGTTCCTCGACGAGGTCGTCGCGGTCGCCGCGCTTGCCGGTGCCGATGTCCCATTCCAGGTTCATCGGCCAGCGCAAGGCTTCGACCACGGCCTGCACCGCCACATCCGGCAGCAGCGCGCGGCCCAGGTTCGTGTGCAGCACAGTGCCGGTAAGATTGAACACCGGGCGCAGGCGCGAGGCGTTAGCCGCCGCCAGCCGCGTGCCGAGCAAGGCCAGGATGCCGTCCACCGACACGTCGGCATCCTGGCCGGCGCGCAGCAGCGCACGCAGTTCGTCCAGCACCGCACGCAGCGTATCGATTGTCTGCTCGCGTCCATATTCGGCCACGAGGAGTTGGCAGCCGGATGCATCGAGCAGCACATGCACCGCGGGCAGGCGCGGCATCGGCGTGGCGGCGGCCCCTGTCACGCGCCGTCCTTCAGCCAGAGCAGCGGATTGCCGCTGGCGCGCGCGTAGCCGGCTTCGGACACGAGCACGTCGAGCAGCAGACTGGCCAGGTCGTCGGCCATCGGTTCCACGTGGTAGTCGTGTTCCTGGTTGAAGATCTTGCGGTAGGTATGGCAATCGTCGCAGGTCTCGGCGCGCGCCACCTTGGTCGGGTCGTTCGCCTTATCTAAAGCCTTGCCTTGGCCGGCGGCGGCCACGTTGGCGGCTTGCGGGTCGGCGTCCTTGTCGACCAGGCCATGGTAGGCCACCGTGCCGTTGGCTTCGCAGCACGAGCACTTCACGCGCACCATGTGCCACTCGCTTTCGCAGCAGCTGCAGTGCAGGTAGCGGTAGCCCTGCGACTGGCCGCCGATGCGCACCACGCTGGCGACAGGCTGCGAGCCGCACACCGGGCACAGGGTGCCGGTGACCAGCGGCTGGGCCCAGGCCGGGTCGAGGCGCGAGGCCATCAGGCTCCAGCTCACTTGCAGGGCGGCGGCGATGAAGGGCGCGCACAGCGGGTCGATGCCGTCGGCATAGCCGTTCAGGATGGCGTCGGCCATGCCTTCGAGCTCGGCCTCGTTCAGGCCGCGCAGCAGGGCCAGGGCAGGCGCCAGTTGCGGCGCAGCCTCGATACCGGGTTTCAGGGCTTCGAGCAGGGCGGCGAACACCGCGCGCCAGCCGGCAGGACGTGCGCCGCTGACCGGCAGCGGCGGCATGTTGTGGTCGTGGGCCAGCTTCATGCTGGCGTCGGGCGGCAGTTCGACCTGTTCGGCGACCCTGCCGTTCACGACGGCTTGCTGGGCGTCGGCCAGTTGCGCCATCAGGCGCAGGTAGCCGCGCAGGGCTTCTTCAACGGGAATGCCGGGCACTTCGCCGGCCGCCAGCTGGCGCAGGCGCACGGCGCGCGCGGCGAACAGGGTGGCGGGATGCGGCAGCAGCAGGCGCGGAATGGCGTTGTGGTCGAGACCTTCGATCTCGCCCGGTTGGAGTAGACGTTGTACCAAAATAAGCTCTCGAAAAAAGCAGGGCCGGGTCGCGTTGGCGAACCCGGCCCATTGTAAATCAAGCGGAGCGAGCGCGTTGGCGGGCGCGCCGATCCGCTCGTGTGGCTGCCTTAATGGTCAGCCTTGTTGCGCATCAGCTGCTCGAACCAGCGCGGATGGTGCTTGCGCACCCAGCCATAGGTAACGGTGCCGCGCACCATCGCGCCCATGGTGCCCTTGATCCAGATGCCGGCGTACACGTGCACGATGATCGAGACAATGATCACGAAGGCAAAGAACGCGTGCAGCAGGGCCGACAGGCGGATCACGCCGATCGGGAACAGGTGCGAGAACCAGGCGCGCCAGATGACGATACCGGTCAGCAGCAGGAAGGCCATGCAGGCGATCAGCGTGAAGAACAGCATTTTCTGGCCGGCGTTGTAGCGGCCCACCTTCGGCAGCTTGTGCTCGTCTCCGGCCAGCACGTCCGGAATCTGGCGCAGCCACTGCTTGTCGCCCGGCTCGAACTGGTTGTGGTGCCAGAAGCGCAGCACCAGGATCGCGAACGAGACGAACATCACCAGCCCGAAGAAGGGGTGCAGGATGCGGGTCCACTGGCCGCCGCCGAACAGCAGCGCCAGCCAGGCCATGACCGGGTGGAACATGGCCAGGCCCGACAAGCCGGCCAGCACGAAGCAGATGGCCGTGATCCAGTGGTTGCTGCGCTCGTTGGCGTTGTAGCGCTCGATCAGCGGGTTGCCATCTTTATCACGGAGCTCATGCTTCATGCTTGTCCCCCTGCAAGCGCTTTGCTTCCGCCAGGGCCTCGGCTTCGTCTTCCTTGCTCACTTCAACCGGACCAACCCGGGTGTAGTGGAACAGGCCGGCGAGTGCGGCGGCAGCCATGCCGGCCATCGCCAGCGGCTTGGCCAGGCCCTTCCAGAGGGCGACGGCCGGGCTGATGCTCGGGTTGTCGCGCAGGCCGTGGTACAGCGAGGGCTTGTTCGCGTGATGCAGGACGTACATCACGTGGGTGCCGCCCACGCCGGCCGGGTCGTACAGGCCGGCGTTCTGGTAGCCGCGTTCCTTCAGGTCCTCGATGCGCTCGGCGGCGTGCGTCTTCATCTCTTCCTTGGTGCCGAACATGATGGCGCCGGTCGGGCAAGTCTTGACGCAGGCCGGTTCCTGGCCCACGGCAACACGGTCCGAGCACAGCGTGCATTTGTAGGCACGGTTGTCCTGCTTCGAGATGCGCGGCACGTCGAACGGGCAGCCCGTTACGCAGTAGCCGCAGCCGATGCAGTTTTCCTGCTGGAAGTCGACGATGCCGTTCGCGTATTGCACGATCGCGCCCGGCGCCGGGCAGGCCTTCAGGCAGCCCGGGTCCTCGCAGTGCATGCAGCCGTCCTTGCGGATCAGCCACTCGAGGTTGCCGTCTTCGTTCTCGTGCTCGGAGAAACGCATCACCGTCCACGACTTCGGGGTCAGGTCGGTCGGGTTGTCATAGATACCCGAGTTCGCGCCCACTTCGTCGCGGATGTCGTTCCATTCCATGCAGGCGGTCTGGCATGCCTTGCAGCCGATGCATTTCGAGGCGTCGATCAGCTTGGCGACGCTGCCGCCCACCGGCGAACGCGCGGTAGGCGGGGTCACGGTGGTGGCCGAGACCCGTTTGATGTCCAACGATTGTAGTGCCATATCTATTCTCCGGTCCTCAAGCCTTCTCGACTTTCACCAGGAACGATTTGAATTCCGGTGTCTGCGAGTTTCCGTCGCCCACGACGGGGGTCAGGGTGTTGGTCAAATAACCAGGCTTGGTCAGTCCCTTGAAGCCAAAGTGAATCGGGATACCGATGGTGAAGGTTTCCTTGCCGTCGATTTTCAACGCCTTGATGCGCTTGGTGACGATGCACTTCGCGATGATATGGCCCCGTTTCGACGTCACTTTCACATGGTCGCCCGCCACCACGCCAATCGTCTTGGCGTGGGCCTCGCCGATTTCCACGAACTGTTCCGGCTGGATGATCGCGTTCAGGCGAGCATGCTTGGTCCAGGTGTGGAAGTGCTCGGTCAGGCGATAGGTGGTCGCCACGATCGGGAACTCGGCCGCCGTGCCCATCTGCTTGCGGTCGTCCGGGAACACGCGGGCGCCCGGGTTGGACACTGCGCGCGGATTGTTCGGGTGCATCAGGTTCTTGCCAACCGGATTCTCGAACGGCTCGTAGTGCTCGGGGAAAGGACCCTCGTTCATCATGCCGCGTGCAAAGAAGCGCGCCACGCCTTCGGCGTTCATGATGAAGGGGTTCATGCCGCCCACCGGGTTCTCGTCGACCTTGAAGTCGGGCACGTCGGCGCCGGTCCAGGCCGCACCGTTCCAGCCGATCAGCTTGCGCGTCGGGTCGAACGGCTTGCCCTGCGTATCGCAGGACGCGCGGTTGTACAGCACGCGGCGGTTGGCCGGCCAGGCCCAGGCCCAGTTCAGCGTATTGCCGATGCCGGTCGGGTCGCTGTTGTCGCGGCGGCCCATCTGGTTACCGGCTTGCGTCCACGAACCCGCGAAGATCCAGCAGCCCGAAGCGGTGGAGCCGTCGTCGCGCAGTTGCGCGAAGCCTGCCAGCTGCTCGCCCTTCTTCGCCAACACCTTGGTCGGGTCTTTCGGGTCGAACACGTCGGCCAGCGCCTTGCCATTGAACTCCATGGCAAGTTCTTCCGGCGTCGGGCTGTGCGGACGGGCGTAGTTCCAGGTCAGGTTCAGGATCGGATCCGGAAACTTGCCACCCTCGGTCTGGTACGCCTTCTTCAGGCGCAAGAACAGGTCCGACATGATCTCGATGTCCGAACGGGCCTTGCCCGGCGGCTCGGCGCCTTGCCAGTGCCACTGCAGCACGCGCGACGACGACACCAGCGAGCCGCGTTCTTCGGCGAAGCAGGTGGTCGGCAGGCGGAACACTTCGGTCTGGATCGTGGTCGGATCGACGTCATGGAATTCGCCGTGCGGCTTCCAGAATTCGGCGGTCTCGGTTTCCAGCGGGTCCATGATGACCAGGAACTTCAGCTTTTCCAGGCCAGCCTGCACCTTGGCCTTGTTCGGGGCCGATGCCAGCACGTTGAAGCCCTGGCAGATGTAACCGGTCATCTTGCCCTGGTTCATCAGCTCGATGGCTTGCAGCAAGTCGTACGGCTTGTCCAGCTTCGGCAGGTAGTCGAAGGCGAAGTTGTTTTCCTGGGTCGCAGCATCGCCCCACCAGGTCTTCATGAAGGAGACGTGGAACTTCTTGTAGTTGCTCCAGTAGCTGAGCTGGTTCGGACGCAGCGGCTGCGGTGCACGCGCCTTGATGTAGGCGTCGAAGTCCTGTTCGGCTTCGTTCGGCAGGGTCATGTAGCCCGGCAGCAGGTTCGACATCAGGCCGAGGTCGGTCAGGCCCTGGATATTCGAGTGGCCGCGCAGTGCGTTCATGCCGCCGCCGGCGATACCCATGTTACCCAGCAGCAGCTGGACCATGGCGCCGAGGCGAATGGTCTGGGCGCCGGTGGAATGGTGCGTCCAGCCCAGTGCGTACAGGATGGTACCGGCGCGGCCAGGCACGGCGGTCGACGCGAGCGCATCGGCAACCTTCTGGAATTGCGCAGGCGACACGCCGCAAATCTTTTCCACCATCTCCGTCGTGTAACGGGAATAGTGTTTCTTCATCAGCTGGTACACGCAGCGTGGGTGGCCCAGGGTCGGGTCGACCTTTGCATAGCCGTCTTCGCCGATCTCGTAGTTCCAGCTCGATTTGTCCGCATACTTGCCGGCCGCTTCGTCGTAGCCGGAATAGATGCCGTCCTCGAAGGCGAAATCTTCGCGCACGATGAAAGGCATGTCCGTGTAATTGCGGACGTATTCGTGTTGGATCTTGTCGTTCGTCAGCAGGTAGTTGACGATCGCGCCCAGGAACACGATGTCCGTGCCGGTACGCGTCGCGACGTAATAGTCTGCAACGGACGCGGTACGGGTAAAGCGCGGGTCGACCACGACCAGCTTCGCTTTATTGTGGGCCTTTGCTTCGGTGACCCATTTGAAACCACAAGGGTGTGCTTCAGCGGCATTGCCGCCCATGACGAGGATGACATCTGCATTCTTGATGTCGACCCAGTGATTCGTCATCGCTCCACGGCCAAACGTCGGGGCAAGACCTGCCACCGTCGGACCGTGTCAAACACGCGCCTGGTTATCGAATGTCAGCATGCCCAAAGACCGCACGGTCTTGTGGGTGATGTATCCGGTTTCATTGCTGCCGGCCGATGCGGCCAGCATGCCGGTGGTCAGCCAGCGGTTCACGACCTTGCCGTCTGCCGTCTTCTCGATGAAGTTGGCGTCGCGGTCTTCCTTCATCAGCTTGGCGATGCGGTCCAGCGCCTGGTCCCAGGAAATCTTGGTCCATTCGGTGCCGCCCGGCTTGCGGTATTCCGGCTCGAGCAGGCGGCTCGGGCTGTGGATGAAGTCCACCAGGGAAGCGCCCTTCGGGCACAGGGTGCCGCGGTTGACCGGGTGGTCGGGGTCGCCCTCGATGTGGATAATGGATGCGGCGGCGTTCTTGGCGCCATCGCCAAGGCCGTACATCAGGATGCCGCAACCGACGGAGCAGTAGGGGCAGGTTTGACGGGTTTCGGTGGTGCGGGCGAGCTTGTACTGCCGGACTTCGGCAAGTGCCGTAGCCGGAGCAAAGCCGAGCAGCGCCAGGCTCGAACCCGCGATGGTGGCGCCAGAAACCTTCAGGAACTGGCGGCGAGACATCTGGTTCATCAAAAATCCTTCTCACAGGAAATACGAGAGGCGAAGCTTACACCTTTGACATACAGCCATGAATGCTAAAATTGATGAAGAAATGCTCTAAATTGCTTAAATACGTAGTTTCCACATTGCCCTGGTGGCAATTTCAAGCGCTTACGTTAAAAAAATGACAAATCTGATTGGGCTGGACGAGGGTGCTTCCGTGCCGACTGCGCACTCGCGTGACGTGCTGCGCATGCGCGCCGGCGTGCTGGCCGAGACTGCGGACATGGTGGTCGACGAGGTGCCGGTGGCGCTGGTCTACAACGGCCTGTCGCACGCGGTGATGATGGCGACGCCAAGCTCTTTGGAAGACTTTGCGCTCGGGTTTTCGCTGAGCGAGGGGATCATCGATTCCGCGGCGGCCTGCTATGGGATCGAGGTGGAGCAGGGCGGGCAGGGGATGGCGGTACAGCTGGAGATTGCGTCGTCGGCGTTTGTGGGGTTGAAGGAAAGGCGGCGCACGCTGGCCGGGCGGACTGGCTGCGGCTTGTGCGGGGTGGATAGCCTGGAGCAGGTGCGGCGGCCCGAGCGCGTGCTGGCGCCGGCGGTTGGCTTCCATACTGCCGGGGTGCGTACGGCGCTGGCTGCGATTGGCGACGAGCAGCATCTGACGCGTTTAACTGGTGCCGCCCATGCGGCTGCCTGGTGCGGGATGGATGGCTCGTTGCGCATCGTGCGTGAGGATGTCGGCCGCCACAATGCGCTCGACAAGGTGATTGGCGCGATGGCGCGCGGTAAAGCATCGCCGGAGGAGGGATTCTTCCTCATCACCAGCCGGGTCAGCTTCGAGATGGCGCAAAAGGCGATCATGGCCGGGGTGCCGGCGCTGGTGGGCATGTCGGCGCCCACGCTGGCGGCCGTCGAGCTGGCGGAGCGGGCCGGCATGACCTTGCTGGCGTTCGCCCGCAATAGCGATTTCGTGTGCTATACCCATCCGCAGCATCTCGGGCTCGACGCCTGGGCGCAGGCGTGCCGACAGTGAGCGAAGCGTTGTGGGGCCTGCTCGCAGGGCGGCGCAATTATCCGCCACGGCGTTTGAGCGCGCCGGGGCCGGATGCTTCTGCACTGGAACGGATCTTCGAGGCTGCGGCGCAGGGGCCGGATCATGGTCAGTTGCAGCCCTGGCGCTTGATCGTCGTGCCTTCGGCGCGGCGTGCGGATCTGGGTGAAGTCTTTGCCAATTCGTTGGCCGAGCGCGATCCTGCTAGCGACGAGATGGCGCGTGCGCGGGCGCGTGAAAAGGCTTTCCATGCGCCTTGCCTGGTGGTGGCGGTGCTGGTGGACGCTCCTGACGCGAACAAGGTGCCGGCTGCCGAGAAGCTGGTGTCGCTTGGCTGCGCGGTGCAGAACATGCTGATTGCCGCGCAGGCCACGGGCTTTTCCAGTGGCCTGGCGAGCGGCGCGGCGATGAGTACGCAGGGCATGCGCGACTTGCTGCGCCTGGCGCCGCACGAGCAAGCGATCTGCTTCCTTGCCTTTGGGACGGCCAGCGAGCCACGGCCGCCGCGCGAGCGGCCGCAGCCTGCGGACTTCGTGACGACGCTTTAACGTTCCTCGTCGCGGTGCGCTTCGGTTTTTTCGGGCCAGCGCGCCGTTGGCAAATGCCAGCCGTAGTGAATTGCCGCCAGGCGCAGTCCCAGGCACAGGGCCGCGCCGGCGCAGGCAGTCGCCGTCGTCGGCCAGCCGAGCACGTGGCCGATGACCACCACGCTGGCGCCGGCCAGCGCTGCCACCGCATAGATATCCGACCTGAATACCCCCGGCACGTTCGACAGCAGCACATCGCGCGCGATGCCGCCGCCGATCCCGGTCAGCATGCCCAATAGCGCCGCCATCATCGGCTCCAGTCCGAACACCAGCGCCTTTTGCGAACCCGCCACGCAGAACAGGGCCAAGCCCACCGCATCGAAGAACAGCACTGGGCTTTGCAGGCGGTTGATGATGGGGTACCAGAAGAAGATCACCACGCCGGCCAGCAGCGAGACGGCGAGATAGCGCCAGTCGCTGATTGCGGCGGGGGGCGTGGCGCCGATCAGGAGGTCGCGAACGATACCGCCGGAGTTGGCGGCAACAAAAGAGAGCACCAGCACGCCGAAGATATCGAGGCGGCGGCGGGCACCGGCCGTGGCGCCGGAGAGGGCGAAGACGAAGGTGCCGACCAGGTCGAGCGTGAGCACGAGGGTCTTGATGGCGGCATCTACGTCGAGGGAGAGGACATCGAACACGTTGTTACCTTGGGTGGACGGCTTGTATGGACAAAGGGCGCAATGATAGCGCAACTGCTTGCTAATACGAAACGCGTTTGCCTGAGGGACCGTGAACCATATGGTGGACGCCTCATGCCCACGTGGAACGAAATCATTGGTCGTTGCTCTTTAAGTCAAAAACGCTGCATCAGCGCGGAATGCCGAATGCATGATGCCGCAAACACATACAAAGAAATAATGCGCAGATCGAAACGGCATATCTACACTGTTATTGTAGTAATGATAGGGCAGAGGAACATCGGTCTTGCAATCATAACCTCCCACTCGTACGACCTTCATCTGCATGGAATAAGTAAGATATTTTGGGTCGCAATAAGATATTAATTTGCTGAAGATAAGGTAAGGGGCGCTTGGAAGATTGAGGTAAAAATCGAGGTTGAGAAAATGCCGTCATCGCGTTCCTTCAATCTGGTTCACATGCGGGATAGCCTGAACGACAAGCCCGTCTATCAATTGATTCATCGTAGGCTGCAATCGCACTGCGCGTGCACACATGGGCCGTGATAAGCGAGCGCTTGAAAATCCTCACAAAGAGCGGCACGCTGCTGGCGACCAAGACCGGTTAGCGCCTCGTAAACTGAAGAGAAACGCCACAATGAACCTGTCCAAAAGATACGATGTCTTCATCGAACACTTCATTAAGCTGTAGCATGAGAACGCTTCGCTCAAGGCAACGGTCGGTGCAGTTCACGCTTAAGTCAAGGTCAAGGAAGCGAAGGACTTGAAAGAAACGTTGGCCGAGGACAGCAATGCGACCGACTGAGCACACAGCATCATGACTACGCCGGCAGTGTGGGGCCGGATCATCGCCAGCAAATAAAAGGAAAACGCATATGATCTCTTTAAAGCTTGCCTGCTCATTTGTATCGCTTTTTATCGTTGTTATTCGTATAATCAACGAAGCGAGCCGTACTAGGCTGGTACGCGTGGGTAAAGCTACCTATTATGTGCGTTTCTCTGCTAGTGGGCCGGGTAAGGTTTGCCCTTCCGCTGCGGTCTGAACACGGTGTGCGTGGCCCTGTCACTTGCTGCGACCCAGTCCAAGGGATACTGTGCTTGCGCTCCCTATGGCGGACGCGAAACAATTTAGCTACTCGACGGAATAAGGCAGAGGAAAAGGTATGGGCTACAAACACTCTATTGACCCCTACGTGGCGATGCTAAAGCGATCAGAGCGTAAAGCTATAGGCTATGGTCTTTTAGCCTTGTTCCTGTTGATCGTAGCCGTATTAGTGTCTAACCTCGGAGGCGACCGTGCCGGGCAATTCTCGACCCTAGTTGAACCAGTGCGATCTACGGTTGGCATCTTCCTTCTATGTGGGAGCGGGATCTCGATCTTCGCCGCAATTTGGTCCATTGGCCAGTACGTGTACTTCGTCAAATGGCCTGAACGGTTTGAGTGAGTGTCAATGGCAAAACGTATGGCAAATTATACAAAGGTAACTGCGGTAGCACTAATGGCGACAGCAGCCGTCATCGCTTCATTCACTTGGGTTGTTCTCGCTGACCGTCCAGAGGACCGCTGTCTCAAGTTCTATCAAGAAAAGGTTGGGACATCCCTGAAGCTTGTTTCGAGTGAACGCGTAGGCCAGAACATCTGGATTACGGTTGCGGGTGGCCCGGATGAGACTCGATCGAAAGGCGTTTGTGAATTTGATTCAAATGGCAACGTAAATTCCTTGGGTACTGACGTAGCATGGATCACGAAGCTAGTCGAAGAAACGTCCGTCTGCCTCGACAGGAACATCAAGCTATGGAATGATAAGGAGGCAAAATTTGAAGGCCGCACGAACGATTGTGGCGAAGAAGCGATCAGTAGAAGAAGTAGGTGGCTACGCGTGTTCAACGATGGTGATTTAAGCGCCACTTTCAGTCGGCGATGACACAACCGAAAACATATGCGCCAGACCCGAATATCGTTTAGAGAACCTGTTCCAGAGATCTTCGACGCAGCACGCATGCTCGATGCAGCTGTAAGCGCTTACCAGACAGGGCACCGAATGCTCGCATCCCAATTGGTTGAAGCTGCCAAGATTCCGGCCGTTGGTGAGTGGGGATACTCGATTTGGGGTGCTAAAAGTCCTTACATTCAATTGCAAAGGCATACTTCCTCAAACCACGGCACCGTATCGCGTACCGAGCCCCGTATGCCAAGTGAAGCGCAGAAGCGGCTGCTTCACGAGCGGGATGGCTACCATTGCCGGTTTTGTGGCATCCCTGTCGTCCGTGCAGAGGTGAGGAAGAAATTTTGCTTAACATTCCCCGAATTGCTCATATGGGGCCCGAAAAATATTCAGCAGCATGTCGCCTTCCAGACATTGTGGGCGCAGTACGACCACGTGGTTCCTCATAGCGCCGGCGGCAGCAATGACCTCGATAACTTGGTCGTGACATGCGGTCCCTGCAATTTTGGACGCATGGCCTACACCCTTGAAGAGGTCGGCTTGACCGACCCGCGTAGTCGCGAGCCCGTTCGGTCAACATGGGATGGACTCGAACGGTTTCTGAGCAACACATAGGAAAACGGCATGGCTAACGAACTAAGGTATCACGAGCAGAACGAGGGCTGGAAGGACGAGTAGTTAGCCAATCGGCACCGAGTGTGCCTTATGCGGCCGCGAGAGATTAGCGGCGCATTCGTAACCGTCGATTTTGAGCGCCGGGCTTTCAGTACCGGGTACGACAAGCCAGTGCAGTGCGTAACGATGATAGAGTACACCGGCAGGGGTTAGAAGGCTCTAACCGTTAGCGGCGTGATCAACCACTTGGAACGCATGATGACCGATACTAACCTGCGTATTCGCAAGCAACCTGATCAACACGGAAGAGCACAGCAGTACCTAAGCCGCTTTCGACGCGTTGATCAGGTTTTGCATGACGTCCGGACACATGCCCGTCCTTAACCTATCAAATTCGTGCAGCCAACCATTGCTGAGGGCAAGCAAAGTCCGCCTAAAGCTGAGGCCGTGTCCGAATGTCAGACCTGAGCCTGGCTCACTTACGGCTGTGATTGAATGATTCGTTGATTATATTAATTTTTAGGCAAAAGGGATGTTATGACAGTCGATGTACCTAAACATTCTAGAGGCGATACTCTTCACGCCTTGGCAAAAGCTGGAATTTCGCTCCTACCGATCGCCGGAGGCCCTGCCGTTGAACTTTTCCAGCAGTTAGTCCAGCCGCCTTTAGAGAAGCGACGTAACGCTTGGATGGTAGAGGTGGGGGAGAAACTCCACGAACTCGAAGAGAAAGGACTTGACCTTTCTAAATTGCAAGGAAATGATCAATTTATTACAGCTGTCATGCAGGCATCGGCTGCAGCGATTCGCACTCATCAACAAGCTAAATTAGATGCTCTTAAGAACGCAGTTGTTAACATCGCGCTTGGCGAGACGGCTGACGAGACACTTCAACACATTCTCCTCGGTTTTATTGACGAATTAACGGAAATGCATTTCCGGGTACTGAAGTTTGCTAAAGCTCCGGTTCCTCCGCAAGGTCTTTCCATGGGAGGTTTATCTACCGTAATAGAAGATAACATCCCGCCTCTTCGCGGGCAAGGTGACTTATATAATCAGTTGTGGAAAGACTTATATACTCGTGGATTATTAAATACCGAAAATCTCAACGGTACTATGAGTGTGAACGGGCTTTCACAAAATAGGTTGTCCTCGATCGGTCAAACTCTCTTGAATTTGATAACGGAACAACAACGCTAGACGGTCGAGAAGCGGCCTGAAGTGGAGGTTTCACAAGCATGTCGAAGCGCCTTATTCAAATATAAGAAAAGTGCTTCGAGCCTGGAGCCAAGCACGCATAGGTATTCTCCAGCGAGAACTTTGACTCATGCGCACGCTGCTTAGGAACGCGACAAATAGCGAGCTTTTACGCTAGCAACTAGCGTTCGCTCTAAGTTCGCGAGATCTACGATAGGGGCTTGAACTTATAAGTGACAAAGGACGGTTCTTTAGCAAATATATTATGTAAGCTGAATATGTTGATTGTGACGTGGTTACAGTCAACTTCGTACATAACACGGATCCCGATGCTTGGACCTTTGCACTCAATATGTGCATGGCCGACTTTACTTCAAATTGGGTACATCCTATGTCTTTATCGAGTGGTGGCGGGAACACGGGGATTAGCAAATTGACGGCGGTTTTGTTATGGGCGTCGGACGCCGATCATTGATAGCCACAAGTTAAAAATAATAGGTTTTAATAGAATTCTTCAATAATTTCAGCTTTGATAATTTCGGAGGCACTATGCAAATGATTCGAGTGAATTCAAGCGCGATTATTGCGATCGGATACGACGAGCAAACATCTCGTATGCGAATCCAGTTTCAGCAAGGAGATAGTTATGACTTTTGCCGGGTGCCGCCGGATGTACACGCTGCACTTATGCATGCCTCATCCAAAGGAACATATTACAATATTCATATCAAAGACCGATATCAATGCTGATTGGCATTTGGCTTAAATCCGTATGCTTTGGAGCGATAGCAAACTTATCCTATCTCGTTTCGAGCATGACGATGTGAGCTATGTTCATGACATACTAAGCGCTCATGTACTCTGTCATTTGCTAACGACATCATAGAGGGCTTTGTTTGCGGCTCACATCCTACTTTACACCTGAAGCTGCAAAACGATGAAACGCCGGTGGCAATGAGAATCGCTACCGGCGTTTTTTAAAGCAAGGCCTAGAACGCAGCAATCCCCGTCTGCGCACGGCCGAGGATCAGCGCGTGAATATCATGCGTCCCTTCATAGGTATTCACCACCTCCAGGTTCACCATGTGGCGAATAATCCCAAACTCATCCGAAATACCATTCCCGCCCAACATGTCGCGTGCGGTCCTGGCGATGTCCAGCGACTTGCCGCAGGAATTGCGCTTCATGATCGAGGTGATCTCGACCGCCGCCGTCCCTTCGTCCTTCATGCGACCCAGGCGCAGGCAGCCTTGCAGACCCAGCGTGATCTCGGTCTGCATGTCGGCCAGCTTCTTCTGCACCAGCTGGTTCGCCGCCAGCGGCTTGCCGAACTGATTCCGGTCCATGGTGTACTGGCGTGCGGTATGCCAGCAGGCCTCGGCCGCGCCGAGGGCACCCCAGGCGATGCCATAGCGCGCCGAGTTCAGGCAGGTGAACGGGCCTTTCAGGCCGCGCACGTCCGGGAAAGCATTCTCCTCAGGGCAGAACACGTCGTCCATCACGATCTCGCCAGTCACCGACGAACGCAAACCGAACTTGCCGTGAATGGCAGGAGCCGACAAACCTTCCATGCCTTTTTCAAGCACGAAGCCGCGGATCGCACCTTCATCATCCTTGGCCCACACCACGAACACATCCGCCACCGGCGAATTCGTGATCCACATCTTCGAACCAGTCAGCGCATAGCCGCCGTCCACTTTACGCGCACGCGTCACCATCGAACCCGGATCCGAACCGTGGTTCGGCTCGGTCAAACCGAAGCAGCCAATCCACTCGCCAGTCGCCAGCTTCGGCAAGTACTTCTGCTTGGTCGCCTCGTTACCGAACTCATAAATTGGCACCATGACGAGCGACGACTGCACGCTCATCATCGAGCGATAACCCGAATCCACACGCTCGACTTCACGCGCGATCAGCCCATAGGCCACGTAGTTCAGACCCGGCCCGCCGTACTGTTCCGGAATGGTCGGTCCAAGCAGACCCAGTTCACCCATCTCGCGGAAGATCGAGGTGTCCATGGTCTCGTGGCGGAAGGCTTCGAGGATGCGCGGCTGCAGCTTGTCCTGGCAATAGGCGGCGGCGGCGTCGCGCACCATGCGCTCTTCGTCGGTCAGTTGCTGGTCGAGCAGCAGCGGGTCGTCCCAGTGGAATGCCGTTTTGGTCATGATGGTCTCTTTATCGAAAAATGAAAATTACATGTTCGGGTAGTTCGGCCCGCCGCCGCCTTCCGGCGTCACCCAGACGATGTTCTGGGTCGGGTCCTTGATGTCGCAGGTCTTGCAGTGCACGCAGTTCTGCGCGTTGATCTGCAGCCGGTCCTTGCCTTCGTCGGTCTTCACATACTCGTACACGCCGGCCGGGCAGTAGCGCCCCTCCGGTCCCGCGTATTTGGCCAGGTTGATCTCGACCGGCACCGCGGCGCTCTTCAAGGTCAGGTGGATCGGCTGGTCTTCGGCGTGGTTCGTGTTCGAGATGAACACCGACGACAGCTTGTCGAAGGTGAGCTTCCCGTCCGGCTTCGGGTACACGATCGGCGTGAACTCGGAAGCAGGGCGCAGGCACTCGTGGTCCGCGTGCTTGTGGCGCAGGGTCCAGGGCGCCTTGCCCTTGAAGACGATCTGGTCGATCCCGGTCATGACGGTGCCGATGTACAGGCCCTTGCTCATCCACGGCTTGAAGTTGCGCGCCACGTGCAGTTCTTCATGCAGCCAGGACTGCTTGAACGCCTCCGGATAGCTGGCCAGCTCGTCGTGCTGGCGTCCCGCACCCAATGCCGCGAACGCCGATTCCGCCGCCAGCATGCCGGTCTTGATGGCGCTGTGGCTGCCCTTGATGCGGCTTGTGTTCAGGAAGCCGGCGTCGCAGCCGATCAGGCAACCGCCCGGGAACACGGTCTTCGGCAGCGACTGCAGCCCGCCCGCCGTGATCGCCCGCGCGCCATACGAGATGCGCTTGCCACCCTCGAAGTAGCCGCGGATCGCCGGATGGGTTTTATAGCGCTGGAATTCTTCGTACGGCGACAAATACGGGTTCTGGTAAGCCAGCCCCACCACGAAGCCCACCGCCACCTGGTTGTTCTCCAGGTGATACAGGAAGGAGCCGCCATAGGTGTCGCTGTCGAGCGGCCAGCCGGCCGTGTGGATCACCAGGCCCGGCTTGTGTTTCGCCGGGTCGATCTCCCACAGCTCCTTGATGCCGATGCCGTAGGTCTGCGGATCGGCGTCCTTGTTCAGGTCATACTTGGCCATCAGCTGCTTGCCGAGGTGGCCGCGCGAACCTTCGGCGAAGAAGGTGTACTTCGCGTGCAGCTCCATGCCGAGCTGGAAGTCCGGCCCTGGCTCGCCGTCGCGCTTCACGCCCATGTTCCCGGTAGCGACACCCTTCACCGAGCCATCCTCGTTGTAGAGGATCTCGGCGGCGGGGAAGCCCGGGAAGATCTCCACGCCCAGGCTTTCCGCCTGCTGGCCCAGCCAACGCGTGACGTTGGCCAGCGAAATCACGTAGTTGCCGTGATTGGTCAGCATCTTCGGCACCATGAAACCAGGCGTGCGATACGACTTGGTCTCGGTCAGGAACAGCACCTGGTCTTCGGTCACCGCCGTATGTAGAGGCGCGCCCAGCTCTTTCCAGTTCGGGAAGAGTTCATTCAGCGCGATCGGGTCCATCACGGCGCCCGACAGGATGTGCGCGCCGATTTCGCCGCCTTTCTCCAGCACGCAGACCGAGACTTCCTGGCCTTTATCCGCTGCCAGCTGCTTCAGGCGAATCGCCGCCGACAGGCCCGCAGGCCCGCCGCCGACCACCACCACGTCGTATTCCATCGACTCGCGCGGACCGTATTGTTCGATCAAATCCATACTAAAAGCTCCGATCAGCGCGCGAAATACAAATCGTGCAGGTGGTCCAGGCTGACCTCGGACGCTGCCTGCGACAGCACCACTTTACCGCTCTGCATCAGGTACACGTGGTCGGCCACGCCCACCGCGCGGTGGGTGTTCTGCTCGACCAGGATGATGGTGCGGCCATCCTGCTTCAGGCGTCCCAAAATCTCGAACAGTTCATTCACCATCACTGGCGCCAGGCCGAGCGAGGGCTCGTCGATGATCAAGACCTTCGGGTCGCTCATCAGGCCGCGCGCCATGGCCAGCATCTGCGCTTCGCCGCCGGACAAGGACCCCGCCATCTGCTTGCGCCGCTCGCGCAGGCGCGGGAACATGGCGAAGGCCTTTTCCAGGTTGGCGTTGGCACCTGCCCGGTGCTGGGGCGCGAAGGCGCCCATCATCAGGTTTTCCTCGACCGTCATGTCGCGGAAGACCATGCGGCCTTCCGGGATCATGGCCATCGACACCAGGTTCATGTCCCAGGTCGGCGTGCCGTTCAGCGGCTTGCCGTCCAGGGTGATGCTGCCTTGCGAGACCGGGATCAGGCCCATGATGGCGCGCAGCAGGGTGGTCTTGCCGGCGCCGTTCTGGCCGATGATGGTGGTCAGCTTGCCCGGGGCGATGCTGAGCGACAGGTCCCACAGCACGTTGATGGCGCCATAGCCCGCGCGTACGTTTTGAACTTCTAACATCTCAGCCTCCGGTATAGCTCTTGATGACAGCAGGATCGCTGAACACCTGGGCCGGCGTGCCTTCGGCGATCAGGCCGCCGAAGTTCAGCACCGCCACGCGTTCGCACAGGTTGCTGATGGTCTCGATGTCGTGCTCGATGATCACGATACCGACCGCGAACTCCTTGTGCAGGTCCTTCAGCATGTTCATGAAGGCGCGCTTGCCGTTGGTTTCCAGGCCGGCCAGCACTTCGTCCAGCAGCAGCAGCTTCGGATTGGTCGACAAGGCCTTGGCCACTTCGAGCGCCTTCAGCTCCGTCAGTGCCAGGCCGGTGGACGCGTCGCGTTCCGATTTGGCGCTCAGGTTGGTGAAGGCCAGGATCTCGTCGATGCGCTTCTGGTCGATCTTGCCGGTGCCGAAGCGCTGCGCCACTTCCAGGTTCTGGCGCACCGTCAGCTCGTGCATCGGCTGCGGGATCTGGAAGGTGCGGCCGATGCCCATGCGGGCACGCTGGTACATCGGCGCTTTTAGCACGTCGGTGCCGTTGAAGACGATGCGGCCGGTGTTCGGGCGCACCAGGCCCGAGATCGCATTGAACAGGGTGGTCTTGCCGGCGCCGTTGGCGCCGACCAGGCCGACGACGTCGCCGGTACCCACCGACAGGGTCACGTCATTGACCGCCGTGAGGCCGCCGAAGCGGACGGTGACGTTTTCAAGCTGCAGCATCTTTTTTCCTCATGAACTTGCGGAACAGGCCAAGCAGGCCATCCGGGCTGGCGATGATCATCACCACCAGGACCAGGCCGAGCACCAGCTGGTGGCCGGTCGGCATGATGTTCTTCACGAACAGCTGGTCGACCAGGTAGACCACGACCGCGCCGATCAGCGGGCCGGTAATCGTGCGGTAGCCGCCGAAGATGGCCGCCACGATCGGGATCGTCACCCACAGCGCGCTGAAGGCGTAATCCGGCTCGAGGAAGTTGATGTAGTGGGCGTTGAAGGCGCCGACCACGCCGCACATGAAGGCCGAGACCAGCAGCATCAGCGCTTTCAGCAGGGTGTTGTTCACGCCCACCACGCGGGTTGCGTCTTCGCTGTCGTGCATGGCGCGCAGGGCCAGGCCTTGCGGGCTGCGGCGGATGCGGTCGTAGATCCACGCGAACACCAGCACGATGGTCAGGATCACCAGGTAGTTGCCGATCTTGGTCGAGAAGTCGATCCCGAACAGGGTTGGCAGCTGCGGAATGCTGGCGATGCCGGCCGAACCACCGGTCACCGATTCCCACTCGGTGGCGAGGATGCGGAAGATGTGGGCATAGGCCAGGATGGCGAGCGCAAAGTAGGGGCCGCGCAGGCGCAGCACCGGCAGCATCAGCACCGCCGACACCACGGCGCCGACGCCGCCCATCAGCAGGCCGAGGAAGATCGGCAGGCCGTGCTGCATGCTCAGCACCGCCGACGTGTAGGCGCCGACACCAAAGAAGGCTGCGTGGCCGAAGCTCACCATGCCGCCCAGGTTACCGAGCAGGGCCCACGACAGGGCGATACCGCCGATGACGAGCGAAGCGATTACCAGCGACATCACGTAGGCGTCGCCGCCCAGCAGTACCGGGACCAGGATATACACCGCCAGTAAAACGGCGATCAGTAGCTTGTTAATTTTCATCCGCGCCTCCGGGCAGCACCAAACAGACCGTTCGGCATGACGAACAACACCAGCAGGAACAGACCCATGCCGGCCAACTCTTGCAGCGCCGAGCTGGCGAGCGTGACGGTCAGCGACTCGGCAATGCCCAGCAGGACTGCGCCGATCAGCACGCCCGGGATCGAGCCAATACCGGCCAGCACGGTGATGATGAAGGCTTTCACGGTCAGCACCCCGCCGTAGGCAGGTGTGATGACGCCGTAGCTGAAGAGGGCGACGCCAGCAAAGGCGGCCAGGATGCCGGCCACGATGAACGACACCAGTTCGGTCTTGCCCGGGTTGATGCCCATGAGTTTGGCGGCGTCGCGGTTGCTCGACACGGCGCGCACGGCGCGGCCATACCACGAGCGCGACAGCCACCACCAGAGAGCGACGATCAGCACGATGCTCACGCCGAAGAACAGGACTTCGGAGCGCATCGAATACAGTTCGCCGACCACGAAGGCTTCCTGCATCCAGCTCGAGCTGGTGGCGCGCACGTCGGCGCTCCAGATCATCAGCACGAGGTTGGTGAGGATCACGCCGACGCCATAGGTCAGGGTGAGCGAGTTGATTTCGCGGTTGGTCTTGATTTTGCCGACCACGAAGTAAAGAAGGGCGGAGGTGATCGTCACGATGATCACCGCGGCCGGGATGGCC
>Ga0308160_10000278_pt1 | contig 119581 bp, 102 predicted proteins | sample PhyFR1_FD_201036 | JGI IMG/M metagenome (GOLD analysis project Ga0308160, IMG submission 201036) | Phyllosphere microbial communities from UC Gill Tract Community Farm, Albany, California, United States - DLSLF.R1 | ecosystem: Host-associated > Plants > Phyllosphere > Unclassified | place... | reverse complement strand
CTTGCATGTGTAAAGCATGCCGCCAGCGTTCAATCTGAGCCAGGATCAAACTCTTCAGTTCAATCTCTGTTTGTTGACACTTTCGTGTCACCGGCATTGCTGCCGGATCGCTCACTCAAAATACTGACCGTTATCTCATTGCTGAGACAACGTATTTCTTTTGTGTGAACATTTGATAATTTAAGTAATCAGTGACCGAAGTCACTGGCACCTTCATCAAACGCCCACACTTATCGACTGTTAATTGTTAAAGAACTTATTCGGTACTGCTTTGCTGTGTTCTGCGAATCGTTTTGTTCGTCAGCAGCAGAGGAGAAAGAGTATGAAGCAATTTCTATTTCTCGTCAACCCCTTCTTTGCTTCAGCTCAGTATCCTGAGTTCGCTGTTGCAAGATCAACTACTTGATTTCGTTGACGTTTTACAGCAGCGCTGAAGCGGAGGCGAACTATAGCAAACGGCTGAGCTGTTGCGCAAGACCCTGCCGAAAACAATTTACAAGAGCCAGTCGATGGGGAGGAGCGACAGTATCCGTACACCGGCGCGCTTCCATACCGTGGTACCGGGCTCCTGGTCGTGGCGTACGGTTTTGCCATTCGTCTGCTCCAGCCAGTACAGCTTGCCGTCGGCATCCAGGCGGACTTCATAGGCGCTGCCTGGTATCGTTTCGTCCAGCGTCTTGCCCAGGCGTTGCGCCAGGGCCGGGCTGTCGATCACGAAACCCATCTCGGTATTCAAGTCGATCGAACGCCGGTCCATATTGAAGGAGCCGACGAAGACGCTGCGGCCATCCACGCCGAAGGTCTTGGCATGCAGGCTCGAGGCCGAACTGCCGAAGCGGCCGCGCCCGGTGTCCGGCAGCTCCGGCCCCCAGCGGCGGCGCAGTTCATATAAAGCGACCCCGGCGCGCAGCAATTCGTGCCGCCACTTGGCATAGCCCGCATGCACGGCCGCCACGTCGGTCGCCTCGAGCGAATTGGTCAGCACCCTCACCTTCACGCCGCCGCGCGCGATGTCGGCCAGCTTAAGCGCCACCTCCTTGCTCGGCACGAAATACGGCGACACCAGGTCCACCTGCCCTTTCGGCTCGCCCAGCAGCCGGCCCAGGTCGACCACCATGCGCGCATCGCGGCTGGCCGTACCCAGCGCCTTGGCCGGGTCGTCGCTCACCAGTTCGGTCCTGCTCCACTCCAGCGGCAGTTGGCGCTGCGCCAGCTGTTCGACGAACGGCGACGTGCGGATCGCCTCCAGGTAGCGCCTCGCCTCGGGCGCGCGGCGTGTTTCCTCCGCGCGCGTGGCCAGCGCACCAGCGCCTTCGGCAGCGGCGGGATCGACCAGCGCTGTCACCGGATACGCCGAGGCGCTGTTCCAGTAGCGGTCGAAGTCCTGCGACACCTCGTTCACCGCCGGCCCCACCGCCAGCACATCGAGGTCGACGAACAGCATGTCGCCTTCGACCCCGAAGTACTCGTCGCCGATATTCCGCCCGCCGATCACCGTCGCCTGGTTATCGGCCGTGAAGGATTTGTTGTGCATGCGCCGGTTCAGCCGGCTGAAATCGGTGAGGTAGCCGAGGCTGCGCCAGCGCCGCGCACCGAAAGGGTTGAACAGGCGTACCTCGACGTTCGGGTCGCGGTCGAGCGCAGCCAGTACCGGGTCGAGGCCGGCGGTGTTGTTATCGTCGAGGAGAAGGCGGACCCGCACGCCACGCGCGGCGGCACTGCGCAACGCGTCCAGCATCAGGGTGCCGGTGAGGTCGTCGCGCCATATATAGTACTGGACGTCGAGGCTGCGTTCGGCGCCGCGCGCCAGCAGCACGCGGGCGGCAAAGGCATCGCGCCCGTCCGACAGCGCATGGATGCCGGACAGCCCGGGATGCGAGGCGGCCAGCGGCGCGATGGCCTGGCCGAGCCGCGTGCCGGCGGTATCGGCCAGCACCACGCTGGCGGTGCGCTGGCCCAGCGGCGGCAGCGAGGTGCAGCCGTAGGTCGCTGCCGCAGCAACGACCAGTACCCCGGCTCCGATCCGCAGCGCCGCCGCGCGCATGGCAGGACCTTACATGCCTTCGAAATTCGCCTTGCGCTTGCCGAGGAAGGCGGACATGCCTTCCTTCTGGGCCGGCGTGCCGAAGGCGGCGTGGAAGAAACGGCGCTCGTAGCGCACGCCTTCGGTCAGCGTGGTTTCGTAGGCGCGGTTCACCGAGTCCTTGATCGCCATGGCAACCGACACCGGCATCTCGGCGATGGTATTCGCCACCGCCAGCGCTTCTTCCATCAGCTTCTCGGCCGGTAAGATGCGCGATACCAGGCCGGTGCGCTCGGCCTCCGCGGCGTCGATCATGCGCGCGGTGAGCAGCATGTCCATGGCCTTGGCCTTGCCGATGGCGCGCGGCAGGCGCTGGGTGCCGCCCGCGCCCGGGGTCACGCCGACCTTGATTTCCGGCTGGCCGAACTTGGCGCTGTCGGCCGCGATCAGGAAGTCGCACATCATCGCCAGTTCGCAGCCACCGCCCAGCGCGTAGCCGGCCACCACGCCGATCACGGGTTTGCGCACGTTCAGGATGTGCTCCCAGTTGCGGCCGATGTAGTTACCCGGGTAGGTATCGGCATAGGTGTACTCGGCCATCGCGGCGATGTCGGCGCCGGCCGCGAAGACCTTGTCGCTGCCGGTGAGGACGATGACGTTCACGGCAGGGTCGGCATCGAAGGCATACAGCGCCTGTCCCAGCTCGTTCATCATGTTGTCGTTCAGCGCGTTCATCGCCTTCGGACGATTGAGGCGAATGACAACCACCTTGCCGTGATTTTCGATCAGCAGGTCTGCGTATTCCATGGACTCTCCTCCAGAATGTGTCTTATCGATATGAATTACCTGCCGCGATTGTAGCGCCTCTGCCGCGCGAAAAGGACGGTATCATTGCCGCCCCAGACTGTTCTTGCGCGAGTTCGCCATCGCACCCCACCACACCGTTTTACAACGCTTCGGCAGCCCGGACTTCCGCCGCCTGTGGCTCAGTAGCGCGCTGACCCAGTTCGGCGCGCAGATTACCCTGCTCGCATTGCCGATCTGCGCAGTGCTGCTGCTGCACGCCACGCCCGCCCAGATGGGCACCCTGGCCGCCCTCGAATCCTTGCCCTTCCTGCTGTTCGGCCTGCCCTCGGGCGTGCTGCTCGACCGCTGCCGGCGCCTGCCGATCATGATGTGCAGCGATGCGATGGTGGCGGCGGCCCTGGCCAGCGTACCCCTGGCCTGGTGGTGTGACGCGCTGACGATCCACTGGCTGTACGGCGTCGGCTTCGTGATCGGCACCGGCCTGGTGGTCGGCGGCAGCGCCGAGCAGGTCTTCCTCACCTTCGTGGTCGGGCGCGAAGGCCTGGTCGATGCACAAGCCAAATTTGCCGGCACCGAGTCGGCCGCGCGCCTGCTCGGCCCCGGCATGGCGGGCGCGCTGGTCCAGCTCGTGAGCGCACCGCTGGCGATCCTGTGCACGGTGGGCGGCTTCATGGTCTCGCTGCTGAACCTGCGCCGCATCCGCGCGCGCGAACCGCAGCCGGCGCCTTCCACCGCGCATCCGCTGCACGACATCCGCGAAGGCCTCGCCTTCGTCTGGCACCAGCCGGTGCTGCGCACCCTGGCCTGGACCTCCGGCGCCTGGCACTTCCTGTTCTACGGCTACCAGGCGCTGCACGTGCTGTTCGCCACGCGCGTGCTCGGCATGACGCCCGGCGTGATGGGCACGGCGCAGATGCTGGGCGGCGCCGGCATCCTGGCCGGCTCGGTGCTGGTCAAGCCGCTGTCGAAGCGCTTCGGCACCGGACGCGCGATCCTGATCGGGCTCTGCGTGTCCGCGCTGGGATTCGCGCTGATGCCGGCGGTACCCGTGCAGCTGCTGGGCAGCGCTGGCATCACCGCCATCGCCTACGGCTGCGTGGTCTTCCTGCTCGATTGCGGCGCGACGCTGTTCTTCGTGCCCTATATCGCCCTGCGCCAGCGCGTGACGCCGGATTCGGTGCTGGGCCGGATGGTGGCGACGATGCGCTCGCTGACGGTGGCGATGGCGCCGCTCGGCGCGCTGGCAGCCGGAGCGCTGGGCGAGCGCTCCGGCGTGCGCACAGGATTGGTGTGCGTGGCGGCGGGGGCGGTGCTGCTGGCGGCGACTGCCGTTGCCGGGACCCGGCTACGCCGCGTGAACGACTGACTTATTTGGGCAGCAGCACCCACACCGCGCCGCGCTGTTTCATTCTTCCCGCATACTCCGCTGCATTCCCGCCGAAGCCGAAGAAGAAATCCGCCCGCACCGGCCCGCGGATGGCGCCGCCGGTGTCCTGCGCCAGCATCAGGCGCTGCAGCGGCGCCTCGGTGGCCGGGTGCGTGGTCGCCATGTATAGCGGCGCGCCCAGCGGCACGACCGATGGATCGACCGCCACCGAGCGCTCCGGCGTCAAGGGCACGCCAAGCGCCCCTTTCGGCCCGACCGAGGCATCCGGCAAGCGCTCTTCCTTGAAGAAGATATAGCTCGGATTGACGTTCAGGAGTTCCTGGCGCCGCGCCGGGTTCGCGCTAATCCACGCCTTGATGCTCTGCGCCGACACACCATCGGCCGGGAGTTCGCCCTGCTCCACCAGCCAGCGCCCGATCACTTTATAGGGATGCCCGTTCTGGTCGGCGAAAGCGATACGCACCGTCTCGCCGGTCTCGGCGATCCGCACCCGGCCCGAACCCTGCACCTCGAGGAAGAAGGCCTCGACCGGATCGTCGACCCAGACCAGCTCCTTGCCATTCAATGGCGCGCGCTCGATCTCGGCGCGGGTAGCATACGGCACCACGGTCTTGCCAGCCAGGCGCCCACGCAGGCGCATGTTCTTCAAATTCGGATACACGCTGCCCAGGTCGACGGTCACCAGGTCGTCCGGCACCCGGTACAAGGGCGTCTGGAAGGCGCCGCCGCGTTTGCGCGAGCCGCTCAACATGGGTTCGTAGTAACCGGTGATCAGGCCGGTGTCGGCGCCGTCGGGCGTGCGCATCTGGTTCGGCACGAAATAGGTCTCGAAGAACGAACGGATCGCGCTGTTGTCGCGTGCATCGACGCGGGCAGCGGCCGTACACGCCTTCGCCCACTCCGTCTTCTTCGCCAGCACGCGGCAGGACGAAATGAAGGCCGGCCAGGCCTGGCGCAAGTCGTCTTCGCGCCAGCCCGGCAACGCATCGAAGGCCACCGGCGTCATGGCCGGCACCGGCGGCGGCGGCTGGGTCGGCGCCGGAATGCCGATCGGCCCCACCGGCGGCGGCATCACGATGTCGGGCTGCTTCGACGGCTCGGGCAGGGGCTGTTGCGGCGCCGTGCCGCAGCCCGCCAAAAGAAGAGCGACAAGGGTAAATGAAGCGGCTACACTGCGGCGTATCGATTGCATGGGACTTTTACGTATGTGGATCTTGATGCTGGAAGCCGGTGTGGCCCTGTTCCTGCTGGTGCTGATCGTTTGGTGGACCATGTTCTCGGGCCGCCCGGAAGAGCGCAAGCGCCCGCTGCGCGAGGACAGCAAGCCGCGCGATCCCGAGGCGCCCTGAGGATCAATGCAGGCTGCGCGGCAGCGACAGCACGAACTCGGGAATCGCCACCTCGAAGCGGTGGCCATCCTCGGCCACGCAGAAGTATTCGCCATGCATTGAGCCCTGCGGCGTGGCCATCTGGGTGCCGCTGGTGTATTCGAAATGCTCGCCGGGTTTGAGCAGCGGCTGGTGGCCCACCACGCCCAGGCCCGACACTTCCTGGGTGCGGTTGTTGGCGTCGGTGATCACCCAATGGCGCGAGATCAGCTGGGCCGGCACGCTGCCGGTGTTGCGGATCGTGATCGTATAGGAAAACGCAAAGCTGTCGCGCTCCGGGCTGGATTGCTCGGGCAGGTGCTGGGTGCGGACGGTAACGGTGAAATCGTAGGCGGACATGCGCTTCTCTCTGTTATTAGTTGCCTGCGCGTACGAAGCAGCCGCGGACGGCCCGGTGTGCGCAAAACGGCAATGATACCCCGGCCCGGAAAAGCCGGTTCGCGCGACGTGCGCCCGGCTCGGCGTAAAATAGCGGGATTCCCGTCCATTACCCAGTCACCACAATGACCACCTACCGCATCGCTCCCAGCATCCTGTCCGCCGACTTCGCCCGCCTGGGCGAGGAAGTTCGCAACGTCGTCGAGGCCGGCGCCGACATCATCCACTTCGACGTGATGGACAACCACTACGTGCCGAACCTGACGATCGGCCCGCTGGTCTGCCAGGCGATCCGCCCGCACGTGCAGGTGCCGATCGACGTGCACCTGATGGTGAAACCGGTCGACCGCATCATCCCCGACTTCGCGAAAGCCGGCGCCAACATCATCACCTTCCACCCGGAAGCGTCGGAGCACATCGACCGCACCCTGCAGCTGATCCGCGACCACGGCTGCAAGGCCGGCCTGGTGTTCAACCCGGGCACGCCGATGCACTACCTGGAACACGTGATGGACAAGATCGACATGATCCTGATTATGTCGGTGAACCCGGGCTTCGGCGGCCAGTCCTTCATTCCGGAAGCGCTGAAGAAGATCGCGATCGCACGCCGCCTGATCGACGAATCCGGCCGCGACATCCTGCTGGAAGTCGATGGCGGCATCAAGGCCGAGAACATCGCCGCAGCAGCAGCGGCCGGCGCCGACACCTTTGTCGCCGGCTCGGCCATCTTCGGCAAGCCCGACTACAAGGCCGTGATCGACGCCATGCGCGCCGAGCTGGCCACGGTCGGGAAGTAAGCGTGCAGCCCGGCGCCGCTGCCATTCGGGCAGCCATCATCGACCTCGACGGCACCATGCTCGACACGGTGCCGGATTTCGAACTGGCCCTGAACGCCATGCGCGCCGAGCTCCACCTCGGCCCGATCACGCAGGAGGTGATCAAGCCGATGGTCGGCAAGGGTTCCGAAAAGCTGATCCGCGATGTGCTGGCGCTCGACTTCGACCCGGACCGCGTCGACGCCACCTACGACGAGGCGATGGCCGCCTACCAGCGCCATTACCTCGCCATCAACGGCGAACGCAGCGTGCTGTTCGACGGCGTCATCGAAGGCCTGCAAGCCTTGCGCGCGCTGGGCCTGCGCCTGGCCTGCGTAACCAACAAACCGATCGCCTTCACCACGCCGCTGCTGGCCCAGAAGGGCCTGGCATCGTATTTCGAGGTGGTGTACGGCGGCGATTCGCTCGCCAAGAAGAAACCCGATCCCATGCCGCTGCTGCAGGTTTGCAGCGACTTCGACCTGCCGCCGCCGCAGGTGGTGGCCATCGGCGACTCCTCGAACGATGCCGAGGCGGCACGCGCCGCGCGTTGCTTCGTGCTCACAGTGCCATATGGTTATAACCACGGCAGGCCTGTGCAAGAGATCGATTCCGATGGTATAGTTAATTCGCTACTGGAAGCCGCGGACCTGATTCGCGCGCATAACAGCATCTAAACTCACTTATCTATACATGTTCTTCACCAAAAAACACACTGTCAACCAGACCGGCGCCCTTGAGGCCTGGCTGTGGCGACGCTGGCAATCCTGGGCTAACTAACCCCGTATTGATTGCTGCCGGCTGCACATGCATCCGGCAGGTTTTTTGAACACACGCCGCCACACTCCTCCCTTTCGATGGCGGCCTGGAGATGAACATGACCGAACTCGAATTCCGCTCGCTGGCCAACCAGGGTTACAACCGCATTCCACTGATCGCCGAGGCCTTCGCCGACCTGGAAACGCCGCTCTCGCTCTACCTGAAGCTGGCCCAGTCGCAAAACACCGGCAAGAACACTTTTCTCCTCGAGTCGGTCGTCGGCGGCGAGCGCTTCGGGCGCTACTCCTTCATCGGCCTGCCGGCCAAGACGCTTCTGCGTTCGACCGGCACGCTGACCGAGATCGTCACCGATGGCGTCGTGGTCGAGACCCACGAGGGCAACCCGCTCGAATTCATCGAAGCCTATCAATCGCGCTTCAAGGTGGCGCTGCGCCCCGGCATGCCGCGCTTCTGCGGCGGCCTGGCCGGCTACTTCGGCTACGACACCGTGCGCCACATCGAGCGTAAACTGGCCGGCAGCGCGCCGCAGGACGACCTCGGCCTGCCCGAGATCCAGCTGCTGGTGACGGAAGAACTGGCCGTCATCGACAACCTCTCGGGCAAGCTCTACCTGATCGTGTACGCCGATCCGTCGCAGCCGGAAGCCTTTGCCAAGGCGCGCCAACGTTTGAAAGAGCTGCGCGTGATGCTGCGCCGTAGCGTCGACGTGCCCGTCACCACCGGCTCGGTGCGTACCGAAGCCGTGCGCGATTTTTCAAAGGAAGACTACCTGGCGGCGGTGGCCAAGGCCCACGAATACGTGATGGCCGGCGACCTGATGCAGGTGCAGATCGGCCAGCGCATCCGCAAGCCCTACGTGGATTCGCCGCTGTCGCTGTACCGCGCGCTGCGCTCGCTGAATCCGTCGCCCTACATGTACTACTACAACTTCGGCGACATGCAGATCGTCGGCGCCTCGCCGGAAATCCTGGTCCGTAATGAAAGGTTAACTGCGGAAACCGCGCCCGACGGCGAACGCAAGGTCACGCTGCGCCCGATCGCCGGCACCCGCCCGCGCGGAGCCACGCCGGAACGCGACGCCGAACTGGCGGTCGAACTGCTGGGCGACCCGAAGGAAATCGCCGAACACGTGATGCTGATCGACCTGGCGCGTAACGACATCGGCCGCATCGCCGAAATCGGCAGCGTGAAGGTGACGGACCGCATGGTCATCGAAAAATACTCGCACGTGCAGCACATCGTCTCGAACGTCGAGGGCCGCCTGAAGGACAAGCTGTCGAATTTGGACGTGCTGCGCGCCACCTTCCCGGCCGGTACGCTCACCGGTGCGCCGAAGGTGCGGGCGATGGAAGTGATCGACGAACTGGAGCCGGTAAAGCGCGGCATCTATGGCGGCGCCTGCGGTTATCTTTCCTTTGGCGGCGAGATGGACGTGGCGATTGCGATCCGCACCGGCGTGATCAAGGACGGCAACCTCTACGTGCAGGCCGCGGCCGGCATCGTGGCCGACTCCATCCCCGAGATGGAATGGCAGGAAACCGAAAACAAGGCGCGCGCGGTGTTGCGTGCGGCCGAGCAGGTGCAAGACGGACTGGATGGGGAGATCTGACATGCTACTCATGATCGACAACTACGATTCCTTCACCTACAACATCGTCCAGTACTTCGGCGAGTTGGGTGAGGAAGTGCGCACCGTGCGCAACGACGAAGTCACGATTGAACAGATCGCGGACATGCACATCGACCGCATCTGCATTTCCCCCGGCCCCAAGGCCCCGGTGGATGCCGGCGTCTCGGTCGAGGTGATCAAGCAATTCGGGGGCAAGCTGCCGATCCTCGGGGTCTGCCTCGGGCACCAGGCCATCGGCGAAGCCTTCGGCGGCCGCATCGTGCGCGCCAAGCAGGTCATGCACGGCAAGACCTCGCTCATCGCCCACACCGGCGTGGGCGTGTTCAAGGACATCCCGAGTCCGTTTACCGTGATCCGCTACCACTCGCTGGCCATCGAGCGTGCTTCCCTGCCCGACTGCCTGGAAGTGACGGCATGGACCGACGACGGCGAGATCATGGGCGTGCGCCACAAGGAGTTCGACATCCAGGGCGTGCAGTTCCACCCGGAGTCCATCCTGTCCGAGCACGGCCACAAGCTGCTGAAGAACTTCCTCGCGCGCTGAGCGCCGCCACTATTTTCGGGAACGGTCATGAAGATCACACCACAAGAAGCGCTGCTGCGCTGTATCGAACACCGCGAGATCTTCCACGACGAGATGCTGCACCTGTTCCGCCAGATCATGGCCGGCGAAATGTCGCCGACCATGGTCGCGGCGCTGACCATGGGCCTGCGCGTGAAGAAGGAAACCATCGGCGAGATCACCGCCGCCGCGCAAGTCATGCGCGAATTCTCCACCAAGGTGCCGATGGCCGACACCAGCGGCCTGCTCGACATCGTCGGCACCGGCGGCGACGGCGCGAATACCTTCAACATCTCCAGCGCCTCGATGTTCGTGGCCGCCGCCGCCGGTGCGCGCGTGGCCAAGCATGGCGGGCGCAGCGTGTCGTCCTCCTCGGGCAGCGCCGATTTGATCGAAGCGCTGGGCGCCCACATCGATTTGAAACCCGAGCAGATCGCCCAGTCGATCGCCCAGACCGGCATCGGCTTCATGTTCGCGCCGAACCACCACGCGGCCATGAAGCACGTGGCGCCGGTGCGCAAGGAACTCGGCGTACGCAGCATCTTCAACATCCTCGGACCGCTGACCAATCCGGCCGGCGCACCGAACATCCTGATGGGCGTGTTCCACCCGGATCTGGTCGGCATCCAGGTACGCGTGCTGCAGCGCCTCGGCGCCCAGCATGCGCTGGTGGTCTGGGGCCGCGACAACATGGACGAAGTCTCGCTCGGCGCCGGCACCCTGGTCGGTGAACTCGTCAACGGCGAGATCCGCGAGTACGAAATCCATCCGGAAGACTTCGGGCTGCAAATGGTCTCGAGCCGCAACCTGAAAGTGGCGAACACCGAGGAATCGAAGGTGCGCGTGCTGGAAGCCCTGCGCGGCGAGCCGGGTCCGGCCTACGACATCGTGGCGCTGAACGCGGGTACCGCGCTGTATGCGGCCGGCGTGTGCGCGTCGATCGAGGAAGGCCTTGCCAAGGCGCGCGCGACCATTGCCTCCGGTGCGGCGCTGGCCAAGCTGGAGCAGTTCGTGAACGTGACGCGCCAGCTGGGAGCACGGTGATTTATGTCCGACATCCTGAATAAGATCCTGGCCGTGAAGGCCGACGAAGTGGCGGCGGCAAAAAAGCACCGTGACCTGGCCAGCCTGCGCCGCGAAGTCGAAACCGACAGCGAACTGCGCGCGGGCATCCGCGGCTTCGAGGCCAGCCTGCGTGCGCAGATCGCGGCGGGCCGTGCCGGCGTGATCGCCGAAGTGAAAAAAGCCTCGCCCTCGAAGGGTATCTTGCGGCCGGATTTCCGCCCTGCCGAGATCGCTGCCAGCTATGCCGAAGGCGGCGCGGCTTGCCTGTCGGTGCTGACCGACGTGCAGTTCTTCCAGGGCTCGGTGGACTACCTGCGCCAGGCGCGGGCCGCCGTCAGCCTGCCGGTGATTCGCAAGGACTTCATCGTCGACATGTACCAGGTGTACGAAGCGCGTGCGATGGGGGCCGATGCGATCCTCTTGATCGTCTCTGCGCTGGATCATGGCTTGATGGCGGAGCTTGAGGCATGTGCGCAGGAACTCGGCATGGACGTGCTGGTCGAAGTACATGACGGTGATGAGTTGACCGCGGCGCTGCGTCTCAAAACCCGCCTCGTGGGCATCAACAACCGCAACCTGCGCACGTTTGCCGTGTCGCTCGATACCACCATCGATCTGCTGCCGCGTATTCCAAGCGAGCGGCTGGTGGTCACCGAGTCGGGCATCGCGGTGCGGGCCGATGTCGAGCGCATGCGCGCCGCCAACGTGCATGCCTTCCTGGTGGGCGAAGCCTTCATGCGCGCGCCCGATCCTGGCGCCGAACTACGACGATTATTCGACTGACATGAACCTCACCATCCGCACCCGGGCCGCTCTCCTTCTTCTACTGGCAGCCCTGGGCGGATGCAGCGCGGTCCAGCCCGTCGCTTCCACGGCCAAACGCATCGTCGAGGCCATTCTTCCCGGTTCTCCTGCCACACCCAGCCCCAGCGGCCCACTCGATGCGCCAGCGCCGCCGCCTTCGCGCACGCTCGATGCGTACAAGACCGAAGTGGCGCAGCACGTCATGCGTCACAACACCGGGCAAACTTTCAGCGGCCGCCTGCCGCCCATGCTGCCGGCCATCGTGGTGCTGAACATCACGGTGCGCGAGGATGGGGAGCTGGAAGAGGTAAAAGTGCAGCGCTCGCGCGACGACGATGCCTCGCAGGTGGCGCTGGCATCGATGCGGCGCAGCGGGCCCTTGCCCAGGCCCCTACACCTGCTGGCCGGGAGTTCGCGCAAGCTGACGTTTTCGGAAACCTTCTTGTTCAACGACCAGTACCGGTTCCAGCTGCGCAGCCTGGCCGGGCCGCAGTGACAGTGCTTGCCGGGGCCTGCGGCCTCAAACGTACGGTGGGCACTCCGTGCCCACGCGGAAGCGTGCATAACGTTGACGTTGTTAAAGCCGCGTGACCCGCATGGTGACGCCGCATCCAAGAGCGGACCGCACCATTCAAACGAAGCCAACATGGTGCAACGTTCCGCGTGGGCACGGCGTGCCCACCGTACGGTCAGCATATCGAATATCGCACGCGCCGCGTGTGCACCAGCACCACGGCGCCGATCAATTACACCGCGCTTGGCCGCGTAATGGTGCCCGCCTTGCGCACACCCGCCACCGCCGACAGCGTGATCCCCGCCACCCGATCACCCTGCAGCGTGACCTCGAACGCCATCAACTCATCGCGCCGGAAGGCATGCACCGTCACCTTCTCGCCCACGCGATAGCGCGACAGCAGCGCCTCCACATTCGGCGGATTGCCGTTCACGCGCAGTCCGTCGATGGCGATCACGATGTCCAGCGCCGACAAGCCCGCCGCATGCGCCGCGCCACCTTCGTGCACCTGGGTCAGCTTGGCGCCCAGCGGATCGCGGCCGATTGCTGCGTCCAGCGAAGGCTTGCCGCTGTTGCGCTCGTCGACCAGCTTGACGCCCAGCGGCGCATACAGCTTAGCCAGCGGCAGGTCTTCCACACCGCGGATGTACTTGTCGAACAGCCCGCGCAGCTTGACGCCGCTGACTTCGTCAAACAGCGCCTCCACCTCGCGCTCGGTCACGCCGCGGCCCACGCCGGCATAGAAATCGCGGCCATAGCTCTGCCACAAGGCCAGCATGATGTCGTCCAGCGAACGCTGGCCCGCCGTCTTGGCGCGGATGGTCAAATCGAAAGCCAGCGCGATCAGCGAACCCTTGGTGTAGTAGCTGATGATGGCGTTCGGCGAGTTCTCGTCCTGGCGGTAGTACTTGCTCCAGGCATCGAAGCTGGAGTCGGCCACGCTTTGCTTGGTGCGGCCGCTGCCGCGCAGTACGCTGCCAACCGTCTTGCCCAGCAGCTTGAAATAAGTCGGTTCGCCGATGATGCCGGCGCGCACCAGCATCAAGTCGTCGTAGTAGCTGGTAAAACCTTCGAACAGCCACAGCAGCGGCGTGTAGTTCTCGACCTGCAAATCGTAGGGCGCGAACACGGCCGGCTTGATGCGCTTGACATTCCAGGTGTGGAAGTACTCGTGGCTGCACAGGCCCAGGAATTTCAGGTAGCCCTCGTTCGGTTCGCCGGTCTTCGGCCCACCGATGCTGGGAAGATCAGCGCGCGCGCAAATCAAGGCGGTCGAGGCGCGGTGCTCCAGGCCGCCATAGCCATCGCCCACCGCCATCGTCATGAACACATAGCGGTCGACAGGCGCTTTCTTGGTGACGGGCTCGAAGAAGGCGATCTGGGTTTCGCAGATGGCCTTCAGGTCGGCCTGCAGGCGCGCCATGTCCAAATTCGGCACGCGGCCGGTGATGACGATGTCGTGCGGCACGCCATGCGCCTTGAAGCTCGCCAGCGCGAAGTCGCCCATCTCGACCGGGTGGTCGATCAATTCGTCGTAGTCGCCGGCCACATAGGTGCCGAAGCCGTAGCGCTTGGCGCCGAGTTCGCGCATCGCGGTGGCGACGCGCCAGGTGGCGGCAGCCGGATCGGCGGGGCGCTGGATATCCACCTGGTGACTTTGCGCCTCTTGCCCGACCACGCGCAGGAAGACGCTGGTGCCATTGAAGAAGCCGTGGGTCTGGTCCAGGTGGGCGGCGCGCACCGACAGGTCCCAGGCATAGACTTCGTAGTGCAGGGTCAAGGGACCTTCGCAAGGGGCGGCCTGCCAGGAGTGCTTGTCGAGCTTGGCCAGCGCGACGGCGCCGCCGTTCGCTTCGGCGCGGATGCGCACGATGTTGCGCGCGAATTCGCGGATCATGTAGCTGCCCGGGATCCAGGCCGGCAGCGCAAACACCTGGCCTTCAGGCGCGGGCGCGGCTACCGTGACGGTCACGTTGAAAAGGTGGCCGGCCAGGTCCTTGGGAACGATGCTGTACTGGATGGCGTTTTGCTTGGCGGTCTGCTTGGCGGTCTGCTTGGCGGTCTGCTTGGCGGTCTGCGATGGTTTTTTCATGGGGTCGAAGGAAGGCTGCCTGTGTATGCATAGTGTAAACGATTCGGCAGCCTCCGGACCCGCCGAAACTAGAGGTCGGCAGGGGTATCGATGTCGCGGAAGATGCCGGGATCGTCGACCGCGACCTCGCGCACGGGCATGGACTTGAGCAGTGCGCGCGCGCCGTATTCCCCTTCCAGCGCCAGCAGGGCCGGCAGGTGCACGGCGCCGAACGCCACCGGATTGCCGCGCCGCCCTGCATGCACGGGCGCGGCGATTCCCGCGCCATCGGCCAGGGCGCCGAGCAGCGCCCGCATCGTTGATGGCAGCACGAAAGGCATGTCGCCCAGCGCCACCAGCCAGGCATCCGCTTCGGGCAGCGACTGGCGCACCGCATGCACCAGCGAGGCCGCCATGCCGCTGTCGGCATCCGGGCACACCGTGACCTCCACGCCGAGCGCACGCAAGGCCGCAGCCACGCCGCCATCTTGCGGCGGCACCACCGCGATCACGCGCGCCAGCACGGACTGCAAGGCACGGGCACTGGCCACCACCACCGCCTCGCCATCGGGCAGCGCTTGCAGCAGCTTGTTGCGCTCGCCCAGCGGATCGAAGCGCCGCCCCCTGCCCGCCGCCAGCAGGATGGCCACGGGATGCGCAACAGGCTGATCGACCATACCTGCGCCAGCACTCATGCCAGCGTCGTCGCCGCGTCCTTGATGGCCGCGCGCATCCGCTGATAGGTGCCGCAGCGGCAGATGTTGCCGCTCATGGCGTTGTCGATGTCGGCATCGCTCGGCGCCTTGTTGGTGCGCAGCAGTGCGGTGGCGCTCATCACCTGGCCGCTCTGGCAATAGCCGCATTGCGGCACGTCGTGGCGCACCCAGGCGTCCTGCACGGCCTTGCCGACCGGGTCGGCCGACATCGCCTCGATGGTGGTGATCTTCAGGCCGGCGGCCGCCGCCACCGGCGTGATGCAGGCGCGGATCGGCGCGCCTTCCAGGTGCACGGTGCAGGCGCCGCACAGGGCGGCGCCGCAGCCGAACTTGGTCCCGGTCAGGTCCAGGTTGTCGCGCAGGGCCCACAGGATGGGCGTGGACGGATCGACGTCGACCGACAGCTCGCGCCCGTTGATATTGAGTTGGACCATGCCGCCCGTCCCTGCAACTTATGTTTGAAAGATAAAACTTTTGTTTAGTTGAGCGACTGCAGCTTCGCTTCCAGCGTCTTCAGGTCGACCGCGCCCGGGATGCGGGAGCCGTCGGTGAAGAAGATCGCCGGCGTGCCCTGGATGTTCAGCTTGTGGCCCAGTTCCACGATCTTGTCGTTCGGCGTTTCGCAGCTGGCAGGTGCTGCTGGCGGTACTTTGCCGTTGATCATCCAGTCGTCCCAGGCCTTCACGCGGTTCGGCGCGCACCAGATGTTCTTCGATTTTTCGAAGGAATCCGGCGACAGGATGTTGTACATGAAGGTGTAGATGGTGACGTTGTCGATCTCGTGCAGCGTGGTCTGGCGCAGGCGCTTGCAGTAGCCGCAGTTCGGGTCTTCGAATACCGCGATCACGCGCTTGCCGTCGCCTTTCACTTGCTTCAGCGCCAGGTTCAATGGCAGGTCCGAGAACTTGACCTTGTTCAGCTCGTCGATGCGGTCGCGCGTCAGGTTCTTCGAGCTCTTGGCGTCGTACACCTGGCCGATGAACAGGTATTCGGCCTTCTTGTCGGTGTACAAAATGTCGCCGCCGACGCGCAGCTCGTACAGGCCGCTGTACGGGGTTTCCTTGATGGTATCGATCTTGGCGCCGCCCAGGCGCGGCTCGATGTTCTTGCGGATGGTCGTTTCAGTGTTCTGGGCGTTGCCGCAGCCTGCGATCAGGCCCATCGCCAGCAAGGCGACAATCTTGGTTTTAAACATCACGTTGGAATCCTTGGATTTACTTGCCGAGGGCATGGGCCATCAGCTGTCGTTTTACGAAGGGCAACTTGTCGAGCAAGTTCAGGCCCAGGTTGCGCACCACGCGCACAGGTTCGAGGTTGGCGCCGAACAGGCGCTCCAGGCCGTCGGTGGCCAGTTGCATCAGGAGCACGTCTTCCTTGCGGGCACGGGCGTAACGCGCCAGCACGCGCTCGTCGCCGATGGCGCGGTGTTCCTCGCGCGCGCCGATCACGCGCAGCAAATCGACCACGTCGCCGAAGCCCAGGTTCATGCCGTGCCCGGCCAGCGGATGCACGGCGTGGGCGGCGTCGCCGACCAGGGCCACGTGCGGCGCCACCAGCGCATGCGGACGTACCAGCGCCAGCGGCACGGCTTTGACAAGCTCCGGCTGCAAGGGTTTCAAGGCGCCGAGCGGCGCGTCGGCATACTCGCCCAGGCGGATCGCCAGCTCGCCCAGCGACTCGTCCATCAGGGTTGCGGCCAGGGTTTCCGGCGCCGACCACACCAGCGACACCTTATTGCCCGGCAGCGGCAGCAGCGCCACGATGCCGTCCTGGCAGGTGAACCACTGGTGGGCCACGCCATGGTGCGGCTTTTCGCAGGCAAAATTGGTGACGATGGCGCGCTGGTGGTAGGAGCGGTAATCGATGCCGATGTCGCACTGCCCGCGCACCCAGGATTCGCGCCCATCGGCGCCGATCACCAGTTTCGCATCGATCTTGCAGCCGTCTTCGAGTTCGACTTGCGCGCCTTCCTGGCCGCAGCTAAGGCGGCTGGCGCAGCCGCTGACGACCTGCACGTTGTGCGCGAACTTCAACGCCGCATCGAGCGCCCCATTGATATTGCTGTCCTCGACGATCCAGGCCAGGGTGCCGGTGTGGGCGCCAAAGGCGTCGAAGCCGAGCTTGCCGGCATCCTTGCCGCCCTTGCCGTCGCCATTCACCGCCATCGCATCGACCGGCGCGATACGCGCCGCATCCATCGCGTCCCAGACCTTCAGCGCGGACAGCAAGTCGTGCGCGGTATGGTTCAGGGCGTAGACGCGCACATCCCAGGGACGCTCGGCGCCTGGCGCAAACGGCGCAGCCTCGTCGGCCGCCGGGCGCGGCGCCGGCACCAGCAGCGTGACACTGTGGCCGGCCTGGGCGAAACCGAGGGCCGCCGTCTTGGCGATGGCGCCATTGCCGACGATGCAAACATCGCTGACGCGGGATTGTGCAGTGGAAGAATGTGGTGTCGTCATGCCAAGCATTATATAGCGGCATCAACCCGGCACGCCGCAGGCCGCCGCTGCGGTGCCAAAAGAATGCCAAAAGAAAGTTGCAAGTGGGACTTGCAGAGCCGCGAGGCGCTGGCTATAATCATGCCTCTCTTGGCCTGGTAGCTCAGTTGGTAGAGCAGAGGATTGAAAATCCTTGTGTCGGTGGTTCGATTCCGCCCCGGGCCACCAAGAATTCAGCAAAAACGCCACCTTCGGGTGGCGTTTTTGTTTCTGGCGTTGGAAGTATTCATGCACGGTCTATTTCCGGTCTGACTCCCACCTTTCCGTCCAAACGCCCGAATCGTCCGAATGCTCAAGTCCAAAATCTTTCTGTCTAGAACCGTGCCAAAAAAATGATGCTCTTCCGACTTTTCAACCACTGATATGGACCAGCGCGCTTGTTGTGCGACTTCAAACGCCGTTCGCAGGCTACTGCGCGGGTGATGCCGCGGCGCGTGATGTTATTCTTGCTAGGCTGAGCTGGCCCACTGATACCTCGGCCAGTTATTGGCGAAGCTTGGCCGTTGAATGGATTGAGCACGGGGCACCCATAGATGCTGAAATGGTGGAGTTCCTTAACGCAATCGCGACTACGGAAAAGCTCCCGCAGAAACTCCGTCACAACGCCCGGAGAATCGTGCGGCGGTGGCATTCCGGCGAGCACACTTCTCGACCTTGACGGCGCACGGCAAAATGCGGACTAACAGTACTCGATAGAGGTATGGGACCAAAAACTGGAGCGCCTGGGTACTTCGTGCCAAAGCCCTTTTCGAAAATTCGCACTACTCGGGCATCGAATATGTGCTCGGCGCATACGGAGGCATGGGTTCCTTCAATGACTTTGTCGCGGGGCAGACGACCATAGATGGTAAGTTCGCTTGGAAACCTGGATACGCTGAACTAAACGAAGAAATTGACGCTTTAAGAAGTAAAGCGTGGAGCCTTGCTGCTGCGATAAAGCGAAACCATGAAATCGAGTCTGCCTCGCATATAGCGGTTCTGACGACAACATCCGGCCAGAACCGGACTATCGCAACTTGAAGAAGAAACGATTTTTATGAATGATTACGAGAAAGCGAATCGTGAGAGACTTATTTCGTTGCTCTCAAAGCTGCCATCGAGTGAGTCTCCAGAAGGTTGGGAGGTTTCGGGAAGATTCGCGGTCGGCGGTCTTACAGAAATTGGCTTTTCTAAGAATGCGGAGCTTCTTCTCGTGATATCCAGCAGTGGTAGGGGTGTAATCGACTGTGCTCAAGGAAAAAAGATTTTCCGCGATGACGAACCAGACGGTGGTTGGTACAAACCCTTGGAACTCGTATGCGAAGGTCTCGGCCCCCTTCAAGCCGAGCTTATCCAAATCGCAGGCCTGAACGGCGGTGGCTTGCCAACGTCAAACAGATTTGCGGAAACTTTGGAAATGGTTTCGCCCGAATGGCCGAAGTCGAACCTGATTTTTTGCGCCCCATTCAAGTCGGCTGTGATCGAAGGACATCAGGGCGGATGTGTGCACATTGCGTCAGACTATCTCCTTGCGTACGGCTTCTCCTGGTCTGGGAACTCGTTTGTGTACGCGACGAGCAGCGACGTCACGACTTTTCGGCGAATCAATTCATAGCAACCGCAGTCGGCCAGTACTGGACATACGGCAAGCCTACAGGTTTTCGTTTTCAAGGATGTACTGATGCGACCACGTGATGAGCAAACAGAAGTACCAATAACCAAAAACTCTGGAATCGAAGGCCCGATACCGTCAGCGTGGCGACCGATCCTTAAAAACATCGTTGATGCATTTGTTCGTCACGATTATTGTCTTGCAGACGGGATGATCGGAGTCGCGCCAGTGCCCGAGAAGACCGCGACGCAGATTCGCAACTACATTCAAGATTACGGCGCGAAACTGGTGGCACTTCCACAAGCCTCGTGGGATACATCGGTGTGTATTTGGATGGAGGATCACTGGGACGCCCTCATTGATCTCTGGACAGTCGAAGAAGGCAGTAGTGACCTGGTATTGCAGGTTCATGTGTCGGAAGTCGGCAGTGAGCATGTCGTGACCGTCTATATGGTCTACGTGCCCTGATGCGGGACGATGTAGCAAGAGGCAGAAGGCAGCGCCAAGCCAAAACTAGTTGGTGGTGAAGGTCCATAGCGGGGCGGCGAGAGCTGCCTCTCAGCTGACAGCCTCTTTCAGATCAGGTCCAAGCTAGTCCAAGTAATCCGTGAATTTTCCTTCAAGAAGATGAGCCACTGTCTACACGCTGCCTTTATCACTTATCAGGTGATACGCTAGCCGTAAGACGATTTCGTTTCATGAACGACTTACCTGACGCGTCGGTTTAGGCAGCAGCAATCTCGCCTGTCCATAGCCGGTTATCGCGTGCCAATTAGACGTTCCTTGCAGTGCATCAGGTCTCGCCATGAATCCGTCGGATGGTTTACCTATCGGAAGGAATCTCTTACTCCCTTATCGCTTTTATTTCCTTGCTCGATTTAAAGATCTCGGCCGCGCAAGGAAGATACCTGATAGCATGACTTTAAGCGAAGACGATGTTGGCAGCGCGTCGTCTTGAAAATCCCTGTGTCGGTGGTTCGATTCCGCCCCGGGCCACCATGAATTCAGCATGTGTTTTATACGGCATGCAAACGACAACGCCACCTTCGGGTGGCGTTGTCGTTTGCATGTCTTTTTCGTCTGCCTCCCCGCCCTTGCCGGCTTCGGTGCGGCGCTGCACAGACCCGGCAGCCGAGCTCGCCTACAGTGGACCGTGCAGCCCAAGCCGCTCCCGGCCTACCCACGCACACGAAAGCACAAGATGAATCCACTCGCCCCCGTCGTTCCCCTGCCCTATGGTCCTGGTGTCGAAGTCCCGGAAAAAGACGAAGCCGAAACCGTCGCCAACATGAAGGAAACGATGCATGGTATCCAAAGCAAGATGCTGGAAGATACCAACCATGCCACCCGCGCCGTCCATGCGAAAACCAACGGCATGCTGGTGGGCGAGCTGACGGTCTTCGACGACCTGCCGGCCGAGTATGCCCAGGGCCTGTTCGCCCAGCCCGGCACCTACGAGACGGTGATGCGCCTGTCGGCGCCGCCCAGCGAAGTCCTCGACGACCATGTGTCGACCCCGCGCGCGCTGGCCTTCAAGGTCATCGGCGTACCGGGTGCGCGCGTCGAAGGCAGCGAAGGCGATACCACCCAGGACTTCATGATGGTCAACGGACCGGTCTTCAATACCTCGACCGCCAAGGCCTTCCTGATGAACATGAAGATGCTGGGCGCAACCACCGACAAGGCGCCGCGCGCCAAGGAAATTTTATCGGCCGTGCTGCGCGGCGCCGAGAAGGCGGTCGAGGCGGTGGGCGGCGAAAGCGGCTTCCTGAAGGCGATGGGCGGCCATCCGCCCACCAACCCGCTGGGCGAAACCTATTTCAGCCAGACGCCTTACCTGTACGGCAACAACATGGCCAAGTTCTCGCTGGCGCCGGTGTCGCCCGGCCTGCTGGCCCTGAAGGATGCGAAGGTCGACCTGGATAACGGTCCCGACACCTTGCTGAAGGCCGTGACCGAACACTTCGCGGCCGAGGGCGGCGAATGGGAACTCCGCGTGCAATTGTGCGTCGACCTGGACAAGATGCCGATCGAGGATCCGAAGGTGGAGTGGCCGGAAGACCTGAGCCCCTTCGTGCCGGTGGCGCGCCTGCGCATTGCGCCGCAGCCAGCTTTCACACGCGAGAAGTTCGATGCGATCAACGAGCGCCTGCAGTTCAACGTCTGGCATGCGCTGGCAGCGCACCGTCCGATCGGCTCGGTCAACCGGGTGCGCAAGGCGGTCTACGAGATGTCGCGCGAATTCCGCGCCACGAACAATGGCGTGCAGATTGTCGAGCCCGCGCAATCTCGGCAGCCTGCAAGACCCGGCACTGCCGCGCTGAAGCAAGACGGCGCTTCCCGGCTGGGCGCAGGCGCAGTCTATTGACCGCCCTGCGCCTGCGCCATCTCCAGCGCCGGCAAGGTCACCGTCAGGAAGGACGACACCTGCGCGATCAGCTCGGCCGCCTGCTGGCGCACCTGCCCCATCTGCAAGATCGACAGCTCCGCCTGGCGCACCGCCTGCCCGATCAGGGTACGGCGCTGCGTCAGCGCATCGAGTAAAGCGGCATCCGGCGAATTGCCGGCAAGGCTGGCCACCACGGCCAGCACCGCGCCATGCAGCCCCAGGTTCTGCGCCGACGCTTCCAAGTTGCGCATGGCGCCTTCGCTGTCGGCCATCAACCCCAGCAGCTGGGCGCGCGCGGACGTCAGCGCCGGCTTGAATTCGCCAGGTGCTTGCGGGCGGCGCAGCAGCCTGGAGAACATGCCGCTCGGCGCCCGCGTACTCTCGAGCGCGGTCTCCAGCAGCGCCGGCACGCCCATCTGCGTGAACTTCAACACCAGCTCGGTGATCGGCTGGAGGAGCGTGGCCTGCTCCTGCAAGGGCTCCTCGGCCCAGTCCATGACCGGCGCCAGCTTCACCGGCAGGATGCGCCGGAACAGCGCGGCGAAGCGTCCTTCGGCATGCGCGAACAACACAGGATAATCGCTGCGGGCCCGCGCCAGCGCATCGCGCACTGCCGGATGGTCTTCGCTATCGAACAATGCCGCGGGCACGGCCTTGCGGGTCATGCCCGATGAAGCCGGCGCCGCCGGAACATCGTCGAAGGACAGCGCCCGCGGCGGGCTGCCGGAGGCAGGCGACGTGGCTTCCTGCTCCTCGCCGAAATCAAAGGCCTTGGGCTTCTGGTGCGTCATCGCTCACTCGGCACGTCGATCGCAACGCGGCGGCGCGTTCTCAGACAGTGCCGCCCAGCTTGCGGATGAAGGTGGCCAGGTTCAGCTTGAAGCCGGCGCCGACGGCGTGGAAGCGCCACTCGCCGTCGCGGCGGTACAGCGAACCGAACTGCAGCGCGGTCTTGTCCGAGTAGTCTTCGCTCAGGTCGTACTGCGCGATGGTGTCGCCGGTCTCGTCGTTGTACACCTTGACGTAGGCGCCGGACACGCGGCCGAAGTTCTGCTTGCGCAGCTCGGCGTCGTGGATGGTGACCACGATCGGCATTTCCATCACTGCCGGGTCGACGCGGGCCAGGTCGACGGTGATGACTTCGTCGTCGCCATCCTTGTCGCCGGTGCGGTTGTCGCCCGAGTGCACCACCGCGCCATCCGGCGAGGTCGTGTGGTTGTAGTAGACGAAGTGGGCATTGCTGATCATGACCGGATTGTCGTCCGCGTCCTTGCGGCACAGGAAGACCGAGGAATCGAGGTCGAAGGCCTGGCCGTCGGCCGCATTCACTTTCCAGCCGAGGCCGATACGCACGCGCTTCAGGCCGGGCGCGGTTTTTTCGAGGTTGATGCGATGGCCGGTTTCGAGCATGGTCGACATGGATGCTTCCTTTTACGGTGAAGTTGGGGAGAAGCGCGCAATCAGTTCGCGCTCGAGCTCCTGCAGTTTCGGCAGCTCGTCCTTGCGGCGCTGCTGGCCCTCGTTCGAAATCTGCTCGAGCTTGTCGAAGGCGGTGATCAGCTGGGTCTGCACATGCTGGGCGGTTTCCAGGCTGACCAGGGAACGCTGCTTGGCGCGCGCCACAGTCTCGGTGTTCTCCAGCAGCATGTCGGCCTGGGCGCGGAAGGCGGCGTCGGTGGCGTCGTAGGCCGCGTTGGCCACGGCCGCGCTCTGCTTGGCTTCCAGCTGCAGCAGGTACAGCGAGAACACGTTGCGCCAGGCCGGGATCGACACGTTGACAATGTCGGTAAAGGTGTCGGTCAGCGCGCGCGCATTGTCTTGCGACAGGCGGATCTGCGGCACCATTTGCGTGGCCATCAGCATGGCGCGGCGCAGGTCGTCGATGCGTTTTTCCAGGCGTTCGAGGCGGCGTTTCAGTTCGGTGGCCTGCTGGGCCTCGAAGGCATTCGCCGGCGCGGCCTGCTGGGCCACGGCCTGCCTCAGCTTGTCGGCCCAGGCCTCGCCCTTCCTGACGTCGGCATCCAGGCCCTGGTAATACATTTCCAGGCCCTTGTACATCTCGTCGAAGTCCTGGATGCGCTTCTTGTGCAGGTTGGCGTGGCGGGTCATCTCGCCGACCAGGGTGTCCATGCGCGATTCGACCACCTGGTACTGCGACAGCATCTTTTCCTTCACCGAGCCGAACATGTTCGTCACGCGCGACAGCAGGCCGCCAGAGCGCAGCTTGGCCGGGTCCAGGCCCTTCGAGGTGGCGATCAGTTCGTTCAGCTGGGTGCCGAACACGTCGGCGTCCGACGCGCGCACCGTGCCCAGCAGCTTGGCCGAGACCTTGGCCACGCCGGCGCCGGTGGAGCCGCCCAGGGCCTCGATGGCCTTGTCGTCGATGCCGGAAATGTCGACCCGGACCTGGGGCGCCGGCTGGGCCTCCGGGCGCAAGGCCGGCAGCGCGTCGGTTGCGGGCGACAAACTGGGGAAGGAGGCCGATGCGGGCGACGGTTCGGGCGCCGGTGCGAACGTGGGCGCGGGCGGCGTGGACCCTGCGTTCGCTTCTTCGTCGGAGGAGAACAGCGGTTTCATGGCATTCCTTCAGGGGTGAAGTGACAAGATGACTAGCTTAACATTGTGAATAGCTTACCATCGGACAACTCGGGCGGGCGAGCGGCATTTCCGCCCTCCCGGCCAGGCTTACCACATCAGGTCGTCGGGAATCTGGAAAGCCGCGTACGGATCGTCCGGATCGGCCTCGGCCGCCTTCTTCACCTGCACCACCAGTGACGCGTCGCGCTGGGCGATCTTCTCGCCGATCACGCGCGGCACCAGCTCGGTTTCCTCGCCCAGGCGCACGATCACCAGCCGGCCCGCCATCAGGTGCTCCTGCACCTTGGCCGACACGTGGATGCGCTCGATCTTGCCGTTGTAGGTGAAGTTATAGGCGATGTCGCCCTTGCCCTTGGCCTGGCGGTTCTTTTGCACCAGGTCGAGGATCTGCGCCGTGATGGCCTTTTGCAGGGCGGCGGCGTCGCGCTGGGCGTTCAGCTCGCGTGCGCGCTCGGCATTCTTGCGCTGCAGCTCGGCCGCCGCCAGCTTGGCTTCGTCCACGCTTTGCGTGCCGTGCCGGCGGTCGATCTTCTGCTGCTTGTTCTTTTCCTGTTGAACCTGCTTGGCCTTGCCCTTGTTCACCAAGCCTGCCTTTAAAAACTGATCCTGCAACGATGCCATCTGGCGCTCCATCAAAAAAACGTCCGGCACCGGTGCCGGTATGTATTCACTAGCATAGCAAAATCGCAGCCCCTCTTTCCAGATCGCCCCATGAGCGTTACATCCTGCTGGCGCCTGCGACACACACCGCGTCATCGGCGCAACACCCTATCCATGGCGAGTGACAAGCGCCAAAAACCTGCGCTACCATGTTGCGTTGCAGCAAAGTAAAGTGCATTACGCCAACTCGCACTTGCTTGCATTTGAAGGCAACAAGTGACGCCCATCACCGACATCGCGCATTGGCGCACCCACATTTTCTCCCGCCTGCTTACGATCGTGCTCGTGCTCGGCATCGCCACGGCCGTGCCCAGCATCGTGGTGGCCGCGCGCGAGGGCCTGTGGGCGCTGATCGCGGTCGACCTGCTGGCCATCGCCTGGCTGGGCGGCCTCTGGCGCCTGGATAGCCTGGCCTACAACGCGCGCGTGCTGCAGTTCATCGCCATCGTCTTCTTCGTTGCCACCGGCATGATGGTGAATGTCGGCTAGGTGGCCCAGCTCTACCTGATCGCACCGCCGGTGTTCGCCGTGGTGCTGCTGGGCATGCGCCCGGCCCTGCTGGCCCTGGCGCTCAGCACCACCATCATCCTGGCGCTGGGGCTGGCCGGCATCGTGCATGCCGACGTTGCCGGCCTGTCGCCGCATGACCCGGCGTCCGCGGCACTGGTGGCGCTCAACTTCCTGTTCGTCGGCGCCCTGATCACCGTGTCCTGCGGCAGCCTGCTGCAAAAACTCGCGACCTCGCTGGCCGACCTGCACCTGTTCGCCGACACGCTCGAACAAGGCCAGAGCGCCATGCAGGCGCTGAACGCGGAACTGCGCCTGGCCGCCGCCGCCGTGGCCCAGCTCAACGACAAGGTGATCATCGCGCGCGCCGCGCCCGGCCCCGACGAGCTCCAGCCCATCATCTTCGCCAACGACGCCTTCCTGCGCGCCGCCGGCTATACGCGCGAGGAACTGCTGGGACGCAGCATGGCGATCATGATCGGCCCCCAGACCGGGCGCGCCGAAGTGGCCCGCATCGGCGCAGCCATGGCGGCCGGCCGTGGCGTGTCGGCGGAACTGCTGGTGCACGCCAAGGACGGCCGGCCCTACTGGCTCGAGCTCGAGGTCAATCCCTTCCTCGATGGCCAAGGCGCGCACACGCACTGGGTGGTGGTCGGGCGCGACATCAGCGAGCGCAAGAAGGCCGCCAGCGCCATCCACCGCCTGGCCTTCTACGACGTGCTGACCGGCCTGCCGAACCGCCGCCTGCTGGGCGAGCGCCTGGAAGCCGAGCTGGCGCAGGCCCATGCGGGCGGCGCCGGCGGCGCCCTGCTCTTCATCGACCTCGACAACTTCAAGTACGTGAACGATGCGCGCGGCCACGCCACCGGCGACGCCCTGCTGCAACAGACCGCAGGACGCCTGGCGGACCTGGTGGGCGAAGCCGGCATGGTCGCGCGCATCGGTGGCGACGAATTCGTGGTGCTGCTCACTCAGCTGGGCCAGGGCGAAGCGGCGGTGGCGCAGGCCGCGCGCGCGCGCGCCGAGGACATCCGCGCGGCGCTGGCCGAGGACATCGAGATCGACGGCCACCGCTACCTGTCCTCGGCGAGCATCGGCGTGGCGCCGCTGCCGCGCTTGGGCCAGAGCGCCGACGACCTGCTGCGCGAAGCCGACACCGCCATGTACCGCGCCAAGGCCGGCGGGCGCAACGGCGTGGCGCTGTTCGAGGCCACCATGCGCGCCGAGATCGAAGGCCGCCTGACGCTCGAGCGCGACCTCGGCCTGGCGCTGGCGCGCGAGGAGCTGGCCATGCACCTGCAACTGCAGTTCGATGCCGCCGGCAGCCCGGTCGGCGCCGAACTCCTGATGCGCTGGCGCCGCCCGGACGGCACGATGGTGGCGCCGGACCTCTTCATTCCGGTGGCGGAAGCGACCGGCCTGATCGTACCGCTGGGCGAATGGGCGCTGCGCCAGGCCTGCCTGGCCTGGCACGCCCTGGCGGCGGCCGGCCACGCGCTGCCGCTGTCGGTGAACGTCAGCCCTTCTCAGTTCCGCCAGGCCGGCTTCGTCGGCGCGGTGCGGCGCCTGCTGCACGAGACCGGGGTGCCGGCGGACCAGCTGATCTTCGAGCTGACAGAAGGCCTGGTGGTGGACAAGCGCGACGGCGTCATCGCGCGCATGGGCGAACTGGCCGCCCTCGGCATCCGCTTCTCGATCGACGACTTCGGCACCGGTTACTCGAACCTGGCCTACCTGAAGCGCATGCCGCTCTACGAGCTGAAGATCGACAAGAGTTTTATCCGCGACACGCCGCACGACCCGGACGGCATCGCCATCGTCCGCACCATCCTCGGCATGGCCGCCCACCTGCGCCTGCGCGTGGTGGCCGAAGGCGTCGAGACGCCGGAACAGGCCCGCTTCCTGGCCGAACACGGCGCCCCGCACATGCAAGGCTACCTGTTTGCACGGCCGCTGCCGCTGGCCGAGGTGCTGGCGCAGCTCGCAAACGAAGGCAAGCGCCGAACCGCCTGGGTGTATCTGGCTGAATGGACATAGGAGCTGCAACCCCATTGTTGCCGCAACGTAGGGTGGGCACTAGTGCCCACGCGTGACGCCTGCACATTGTTAGCCCGTAGGGTGGACGGGTCCCCCGTCCACGCGTTCGACCAACGCATGAACGCCGGCGCCTACCGCGCTCTCGCCCCCTGGTCGAAAGCCTATACTGGCTTGACCGTCATCCTGCGAGAAACCTATGCCCCCTCACCTCGGCCTGGTCTGCATTACCACCTCCAAAGAAGTCCGCTACCGCACCGTCACCCGCAAGCGCCTGCTCGAGCAATCCCTCGATGGCCAGCGCAAGATTCTGGAAGATATTTTCAGGGATAACATCCAGACCTTCGACGGCGCCATGCGCTATTGCCAGAAGGCCGGCATTTCCCTGTATCGCCTGCCCTCCTCGATCTTCCCGTTTTCCGACGAGCCGATCGGACGCGAGATCCTGGAAACCCTGGCCCCGATGCTGGCGCGCTCGGGCGAACGCGCCAGCGCCGCCGGCATCCGCCTGGTGATGCATCCCGACCAGTTCGTGGTGCTGAGCTCGGATTCGCCGGCAGTGGTGGAAAACAGCGTCAAGATCTTGCAGATGCACGCCGACATCATGGACTTGCTGAAACAGCCCCGCTCACCCTGGGCGATCCTGGAAATCCACGGCGGAAAGTCCGACCGGGTCGACGCCCTGGTGGCGGCAATCGGCCGCCTGCCGGACGCCATCCGTTCGCGCCTGGCCCTGGAAAACGACGAGTATTCGTATAGCGCCGAGGAGATTTATACGATTTGCAAGCGCGCCGGCGTGCCGATGGTGTTCGATGCCCACCACCACATCGTGCACGAAAAGCTCGACAGCTACGAGCACCCGAGCGTGGCTGCCATGCTGGCCAAGGCGCGCGAAACCTGGCCCGACCCGGCCCACCAGCTGGTGCACATCTCGAACGGCCGAGAGGGCTTCAACGACCGCCAGCATGCCGACCTGATCGTTACCATGCCCTCGTCCTACGCCCAGGCGCCCTGGATCGAGGTCGAGGCGAAATCGAAGGAAGAAGCCATCGACGGCCTGCAGTCCTGGCTCGGCCAGATTGCTACTGCGGAAACTTAAAATTCATTAAGGAAACTGTTTATACCGTATATGTAAGAACGCTCCGACAAGTTGTCGAGAATGTTGACAGCTTGGTGCGGTATTTTTTCGAAGCGGAAATTTTTCCATTCGAAAACAAGTACATAGCGCATGGACTCGACAGTGGCACGCAATATGCATAGCCAGTTTTGTCGGCGGAGAAGATCCGTTGCCAAGCTGGGGGTTGCGCCGATGCCGCTATCTCGACGCTGCCCCACTGTTCACCACTTTGGAGGCGCATCACATGATGAAGAAAGCACTACTGGTCCTGGCATTCTCTGGTGTTGCAGCAACGGCCCAGGCCGGCGTACTGATCAACGAAGGTTTCGACAATGCCGGCACCCTCGCCGGCAAGGGCTGGGTCATCGATAACGCCGGTACGCCCGGCGGCCTCACCCCTGCCTGGTACCAGGGCGACCAGTCCATCTTCCCGGCCAAGGATGGCACCGCCAACAGCTACCTCGCGTCCAACTACAACAACGCTCCCGCCGGCGGCGACCTGTCCAGCTGGCTGATCACGCCCGAGTTCTCCACCGCCATGAACGTGGTCGTCTCGTTCTGGCTGCGCTCCGACTTCGCCGACAACTACAGCGACCAGGTCGCGTTCGGCTTTTCCAACGGCAGCACCTCGCTGACCGACTTCGTCCTCGAACCCGCCTTCACCGTCCCCACCGGCGAGTGGACCCTGTACAAGGCGCGCCTGAGCCTGCAAGGCGCCGGCACCACGGCCCGCTTCGCGCTGCAGTACACCGGCCCGGCAGACGCCGCCAACTACGTCGGCGTGGACAGCCTGGCCGTGAATGCAGTGCCGGAACCGGCCTCGATGCTGATCCTGGCCGGCGGCCTGGCTGCCCTGACGGCCGCGCGCCGCCGCCGCCGCGGCTGATCGCCGGCATTGCCTTCCGGCTGGAGCCAACCCTCAGCCCCTGTCGTTCTGGAACACCTCTCTTACCAGGAGATCGTCATGTCACAGAAAGTAATGTCCCGCCTGCGCCTCGCGTGCGCCGCCGGCCTGGGCCTCGCCCTGGTGGGCCTGCCCGCCGCCGCGCAGCAAGCCGCGCCCGCTTCATCGAATGACAACATCACCGTGGTGCGCGACGCCGAGACCGGCAAGCTGCGCAACGCCAGCGCCGCCGAGGCGCAAGCCCTGCAACAGGTCGGCAAGGCCAGCGCCATGCGCAAGGCCCCGGCTGCGACGCTGCAGAAATTCAGCAGCAGCGGCGCCACCGGCGTACGCCTGACCGACGAGATGATCAGCACCTCGGCCGTCGTGCGCAAGCCCGACGGCACGCTGGAAACGCAATGCTTCGAGTCCCACGGCGCCGCCGAGAGCGCTGCCGCGGCCGGCCACGTCCATACCCTCACCCCGGTCACGGAGTAACCATGCGCCCAGTCACCCACTCGCATCATCTCTCCCGTTCGCTCCTCGCCGCCGCGGCCCTGCTGGCCTGCGCAGCCAGCCAGGCAGCGACCATCACCATCCAGAACCGCGATCCGGCCGGCATCGGCTTCAACGACACGACCCCGGTCGCGCCGGTCGGCGGCAACGCGGGCACCACGCTCGGCCAGCAGCGCCTGAACGTCTACCGCTACGTCGCCGACATCTGGGAACGCAACCTGCAAAGCAATGTCACGATCACCGTCAGCGCCGGCTGGGAAGCCCTGACCTGCACCGCCAGCTCCGCCGTCCTCGGCAGCGCCGGCGCCTGGAACGTGTGGCGCGATTTCCCGAACGCCGTACCCGGCACCTGGTATCCGCAAGCCCTGGCCAACAAGCTGGCCGGCGTCAACCTGAGCGACGGCAACCCGGACGACGGCAGCGGCTACGGCAACGTCGACATCAAGACCCAGTTCAACATCAACCTCGGCAAGCCGGACTGCCTGGCCGGCAGCGGCTTCTACCTGGGCCTGGACGGCAATGCCGGCAGCCAGGTGAACTTCGCCACCACGCTGCTGCACGAACTCGGCCACGGCCTGGGCTTCTCGGTGCTGACCGTCCAAACCTCGACCGGCTACCGCTTCGGCCCGAACGGCGGCTACGTCGCCAACGGCGGCCTGCCGAGCATCTGGGAACGCCACATGTTCGACAACACCCAGGGCCGCACCTGGCTGAACATGACCTCGGCCCAGCGCCGCGCCTCTGCCATCAACCCGCTGCAACTGGCGTGGATCGGCCCGAACGCGGTGGCCGGCGCCTCGATCCTGCGCCCGACCCCGGTCCTGAAGACGGCATCGCCTGCGCCTGCCGGCAACAACCTGCAGATGGACTTCAATGCCTCGCCGTTCGGCGTGGTGCCGCCGGCCGGCACGCTCGGCGCCCTCACGGTCATCGCCACCCAGGCCGGCGAACTGGGCCCGGGCTGCAGCCCGTTCAATACGGCCAATGCGGTAGCGGTGCGCGGCAAGGTGCCGATCATCAGCCGCGGCGGCTGCACCTTCGCCATCAAGGTGAAGAATGCCGAGGACGCGGGCGCGGTCGGCGTGGTGCTGGCGAATAACGTGGCCGGCGCCCTGCTGCCGGGCGGTACCGACGGCAGCATCACGATCCCGTCGTTCGGCGTCACCCAGGCCGACGGCGAGGTGCTGAAGGCGGCGGTGGCCGCAGCCAAGGGCTATGGCACGCGCGGCCAGCCGGGCCAGGTCACGGCCGTCCTCGGCGCCGACCCGACCCGCATCGCCGGCGCCGACCGCCTTGGCCGGCCGTTGCTGTACACGCCGAACCCGCTGGTCAGCGGCTCGTCGGTCTCGCACTGGGACGTGACGGCTTCGCCGAACCTGCTGATGGAGCCGAACATCAACGCCGACCTGACCAACCTGCTGGTGCCGCCGAAGGACTTGACGCTGCCGCTGCTGAAGGACATGGGCTGGTAACGATCCCCCTGCCCTGAGCGGGAGACGAGCGGGCGGACGGCGCACAGCCGGCCGCCCGCTTTTTATTCAGGTGCTGCGCTTGACGATCACCGCCTCCAGGTAGTCGGACGGCACCACCAGCGAAGCCTCGCCACCCGTGTTGGCGGCGTCCAGCATGGCGACGATGTCGGCCTGCAGCGCCGCCTGTCCCTGCGCGTCGAGCGCGCCGAAGGCCTTCTGCACCGGCCCGTAGTAATCCTTGAACACCTGCAGCCAGTGCGCCGTCGATCCGTAGCGAAACACATAGCTGCGGCGCGCGACGCGGATCCCGGCCGCCTGGGCCCCGAACAGCTCGCGCAGGTAATCCTCGGTGCCCCACAACGCCGGCGAGCGCAGCCCAGCCGGCGGCGGCAGGTACTTGCCGATGGTCTTGAACAGCTGGCCGACGATGCCGTCGGGCGTCCAGTTCGCCAGCGCGATGCGTCCGCCGGCGCGCACCACGCGCAGCAGCTCGCCCGATGATTTCGCGTGGTCCGGCGTGAACATCACGCCGAAGGTGGACAGGGCCACGTCGAAGGCGCTGTCGGCGAAGGGCAAGTCCTCGGCGTCGGCCACGCGGAAATCGATCTTCAAGCCCTCGGCGGCGGCGCGCGCCCGGCCCTTGTCGAGCAGGGCCGGCACGTAGTCGGTCGAGGTGACGCGGGCGAAACGGTGGGCCGCGGCCAGGCTGGCGTTGCCATTGCCGGCGGCGACATCGAGCACGGTTTCGCCGGCGCGGATATCGGCCGCCTCGGCCAGGGTCTCGCCGACGATCTGCAAGGTCACGCCGATGACGGCGAAGTCGCCGCTGGCCCAGGTGGCTTGCTGGCGCGTCTTGATGGTGGCGAAATCGGGCTGGGCGCCGCCGGGCGCCTGGGGTACGGATGGGGTCGATTGCGTTGGCTTGTCCATGGTGTCATCCTCCATCTTCGACATGTAAGAATGCGAGTATCGCGCACAGTGCGTGGCGGGCGCTTGCCCGGGCGTCGCCGCGGTTTGCCCGCGCATCCTGAACCGATGGGTATCGACACCTTGTCCGATGTGCTGCGCTCGGTACGCCTGCGCGGCGCGGTCTTCTACCAGCTCAGCCTGCCTGCGAACTGGGCGGTGGAAGCGCCGCCCCTGCGCGACCTGGCCGGCCTGCTGTTTCCCGACGCCGAGCACGTGATGGAATACCACGTGCTCACGCGCGGCAGCGGCTGGGCCACGGTGGCCGGCCTGGCGCCGGTGCGCCTGCAGCCGGGCGACACCATCATCCTGCCGCATGGCGACGGCCATGTGCTGTCCAGCGACCCGTCGCAGCAGCCGGCACGCATCGACCCGGCCTGGGTGGCCGCCACCCGCGACGCGCCGAAGCCGATCCCGATCGTGTTCCACTCGCAGTACGAGATCACCTGGGGCGAGCCGGCCGAGTCGGCCGAGAACCAGGTGACCTGCGGCTTCCTCAGCTGCGACCGCCATCCCTTCAACCCGCTGCTCGGCGCCCTGCCGCGCCTGCTGCATCTGCCCGCCAGCGGCGCCAGTGCGCGCACCGACCTGGCCGCGCTGGCCGCGCGCGTGGAACAGAACCAGCCGGGCGCGGCGGCGCTGCTGGAGCGCGCCAGCGAAACCATGTTCATCGACGCCCTGCGCCGTTACCTGGAACACCTGCCGCTCGGCAGCACCGGCTGGCTGGCCGGCTTGCGCGACCCACAGCTGGGCCGCGCGCTGACGCTGATCCACCGCACCCCGGCGCGGCCCTGGACCATCGACGACCTGGCGCGTGCCGCCGGGCTGTCGCGCTCGGTGTTCTGCGCCCGCTTCCTGCGATTGTTGGGCCAGCCGCCGATGCAATACCTGGCGCGCTGGCGCATGGAGGCAGCGGCCGGGCTGCTGCGTTCGAGCCGGGCGCCAGTGGCCTCGGTGGCGCTGGATGTGGGTTATGAATCGGAGGCGGCGTTCGCGCGGGCTTTCAAGCGAGAAGTGGGCACCTCGCCGGCGAAGTGGCGGCGCGAACATATCCTGGCTGGATGAGCTTTTCGTCCAAGAAATTATGGACGCGCAGCGAGTTCGTGCTAAAATTCGCCGCCTTGGCCTGGTAGCTCAGTTGGTAGAGCAGAGGATTGAAAATCCTTGTGTCGGTGGTTCGATTCCGCCCCGGGCCACCAAGAATATGCCTCACGAAACGCCCACTCATGCAAGTGGGCGTTGTCTTTTCTGAAGCGCGCTTTCAGGCGACTTGCATGCGTCGCTGCGTGACTGCTGGCTAGCGTGCGCTTGCCATCCTGCTCCGTCGGCACAATGACAGACACCATTGCAGACGATTTTCCCATCATGCCTACTCAATTCCGCTTGCTGACTTCCCCATCCGCATTCCCGAATCCGCAACGCTTGCGCTTGTTCATGCACGAAAAAGGCATCGCCGGCCAGGTCGAGGCAACCATTTATGACATGACGCCAGGTGGAGACCAGCGTAAATGGCCGCACTTGAAAATCAACCCATGGGGTGAAACGCCTACCTTGCTGCTCGACGATGGCAGTTACCTGTCCGAGACCGCTGCCATCGTGCGCTATCTCGACGAGTCTTGCCCAGGCCGCAAGATCATGGGCGAATCGGCGCTTGAACAGGGACAGGACACGATGTGGGAAAACCGCATCTGGATTCATATCCTGTATCGCATCGTCACCATGTTCCACGTCATGCACCAGGGGCTGGGACCGAAACTGGAGTTGACGCACAACCCCGCTTGGGGCGAACACTGCCGCAAGGAAGCGATCGCGCATGCCGCCCTGGTGAACCAGCACCTCGCGGATGGCCGTCCCTGGCTGCTGGGCAAGGACGAGCCGACGTTCGCCGATATCACATTATGCGTCGCGATTGCCTTTTCCAAGTTCCCGGTGAATGCCACGCCGCTGGATGAACGCTTCGAGCACCTGCACAATTTCTGGCAGCGATGGCAAGCCCGTCCGAGCTTCCGCCAGGCCTATGCCGACGGTAACAGCGGACTGCAAGAACTGGATTATCTCAAGGCTGGGCAATAAGTCCGGCCAGGCCTGCTGCGCGGACAAGCCACGGCTTACTGCGCACCCGGTCAACCAGGAAGTCGGTGCACTGTCGTCGCTGAGGTACCAACGATTGCAAATCCTTCTGGTGCTTCGATTCCGCCCCGGGCCACCAATGTCCGGCAGTGCTGCGCACGCCACCTTCGAGCGTGTAAATCAGTCGGCATGGCTGCGTTCCGTCGTCTCGTCGTACGCGCATACTGTATTCGACGACACACCGGATAGCCGTACTCCTTGCCCAGACGATTGATTCACACGCTCTTCGGGTAGCGCTGTTGTTTCAGGTGTAACTGCTTGAATTCTCACTCTGCTTCCCACCCAGTCTAGGTCCCATTCTTGCGGCATCCTATTTATTCAAACTTCATGATAGTACTTGGCATGGGACTCGCCGGGACCGTGCAAGAAAATGGCATGCTTCCGATGTATGAACCGCTCGAGCAGGTGTTGGGAATCATCTATCCAATGTTGGCCGAAGGTAGCCGCCTACTCGTTGCCGAGCGCCAGGACGCGATTCGCCTTGTCCTTGACCGCTGGGCCTGGAAAGAGGTGGGCAGTATCGGCACAATCCCGATTTTGATACTTAGTCCCAGGCAGTCAGCTGCCTAGAATAGCGACAACTTCATTGCGGGGCAAAACATGGAATCAGCGACCAATCAACTGCCGACACTAGGCTATCTCCACAAGGTCGTGTGCGACAGCCTCGGGTTGTGGCACAGCGATAACGAAGACATTACCTTCGATGTCGCTGCCACTGAGAATGAGCGGCGTGCCGCCTTACGCCAGGCTTTCGAGGCACTCAAGAAAGAGGATGGCGAGTATGGTTCTCTCGATGATCTGGTCGCGGTGACCACCCGGTTGGCTCCGCAAGGCATCCAGAAGATTAAGAAAAGCAGGACGATCCAAGCCTACGTCAACCACTTATCCAAGACTGACTTTGAATCCGTCCATGAATACATGGAGCTACGGCAGTACATCAAGGTGCTGCTCGCTGAGCGTTACTCCCGCTGGGGCATTGCCGAACTGGCATTCGAATTTTATGAGTCAGCACTGGCCCACTACCGGGAATTTATTCGGGAGTACGCTTGCAATACGCAGAGCCAGCAGTACAGTTATCAGTATTTTCTCAGTCAAGAACTGCGCCTGCTGGCGGGAACGCTGACCCGCGCGCAAGTACCAGGCGATATTTGGCCGGATGCGGCGTGGGACGCTTCGTGGCCCTTGAAGGCATTCGCTGATGCTGCTTGCAGGCTGACCGGTATCTCGCTGCATAGACTTCATCAGTACCACGAGTTCCAGCGAGAAGGCGTGCTCGACGAACAAGCATGGGCCCGTGACTTCACCTCCCAGGCTATCAATACGCGTTCCAAGCAAGTGATCGATCGCCTGCGCAAGCACAGTCGCATGAAGTGGGAAACTTTTTATCCTACTCTTCAACCGCTGACTTATCACCTGCCGAAAACGATCGATGACAAAGCATTCGCGATTCATGCGTTCGCGGCCATGATCGCTCACAATCTCAATGTTCACGTGGCTGATTGCGGGCCATTCGCGCCTCCGGGGAGAGACCATTCAATGCACGGCGGGATTGAGCATCGCCACGCGATACCCAGCAGCGACATGCTCGAGTTGCTATGCAACGACTACCCCATCGGTCACGAACCATTCGCCCAGCAGGCACCCGAGCGTTATCAAGCCTTGCTCGAAAGGATCAGGAGCTTACCCGGCTCACTAAGCCTTGCTGATGACATACCGAATAACCTACAACTAATCTACAGAAAAGAACATAGAAGATTCGCCCTGGGAACATGGCAGCCGGAGTCGATGAACAGCCCTCACTGGATCAAGGAATGGGGACAGGCCCGGGATGCCATCGTCAACGGTAATGCCCAGTTGGCACTCTCGCACTTCAAGACAGCACTTGATCAGGCGAAGTATATGGCAGGGCCACTATTCATTCCGTTCTACATTCACGTGTGCGCATTCTGCAAATCGCAATATCGGCGACTTGCAGCGCGAAACGAAGAGGAATTGTTCGAGCGGTTCTATGAAGGCCTGGGCAGCAATGTGGCGCAGTACGCTCAATTGATCGGCTACATCCAGCAATGGGAACGCGACCCAAGGACGCTGATACCACACGCAACACTGCCGCTGAAGTTTCGATTAATTATCGGTGAAATCGACGCACTGGCGCAATCCGGTGCCGCCGGATAGCAACAGTTTTCTTGGTGCTCCTATCCAGGCGCGCATCCAGATGCATCGCTAAACCGGATAGCGATGCCATTCCTCGTGTTCCGGAAAGGAGATAAAAATGAGCAAAAGCAGCAGTGGCCACAGCGGTGGATCGCAAGGCAGGGGTGGTAAAAGTGGCGGGTCATCCGGCGGTAGCCGTGGTCAAGGCAATGGCGGCGGATGGCCGAGTGGAACGGGCAACCCGTCCGGCGGAGGGCGCAGCAATGCACCCGCTGGCGGCGGCAAAAAATAAGTCCGACGCCGGTTGGGTTGGCAATCCCGCCTGGCGAGACAACCGCAAGCGCTTGTAGTACAGAAAGATGCCAACCCGCGTGGTTGGCGTTCTTGTTTCCAACATCGTTCGACGACCCGGCGCACCGCCGGTCCAGCAGCCCCGAGTAATAGCCCTACTCTTTCCGTTCCCTGAATTCGCCTTCGATCACAGTATCGTCGGCGCTGTTGCGCACGTCCCGGCCAGGGACGACCCCCTTGAACGGCGACAGCAGCCGGCCGAGCACGGTCCTCTTAAGCCAAGGGTAGGCAAGCAGAAAGGCCATGGCGACACCGGTGAACAGTGCGGGTACATGGTCGCCGCGCGCCAGCAGGGTCAGCAAGCAAAGTGCGAGCAAGCCCAGGATGAGCGGCCGACGCGCGGGTTGCGGCAATAGGCCGACGATGCGCAGCCTGCCGTTGCTGATCCTGGGGAACCTGGCGAACAAGGCGCCAAGCAGCAAGCCTGCCACGACGCGGCCTGTGCCGAGATACTCGGCCAGCACGCCGACAAGGAGGAAACCGGTATAGGTCATGATGGCGGCCAAGGCCACCAGCACGGACAAGGCAAGGGCAAGCGTCAGCCTTGGCCTGCCGACCGCTGCTCTGATGAAGGAAATCAGGATAGGTGTACTCCTGTAAATAGGTATCGGATGACTACTGCAAAATTCTAACAGCACCTCCCCTACACAGGGGTGCGGCCAGGACTAGGCGCAGCGCATCGGTCCCGGCCGTGGCTGTCCATCGGCGCGCCAAGTATTTCCTTGACGCACTTCAGTAGCGACTGCAGACTCAACGTATATGCCAATGCGGCCAAGCGGCATGACGCCGGCCAGCCGTCACATCGGAGACCATACCATGCGCTTTCTTCCCATCCTGCGTCCATGCGGCGCCTTGCTTGCCATGCTAACGCTCGGCTGTTCGCCTTCCCCTCGACCCGCTTCGCTGCCGCCGCCACCATCGAAGATCCTCTTCATCGGCAACAGCTTCATCTACGGCGACCCGGCCGGCGCGCCCGCGCCGCTGGTCAAGTTCTACCGTCCCGATACCGTTACCGACCTGAACGGCGAAGGCATCGGCGGCGTGCCGGCCCTGTTCAAGGCGATGACGGTGCAGGCCGGCCTGCACTATGACGTGAGCCTGGAAACCATTCCCGGTGCCGGCCTCGACGCCCATTACGACAGGAAGCTCCCCGCGATCGCCAAGCCCTACGATGTGGTGCTGCTGCAAAGCTACAGCACCCTGGATGCGGCCAGGCCCGGCAACCCGGACAAGCTGGTCAAGTACACCGGCCTGCTGGCGCAAGCCTTCCGTGCGCAGAACCCGACAGCGGACATCCGCCTGGTGTCCACCTGGTCGCGTGCCGACCAGACCTGGAAGCCGGGCGGCGCCTGGTACGGCCAGCCGATCGAGCGCATGGCGCTGGACCTGCGCCGCGGCTATGACAGCGCCGCTGCCGCCAACCGGCTGGCTGGCGGCGTGGTCCCGGTCGGCGAAGCCTGGAACCGCGCCATCGCCGGCGGCCTGGCCGACGCCAATCCCTACGACGGCATCGGCCCTGGCCAGGTCAATTTGTGGGCGCCGGACGCGTATCACGGCAGCGCCCACGGCTACTACCTGGAAGCGCTGACCATCTTCGGCCACGTGACCGGACGCGATCCGCGCATGCTCGGGGCCGGCGAGCCGGTCGCACGCGAGATCGGCATCGATGCCGAAGCGGCCGGCGCCCTGCAGCGCTACGCTGCCGAACAGCTGGCCGAACAGCCGGCCGCGCAGCGCGCACACACGCGCGACTGAGCACGGCCCGCGTCATCGCTGGCGTTCACTCCAGCACGATCCCGCCCTCCGTCAAGCGCCCGGCAGCCGGGCCGGACGCAGCGCGGGTGCTGTCGTAATCGACCACCTGCGCCTTGCCGGCCGCATCGTCATGCCAGATCTTCAGCGCCAGGCGGCCGTTCGCGTCGCCGGATACGCCCGCCGCGGTGCTCAGCCTGAAGCGGCGGCCGCCCGCTCCATCCACCGTGCCGCTGCCCTCGAACACGTACTGCGCGCCCTGCCGCCCCACCAGCCGCACATCTTCGCTGCGGAAATGCAGCCCCGCCAGCGAGAAGTCGAACCGCGCCGGGATGCCCGCCGTCCCTGCCGCCGCCGGCGCAAGCAGGCTGAAGTTGGCTATGCCGGCATGCGCCGGGTTCTTGCCGAGTGCGCCAGCCGGCGACATCACCTCCCCGGCGCCGGCCAGCGCACCGCCCGCGCCGGCCGTCACCACCACTTGGCGGCTGACGGTCGTGGCGCGGCCATTGCGGTCGACCACGGTCGCCTGCACCTGGTAGATGCCGGGCGCGGCGTAGCTATGGCTGGCGCTGGCGCTGCCGGTGCCCGCGCTTTCGCTCACCTTGCCTGCCTGCGTGCCGCTGCCGTCGCCCCACGACCAGCTGGCGCTGCGTGTGCCGATGCCGTCCTCGTCGACGAAGCCGACCGAGGCGTTCACCTGCACGCCGGCCCTGGCCAGGCTGGGCGCCACGACCGGGCCGAGCGCGTGCCCGCCATGCGGCCCCCGGTCTGGCCTGAGCAGCACGATGCCGGCATTGGTGGTCGCCACGATGGCGCCGTTGTCGTTGATGGCGTAGGCGCCGGTCACCACCAGCCCGGGCGGGCGAGGACGCAGATAGTTGTTCAGGTCGAGCATGCCGGTCTTCGCGCTCCATACGTAGGCGCGCCGGCTGCCGGCCCTGGTGTCGGCGTCGCCGACGACCTGGCCCTTGATGTTGATGTCGATCCCGCGCGAGAAGCGGCCGCCCAGCGTGCCCAGCACGCGCAGGCCGGCGCCGCGCGTCCACAACACGGCGCGCGGGGTGTCGTCGGCATACGTGAGGGTGCCGACGATGCGCAGGTCGCGCGTCATGGCGGACACGCCGCCGCCGATGGCGCCGCCGGTCGGAAGGCTCACCAGGCCGCCGGACCGCGACCACAGGAAAGGCTGGTAGTTGGGATAGTTGGGGTAGCCGAACGCAGGCAGGTAGGCGCCGCCCACTTCGCCGCCCGGCGCTACCGTCACGGGCAGGGCATCGTCGATGCCGGCCGCTGGCGTGATGTCGATCATGCCGCCGCCCCGCGTCCAGGCGAAGGCATGCCTGGAACTGCTCGACGCGCGCGACGCACCGGCAATCAGGCCCGCATCGTTGAGCTCGATGCCGAACGACGACGCTTCGCCGCCCGAAGTCAGGGCGCCCAGGCCTTCGACGCCGCTGGCCGCGCTCCAGCGAAATGCGCCGCCTACCGCCAGGCCGGTGGCCGAACCGGTGGCGACGCCGCGGTTATTGATCGCGAATGCATACGAGGTGCCGGTGTTCCCTCCGCGCAGGTCGATGATGCCGCCGCCTGCGCTCCAGACAAAGGCATGCTCGGTGCCCGATGCGGTGGTGGCGGTGCCGGCAACCTGGCCCAGGTCGTTCAGGTCGTTGGCGAGGACCGAGTTGCCGCCCAGCGTAGCGATGGTCTGGACCGATGTGCCGTTATAAAAATAGCCGATGGCGCCGCTGTTCGGCGCCTGCATCGAGAACGACACTTGCCCCTTTTCGTTGAGCCTGATGGGGCTGGCATCGAGGCCGGGCGCGAGGTTGATCACGCGGTAGGTCGTGGGTGCACTGCCGGCATTGCCCGCAGCCTGCGTGCCTTGCGCCAGTGCCGCGCCGCCCGCCGCCAGCGCGGCAAGCAGGGCGAGCAAACGAGGCAGGCGCCGTTGGGTGCTTTTCAAGACCATCCCTGTTTCTTGAACGCGTTGCATGTTTTTCTCCAGGTAAAAGGTGAAGAAACCCTCGCCCTCAAGCTTCCTGGCGAGGGGCTCGATCATGCGCCGCGCGCGGCGCGCACAGTGGGACAGCACCTGGAATCACACGTCCGTTTGCGATGGAACAAACCGTTTATGCATGAGTGCAATGTTAGTTTTCTGGCTTACATGTACTGCGTTCAAGCTGTCCTGCTTGTCGCGGACGGCCTTGGCAAGAATGGCGGGGCTACAATCGGCCCATGAAGATGCGCAAGAAATCAGACTTACCTTCCAAGCCGTGCGCGCACTGCGGGCTGCCTTTCGCTTGGCGCAAGAAGTGGGAGCGCGATTGGGAGCAGGTCAAGTTTTGTTCGGAACGCTGCCGCCGCTCGGCCAAGCCGGCCCCCACGCCGATCGATCCGCCCCGGTAACACTGGCGCTTCTCGCGCTATTGCTCATGCCTAACGTACGCGGCACCCGCACGCGCTCGGCTACGCTGTCAGCAGGTAATCAACATTTCAAGCTACTGGCATGGAGGACGGACAATGCATCATATTCGTTGCGGCAGCGGCAAACCGCTGCTGCTGATCCATGGCCTGGGTGGCCATGGTCAAAGCTGGAACCCGATCCTCGACGACCTGGCCGCGAAGCGCGAAGTGATCGCCGTCGACCTGCCCGGCTTCGGCAACACGCCGCGCCTGCAAGGCGCCACCTCGATCAGCACGCTGGCCGATGCGGTAACCCACTTCGTCCACGCCCACGGTTTGCAGGGCATCGACGCCGTCGGTAGCTCGATGGGCGCGCGCCTGGTACTGGAACTGGCGCGCCGTGGCGGCGTGGTGGGCGGCGTGGTGTCGCTCAACCCCGGCGGCTTCTGGCAGGGATGGGAGCGGCATGTCTTCTTCCGTTCGATCTGGCTGTCGATCCGGCTGTTGCGCCTGCTGCGTCCGGCACTGCCCGCGCTGTGCGCGAATGCCTTTACGCGCGCCCTGCTGCTGGCGCAGTTTTCGGCCAGGCCCATGCAGCTGGACCCGCGCATCGTCAGCGATGAGCTATGCAGCTATGTGGCGTCGCCGGCCTTCGACGAATTGCTGGCCCAGCTGGCCTATGGCGAAGAACAGCAAGGTGCGCCACGGCACACGATCCAGCATCCGCTAGTCATCGGCTGGGGACGGCAAGACCGCGTCTGCTTCCCGCGCCAGGCCAGGCGCGCGCTGGCAGCCTTCCCGGATGCCCAGCTGCACTGGTTCGAGCGCTGCGGCCATTTCCCGCACTGGGACCAGCCGGCGCAAACCGTGGACCTGATCTTGAGCGCATTGGGCGGCGCCGGCCAGCGCCTGGCGTCGCTTTCCCTGGACGCCGGCGCCAGCCACGCTTTGCCGGAACTCGCCACCCAGCCGCTCGGCTGAACCATTCGTACGCCCGGCGCGGGTTTTCGTGACACGAAACCCGCGCTTCGCCGCATCGCCGGCCAGGACGGCTACGCCTGCCGCTAGAGTCGCGTCACCTCAACCACGCGACCGACCCACCATGAAAACGATTTTCGCCAGCATGGCCGCCGCCCTTGCCATGGCCGCCATGGCCGCAAACGCAGCCCACGCCGAAGACGCGCAAGGCCTCTGGACCGGCAGCATCGCCAACTCCCTGCAAGTGACCGTCAAGTTCGACAAGACAGCCGACGGCAAGTGGGAAGCGACGCTGTCGGTGCCGGCGCAAAGCCTGGTCACCAAGGTCGACGACGTGAGCGTTACCCCGGACAAGATCGGCTTCGCGCTGAACCGGCTGCGCGCCAGCTACACCGCCACCTGGAGCGCGCAGGACCAGGCCTGGAAAGGCACCTGGACCCAGGGCCGCAGCGCGCCGCTGGACCTGAAGCGCACCACCGAGGAAGCGAGCAAACCCAAGCGGCCGCAGGAAGAGGCCATCGCAGCCCGCCCCGCCACCTATGCCAGCACCGAGGTCGCCTTCGACAACGACGCCGCCAAGGTAAAGCTGGCCGGCACCTTCAGCGTCCCGCAGGGCAAGGGCCCTTTCCCCGCCGTGGTGCTGGTCCACGGTTCCGGTGCGATCGACCGCGACGGCAGCGTCTTCGGCCACAACACCCTGCTGGTGCTGGCCGACCACCTGGGCCGCCAGGGCATCGCCGTGCTGCGCTACGACAAGCGCGGCGTCGGCAAATCGACCGGCAAGCTGAAGGAAGCCACCACGCGCGACCTGGCGGCCGACGCCGAAGCGGCCGTGCGCTTCCTGCGCAGCCGCCCCGAGGTCGACGCCAGGCGCATCGGCATCGTCGGCCACTCCGAAGGCGGCCTGGTCGCGCCGCTGCTCGCCTCGCGCGACCCGGCGCTGGCCTTTGTCGTGATGCTGGCCGGGCCAGGCGTGCGCGGCGAGCGCCTGCTGGTCGAGCAGCATGCCTTGCTGGCGCGATCGCGCGGGGTGCCGGAAGCGGCCATAGCCAAAGACCGCATCCTGAACCGGGCCCTGTTCTCCGCCATGGCAAACGAGCCGACCCTGGAAGCGGCGCGCACGAAGGCCGGCCTGCTGCTGGCCGAGGCCGAGCGCAAGGGCGACTTGCCGGACGGCCTGGGTTCGGTCACGCTCGATCGCTTCGGCACGCCCTGGTTCCGCGAGCTGCTGGCCTATGAGCCGGCGCCCGTGTTGCAGGCGGTGCGCCAGCCGATCCTGGTGCTGAACGGCGCGCGCGATTTGCAGGTGCCGGCCGACCTCGATTTGCCGCCGATCCGCACGGCGCTGGCCGGCAATCCGCGCGCCGTGGTCCAGGAACTGCCGGGCTTGAACCACCTGTTCCAGACCGCGAAGACCGGCAGCACCGAGGAGTACGCGCAGATCGAGGAAACCTTCGCTCCGGCGGCGCTGGACACGATCGCCGCCTGGATCAAGACCACCGTGCACTGAACGGCCAGCGTAAAATATCTTGATGGAAACGACGACTTCCCACGACCAGCCCCTCCCGCACAGCCTCGCCACCAGGATCGCCGGCTGGGGCAGCCGCGCGCGCCAGTACCCGATCTTCGGCAAGACCTGGTTCGGCTACCGCGCGCGCTCCTTCCTGGCGCCGCTAGGCGTGCTGACCCTGGTGCTGGTGCTCATCGGCGCCTTCATCCCGGGTTCCGAGGCGAGATTGATCCGTGGCGCCCTGCTGGCGGTCTGGCTGGTGGTGGTGCTGGCCCTGTTCCTGGGCCGGGCACTGGCGGTGCTGGTGTGCCGCCAGGGGTGGCCGGCGCAGCGCGAAGCGGCCGGTGTCGTCTGCGCGCTGCTGTTCGGTGCGCTGTGCACGCTGCCGCTGACGCCCTATACCCGGGTCAACCCGACGCCCGCCGCCATCCCGAACGCAACGCCCCAGCAGCTCGAAAGGCTGCGCGAACAGACCCGCGAGAACCAGGTGGTGAACCTGGTGTTCTGGATCCTGGTGCTGGGCTGGCTGGGCGGCGGCGGCGATTTGCTGGCCTGGCTGCGCCAGCGCCGCCTGCTGCGCGAAAACGAACTGCTGGGCCAGGTGGCGCGCTACAAGGACGAGCGCAACGAAGTCGAGATGCGGCTGTCGATCCTGGCCAGCCAGGTCGAGCCGCACTTCCTGTTCAATACCCTGTCGGGCGTGCGCGCCGCCATGCTGAGCGACCCGGCGCGCGGCGTCGCCATGATCGACCACCTGGTCGACTACCTGCGCGCCACCATTCCCCAGCTGCGCGCCGACCACGCGCAGACCTTTGTTTCGCTCGGCTCCCAGCTCGATGCGGCCCAGGCCTACCTCGGCATCATCCGGGCGCGCCTGCCGCGCCTGGCCGTCGAGATCGACTGCGCGCCCGATCTGCGCAAGGTCGCGATTCCGCCACTGATGCTGATCTCGCTGGTCGAGAACGCCGTCAAGCACGGCATCGAACTCAAGAAAGGCCCGGCGCATATCCGCATCGCCGCCGTGCGCCGCCAGTCCAGCGCCGGCGAGGAGCTGGAACTGTCCGTCGCCGACAACGGCCTCGGCTTCGGCAATGCCAGCAGCGGCAGCGGCATCGGCCTGTCGAACATCCGCGAGCGCCTGAAGCACTTATATGGCGGCGCGGCGGCGCTGGCGCTGCGCGAGAACGATGGCGGCGGCGTGATCGCCAGCATCGTGCTGCCGCTGCGCGCCTTATCGAAAAAGGAAGTGTAAGCATGCCCACCGCGATCATCGCCGACGACGAAGACCTGCAACGCCAGGACTTGCAGCGCATGCTGGCCCTGGCCTGGCCGGAACTGGACATCGTCGCCCTGTGCGAGGACGGCAGCGAAGCGCTGGAGGCGATCGCGCGCCTGCGCCCGGACATCGCCTTCCTCGACATCCGCATGCCCGGCGTGAGCGGCCTGGAAGTGGCGGGCGCGGGCGGCGGCGCCTGCCGCGTGGTGTTCACCACCGCCTACGACAGCCATGCACTGGAAGCCTTCGACCTCGGCGCCATCGACTACCTGCTCAAGCCGGTCAGCGGGGAACGCCTGGGGCAAGCCGTGGCGCGCCTGCGCGAGCGGATGGCCGGCAGCGCCGACAGCGCCGGCCTGCTGCAGGCCATGGCGGAACTCGACCGCCGCCTGCGCACGGCGGCGCGCGAGGAACGCATCCGCTGGATCAGCGCCACCGCCGGCAGCACGATCAAGATCTTTCCGATCGAGGAAGTGCTGTTCTTCGAGTCCGACGCGCGCTACACGCGGGTGGTCAGCGCCAGCGACGAAGGCCTGATCCGCAAGCCCCTGAAGGAACTCCAGGCCGGGCTCGACCCGGACGGCTTCTGGCAAATCCACCGCGGCACCCTGGTCGCCGTGCGCGCCATCGCCCACGCCCGTCGCGACGAGCTCGGCAACATCACGGTCGAGCTGCGCGAGCATGCCCAGCAACTGAAGGTCAGCCAGACCTATGCCTGGCGTTTCCGGAGCGAGGTGTCGTTCCGCTGAGGTGCATCTAACCGGTCAATGGAACGCGCGTGTTCCGAATCGATCCAAGCCTGTTCAGGTCAACCGATTTCCAACGCGAGGCGCACCATGACAATCCGACTCCTGCTGCACGGCTGCCTGCTGGCCGCCGCCCTCCTGTTCCTGCCACCGGCCCATGCCGCTGCCCCGGCGCCGGTGCCGGGCTTCGCTACCCGCACAATCGCCATGCCCGATGGCGCGAGCATCTTCGTGCGTTCCGGCGGCAGCGGGCCGGCCGTGGTGCTGATCCACGGCTTCGGCGACACCGGCGACATGTGGGGCCCGCTGGCCGAGCGCCTGGCGAAAACCCACACCGTGATCGTGCCCGACCTGCGCGGCATGGGCCGCTCCTCGCGCGCCGCGTCCGGCTATGCCAAGAAGGCGCAAGCCCAGGACATCCGCGCCGTGCTCGCCGCCTTCAAGGTCGACCGTTCGGCCGTGGTCGGCCACGACATCGGCACCATGGTCGCCTATGCCTATGCGGCCAGCTACCCCGACAAGGTCGATAAACTGGTGGTGATGGATGCGCCGCTGCCCGGCATCCCGCCCTGGAACCAGCTGGTTCTCAACCCCAAGCTCTGGCATTTCAATTTCGGCGGTCCCGACGCCGAGCGCCTGGTGGCCGGCCGCGAGCGCATCTACCTCGACCGCTTCTGGAACGACTTCGCCGGCGACCGCGGCAAGATCGACGAGGCCACGCGCAACTATTATGCGCAGCTATACGCCCAGCCCGGCGCCATGCGCGCCGCCTTTGCCCAGTTCACGGCCATCGGCGCCGAGGACGTGCGCGACAATGCCGCACTTGGCCAGCGCAAATTAAGCATGCCGGTGCTGGCCATCGGCGGGGAAAAATCCTTCGGCGCCACCATGGCCGAGGTGATGCGCAACGCCGCCACCGACGTTACCGGGGCCGTGGTGCCGCAGGCCGGCCACTGGCTGATGGAAGAAAGCCCGGATGCCACCGTCAAACTGGTGAGCAATTTCCTGGAGACGAAGAATCGGCAAGCCAGGAACTGAGGGGCGTCCAGCGCTGGCGTCGGCTCACTCCGCCGGCAAGGTGAAGATCGCCTGCAAGTCGTCCGCACCCAGCACCGGCGCCAGGCTGCCTTTGGCGTCGAGCACGGCGTCGGCCAGCTCGCCCTTGCGCCGCTGCAGTTCCTGGATTTTTTCTTCCAGCGTGCCGCGCGCGATCAGTTTATAAACGAACACCGGCTGCGTCTGGCCGATGCGCCAGGCGCGGTCGGTGGCCTGGTTTTCGCTGGCCGGGTTCCACCACGGGTCGTAGTGGATGACGGTGTCGGCCGCCGTCAGGTTCAGGCCGACGCCGCCCGCCTTCAGGCTGATCAGGAAAACCTGGACCTGCCCACCCTGGAAGGCGGCGACTGGCGCCGCGCGGTCCACGGTGTCGCCGGTGAGCAGGGCATACGCAACCGCGCGGGTGCGCAATTCGTTTTCGATCAGCGCCAGCATGCTGGTGAACTGCGAGAACACCAGCACCCTGCGCCCTTCGGCGAGCAGGGTGTCGAGCAAGTCCAGCAAGGTCTCGAGCTTGGCCGAACCGGCTACGCTCGCGGGGCGGATCAGGCGCGGGTCGCAGCACACTTGGCGCAGCTTGAGCAGGGCGTCGAGGATCACGATCTGGCTGCGCGCCAGGCCCTTGCGCGACACTTCCTCGCGCACGCGGCGATCCATCGCCACGCGCACGGTTTCGTACAAATCGCCTTGCGCGGCGCCGAAGTCGACCTGCACCACGATTTCCGTCTTGGGCGGCAGCTCGGTCGCCACCTTGTCCTTGGTCCGCCGCAGCATGAAGGGTTTCACGCGCCGCATCAGCAGTTCCTGGCGCCGCAGGTCGCCGCCCTGCTCGATCGGCTTGCGGAAGCGCGCCCGGAAGCTCTTGTCGTCGCCCAGCAGGCCCGGCATCAGGAAGTGGAATTGCGACCAGAGTTCGCCCAGGTGGTTCTGCAGCGGCGTGCCGGTCAGGCACAGGCGGTGGCGCGCCTCGAGCAGGCAGGCCACCTGGGCCGCACGCGCGCGGTGGTTCTTGATGTACTGCGACTCGTCCAAAATCAGCAGGTGGTACTTGTGCGCCCGCAGCGCCGTTTCGTCGCGCCCGAGCAGCGGATACGTGGTGAGCACCAGGTCGGCCTCGCCGATTTGTTCGAACAGCGCGGCGCGGTCCTTGCCGTGCAGGAGCAGCACGCGCAGGCCGGGCGCGAAGCGGGCGGCCTCGGCCTGCCAATTACCCATCAGGCTGGTCGGCGCCACCACCAGCGCCGGCGCGTCCAGGCGCCCGGCTTCCTTTTCGGTGAGGATGTGGGCCAGGGTCTGGATCGTCTTGCCAAGGCCCATGTCGTCGGCCAGGATGCCGCCGAAGCCGTACTCGCGCAGGAACTGCATCCACGACAAACCGGCCTGCTGGTATTCGCGCAGCTGCGCTTGCAGGCCTTGCGGCGGCGCCACCGGGCGGATGCCGGCGAAGTCGTGCAGCTTGCGGCCCAGTTCGCGCAGGCGTTCGCCGCCCAGCCAGCGCAGCCGGGCCGCCGCTTCCAGTTCCGCCAGGCGCGCGGCGTCGGCGAAGGGCAAGCGCAGGGCGGCGTCGATGCGCTCGGCAAAATACAGATCGCCCAGCGTGGCCAGGATGGGCTTGATGCGCTGCCATGGCAGGGCCACGCGCGTATCGCCGCCAAGGGCGAGGATGATCTCGTCGGCATCGGCGTGCACCGCGAGGGCGGCCGGCGTGAAATTTGCCGGCGCGCTGCGGATCATTTCCAGCAGCATCGGCAGCAGGGCATGGCGCCGGCCGTCCACGACGATGCCGAGTTCCAGCGCAAACCAGGGGCTGCCCTCGCCGTCTTCGTTCAGGTCTGCATACCAGTCCTGGACGTCAGTGATGTTGTAGCGGTAACTGTCTTCGATTTCGATGCGCCAGCCGGCGGCGCGCAGGCGCGGCAGGTCCTGGCGGGCAAAGCGCAGCCAGTCTGCTTCGCCCGGCAGGCACAGGGGTTCGTACAGTTCGGTGTAGGGATGAATGGGCGGCGCCGCAGCGAAGCCGAGTGTGGCGAGCAGGGCCGCGGCATCCGCCTCGGCGCCCAGGTCGCGCCGGACCAGCTCGACGGCGCCATCGACCACCCGCCTGAGCACCGGTTTGTCTTCGCTGACGACTTCGATGCCGTCGTAGTTGAAGCACAGCCAGGCGTAATCGTGCCAGACCGGGTCGCGACGGTTGGTAACCGGTTCGCTGTCCAGCACCAGCACGGGTACCGGCGCGATGTCGCTCCGTTCGCGCAACTGCAGCTCCTGCGGCAGCGGCAGGATGCTGTCCAGGCCGAGTTCGGCCAGGCGCGCCGCCATGCCTGCGCGCTGCTCCGCCTGCAGCAGCGGCGTGCGTTCTACCAGGGTCAGCAAGGACTCGCCAGGCAAGGCCGCCAGTGCCGGCGGCATTGCCAGCCGGCCCAGCATGCCTTCGTCCAGGTACAGCGCCGGCGTCGTGGGCAGGATTTCCTCGAACGGTGCACCGTCGTCGAAACGCCATTCCAGCGCAAGCGTTTCGCTGCCGGGCAGGTCAGGATGCCAGCCCAGCGCCGCCGCTCGTTGCGGGCCGGGAAGGATCTCTTCGATGTAGCCGTTGCGCAGTTCGTCCAGCGAATCTGCCCACAACAGCCTGCCTTCGGCGCACAAGCCCTCGAGCACCTGGGCCCCCAGGCGCCCCTGCAACTTGACACCTTCCTGGTGTAGCAGGCCGACAGTCTGGGCCAGGATCAGGCGGATCATGTCCTCGTCCGCGGGCTGTACGTGGGCCGGACGCGTCCTCAGCAAGCCGTAGGGATCGGTATGCAGCGTGGCGCCACCAACGCTGCCATCCTTGCGCAGGCGCAGCTTGGACAAGTGCATGCGTGGTTCGTCGCTGCGCGCATCCGGCACCAGCACGTAGCCAAGCGCGAATGCCTGGCCGGGCTTCGGCGCGGCAGGCGCGAGCACGGCCTGCTGCATCGTTGCCAGTTGCTGCAGCCAGTGCTCGGCGGCGGTGGGCAGGCCTGCGGTCCGCTCCTGCTCCTGCTCCTGCGTTTCCTCGCCGTCCTCATCTTCCTCCAGGCATTCCAGCAGGACAGCCACGACGTGCTTGCAGTTATACGCCATCGGGCAGCTGCAGGAACCGGCGAACTCGATGCCTTGGCGGCCTTCCTTGATGCGGATCTTCTGGTGGTAAACGGTGCCGCCGCTGCCGGCCACTTCGCCATCGATACGCCCGTTCACGTCGCGCACGGACAAGACCCTGCCCTCGGCCGTATAGCCTCGGCCACGCGCAAAGGTGCCCTGGTCGAACTGGTCTACGATGTCGGCGAACGTGAAATACATGGATGAGCAAGATGGCGGTCGATGCGCCATTATCGCCTACCGCACACGCGTACCTGTCAGCGCAGCACCTGCAGCTTGATCTTCTTCCCCTGGCGGTAGGTGTACATGGTCAGCGCCGCGTTCTTCAAATCGCCCTTGGGATCGAAAGCGATGTTGCCGGTGATGCCCTGGTACTGGACTTTCGCCAGCGCCGGCAGGTAGCTCGCCGGCTGCGACGAGCCGGCCTGCTGCATGGCGGTGGCCAGCACCATCACCGCATCGTAGGCGTAGGGCGCATAGGTCTGCAGCGGCATCTTGTAGCGCGCGCGGTAGCGCTCGACGAAGGCGTTGTAGTTCGCTTCCTCGGCGCCGCTGACGCCGCCGGCCACCACGCAGATCACCTTGTCGTCGCCGAGCGCGTCGCCCGCCAGCAGGGGCAGCTTTTCCGAGCAGATGCCGTCGCCCGACACCAGCTTGGCGCGCAGGCCGAGCGCCTTCATCTGCTTGAGCATGGGGCCGGCCACGGCGTCCATGCCGCCATAGAAAATCACGTCCGGGTCTTGCCCGCGGATTTGCGTGAGGATGGCGGTGAAGTCGCTGGCCTTGTCGTTGGTGAACTGGCGGCTGACGATCTTCGCCGCCTTGTTGCCGCGCACGCTGCGGTTGAATTCGTCCGCCAGGCCCTGGCCGAAAGCGGTGCGGTCGTCGATGATGGCGATCTTCTTCGCCTTCAGGGTGCCGACCGCATAATTGGCCAGGGTCTTGCCAACCAGCTGGTCGCTGGCAACCACGCGAAAGGCCGTCTTGAAACGCTGGTTGGTGTACTGCGGCGTGGTGGCCGCCGGCGAAATCTGCGGGATGCCGGCGTCGTGGTAGATCTTCGAGGCCGGCACCGTGGTGCCCGAGTTCAGGTGACCGACCACGCCGGCCACGTGCGCATCGACCAGCTTTTGCGCCACGGCGGCGCCGGTCTTCGGGTCGCTGGCGTCGTCCTCGGGCTGCAAGATCCATTTGACTTTCTTGCCGCCGATGACGATGCCCTTCGCGTTCAGGTCGTCGATTGCCATGCGCGCGCCGTTCTCGATGTCCTTGCCCTGGTGCGCGCCCGGTCCCGACAGCGGCGAGGCCGTGCCGATCTTCACGCTGGCCTGGGCATGGGCCGGACTCTCGGCCTTGGCGCCGGGCACCATGGCCATGACGATCAGGGACAGGATGGTGGGCGATGCTGGCATGGGACGGCTCCTCTGGAATATCGATCCTGCATTCTACTGCCGTCGTCCAAATTCTTGCCAAAGCGACAAATCGTGCGCTGTATTGACGTGCGTATTGACGGCGTTGCGCCCGGTAGACGCTCGGCCATGCACTGTTGAACTTGCCTATCTCCTGTTCACTTTTCGACCTACAATAAACCACACAGTGAGACCAAGTTTCGCTGTGCAAAACTACAATTATGGAGGCAATCCGATGAACAAGCAGCTCAGCATTCGCACGTCCCTACCGCCCCTGGCGGCGGCCTTGCTCCTCTCCGCCTGCGGCAGCGGCAGCACCGATCCCGTGCCGCCGCCGACCCAGACCACGCCGCCGCCGGTCGCGGTCCAGCCCGAGGCCGCGCGTCCGCAAGATGCGCGTACCTTCGCCGTGGTGGAAAGCACCCTGCCCTTTAATGCCCTGGCCGATGCCCCGGAAACCGACCGCTGGTGGGGCACCCTGAACAAGGCCGGCTACCAGATCGAAGTGCCGAAGAACTGGAACGGCATGCTGGTGATGTATGCGCACGGCTATGCCGGCACCGGCGCCAATCTGTCGGTGTCGCCGCCGGCGCTGCGGCGCCACCTGATCAGCCAGGGCTATGCCTGGGCCGCATCGAGCTACAGCACCAATTACTACGACGTGCGCGCCGGCGTCGAGGACACGAATGCCCTGGCCCTGGCCTTCAAGGACATCGCCACCAAGAACGGCCGCACCCTGGCTGCGCCGAGCAAGACCTACATCGTCGGCGTGTCGATGGGCGGCCACGTGACGGCCGCCGCCGTGGACGAGGAAAACATCGCCACCGCCAACAACAAGATCCGCTACGCCGGCGCCGTGCCGATGTGCGGCGTGCTGGGCGACACCGAACTCTACGATTACTTTGCCGCCTACCAGACCGCGGCCATGGTCGAAGCCGGCATGCCGGCCACCAACTGGCCACCATCCGACTGGGCGACGGTCGGACCGCAGGTGCAGGCCAAGCTGTTCTCCAGCTTCCCGGGCGGTTCCACGCCAACCGCGCAGGCCGTGCCGACCGCCCAGGGCATGCGCCTGAAGCAGATCGTCGCCAACCTGAGCGGCGGCCCGCGTCCGCTGTTCGACTATGCCTACTCGGGCTCCTACCAGGCCACCGTGTGGGGCACCTTCGGGCGCGACGGCAAGATGCAGGGCATCCTGAACGACGACGTGGTCACGACCAAGGACATCACCTTCCAGCTCGACGCCGACCCGGCCCTGAGCGCGGCGGAAGTGGCCTACAACTCGAGCATTTTCCGCGTGCCGGCGGTGGTGGATGCGAACCGCCTGCGCCGCGATGGCCTGCGCTGGATTCCGAAGACGAATGCGCAGATCAAGGTGCCGGTGGTGACCATCCACACCCTGGGCGACCTCTACGTGCCGTTCAAGATGGAGCAGATCTACAAGCGCCGCGCCGACGCCCTCGGCACCTCGAACCTGCTGGTCCAGCGCGCGATCCGCGGCATTGCCCACTGCGACTTCACCATCGCCGAACAGGCCTCGGCTTTCGACGCGATGATCAAGTGGGAGCAGCAAGGCGTGAAGCCGGAAGGGGATGATGTGCTGACCCCGTCGGTGGTGGCCGATCCTCAGTATGGCTGCAAGTTCACGGACAATACGCGGTCCGAGGGGGACAGCAACTCGCTGCTGGCAGTGCGGGCCTCGCTGCCGCAGTGCGCGCCGCGCTGAGCCCGGCTTTTGACGTGAGAACGCCAGCCTGCGGGCTGGCGTTTTTCTCATTGGCGAGTTGGGCACCCTTTTGGGCCACGGACTGCAACCGTACGGTGGGCACCCCGTGCCCACGCGGTTACGTGCGTTTGCTTCTTGCGTTGGCGGTGAAAGTTCGCTCGCGATGTATCCGGCGGCCGGGAGCGGGCTTCGCTCGATGTCTACGAGCGTTACGTCACCGCTAGCTTAGAAAGGATGCGCACGTATCCGCGTGGGCACGGGGTGCCCACCGTACGTTCACGCAAACGTTCAAAAAAGCGCTGCTGCTGCGCTTACTTCCCCACCACCTTCACCTGCTTCACATCCAGCGTCGATTCGCCGAAGGTCTCCTTGTCGAATTCCCCAGTCAATTCGACCACGGTGTTGTGGTCGATATTCACCCCCTGCGGAAAATACTTGGCGTCGATCTCGACCGTGATCTTGCCGCTGGCATCGGCAAACTCATAGTCTTCGCCGCCCTTGTGGCTCACCAGCTTGCCCTGCAGGCGCACGTACTGGTCGTCCTTGCCATTGTCGAGCAGCTGCTTCGCGGTCATCATCGGCGCGCTCGATGGCCCGGTGTAACCCGAGGCCGCCGGCTTGCTCGACGGGCCGGTGTAGTTGCCCGGCTGGGCGATGGCGACGGCCGAGCCGGCGACGAGGGCGGTGATGCAGGACAGTTGGATCAGGCGTTTCATGGTCGTTCCTCCGTGAGTTGATGGTCACGCCGCCGTGCGCGGCAGGCATGGACGTATTACACCGCCCGGACATTAACCCTATCTTAAGGTCCCGCCGGCAGGTCCAGCGTCACACCCAGCCCGCGCCCTTCCAGCCCAGCGCCAAAACCGAGCGCGATGCCATGCAGCTCGGCGATCCTGCGCACGATCGACAACCCCAGCCCGCTGCCCTCCTGGCCCTGCCCCAGCACCCGGAAAAAGCGCTCGGTCAGGCGCGCGCGGCTTTCCTCGTCCACGCCGGGGCCGTTGTCGCGCACCGCAATGCGCGGCCGCCCTGCGTGCCAGCCGGCCGCGATCTCGACCCGGCTCCCCTCCGGGCAGTAGCGCAGCGCGTTCTCGACCAGGTTGCGCAGCATGATCTCCAGCATGCGCGGGTCGGCCTGCACGGTCTCGAGTTCGCAGTGCAGCGCGAGCGTCATCCCGCGCCGTTCGGCCTCCGGCGCCTGCAAGGCCAGCACGCCTTCGAGCAAGGGCGCGAGCAGCACCTGCTGGCGCACCAGCTGCTCGCGCGCCAGCGGGTCGAGCCGCGCCAGCGTCAACAAACTGTCGACCAGGGCCGTCAGGCGTGCGATGTCCTGGCGCAGCTTGCCGAAAGCCGCCGCCATGTCGGGATGCTGGCGGCCGAGCAGCTGCACGTGCATGTGCAGGCCGGCGAGCGGCGTGCGCAGTTCGTGGGCGGCGTCAGCGGTGAAGCGGCGCTCGGCCTGCAGGGCCGCGTCCAGCCGCGCCAGCACGCCGTTCAACGCGCCCACGATGGGCAGCAGCTCGCGCGGCTGGCCTTCCAGCGCCACCTGCGACAGGTCGCCCGGGGTCTTGGCGGCGATCTCGCTGGCGGTGCGGCGCAGCGGCCACAGCACGCGCCCGATCAGCAGCCAGCATACCAGCGCCAGCAAGACCAGGATGCCGGCCACCGGCAGCCACAGCGATTCGGCCAGCTCTTCCAGGATGTCGAGGCGCTTGTCCTGGCGCTGGCCCACCTGCACCTCGAAGCGGTTCGCCTCGTCGCGCACCACGAACACGCGCCAGCGCCGGCCATCGACCTGCGGATCCTCGAAACCTTCGTCGTCGTCGAAGCCGGTCACGAAGGCTTGCCGCGGCGCGCCCTCGGTACGCTGGATCACGCGGCCATCGGCCACGATCTGGTACTGCATGTCCACCTTGCGCACTTCGCGTGTTGGCGGGCGCGCCGGCAAGCCGCGCGCGTGCCAGTCGGTGGTGGCGGACAGGATCATGTAGCCGGCTTCTTCCAGCGCGTCGTCGAAGACCTCACCCGTTTCGTTCCAGGCGATCGCGGTGACGATGCCCAGGCTGGCCAGCCACAGCACCACGCTGGCCGACACGATGGCCAGCACCAGGCGCCGCCGCAGCGACGGGGGCGATGCGTCAACTTTCATCGTGCTTCAGGCGGTAGCCGAGGCCGCGCACGGTGACGATGCTGTCGCTGCCCAGCTTCTTGCGCAGGTTGTGGATATACACCTCGATCGCGTTGCTTTCCACCTCGTCGCCCCAGCCGTACAGGCTTTCCTCGATCTGGGCACGGGTAACGATGCCGTTCTTGCGCAGCAGGAGGGCGTGCAGCACGTGGTATTCGCGGGCAGTCAGCGCCACCGGCTGGCCATCGAGCATGGCCTGCTTGGTGCCGGGGTCGAGCGCGATGGCGCCGTGCACCAGCGCGTTGCTGGCCTGGCTGGCGCCGCGCCGCGCGGCCGCGCGGATGCGCGCCGACATCTCTTCCAGCTCGAAGGGTTTCACCAGGTAGTCGTCGGCGCCCAGGTCAAGGCCTTCGACCCGATCGGCCAGCGCATTGAAGGCGGTGATCAGGATCACGGGCACGGCATTGCCGGCCGCACGCAGGCGCGCCAGCAACGCGTCGCCGGACAGGCCCGGCAAGCCGCGGTCGAGCAGCACGCAATCGTAATGGTGGGTCTGGAGGGCGGTGTCGGCGGAGTCGCCGCGTTCGACCCAGTCGACCGCATGGCCGTCCAGGCGCAGCCAGGACTGGATGGTGTCGCCGAGGGATCGGTCGTCTTCTACAAGGAGGATGCGCATGCTTGGCTACCTTAGGCGCGTTGGATGAAGGGGATCTTAAGACCGGCAGGCGAGCGTCCGACACGAAACGGATGTCGAATTTCTTTACAAAAATTATAAATACGCAAACGATTAAATGCCAAGTGATTGTTTTTAAAGATTAACTTTTGGTGGCACAAGCATTGCTAAGGCAATGGCACCACAACTACATAAAGGGATGTGCCATGTTCGACTTCAAACTCTCCCGTTTCCTGAAACTCGCCGCCGCCAGCCTGGCCTTCGCCTCCCAGGCCGTGCTGGCTGCGCCGGTCGACTTCTCCGGCGCGCTGACCGAATCCGATCCTGTCTTTCACCGGCCTTTCACGACGTTCAACCTGAGCGGCGTGGGTACGGCGACGTCCTACGACGTCTTCAATTTCCACGTGACCGCCGACGGCGTCTATTCCATGGAGACGCTCTCGGCCAACTTCTCCAGCAGCGATAGCTTCCTGGCCCTGTATGCGAACGCCTTCGATGCCTCGTCGCCACTGACGAATCTGCTGCGGGTCGACGATGACTCGGGTGACGACGCCCTCTCGCTGATCATCGAGGCGCTGCAAGCCGATGTCCGCTATTTCCTGGTCGTGACCTCGTATTTCAACAGCGCGTTCGGCACCTACACCGGCAGCTTCGACACGGTCAGCGGTGGCGGCCAGGTGGTCCTGGGCGATGCCGCCAGCGACGTACCCGAGCCGGCCACCCTGGCGCTGCTGCCGCTTGCCATGCTGGGCATGACCCTGGCACGCCGCCGCCAACGCCGTTGAACGGGGCGGGATGATCACGGATGGGCGGCGCTTGCCGCCCATTTTTCGTTGGCGCCCTGCCGCCCAGCTTGACATCCTGCTTGCGCGAACTAGGCTGAAAGCATCGACTATCCGGGCATGACCGACCGCGATTGCCGGTGGACAGCCGAATCTCGTCAAGGAGAGCTGTCATGAACGCACTGGACAACAAAAAGCTGGTGATGGATCTTTACCAGCTTTACCTGAAAGGCGATATCCGCTCCCTGGTGGACTGCTGCAAGGACGACGCGGAGTGGATCGAGCGCGACTCGGACGCCATTCCCTTTGCCGGCACCTACCGCGGCAAAGCGCAGATCGCCGACTTCTTCACCAAGCTGGCCGACAGCGCCGAAGCTGTCCGCTTTACTCCCCGGGAATTCATTGCCGAAGGCGACAAGGTGGTGGTCACCGGCGACTCTACCTGGACCGCCAAACCGACCGGCCGTACTTTCGACAACCCCTGGGTACACGTGCTGATCGTCCGCGACGGCAAGATCGCACGTTTCGAAGCCTACAACGACACCGCCGCCGGCGAACGCGCCTTCCGCCCCGGCCAGCCGGGCCAGGCCGCAGCCATCACGGAACCGATGCGGCATTGAGCCCGCACCGGCCGCACGCCCCGGCGCTTCACGCCTTGCTGAGCGCCGAGGGCTTGTGCGCCGCCTCGGCGCCGGTCTTGTCGCTGACCACCAGGTATTCCGGATTCTCTTTCGAGGCCGCCACCTCGTGGCCCTTGATGGTCGTGTGCGCGGTCAGCTTCTTCTTGACCGTGCCGTGCACGGTGCCTTGCGACGACGCCCACTTCACCTTGTCGCCGGCCTTGAATGCGTTGCTCATGTCGGGTCCTTGTCGATGCTCGATGAGCGTCATTTGACCATAGCCGGGCAAAATTTCCGCACGTTACCGAACAGGCCGCGGAACGCCGGGCGGCAGGCCCGGGTATGCTGGAGGCATCCAAACAGCCATCCCGTCTGCCTTGATGCGAACTACCGTCACCCGCCTGCTGCCCGCCTTCGTGCTGGCCTGCGCCCTGCCCTGGAGCGGCGCGGTGCAGGCACAGGTGCAGGTGCAGGACCCTGCGCGCCTGGTGGCCGGCATCAACGCCTGGCGCGCGGCGCCCGACACCTGCGCCGGTGCACGCCTGGCGCCGCTTCCCGCCCTGGCGCCGCAGGCTGCGCTGGCGCGGGTGCGCCTGGGGCCGGGCAGCTTGCCGGAATGGGCGCTCGAGCAGGCCGGCTACATCACCGACAAGGCCCAGGTGATCCATGTGGGCGGCGCGGCGAATGCCGAGGCGGTATTGGACCTGCTGCGCAGGCAGTACTGCCGCAGCCTGCTCGATCCCGTATTCAGCGACATCGGCGTGGCGCACAGCGGCAGGGACTGGACGATCGTGCTGGCGCGCCCTACCCCGCCGCTGGCGCTGCCGGAGCAGGAGGCGTCGGGCCGCATCATCCTCGACCTGGTGAATGCGGCGCGGGCGCAGGCGCGGCATTGCGGCAACCGCTATTTCGGCCCGGCGCGGCCGCTGGCCTGGAATGCGCAACTGGCCCAGGCGGCGCTGGCGCACAGCAGCGACATGGCCGCGCACCGCCGCTTCAGCCACGACGGTTCCGACGGCAGCGACAGCGCGCAGCGCGCCACGCGCGCCGGTTACCGCTGGCGGCACATCGGCGAGAACATCGCGGCGGGGCAGACCTCGCCGCAGGAAGCGGTGCAGGGCTGGATCGCGAGTCCCGGGCATTGCGCCAACCTGATGAATCCGCAGTTCAGCGAGATGGGGGCGGCGTACGCGGTGAGCCGCGTACGCTTGCCCGGTTTTCCCTACTGGACCCAGGTGTTCGCAACGCCGTGATGATCAGTCGGTCCATTCTATGGCCATTGGCGGTGATGTCCGTACGGTGGGCACGCTGTGCCCACGCGGAACGATGGTCATTGTTGGCATTGAGCGGTGACGCACAGTACGGGCGGTGTTGGCGTGTCCAAGAGCGTCTCGCGAACGTTTCATCCGACGCCGGCTTTGCGGGCGAATCATCACGGCCACGGACTTCGGCCACGCACGTAAGCGCGTGGGCACGGGGTGCCCACCGTACGGTCGGCGATGATGGCGCTGGATGCGTTCCATCTGTTCCGGCGCCATGAAAAAGGGAGCGCCGCAGCGCTCCCTCCTGTCAAGACTATCCTCCGGCGATTACCAGAAAATCACACGCTCTTCCGGCGCCAAATACATCTTGTCGCCCGCCTTCACCTCGTAGGCTTCGTAGAAGCCAGGGTGGTTGCGCAGGCTGCCGTTCACGCGGAATTCCGACGGCGAGTGCGGGTCCGATTTCACTTGCGCGATCAGGGCGGCATCGCGCGCCTTGCCGCGGCGGGCCTGGGCCAGGCCCATGAACAGGCGCTGCTCGCCGGTGAAGCCGTCGATCACCGGCGCCGGCTTGCCCTTCAAGGAAATCTTGTAGGCGCGGCTGGCCATGATGGCGCCGGCGTTGTCGGCGATGTTCTCGCCCAGCGTCAGCTCGCCGTTCAGGTGGTAGCCCTGCACCGGGCTGTAGCCGGCATACTGCGCCACCAGCACCTTGCCGCGCGCAGCGAACTTCTCGCCGTCTTCCTTCGTCCACCAGTTGCGCAGATTGCCGTCGCCGTCGAACTGCGAACCCTTGTCATCAAAAGCGTGGCTGATCTCGTGGCCGATCGAAATGCCGACCGCGCCATAGTTCACCGCCGGTTCGGCATTCGCGTCGTACAGCGGCGCCTGCAGGCGCGCCGCCGGGAACACGACCTCGTTCATGCTCGGGCTGTAGTAGGCGTTCACGGTTTGCGGGCTCATGCTCCAGGCCAGGCGGTCGACCGGCTTGCCCAGCTTGTTGATGCCAAACTGGTGGCCGAATTCGCGCGAGCGCATCACGTTGCCCACCAGGTCGCCGCGCACCACGTTCAGCGACGAATAGTCACGCCACTTTTCCGGGTAGCCGATCTTGGCGTTCATCTTCGAGAGCTTGATCTGCGCCTGCTTCTTGGTTTCAGGGCTCATCCAGTCCAGGGTCTCGATGCCTTCCTTGAAGGCGGTGACGAAGTTCTTGACCATCTCCTCGACCTGCGCCTTGCGCTCGGCCGGGAAGTGACGCTCGACATACACCTTGCCCACCACCTCGCTCAGCTCGCGGTTGACCAGGGCGATGGCGCGCTTGTCGAGCGGACGGTTTTCCTTGGTCCCCGAGAGCACGGTGCCGCGGAAGGCGAAGCTCTCGTCGACGAAGGGCTGCGACAAATACGGCGCGTAGGCGCTGACCAGGTGGAAGGCGTAGTAGGCTTTCCAGGTGTCGACCGGGGTGGCGGCGATGATCTTGTCCAGGCCCGCCAGGTAGCTCGGCTGGCTGACGATCAGCGAATCGACCTTGCCGGCCACGCCGACATCCTTGATCCAGGTGGTCCAGTCGAAGCCCGGCATCAGGTCCTTCAGCTGGGCGAAGCTCATCTTGTTGTAGCGCTTGACCGGGTCGCGGTTCTCGACGGCGCTCCACTGCACCTTGGCGATCTCGGTTTCCAGCGCCACGATCTTCGCTGCCTCGGCGACGGCATCCTTGTGGCCGGCCAGGGCCAGCATCTTCTCGACGTGGACCTGGTACTTGGCGCGGAAGTCCTTCATGCGCGCCTCGTCGGCCAGGTAGTAGTCGCGGTTCGGCAGGCCCAGGCCCGACTGGCCCACGCTGACGACGTAGCGGGTCGAATCCTTGCTGTCCTGGCCGACGTACATGCCGAGCGGCGCCTCGCCGCCGATGCGCTCCATGTGGGCCGACAGGGCCGCGAGCCCGCGCTTGTCCTTCAGCGCGGCGATGCGCGCCAGTTCACCCTTCAGGGGCGTGAGGCCGAGGGCGTTGCGGCGCGCCTCGTCGATGTAGCTGTTGTAGTAGTCGCCCATCTTCTGCGCGTTCGAGCCCTTGGCGGCCTTGGTTTCGGCGGCGGCCTGCTCGATGATGGCGCGGATCTGGTTCTCGACGTTTTCCTGGGCCACGCTGAAGGCGCTCCAGCTGGAACGGTCGGACGGAATGTCGACCGTCTCCAGCCACTTGCCCTGGGTGTGACGGAAGAAGTCGTCCTGTGCGCGCACGCCGGCATCCATCGCGGCCTTGTCGACGCCGGACACGGCCGCGGCGCTCGACGGCGCGCCGGCGGCTGCCGGGGTGGCGGCTGCGTCGTGGGCGCCGGCGTGGGCGGTGACGGCGAACAGCCCCGCGATCAAGGTGCTGCACAGGGTACGCTTCATGGTAATTCTCCGGTATAGGTATGGTTGGAACCGGACGATGCTAAACGATAAAGCGCAGCATTGCCAAGTAGAACCACCGCGCGCGCATATGCATGTGTGTCTTGCATAGCGCCTGTAAGTACGGGGCGTATGCCGAATCGGGATGCTGCGGCGGACGAGCGTGTGGCATTCGCGCCAAGTGCAGGCTGGCGCAGCCGCTGGATATTTCGCTATTGCACGTTTTCTAAGCCATAATGGGTGGAATGTCATCACGGGCCGCCCGATGCGCCTTTGTCCTTGTTCCCTGCCAGACCGCGCCGCGGCGCCGACAGCCCGCCCTTGCGGCGGGTACGGGGCCGTGCGATGAAGACGACCTCGCGCGTCTCGCGCCTGTACGAGGTGATGGACCTGATGCTCGACTCGGTGGCCGACCCGCTGGCCTTGAAGAACCTGGCCGCCTCGGCCAGCTATTCCTCCTTCCACTTCGACCGCATCTTCCGCGAGCTGACCGGCTTTTCGGCCGTCGAATACCAGCGCAAGCGCCGCCTGCGCCGCGCCGCCCACCTGCTGCGCCACGAGCCCGACGTGCCGGTGCTGCACATCGCCCAGGATTGCGGCTTTCCCTCGAACGCGGCCTTTGCCAAGGCTTTCAAGCAGCAGTTCGCGATGTCGGCCAAGACCTGGCGCGAAGGCGGCTGGCGCACCTACATGGACCAGCAGGTCGGGCGCGAGAGCGACGTCAGCTTCTTCGTTGCCGAGCCCGACAACCTGGACGTGATCCTGGCCCCCTACTGCCCGCCCGAACCGGGCAGCGTGGCCGCGCGCATCCGCGTCCAGCCTTTGCCGGCGGTGACGCTGCGCTACCAGCGCTTCTTCGGGCAATCGGGCGCGGCCTTGTCGATGGCCTGCAATAACTTCATCTGCGAGCGCGAGCGCAACGGCGACGTGACGCGCGCCACTGCCTGGTATGGCGTCTTCGACGAAGACCCGGGTTTCACGGGCGAGCGCGAATACTGCTACGACTTCGGCTTCGGCGGCGATGCCGCGCCCGATCCAGCGCTGGGCCTGCGCGTGCTGCCGGCCGGTTCGTATGCCATCCTCGACTTTTGCGGCGACTGGCCGCGTTTCCGCTTCATGTACGAAGACTGGCTCGACAAGCAGGCCTTCTGGCGCCTCGACAGCACCCGCCCGCATATCCAGAAAGTCGAGCGCGACGGCGCCGGCAAATGGCAAGGCTGGCTCGCCTTACCCGTCAAAAAACGCTAAAAAACAACGGGGGTCAGGTCTGCCATCCAGACACGGGCTCTGCCGTAACACCGCGATTCCCGATTCGCCCGGCATCATGCATGCCTTCGCCATGACGCAAATTCGACGGCCGCTTCCCTTCAACGCCTGTTTAATGCAGAGCTCGTGTCTGGATGGCAGACCTGACCCCCGTTGTTTTTATGATGATTTTTCGGTTTCTAGCCGCACGAAGCGCGTCAAGACCAGCACTGGAACGGCGCACGCCAGCACCCACAGGAAGAAGTGGCGGTAGCCCAGCGCTTGCTGGATGTCGCCGCTGATCATCTTGAACAGCACGAAGCCCAGCTGCATGAAGCCGCTGCCCAGCGCGTAGTGCGCGGTCTGGTAGGGGCCGCTGGCGATTACCTGCATGATGAACAGGATGATGCCGACGAAACCGAAGCCGTAGCCGAACATTTCCACGCCGAGCGCGCCGGCGATCAGGGGCAGGGATTCGGGCTGGGCGGCGCTCAGGTACCAGAACACCAGGTTGGGCAGGTTCATCGCCAGGATCAGGAAGGGCATCGCGCGCCGCAAGCCGATCCAGGAGGTGAAGTAGCCGCCGGCGATGCTGCCGACCAAAAAGGCCACCGTGCCGGCGGTGCCGTACACCGCGCCCACTTCCGCCGTGCTCAGGCCCAGGCCGCCGACGGCGCGCGCGTCGCGCAGGAACAGCGGGCCGATGGTCTGGATCTGCCCTTCGCTGGCGCGGAACAGGATGATGAACAGGATGCCCAGCCAGATGCCTTTCTTGGCGAAGAAGGCGCGGATCACGTCGAGCAGGGTGGCGCCGATGCTGCGCAGCGAAGCCGTTTGCGCGGTGCGCACCGTGAGGGTGCCGGGCAGCGACCACGCGTGGTACAGGCCGAGCGCCGCCAGCGCCGCGCCGAGCAACGCGAACACCACGGTCCAGGCGGGCGCGGTGCCGATGCGTTCTTCCAGGTAGCCGGCCAGGATCACCAGCCCGCCCAGCGACAGGAACTTGGCTGCATTGAAGAAGGCGCCCTGCCAGCCGGCGTAGGCGGCCTGCTGCTTCGCACTCAGGTTGGCGATATACAGCCCGTCGGCCGCGATGTCGTGGGTGGCCGAGGCCAGCGACACCACCGCCAGCAACGCGATTGTCAGCGCGAACCAGCCCGGCAGCTGCAGCGCCAGCGCCACCGCCGCCAGGCCGGCGCCGCCGAGCAGCTGGAAGGCGACCACGGCGCGCTTCTTGCTGCGGGCAAGCTCCAGGAAGGGACTCCAGAGCGCCTTGAACACCCAGGCAAAGCCCAGCAGCCCGGTCCAGCGCGCGATCTGCTCGTTCGGCACGCCCATGCTCTTGAACATCAGGCCGGCGATCAGCGCCACCGCATAGAAGGGCAAGCCCTGGGCCAGGTAGAGGGTCGGCACCCAGGCCAGCGGATGGCGGATACGCGCTGGTGTGATGGCGCTGGCGGCTGCGGAAACCTCATGCATCGGATGCGTCTTTCAAGGCGATGGTGGTAACGCGGCTGCTGCGCCCGCGCGTGTCGAAACTGGCGATTGACAATGTACGCGCATCCGGCGGTATGCTCAACGGCCCGGCGTAGCGCGCACTGGCCGCATCGGGCGCGTTGCCGTCGAAGGTGTAGCGCAGCGCCAGCCCCGGCAAGGCCAGGTTGGCGTGGACACGGCCGTCCTGCAACTGCACGCCCGGCGGCGGCAGGCGGTAGGCCCAGGCCAGCGGCGCGCGGTCCAGGCGCGGCAGCTCGCGCTGGCCGAGGCGGTTGACGAACTCGTTCCAGTCGGCCTCGATGCGCGCTTCGCGCTCGCGCGGATCGGCGACCAGGCGCCAGCCCGGGTCCGGGCTCCAGGCGCGTTCGGCCAGCGCCAGCAGGCGCGGCGCCACCATGTACTCGATGCGCGCGCGCGAGTGCGCGTTTTCGCCCCACAGCTGGCCTTGCAAACCGGCGATGCGGCCGCCGTCGAGCTTTTCCAGGCGCCCCAGCAGTGCATCGGGCACGCGCCGGCCCATCGGATCGAAGGCCGGCACCGCGCCCTGGTCGAGCGGGCAGAAGGCAAAGGCCTGGCGCAGGCCGACGAAGCCGGCCCAGTAATAGCCGGGTTCTTCCGGGTCCTTGGCGCAGGCCAGGTCGAAGTACAGGTTGGCGGCGTTCGACAGCACCACGCTGTAGCCGGCATTCGCCAGGCGGTAGGCGATGTCTTCCTGGCCCGAGCCCCAGGCGTTGTTCCAGACATAGGCGTGGAAGTCGGGGCCGGCGAAGCGCGGCTCGGGCGCCGGGGCGCCGCCGCTGTCGTGCGTGAGCGCGGTGTCGTCCCAGCCGGCGAAGGCCAGGCCGTGGCGCGCCAGGATCGCACGGCAGCGCGCCACGAAATCGAAGCGCAATTGCACCACGTCGCGCCAGCCCATGTCCAGCATGCGCGCGCGGCACAGCGGCGAATCGATCCAGGCGCCGTTCGGCACTTCGTCGCCGCCGGTATGGATGGCGCGCAGCGGCACGCCGGCCTGGTGGAACAGCTCCTTGACTTCGCCGACCACGGTGTCGATGAAGCGGTCGACCGATGGCAGCGCGATGCAGATCACGTTGTCGTGCCAGAGCTGCACGGATTCGTAGACCGATGTGTCATCGGGGTCGTCGAGGCGGTAGGCCCAGGCGCCCTCGCTGTCGCCGGCCGCCAGCAGGCGGTCGTGGCGCACGCGCATGGCCTGCACCGCGGCGCGGGCGTGGCCGGGCATGTTGAACTCGGGGATGACTTCGATGTGGCGCGCATGCGCGTGGCGCAGGATGGCGATGAATTCTTCGTGGGTGTAGTGGCCGCTGCCGGGCGAGGCATCGATATCGGACCCCGAGCCGAAGGATGGCGGCAGGCAGGGGCTGCCGTCCACGCCCACGCCGCGCCGCGCACCCACTTCCGTCAGCTCGGGCAGCGCCGTGATCGGCAAGCGCCAGCCTTCGTCGTCGGTGAGGTGGAAGTGGAAGCGGTTCAGTTTATAGGCGGCCATGCAGTCGAGCACGCGCAGCACCGTATCGGCGCTCGCGAAGTGGCGCGCCACGTCGAGCATCATGCCGCGGTAGGCGAAGCGCGGGGCGTCCAGCACCTGGCCTCCAGGTACGCTGCCTTCCGTGTCGCACAGCTGGCGCAGGGTCTGGATGGCGTTGAACACGCCGTGGGCCGAGGCGCCGCGCAGTACCACGGTGTCCGTGCCGATGTCGAGCTGGTAGGCTTCGCCACCCGCCGCCTCCAGGGGGACGGGACCGGTTTCGAGCAGGACCCGGGCCACGTCGGCGCCGTTCGCCGGCAGGCCGTCCAGCAGCGCGCGCAGGAAGGCGGCTTCGTTGGCGAGCCCGGGTTCATGGACGATGCGTGTGTCCGGTCCGAGGCGGCAGGCCTGCGCGCCGAATCGTGCCGAGACCGGGCGCGGCGTGATGCGGCCGACCTGCTCTTCGGGCAGCAGGTGCAGGCTGGCGTTGTCGGCGTAGCGCCGGGCCGCGTTGGCGGTCGGCACCCGGTCTTCGACGTGGCGCATGCGCTGCTCGACGCGGGCGAAGGGCAGGATGCGCGGGTCGCCCAGTTCGATGACGCCGCCCTCTTGCGGCAGCAGGTAAAAGCCGAGTGGCGCGTCGGTGACGCTGATGACCCAGTATTGGGCCTGGTAGGTGATGTCGAAGGCTTCGTCTTCCGGCCATGGCGTGTCCGCCAGGGCGGTCAGCCGGAACAGGTCGCCGTTCACGTGCGCGATGGCGAAGCCGGGGCTCACGCTGTCGGGCAGCACCTTGCGGCAGGCGTTGAAGAACAGCTGCCAGCCGGGGGCGATCGGTTGGTCGGAGACATTGCGCAGATTGAGGCGCGCTTCGAAGATGCCGTCGCCGGCGAAGTTGCTCAGGCATTCCCATTCGATGGCAATGGGCGCCGTGCCTGGATGTGGTGTCGGCATGGTGTTCCTTGGTATAGCGTGAAATGGCCGAGGTGTATCCCGTACGGTGGGGTCTGTGAGGCCGGGGGCCTCACAGACGAAGTACCCACGCGGTTACGTGCTGGTCCGGCGTCGGCGGCGGATGGGATTCGCTCCGGGACACAGGCGATGGACGAGACGTTCGCGAGACGCATTCAGAGACGCCGCCACCAAACATCATCATCGTCGAGCATATCCGCCAGCAATGATCGCCATTCCGCGTGGGCACAGCGTGCCCACCGTACGGTCACCGCTCTCACCGAAAAGCCGCCGCCGGCGATGCTCGCTGCCGAAACGCCGCAGCCGGCGATGCTCGCTCCCGAAAGAAACGCCGCCGGCCATGCTCGCCGTCGAAAAAAAGGCAAGGCCGCCGGCCTTGCCCGAACGCCGCGGAGAATCCGGACCCGGATTACAGCTTCCCACGCACCCCCAGGAAGAAGGTACGTCCGTTGGCATAGAACGCGCGCGGCCGGTCCTTGTTCTCGGCGTACATCTTGATGGTCTCGTTGGTGAGATTGAGCGCATCGAAGGTCAGGGTCAGCTGCTCGCTGAGCTTGACGTTGACCGAGGCCGCCAGCGACGGCATGTCGTCCACGTGCTGGCTGGCGCCGCGGTCCACGCCGGCTTTATAGGCCGAGCGGAAGCTGTAGGCCAGGCGCGCGCTGAAGCGTTCGTTCTCGAAGTAGCCGGTCAGGTTGTAGGTGCGCTTCGAGGAGTTCAGCAGCTCGCCGCCGTCATCGAGTTCGCCGTCGGCCCAGGTGTAGTTGGCCAGGAAGCCGAAGTTGTTCCACACCGGCTGCTGCCAGCTCAACTCGACGCCCTTGTTCTTGCCGCCGGTGTTGAAGGGCGAGGTGATCTGGTATTCGGTGAGGGCGCTGCGCTTGTTGTTGTAGTAGGTGCCGGTGCTGGTGCCTTGCGCCACGATCGAGCGCAGGTCCATGTAGAACAGGCCGGCCGACAGTGCCGCCTTCGGCGCGTAGTACCACTCCGCCGACACGTCGAAGTTGGTCGAGCGCACCGGGTCGAGGTTGACGTTGCCGCCGCTGCCGCTCAGGGCGTCGTCGTTCAGCGACACCGAGCCGCCCAGCGCCGAGTAGTCCGGCCGCGCCATGGTCTTGGCCACCGCCGCGCGCACCACCAGGTCGGGCCGCAGGTCGAACTTCACGTTCGCGCTCGGCAGGTAGTCGCGGTAGGTACGCTTGAAAGTGGTCGGCGTGTAGGGGCCGAAGGCGGAACCCGTCACCGGGTTCGGGCCGCCCGGCAGGTTAACGATCGTGGTCTGCTTGGTCTGCACGGCGCGCAAGCCGATGTTGCCGCTCCAGCCATCGCCGCCCGCTTCCAGCATGCCGTACAGGGCCGCGGTCTTTTCGCCGACCTGGAATTCGTCCATCCAGTTGTGGCGCAAGGTGTAGTCGAGCAGGCGGTTGCCGGGCACTGCGCCCCAGGCGCCCAGGGCCGCGCCGTCGTACTTGAAGTAGTTCGAGGCCAGGTTGCCGCCCAGGTCGTTCGCGAAGTCGGACGGGTACATCTGGCCGCTCCAGGCCGGGCCGGGATTGCTGAAGCCGAGCGGTCCCGGGCGGGTTTCCAGCGGGTGCTCGGCGCTGCGGTCGTGGTCGGTCACGCGGGCGCCGAAGCGCAGCGCGCTGAACATGCCGTCGCGCAGGCGCCATTCGCCATCGACCTGGGCATACTTTTCCTGGTCCACGGATTGGGCTTCGCCGCCGCCGGCCCAGGCGGTGGAACCCGGCACCATGGTGTTCCCGCCGGGGTAGGAGATGGTGGCCGGCGACAGGCCGTTCAGCGCGTAGACCATGCCGCCGTCGACGTTGTTCTGGTAGTACACGTCGTTGCGGTCGTAGCCCACGCCGTGGGTCTTGCCGAGGCGGCCGGACAGGCTCAGGTCGTCGTTGACCTTGAACTTGCCGTTGAAGTCGAGGTACCAGGATTCGCCGCCGGCGTCCGGGCGGTAGATGTTGTCGACCTCGCCGTTGTTGACCGCAAAGCCGGCGCCGACCAGGGTGCCGTTGCGCACGACGGGGTTCTGCGGGATCTGGTTCGCGCTGTTGATCGAATTGGCCGGCGCCGCCAGCCAGTTGGTGTTCTGGTGGCCGGCCTTCAGCTCCGAGAAGAAGCCGTTCAGGTCCAGCGATACGCCGCGCGCCGGGCGCAGCTCGACATCGAAGGCGCCGCCGCTGCGCTTCTTGGTCTGCTCGAACAGCGAGGCGCCGATGAAGGTTGGGACCATCACGCCGGCCAGCGCAGGATTGGCGACCGCCGCCGCACTGGTGGCGCTGATCGGCGTGTAGCCGAGGATCTCCTGGCCGTCGCGCCGCACCGCGGCTTTTTCAGAGAAGCCCTGCAGCAGGAAGCCGGCCGTGTTGGCGGCGTTCTTCATCGCCACCAGGGCCGAGACGTGCGGCTTGGTCTTGCTCGACAAGTCGTTGTAGTTGGCCTGGGCCGAGGCCTCGAAGGTGAGCGGCTGGCGGAAGTCGAGCGGACGGCGGGTGATGACGTTGATGGCGCCCGAGACGCCGCCTTCGACCAGGTCGGCGGTGGCGCTTTTCTGCACCACGATCGAGCCCACCAGTTCCGAGGGCAGCAGCGAGAAGCTGCTGGAACGGCCGACGTTGCCGCCGATCTGGTTCAGCAGGAACCAGTCGCCGGTGCTGATCGCGTGGCCGTTGAACAGGGTTTGCTGCAGGCTGGGGCTGGTGCCGCGCAGGCTGACGCGGTCGTTCTCGCCGAAGCCGCCCTCGCCGCCCGCCGACGATTGCGTGTTCACGCCGGGCAGGCGCTGGATGGCGTCGGCCACGTTCTTGTCGGGCATCTTGCCGATGTCCTCGGCCGTGACCACCTCGACCACCGAGTCGGCATTGCGCTTCTGGCGCAGCGACTGTTCCAGCGCCGCGCGCACGCCGGTGACGACCACCGTCTGCATGGCCTGGTCCTGCGTTCCTTGCGCATCCTGCTGCGCCGGCTGCGTCTGCTGGGCATGCGCCTGCAATGCAGTGCTCGTTGCCAGGATCATGACTGCGGCCGCGATCGCGGTGTGCCTGGTGTGATGCCGTGCCATCAACTCGTTCATGTTCTCTCCAAAACAATCATGGTTTCGAGCCAACCCGGTCTCGAATGCGGTGGGCGCTGGAGCGCCTCTGTGTTGCGTATGGAGGGCATTGTGTCGTGAGTCGATGGGCCATGTTTGTCAAATCTTGCTGAGCGTGAGGCGCTGTCACATTCCGGACATGGGCGCGTGCCAGAGGCCCGCTTTCAGCGCCGGAAAATCCAGAGGATGAGCGTGACGACGAGCGAGATGACGATGCAGGTCACGATCGGAAAGTGAAAGCTGAAGCCTTCGCGCACGACGTGGATGTCGCCCGGCAGGCGCCCGAACGGCAGGCGCCGCAGCCAGGGCCAGGCCAGGCCGGCTGCGAGAAACAGCGCGCCGATAATGATGAGCAGACGTTGCATGGCGATGCTTTCCGGTGGCCATAACAGGTTTGTCCGGCGCATGCTACACCGGAGCGCCGCACAGTGTGCGCGCGCCGGTGTTGGTATTTCGCGTAGACTTTATCTCACCGTATCGACAAGTGATGGAGGTGTTATGGAAGCAACTTGGATCGTCACCGCGAACACTGGACGCGCGCGTATTTTTGCCGATGCAAAAGGCGCAGACAAACTCGAAGAAATCAACGACATGGTCAACGACGCCGTTCGCCTGCGCACGCAGGACACGGAAACCGACCGCCTGGGCCCGACCTCGGCCACGCAGAGCATCCACAATACCGGCGGCGCCACGCCGAACAAGCAGTACGAGCCGCACCAGACCCCGGCCGAGCACCAGTCGGAATTGTTTGCGCGCAGCCTGTGCGACTATTTGCTGCAGGGGCACCAGCAAAACCGCTACAGCCGTTTGACCCTGGCTGCGGCGCCGCAGTTCCTGGGCCTGCTGCGCAAGATGCTCGACCCGCAAGTGAGCAAGCTGGTCACCGTGGAGCTCGACAAGGACTACACCCAGGTCGCACCGCACCAGCTGCGCGAGCAGATCGCCGCCCACCAGCAAAAGGCCTGACCGCTGGCCGCGCGGGTAGCGCCATGGGCCTGCCCGCACTGCAGTCTGGATGCACATCGGCATCCAGACTGCCGCGTCCGGCAGTGCGTGACCGCCGGGCGATATCCCATTTGACCACGTCCTGCGCCCTATTCGTGCGGCCGGGTTCGCCTTGTCGGGCTACCATGGAGCAGTCGCCGCTTTAACGAGGATCCTCCATGAACCGTCGTCTCGCCCCTACCCTGGTCAAGGGCACCGTGCTCGCCTCCCTCATCGCCGTGGTCGGCATGAAAGCCTATGCCGCCGGCAAGGCCGCCGCCAGCGACCTGGAACCCGTGCGCAGCCTGGACCTGGAACGCTACATGGGCACCTGGTACGAGATCGCCCGCTACCCCAACCGCTTCGAGCGCAAGTGCGCCGGCAATACGACCGCCACCTATACCGCCATGCCGGGCGGCAGGGTGAAGGTCGAGAACCGCTGCCGCCTGGACGACGGCGGCACCGACGTCGCCACCGGCGTGGCGCGCCTGTGCGGCCCGGAAGGCTCGCCGCGCCTGAAGGTACGCTTCGCGCCGGCCCTGCTCTCCTTCCTGCCGCCGGTGTGGGGCGACTACTGGGTGATCGACATCGACCGCAACTACCAGCTGGCCGCCGTCAGCGAGCCGGGGCGCGATTACCTGTGGATTTTGTCGCGCACGCCGCAGGTGGAAAAGCGCGCGCTCGACGCCCTGCTGGCGCGCCTGTCGGGCCAGGGTTTCGACATGCGCAAGCTGGTGTACACGCCGCAGGAAGAAACGGCCTAGCCAGTTAATCATCACGCGCAGTGTTAACTGTGAGACAAACATTCACGCCATTAATATCTGGCATGGGAAATGTGAATTAGTATTTCGTCCTCCCAGCGGCCAGAATAGTCTTTTCGTCCAGCCGCTGCCGGACGCCGCGGCACCTGCGCCGCGGGCAGGCGCGCGGCCGGCAGATTCATCCTTGTCTCACGATGCGGTTTCCAGCATGAACGATTGCAGTACCAGCCTGTCCCACGCAACTGTCGAGGGGGCGGCATGATCGTCCGCGACCGCCCGAATGGCCTGCGCCTCTTCCTCACCATGCGCGGCTCGATCCTGCCGAGCATCTGGAAAAGCCTGTTCATCACCACCCTGCTGGCCGTCATCGTCACCTGGAGCCACGGCCAGCTGTGGCAGCACAAGGTGCACCTCACTATCATTCCGTTCACGCTGATGGGCCTGCCGCTGGCGATCTTCCTCGGTTTCCGCAACAACTCGGCCTACGACCGCTACTGGGAAGGCCGCAAGCTGTGGGGCGAACTGGTGCTGCGCAGCCGGAATTTTTCGCGCGAGGTGTTGAGCCTGGTGGACACGGCGCCCGGCCACGAGCACATCCGCGAACGCATGATCCGGCGCGCCATCGCCTTTGTCCACGCCCTGCGCCATAACCTGCGCCGCAGCGACCCGGGCGACGACGTGGCCCGGCACCTGACCGAAGCCGAATGGGCCGCACTGCGCCATCGTCCTCATCTCGGCAACGCCATCATGCTCGAGATGGGCGCGGATCTCGCGCGCTGCCGCCACGCCGGCATGCTCGACAGCATGCGCGCCGTCACGCTCGATGCCACCGTCTCGGCCATGGTTGCCACCGGCGCTTCCTGCGAGCGCATCAAGAACACGCCGGTCCCGTTTTCGTACACGCTGCTGCTGCACCGCACCGCCTACCTGTACTGCTTCCTGCTGCCCTTCGGCCTGGTCGATTCGATCGGCTACCTGACGCCGCTGGTGGTGGCGATCGTCGCCTACACCTTCTATGGCCTGGACGCGCTGGGCGACGAGATCGAGGAACCGTTCGGCGTGTCGCCCAACGATTTGCCGCTCGACGCCATCTGCCGCGCCATCGAAATCGACCTGCGCGATGCGCTCGGCGACCCCGACCTGCCGCCGCCTCTGCTGCCGGTCAACAACTGGCTGCGTTAAGCGGCCCTTCAAGCAACCCTCGCAAGAAGAATCACGATGAACGACGCATACCAAGACCGAATCGGCTGTCCCCTGCTGCGCGAACGCATCACCTCCGCCGCCGACGCCGCGACCCATATCCGCGACGGCATGACCGTCGGCATGAGCGGCTTCACCCGCGCCGGCGACGTCAAGCTGGTGCCGGCCGCGCTGGCCGAACGCGCGCGGCGCGAGCCGCTGCGCATCACCCTGCTCACCGGCGCTTCGCTCGGCAACGACACCGATAAACTGCTCACCGAAGCGCATGCACTGGCGCGCCGCGCGCCCTTCCAGGTCGACCCGGTGCTGCGCGCGGCAATCAACCGCGGCGAAGTGATGTACATCGACCAGCATTTGTCCGAGACGGTCGAGGTGCTGCGCGCCGGCCACCTGGGCCCGGTGGACGTGGCCGTGATCGAGGCGGTGCGCATCCTCGACTCGGGCGCCATCGTGCCCACGACTTCGGTCGGCAACAGCGCCAGCTTCGCGATCCTGGCCGAGAAGGTAATCGTCGAGATCAACCTGGCGCAGCCTGCCGCATTGGAGGGCCTGCACGACATCTGGATTCCAAAGAAGCGCCCGCTGCGCGAGCCGATCCCGCTGATGCATGCCGAAGACCGCGTCGGCACCACGGCCATCGCCATCCCGCCCGAGAAGATCGCCGCCATCGTGCTCACCAACCAGCCCGACAGCACCTCGAGCGTGCTGCCGCCGGACGCGGAGACCGCCGCCATCGCGCGTCACCTGGTCGACTTCTTCGGCCGCGAGATCGCGGCCGGGCGCCTCACCAACAGCCTGCTGCCGCTGCAGGCCGGCATCGGCACCATCGCGAACGCCGTCATGGCGGGCTTTGTCGACAGCCCCTTCGAGAACCTGACCATGTACTCGGAAGTGCTGCAGGATTCGACTTTCGATCTGTTCGACGCCGGCAAGCTGGCCTTTGCGTCGGGCTCCTCGATCACGCTCTCGCCCGAAAAGAGCCGGCAGGTGTTCGGCGAACTGGAACGCTATGCCAGCCGGCTGGTGCTGCGCCCGCAGGAAGTGTCGAACCATCCGGAAGTGATCCGGCGCCTGGGCATCATCGCCATCAACACCGCGCTCGAAGCCGACATCTACGGCAACGTGAACTCGACCCATGTTGGCGGCACCCACATGATGAACGGCATCGGCGGCTCGGGCGACTTCGCGCGCAACGCTTACCTGTCGATCTTCGCCACCAAGTCGATCGCCAAAGGCGGCAAGGTGTCGTCGATCGTGCCGATGGTCTCGCATGTGGACCACACCGAGCACGACGTCGACATCATCGTCACCGAGCAGGGCCTGGCCGATCTGCGCGGCCTGGCGCCGCGCGAACGGGCCACAAGCATCATCGCCAACTGCGTGCCGGCGCCCTACCAGGACATGCTGCGCGATTATTTCCGCGAAGCGCAGGCGCGCGGCGGCCAGACCCCGCACGTGCTGGAGCAGGCCTTTGCCTGGCACGAACGCTACCGCCGCACCGGCTCGATGCTGCCGGAAGGCGGCTGATCCTCCTGCGCTGCCGGCCGCCCGGCAAGCAAACCCGGCTTCGTCCCGCGAAGCCGGACTTTCCCTCTATGCAACTCAGTTATCAAAAATGCGTGGATGTGACGCCACAGTTATAACTAATTGCTTATAGGAAATTCAAGTCTAGCATTTTTAGTTCAGAAAACCTGAGAAAATGCGCCCATTTCCACGCGGCAAGTTCACTGCCGCGTCGGCTTTCTTTTCTCCTGATTCAAGGCTTTTCATGAAACTCGATAACCTCAGAATACGTACTCTCCTGCTGGCAGGATTCGGCGCGATCCTGGCCGTGATGGTCATCCTCGTCGGCCTGGGCATCAGCCAGATGAACAAGGCCGATGCGCTGACCAAGAAACTGACCGAGGAAAGCTTCTACCGCGCCTCGATGCTTCAGGAATGGAAGGCCATCATCGACACCAACGCCGCGCGCACCCTGGCCGCGATCAAGCTGGCCGACGAAGCCGATTCGAAGTTCTTCCTGGACGCCATCAGCGTTTCGTCGAAGCGCTCGGACGTACTGCGCGAAGACATCATGAAAAGCATCGAAGGCGACCCGCAGGCACAGGCCCTGTTCGCCAACGTCGACAAGGAGCGCGACGCCTACCGCCTGGCGCGCAAGACCGCCCTCGAAAAGAAGACGGCCGGCGACCTGGAAGGCGTGCGCCGCTTCCTCGATACCGAAATGGTGCCGCGCGTGCAATCGTACAGCGCCAGCCTGAACGCGATGGTGAAGTACCAGCAGGACGCCGTGGAAGCCGATTCGAACAGCATCGAGGCCGATTTCGCGGCCAGCCTGCGCCTGCAGATCGGCCTGGCGATTGCCGCCGTGCTGGCCGGCGCCGTCTTCGCCTGGTGGATCGGCCGCCGCATCTCGGCCCCGCTGGAAGAAGCCGTGAACGTGGCCCAGACCGTGGCCCGCGGCGACCTGACCAGCCGCATCGAAGCGCAAGGCAGCAACGAAACCGGCGCGCTGATGGGCGCCCTGCGCGACATGAACGCCAACCTGGTCGACATCGTCAGCCAGGTGCGCGTGGGCACCGGCACCATCGCCGAAGCCGCCGACCAGATCTCGGCCGGCAACCTGGAACTGTCTTCGCGTACCGAGCAGCAGGCCAGCTCGCTGGAAGAAACCGCCTCGTCGATGGAAGAACTGACCTCGACCGTGCGCCAGAACGCCGACAACGCCCGTGAAGCGAATGCCCTGGCGCAGACCGCCTCGCAGGTGGCCGGCCGCGGCGGCGAGACCGTGGGCCGCGTGGTGCAGACCATGGACGCGATCACCGAATCGTCGAAGAAGATCGTCGACATCATCGGCGTCATCGACGGCATCGCCTTCCAGACCAACATCCTTGCGCTGAACGCCGCTGTCGAAGCGGCGCGTGCCGGCGAACAGGGCCGCGGCTTCGCGGTCGTGGCCTCGGAAGTGCGCAACCTGGCCCAGCGTTCGGCAGGCGCGGCGAAAGAGATCAAGGAACTGATCGGCAACTCGGTCAACAAGGTCGAGGAAGGCAGCCGTTTGGTGTCCGACGCCGGCACGACGATGCAGGAAATCGTCGACAGCATCGGCCGCGTGACCGCCATCATGTCGCAGATCGCCATGGCCAGCGCCGAGCAGTCCTCGGGCATCGAGCAGGTGAACCAGGCCGTCGCCCAGATGGACCAGGTGACCCAGCAGAACGCGGCCCTGGTGGAAGAAGCGGCGGCCGCGTCGGACGCGATGCGCGAACAGGCGCAGGCGCTGTCGGCGCTGGTGTCGACCTTCCGCTTCGAGGAACGTGCCGTGCAGGCGGCGGTGCAGTCGCTGCGCGCCTCGGCGCCGGCTACGCGCCTGGCCTTGCAGGCCTGATGATTTGCCAGCACCGGCGCGGCCGGTGCAATCTTCAGCGCCGGGCGATGCCCGGCGTTTTTTTTGGGGCGATGATCGGGGATCGTCACCGTTCGTTGTTGGCTTCGACGTACGGTGGGCACTCCGTGCCCACGCGGTTACGTGCGTCTCCTTTAATCTGCGGCCGGGAAGATTCGCCCCGAAGCGTCGCCATATATGGAAACGTTCGCGAGACGCTTTTTGCGCTGCAAACAATGCTCATCGTTCCGCGTGGGCACAGAGTGCCCACCCTACGTGTATACTCTCCGCTTTGCTTTTCGTCTGTTCTTATGTCCCTGCCTCCCTGCCCCACCTGCCAGTCCACCTACACCTACGAAGACGGCGCCAACCTCGTCTGCCCGGAATGCGGACATGAGTGGCCGGCGCAAGCCGCCGATGCCAACGCCGACACGGCACGCGTCTGGCGCGATGCTTCCGGCAACCTGCTGCAAGATGGCGACACCGTCACCGTCATCAAGGACCTGAAACCGAAAGGTTCGGGCGGCGTCATCAAGCAGGGCACCAAGGTCAAGAACATCCGCCTGGTCGATGCCGACCACGATATCGATTGCAAGATCGACGGTTTTGGGGCGATGAGTTTGAAGACCGAGTTTGTGCGCAAGGTATAAGCGAACGTTTGCGAGACGCTGTTTGCACGGCAAACAATGATCATCGTTCCGCGTGGGCACGGAGTGCCCACCCTACGGCCGGGTTAAAACCCGGCCTCGCGCCTGAGCAACGCCGCCAGCGAACGCACGAAGCGCGCACCCGGCGCCTCCCAATTTCCGTCGATGACGACCTTGCCGCGCCAGGCGCGGCCTGCCAGTGCGCCGGCCGGCTCCTCCACCGTGAAGCTGACCCGGTACACGGCATGCTCCGGATACCAGGCGCCGTTGCGTTCGCGCGCCTGCACCGGGCCGCCCTGCGCCGTGGCCCATTGCGCGGCCCATGGCCCGCCGGGCAGCACGCGGGTGGCGTCGCGGTCGATGTTCGACACCTTCACCTTCAGCACCGGCCCCGACAAGCCCTCGGGATAGAAATGCGCGCTGTCGCCTACGGCCACGCGGCGCACGGTTTCCTCGTCCAGGTAGCTGCTCGCCTCGTGTGCGCCCTCGCCCACCAGCACCGCCACGCGCTCGTTGCGGCCGACCCAGACGCCGGGCGCCAGTTCCGGCTCGACGTCGCGCAGCACGCCGGCAAACGGCGCGCGCGGCGCGTAGCGCGCTTCTTCTTCGGTGAGCAGCGCCAGCTGGGCTTCCAGCGTGGCCAGCTGCTCGCGCAGCACGGCGCTGCCTGCGCGCTGCTCGGCGTCGAAGCCGGAGGCGCCGATCTGCCAGCGCAGGCGCTCGGCCTGGGCATCCAGCGCTTCGCGCCGGCTCTTCGATTCCGGCGCGGCAAAGCCGATCAACTGCTGGCCCTGCGCCACGCGCGCGCCTTCCTGGAACGGCAGGCTTGTCACCTGGGCATGCTCGGGCGCGTGCAGCGGGAACACCTGGGTCGGACGCAGCAGCGCGCCCGACTGCACGCGGGTCGGCCAGGGCACCAGGGCCAGCAGCACCAGCGCCACCAGCACGATCAAGCTGGTGCGCGCGCGGCCGCTTCGCTTCAGGCGCGGGGCCAGGCTGCGCCAGACTTTCATTTCATTGGCAATGGGGCGAATCACGAACCAGCTCATCTCGATACAGAACAACAGGATGCCAAGGAGTTTGATGAAGAAGTGGTAGACCAGCACGGCGATGCCGAGGAAGAGTACCAGGCGATAGATCCACACGCCCCATGCAAAGGCGATCAGGCCCCAGTGGCGCCGGCGCGGAAAGTATTCGGGCGGCGGCTCGCCCAGCGCGAACAGGCGCTCGCGCAGGTCCCAGCGCGCCAGCGCAAAGGCGCGTGCGTGCAGGTTCGGCATGTCGAGCCAGTCCGACAGCACGAAGTAGCCGTCGAAGCGCATGAAGGGGCTGGCGTTGATGGCCAGCGTGGCGATCCAGGTGGTGGTCGCCAGCGGGAAGGCGATCGAACGCAGCAGCCCGTCCGGCAGCAGGGCCCAGGCCAGCGTGGCCCAGACGGCGATGATCAACTCAGTGCGCACGCCGGCGGCCGCCACGCCCAGGCGCTTGCGCTTGTCGGGCAGGCGCCAGACGTCGTTGGTGTCGGTGTAGGGCACGGGCCACAGCACCAGGAAGGCCAGGCCCATGGTCGGCACGCGGCAGCCGTGGCGCTTGGCCGTCAGGGCGTGGCCCAATTCGTGGGCGCACTTCACGAAGGTGAGCGCCAGCGCATAGGCCAGGATGCCACTGGCCGAGAATGAATCGGCCAGCGTCGTGCGGAACACGTCCCACTGGCGCCAGACCAGCACTCCGCCGAACAGCAGCGCCAGCAGCGTCAGGCGCAGGAAGCCACGCGCAAACAGCCAGTCGAAGGACGGCGCCACCCGCGTCAGCCAGGCGTCGGGCTTTACCAGCGGGATGCGGAAGAACAGGTAGCCGTGCAGCAGGCGCGTGGCCAGGGTGCCGGCGGCAGCCTTGTGGCGCGCCGCCAGCGACCGGCTGGAGGCCAGCGGATCGGGGCGCAGCAGCTGGTTCTCCTGCAGGAAGTGCAGCACCGCGCCCACGTCTTCGGGCGTCGCGTTCAGCGCCGTGTCGGCATCGACCGCCCGCGCGATGGCCTCGGGCGCGCCCAGCTGCCAGCGGCGCAGGATCTCGAAGCTCATCCAGTCGATGCGGTAGAAGCCGTTGCGCACCGGGTCTTCCAGCGTCCAGCTGGGCTCCCCGCTGGCGAGGGCCGGACCAGGATGCAGGTTCAGTTCCTCGCGCAGCGCGGGCAGGCGCGCGGGGGCGGCGGCGTGCATGGCTTACCAGCCCAGGGTCTGGCGAATCGTCGCCAGCGGGCGGCGCAGCATCCAGTAGGCCATCGGCACCCAGGGGCCGGACAGCTTGGCTGTGCCCTTCAGGCCGACGCGCGCCGGCGTGCTCTCCAGCAGGCTGGCGCGCACGCGGTAGGCATAGCTGCCGTCCGGGCGCGGCTGGGCTTCGTAGCCGACATAGCGCACCGTGGCCGCCACCGGGTCCAGGGGATTCGATGCCAGGTACAGGGTCAGCGCCGCGCCCGGGTCGAGCGGAATCGCGTCGCCCAGCGGCAGCCAGGCCTCGACCTCGACGTCGCCCGGCGCGGCAATGCGCATCACGCGCTCGCCGGTGGCGACCGGGCGGCCGATCCATTCGCTGGGGTCGTCGAACAAGGCGATGCCGTCGCGCGGCGCCAGCACGCGCGCGCGTTCCGACTGGCCTTGCAGGAAGCCGGTCTCGGCGCGGCGTTCCTCGATCTTGCCCTGCAGGGTGGCGAGCATGCCTTTCGACTTGCCGTCGGTGAGGGCTTGCTGCGCGGCCTGGCGGTATTCGGCTTCGGCCGTGGCCAGGGCCTGCTCGGCCACGGCGGCGCGGCTCGCGAGCTGCGCCTGGTCGAAGTCGAACAGCGGGTCGCCCTTCTTCACCGCCTGATTCGGCTTGACGTGGAAGCTGGCGATCACGCCTTCCAGCGGCGCGCGCACGGCTGCCGGATTGGCCGGCACCAGTTCGCCCGGCGCCAGGATGCTCAGGCGTACCGGACAGCACAGCACCAGCAGCGCGGCGACAGCGCCCTGCACGGCGCGGCGGCGCCACCACGGCAGCCTGGCCGCGTGTTCATGCGCGCGGCGCAGGCGCAGGCGCGCCAGCAGCGCACCCGGCGTGTAGCGTGGCGCGGCGGGATGCGCCTGCCAGGCATGGCGCAGGATGTCGGCCCATTCGGCCAGCAGTGCCTGCTCGTCGTCGCGCCAGGGCGTGTCGCGCGCCAGCAGCAGGCCGCCGGGCGCCACCTGGGCCGCGGCGTTGCCCCCGAAGGGCAGCCACAGCGCATAGGCCGGCAGCCATTCGGCCCATTCGGCGCCCTGCCCGGCCGGCGCATCGAGTGCAGTCACCTGGGCCGGGCCGGCGTCGCCCAATGCCGCGCACAGCTTTTCCAGCCACTGCACGTAGGGCGCATTCGCCTCGATCTGCACCACGCCCGACAGCGCGCAGACGGCGCGGTCGGCAAACCACAGCGCCGCCTGGCGATACGGCGCCAGCGCGTGGCTGCCGTTCACGGCCAGGAAGTCGAGTTCGACCGCCTCCTGCACGTGGCGCGCGCGGTGCGCCAGGTCGACCAGCGCCGCCAGCGGATCGTGCAGCTTGTCGCTCATCTCCATCTTCTTCCTGTGTTACGGACGGCCGCGCAAGGCCGCCGCCTTGCCCTGGCCGGCCTTGTTCAAGCGCTCGCTCAAGCCGGCCTTGCCGCTGCCCTCGGCCGCGTCGCCTTTGGCGCGCACCTCGCCCACGTTGATACGGAACAGGGCAATCGCTTCGCGGCCGTTCAGGTCGCGCGCGATCAGCTTGATCTTCAGCTCGCCGGTCACGCCCTTCGGCACCTCGCCGGTGAACTGGCCGGTCTGGCCGTTGAACTGGACCCAGGCCGGCAGCGGACGGCCGTCCTGCAGCACGGCGGCCAGGCGCACGATGGCCTTCGGCTGGGTGTGGGCAAAGGCGTCGGCCGGCACCGTCATCGACAGGCGCGAGCCGGTATCGACGAACTGGTCGGGCACACCCTGGAACAGCACCAGCGCCGGCTCCTCGGCTTTCGCCACCACGGTGCGGAAGCCTTCCGAGCGGGTGTACACGTCCGACAGCTCGGCGCCGCGGCGCAGCGCATCGTTGAATTCCACCTCCGGGCCGCGCGTGCCGAAGCCGCTGCTCAGCAGCTGGGAATCGCCGCCGACCATGCTGCCCGGCACCACGGTCTCGCGCACCACGGGAAGCGGCGCCGCTTCCAGCACCGGCGTCGGCGCCGGGACAAGCGGCTCGGCCGGCGGCAGGATCACGGTGGGCGGCGCCACCGGCACCTGGGCCACCACCGGCACGCTGACCTTGACCACGCCGGCCGTGTCGTTGCTGCGGCTGTTGCCGGCCGTGTCGATGACGGTGGCGACCACGTCGTAGCTGCGGCCAGGTACCAGCGGCGCGGCCGGGCTGGCGCTCGACAGGTCGAGCGACCAGCGGCCATCCTCTACCGGCACGACATACGTCGTACCGTTCACGTTCACCGCCAGGGTTTCGCCCGGACGCACGGTCGCCGTGCCGGTCAGGGTCGGCGCGGTGCTGCCGGTGGTGATGCTGTCGACGCCTGGCGCGGCGGGCGCCTCGCGGTCCAGCGTCACGGCGCGCGTGGTTTCCGGGCCGGACAGGCCGGCCGCGGTGTTCGTCACGCGGGTGACGATGGTCCAGTTGGCGTCGTGGGCGCCGTTGTCGGCTGCCTGCCAGGCGCCGCCATCGACCGTGGCCACCGTCCAGCTGGCGCCGCCGTCGAAGGAGACTTGCAGCACCTCGTTGCGGCCGAGCGGTGCGTCGATGCGGCCGCTTACGCTGCGCCCTGCCGCGCCATCGTTGGTGATGAAATCGGTGGCCGAGCTGCCGCTGTCGCGCGTCATCAGGTCGATGCTGGCGTGCTGGCTCGGCACTGCCGGATTGCCCACCACGATGGTCACCGTGGTGGCGGCATCGAGGGCGCCGTCGCTGCCGCGCACCACGATCTCGAGCGTGCCCAGGGCGCCGGCCGGCGGCGTGCCGGTGAAGCCCAGGGTGGCCGGGTCGAAGCGCAGCCAGGACGGCAGCGGCTCGCCGTTGGCCAGCGTGGCGTTGTAGCCCAGCGTGGCGCTGTCGATGTCGGTGAAGGGGGCGACGGCCAGCGGCGCCAGCGGCACGCCGAGCGTGGCCTGGCCGCGCACATCCGGGCTGGCGACGGGCGCATCGTTCACCGGCGTCACCGTGATCTCGACGGTATAGGTATTGCTGCCGCCCTGGCCGTCGCTGACGGTGTAGCGGAAGCGGTCGGCGCCGTTGTAGTCGCGCGCCGGGGTATAGGTGTAGCGGCCATCCGCGCCGATGCTGACGCTGCCGTGCGCGGCCTGCTCGGCCAGCGCATACACCACCGGGTCGCCGTCGATGTCCGTGGCCGGCGGCAGGCTGGCGCTGTGGGCCGTGTCTTCCGCCGTCGTGAGGGTGTCGTCGCCTGCGGTCGGTGCGTCGTTCACCGGGTTCACGGTGACGCCGACGGTGTAGACGTTGCTGCCGCCCTGGCCGTCGCTGACGCGGTAGCTGAAGCTGTCGCTGCCGTTGTAGTTGCGCGCCGGGGTGTAGACATAGCTGCCGTCGGCCTCGATCGTCACCTGGCCGTGGGCCGGGCCGCTTGCCAGCGCGTAGCGCACCGGGTCGCCGTCGATATCGCTGGCCACCGGCAGCTGGCCCGGACGGGCCGTGTCTTCGTTCGTGACGATGACGGTGTCGCCCGCCACCGGCGCGTCGTTGACGGCGTCGATCGCGATGGTCACGGTGTGCAGGGTGCTGTCCTGGCCGTCGCTGACGCGGTAGGTGAAGCTGTCGCTGCCGTTCGCATCCGCATGCGGGATGAAGGTGTAGCGGCCGTCGCTCTCGAGCACCAGCTGGCCCTTGGCGGGGCCGGTTTCCACGGTATAGCTGACCGGGTCGTCCTCGGCATCCACGGCCGCCGGCAGGCGTCCCGTGACCTCGGTGTCTTCGCGGGTATGGATGGTGTCGGGGCCGGCCACCGGGGCGTCGTTCACCGGCGTGACCGTGATGTCGACGCGGTGGACGGTGGCGCCGCCGCGGCCATCCTCGACCGCGTAGCTGAAGCTGTCGCTGCCGAAGAAGTCGCGCGCCGGGGTGTAGGTGTAGCGGCCATCGAGCGCGATCACGACGCTGCCGTGCAGCGGCGGCGACACGCGGTAGTAGTCGGCGTGGTCGCCGTCCGGGTCGGTGTAGCCTGGCAGGCGGCCTTCGAGCGGCGTGTCCTCGCGCGTGCTGGCGTTGGCGTCGGCGGCAACCGGGTGCTCGTTCAGGTCGGCCACGTCCACGGTCACGTTGCGGGTGCTGGCGTTGCCGCTGTCGTCGGTCGCCACCACGGTGAAGCTGTAGCTGGACTTGGTTTCGAAATCGAGGTTACCGCCCGCCAGGGTCACGGCGCCGCTGGCACTGTCGATGCGCAGCAGGGCCGCGTCGCCGCCCGCCGCCAGCGCGTAGCCGACCACGCGGTTGGTGTAGTCCTGGTTGTCGCTCGCCTGCGCGGTGTACAGCAGGTCCTGGTTTTCGTCCGCGCTGGCGCGGGTGCCGGAGCTGAAGCTTGGCGCCACTTCGTCGATGTTGGCGACCGTGACGGTCACGTTGCGCAGGCTGGCGTTGCCGCTGGCATCGATCGCGCGCACCGTGAAGCTGTAGCTGGCCTTGGTTTCGAAATCGAGATTGCCGCCCGCCAGGGTCACGGCGCCGCTGGCGGCGTCGATCTGCAGTGCGGCTGCATCACCGCCCGGCACCAGGGCGTAGCTGACCACGCCGTCGGTGCGTTCGATGCTATCTACCGCCTGGGCGGTGTACAGCAGGCCCTGGTTTTCGTTAACCGTGGCAGTCGTGCCGGAGCTGAACACCGGTGCGGCTTCGTCGAGGTTGTTCACCTCCACCGTCACGCTGCGCAGGCTGGCGTTGCCGCTGGCATCGACTGCCCTCACCGTGAAGCTGTAGCTGGCCTTGGTTTCGAAATCGAGATTGCCGCCCGCCAGGCGCACGGCGCCGCTGGCGGCGTCGATCTGCAGGGCGGCTGCGTCACCGCCCGGCACCAGGGCGTAGCTGACCACGCCATCGGTGCGTTCGATGCTATCTACCGCCTGGGCGGTGTACAGCAGGTCCTGGTTTTCGTTGACGGTGGCAGTCGTGCCGGAGCTGAAGACCGGTGCGGCTTCGTCGAGGTTGTTCACCGCCACGGTCACGCTGCGCAGGCTGGCGTTGCCGCTGGCGTCGACTGCGCGCACGGTGAAGCTGTAACTGGCCTTGGTTTCGAAATCGAGATTGCCGCCCGCCAGGGTCACGGCGCCGCTGGCGCTGTCGATCTGCAGCAGGCCGGCGTCGCCGCCCGCCACCAGGCTGTAGCCGACCACGCCATTCGTGTAGTCGACATTGTCCACGGCGCGCGCGGTGTACAGCAGGTTTTGGTTCTCGTTGGCGCTGGCGCCCGTGCCGGAGGTGAAGCCCGGGGCGATGTCGTCCAGGTTGGTCACGCTCAAGGTCACGTCGCGCGCGTTCGACCAGTTGCCGGCCGCGTCGCCGGCCTGCACGCCGTAGCTGGCGGTGTTCGGCCCGGTCTCGAAGTCGTTGGCGGCGCTGGCGGCGCCGAGGGCGGTGAGGCGGATCGTGCCGAGGGAATCGATGCTGAAGCGCTGGTCCGCGCTCAGGCTGGTCTGGGTGGCGCTGAAGCGAAAGCCCGTGACGCCGCCGGCGTCGCTGGCCACGACAGTGCCGATGACGGTGTTGCCGACGCGGTTCTCGGCATAGCTGAAGCCCTGGCCCGCGGTCACGACCGGGGCCGTGGTGTCGTCGATGAAGTCGATTACCAGGTCGCCGCGCGTGGCGCCGGTGACGGCGCCGGCGTTCCCGCTGGCGAAGGCGGCGTTGCCGAAGGCAATGCCGAAGTTGGTGACGTCGTTGGCGTTCGCGTGCGCGCTGGCGTTACCCGAGAAGCTCAGGCGCGCCTGGGTATCGCTGACGCGCACCACGCTCGCCTGCAGCCCGGCCGGCAGGTTGGCGAAGCTCACGCCCGCCAGCGCCTGGCCATTCGTGCCCGTAAAGGTGCCGTTGTTCAGGGTGATCAGGGTCGTGGTGCCGATGCTGCCGTCGTTCGCGGCCGCTTCGCCGAAGGTGGAGGCGCCGTAGACCAGGTTGGCGGCCGGGGTGCCGACGATGTTGGTCTGGCCGTCCCAGGTGCGGATCTTGAATTCGAGCGAGAAGTGGGCGGCGGCGTTCGAGAAGCTGCTGCCGTTGTAGCCGTTGGCGCCGGCGCGCACCGTTACCGAGCTGGCCGAGTCGTAGTACACCTGCACGCGGTAGGGGTCGGCGTACAGGTTGCCCGTGTAGTTGATCGGGTCCGCGGTGTTGTATTCGAACTTGACCGAGCCGTCGGCCTGCACGTCGGCACTGAGCTGGGTGCTCTTCGACAGTTCGTAGCGGGCGAAGCCCTTGAATTCCTGGAACTGGCGGTCGTTGCCGCCGCCGGCGCTGTCGATGTCGTAGGAATTGACGACGAAGTTCTGCAGCGTCACCGCGGTGGTGCTGTTCGCCAGGACAAAGTCGAACTTGAAGGTCATGCTGCCGCCGGCGCTGTCGACCGAGGTGATCGGCTGGAAGAACTTGGCCGCTTCCGCGCTGTCGCTCGGCTGGGACGTCGAGTCGAAATTCGTGATGGTGATGTTCTGCTTGCTGACGGTGACGATGGCGTCGATGACCTGGCCATCGATCGTGATCACGTTCTTGAAACGCATCACGTCGCCGTCGTTCTTGCCGGTGGAGCCGCTCTTTTCCGCCACGGCGCCGGTAAAGCTCAGCTGCTGCTGCCTGGCGTCGAACACGGTGGTCACCATGGCGCCCTGCCAGCCGGCGTCGTCGAAGGCGCGCGCGGCGGTGTCGATGCTGCCGCTGTGCGCTTCCAGGGTCCAGTTGCCGAAGCCGGCCGAGCCGGTCGAGTCGCTGGACGCGGCAACGTCGGCGCCGGTGTGGCGCGCCAGGCTGTCCAGGAAGCCCTGGCCCGCGCCGCCGGCCACGTCGCAGCCGTACAGCAGCAGGTCGCCGTCGGCGCTCAGCGACTGGCCGAGCTGGGCCAGCTGGCCGGCCATGGCGTCGACGTTACTGACCGACAGGCGGGTGCTGCCCAGGTCGACCTGGCCGTTGGCGCCGTGGGTGACCAGGTGGATGGCGTCGACCTCGCGGCCCTGCAAGGCCGCGATCATCTGCGCCAGGCCATCCCTGGTGTGGTCGAGCACCACCACCTCGGCGCCGCGGCGTGCGCTCTCGGCCAGCTTCAGGTAGTCGGGCAGGTTGTCCTCGATGAAGACCACTTCGCGCTTCGCTTCCGCCTGCACCGTGCGCAGGGCCGGGGCCAGCGCGGCCGGCGCCAGGGTCTTCTCGCCTTCGCCCGCCTGCGACGTGTCGGCCACGGCACGCGCGGCGGCATCGGCGGCGCCCCGCACCACGGCATCCACGGTGGCGCCGTCGAACATCACGCGCTGTTCCAGCGCCAGCGGCGCCGGGGCGCGGCGCTGCAGCGGGCGCCGCACCGGCTGGGCGGCGGCCTGCGGAGTCGGTTCGAGGGCGAAAGGAAACGGAAGGCGTTTGTTCATGGACGGGACGGGATCTGTTCTGGACGTGTGTTTTTTATTGGATTACTGGCCGGCCGGCGCGCCGATGGCGACGCGCCCGCTCATCCCGGCGATCAGTTCCGGGAACTTGCCGGCGATGGCGGCCGACAGTTTCACCGACTGGCTGACCGGATCGACGCGCGCACCGATGCGCTGCACCTTGGCCGGGTAGCTCTTGCCGGTTTCGTCGATCTGCACCTGGAAGGCGTGGCCGGGCTTCAGCCAGGCCAGCCAGCGCGAAGGCACGATGAATTCGAGTTCGAGCACCGAGTCGTCGAGGATTTCCAGCAGCGGCTGGCCAGCCTGCACGTACTGCTGCTCGCGCACCTTCTGCTCAGCCACGCGGCCGGCGAAGGGCGCGGCGATCGCGCACTTCGACAGCAGCACGCTGTTGGCGGCGACGTCGGCCTTGGCCTTGCCGACTTCGGCTTCCGAGACTTCGAGTTCCACTTTGCCGACCGAGCGCAGTTCTTCCAGGCGCTTGTTGGCGCTGAAGGTGCGCTCGGCGCCGGCCAGCACGGCCTTCGCCTTTTGCAGCTGCGCCTGCTGCAACGAGCAGTCGAAGGCAACCAGGGTCTGGCCGGCGCGGAAGCTGGCGCCCTCGGCCACCGCGACGCGGCTGACCTTGGCGCCGATCTCGGCGCCGATGGTGGTGTAGCGGCGCGGCGAGAGCTGGGCGCGGATGTCCTGCTTTTCCAGGGCAGCACGGGCCGGCGCCGGGGCGGCGGCCGGCGCAGCCAGGCTGGTGGTGGTCACGAGCAGCGCAAGCATGGCTGGCGCCAGCGCGCGGCGGGCGGTGGTGTGCATCGGGTTCTCCGGATTATTGGTTGGCGGCCGGCTGTTGCAGCGCCTTCGACCAGTTGCGCATCGAGCTGCCGACGTCGTTCGTGAGCTGCTCGAGCGAGCGTTCGCTGACGCTGCCCAGCACCGGCTCGAGGCCGACCGTGGCCTGCATGCGGCTGCCGGCGCCTTGCAGCTGGGCCAGCGACTGGTAGCGGCGCAGCAGCGACAGGATCGCGGTGGTGCTGTTGGCCACCTGCTCCAGCTTCGACTGCGCCTCGACCGCTTCGCGGTGCTTCACGTGCTCGGCGATCTTCGCGTCGGCCTGCCAGATCTGGTCGGCGCGCAGGTACTGGCGGTAGGCGATCTGGTACTGCAGGCGCGCCAGGTGGACTTGCGTGACGACCGTCATCTGGGCCGCGATGCGGCGCTGGTCGGCCAGCTTGACGCCGGCGTCGGCCAGGCGCTTCTGGGCCGGGCCGGTGAACAAATTCATCAGGTTGTACGACAGGTGCAGGCCAGCTTCGTTCCAGCGGTTGTTGATCAGGTACTTGTCGGCGTCGTAGCGCAGGTCGTAGTTGAACGACAGGTTCGGGAACATGCGCACCATGGTGCGGCGCGTTTCGTCGAGCGCGATGCGGGTGTTGTAGAAGTGCTCGCGCAGGTCGGCGTTCTGGGTCACGGCCAGTTCTTCCAGGCGCGCGGCCGGTACTTCGAGCATGGTCGGGTCGGTGCTGTCGGCCGGCTCCACCACCTCGAACGGGGTGTCTTGCGGCAGGTTGACCAGGGCCGCCAGTTCGATGCGGCCGCTCGCCAGTTCCTGCTCGATGCTTTCCAGCAGGCGCAGGTTTTCCAGCAGCTGGCGCTGGTAGCGCAGGGTGTCGACCGGCGAGCGCAGGCGCTCGGCTTCGACCTTGCGCGCATCCTGCAGGGCCGCTTCGGCCAGCTCGATGGTGCCGCGTACCTCGTCGCGCAGCTTTTGCGCGCTAACGGTGCGCCAGAAGGCGGAACGCACATCCTGCACCAGCACGTGCATGGCCTTGCGGCGGCGTTCGGCGGCGATGCCGACGCGGCTGGCGGCCTGCTTGGCGCCGTAGTACGAAAGGCCGAAGTCGAGCAGGTTCCAGGTGGTGCCCAGGCTGTAGGCCGGGCGGCTGCGCTCGGACGAGATGTAGGGATTGGCCAGCGACGGTTGACCGGTCACCGAATCGACGCTGCGCGTGATCAGCTCTTCGTCGCGCCAGGTGTAGCCGGCATTCGCCATCACGCGCGGCAGCATGTCCAGGTTGGCGCTGTCGAGCTGGTTCATGGCCAGCGCTTCTTCCATCAGGCGGGTGCGGCGGTCCAGGTTGTATTTCAGGGCGCGCGCCACGGCTTCGTCCATCGACAGCTTGCCGGCCAGCGGCGGCACTTCGGCAAAGGCAGCCTGGCGGTCGGCAGCGGCCTGCTGGCGCACATCGGTCTCGGTCAGCGGCTGGACCTGGACGGTGCCGCAGGCACTGAGCAGCATCGCGGCAGCGGCGATCGCGCTCAGGGTGGTCAGTTTACGGGACGTGGCAAATGGAATACTTGGGAGACTGGACATGTCGTAATAGAAATGACAACCCTGCGCCGGGCACTTGTTGCGGCCGAGGCATTGTTATGCGAGTAAGTAGGAAGGATGACAGGCCGGAATTTTACGGGATGCTTGTGACAAACTGGTGATACCTTAGAGTAACAATCAGGTATTGTGGTAGGAGCACGACAGTTTCTTGCGAGATAGATAAGAAGGGTAGCATTGTTAAAAAAGCACGCTCGGATGAAAGCACTGCTTGTCCAAGTAACAAGCGCATTCTGAGCTGCAAAAAAAACACCAGCGTCTTGCGCTGGTGTTTTATGGAAGACCGCCGCCAGGACGGTCTGTGACAGGAATGGGCGCTCAATAGCCGCGGCCGGTGGTGCCCGTCGTACCGGTGGTGCCCGTCGTGCCCGAGGTGCCGGTGGTGCCGGTTGTGCCCGAGGTCCCAGTCGTGCCGCTCGTGCCCGAGGTGCCGGTCGTACCCGACGTACCCATCGAGCCGCTGGTACCGCTCGTCCCCATGGAACCGGTGGTGCCGGTAGTGCCGGTGGTGCCACTGGTGCCCATCGAATTGTCCAGGGTACCGGTGCCGCCGCTGCTGGTGCCCATCGTACCGCTGCTGCCCGACGCGCCGCTGGTACCCATCGAACCGCTGCTCGAGGTGCCGGTGCCGCCGCTCGCGCTGCCGCTCGTGCTGCTGCCGGTGCTGCCCGACGCCGAGCCGGCGCTGCCGCTGGTGCCACTGGTGCCGCTGGTGCCGCTGCTGGCGCTGTGTTTCTTCTGCTTCTTGGTCTTGCCGGAATGCTTGGTGCTGCTGTCCGTGCTGGAATCCATGTTGCCCGACGCCGAAGTACCGCGCGCTTGCGAACTGGTCTGGTCGGTGGAGGTGGCGGTGCTGCTCGATTGCGCGTGGGCGCTGAACGAGGTGGCCATTGCCGCAGCAACGGAAGCACCGAGCAGGCCTTTCAACAGTTTATGCATTTTCATGTCAATCTCCTAATGTATTGGGGGCTTAATTCCTCAACAATATCAATGACATAATTGAGGGGGCCGAGTCTAAAGAGGTCGACAAGAAGAGAGCGCGCGGTAGCCGAGAGGAAATACCAACAATCGGTTGTCAGGGAGATGCCACATGCATTTCCGCGCGCTGTGCGGGCACGCCGGCCGACTCCGCCGCCAGGGTGCCGAGCTGGGAATACAGCGACAGCACATTCGCCTTGTCGTCGGGATACACGCGGTTCGACAGCAGCACATAAAAGCTCCCTGAACCCGGATCGATCCACAGGATGCAGCCGGTAAACCCGGTATGGCCGAAGCTGCCGACCGGGTAGCGCGTGCCGCGCGGACGCAGCGCAAACGGCGAATCGATGTCCATGCCGAGGCCGCGCAGCGCGGCGATGCCGGGCGGCGTTTGCACCGTGGTCAGCAGGCGCACGCTGGCCGGTTGCAGGATGCGCACGCCATCGAGTTCGCCGCCTGCCAGCAGCATGCGCGCAAAACGGGCGACGTCGTGCGCAGTCGTGAACACGCCGGCCGAACCGGCCACGCCACCGATGCGACGCACCGTCGGGTCGTGGACCACGCCTTGCAGCAAGCCGCCCGCCATGTCGGCATCGAGCGCGCCGTCCGCCGCGGCGGGCAGCCGCCCGGTCGGTGCGATGGCCGCGCTGTCGATCCGGCGCAGCGGCAGGTAGCCGCTGTCGTGCATGCCCAGCGGCGTGAAGATGCGCTGCTGCACGAACACGTCGAGCGGCTGGCCCGCCACCTTGTGTACCAGCTGGCCGAGCAGGATGTAGTTGATGTCCGAGTAGCGGAAGAAGCTGCCGGGCGGATGGGTGACGGTTTGCCCGCAGGCCAGCGCATGCGCCGCCACGTCGCCGCTCCAGGCCGGCCTGGCGGGCAGGCCCGCCGCCAGCCCCGAGGTATGGGTCAGCAGGTGGCGTATCGTGATCGCCTCCTTGCCGCCGCCCGCGCACTCCGGAAAGTAGTCCACCAGCCTGGCATCAAGGTCCAGCTTGCCATCCTCGGCCAGCAGCAGCACCGCGGGCGCGGTGGCCAGCACCTTGCTCAGCGAGGCGGCGTCGAACACCGTGCCCGGCGTCACGCGGGCGGCATCGGCTTCGTAGCTGAGGCGGCCATAAGCCTGCTCATAGACCGCGCCGCCGCGCTCGAGGTGGAACACCGCGCCCGGCAGGCGCCGTTCGGCAATCGCCGCATGCACGGCGCTGTCGATGGCGGCAAAGCGCGTCGGATCGAGCCCCGCCCTCGCCTGCCGGTTGCCGGGCGGCGCCGCATCGGGCAAGCCCGCGCAACCGGCCAGCAAGACGGCGCAGGCAATGGCGGCGCGGCGCCGCGACAAGCTGTACGGGGAAATCAAGCGCATGGGCATCCTGGAGAAGGCGCGCCGGCCGGGGCGCAGGAGCGTCAAATAGTAGGCAAGCACTATCCGTGGGTCAATATTTACACCGTGGCCCGGAACACGCGCCGGCCTGGGACGGCGGCCGTTTTGGCGACCCGGACAGCGAGAAAAATCCCTTCGGCGTATCATGCGGTTCATGATTCCCTTTTCCATACTCGACCTCTCGCCCATCGCCGAAGGCAGCGATGCGCGCGCTTCTTTCCAGAATTCGCTTGACCTCGCCCAGCATGGCGAGCGCTGGGGTTTCAACCGTTACTGGCTGGCGGAACACCACGGCATGCCGGGCATCGCCAGCGCCGCCACCTCGGTGCTGATGAGCTATATCGGGGCCGGCACCTCCAGCATTCGCATCGGCGCCGGCGGCATCATGCTGCCGAACCACTCGCCCCTGGTGATCGCGGAACAGTTCGGCACCCTGGAGTCGCTGTTCCCGGGCCGGATCGATCTCGGCCTGGGCCGCGCGCCCGGTTCCGACCACGTGACCGCACGCGCCCTGCGCCGCAACCTGGCCTCGGACGCCGACGCCTTCCCGCAAGACGTCGTCGAACTGATGGATTACTTCAAGGATTCGCCGCGCCGTCAGGTAAAGGCGGTGCCCGGCGCCGGCCTGGATGTGCCGCTCTGGATCCTCGGTTCCAGCCTGTTCGGCGCCCAGCTGGCGGCCGCGCTCGGCTTGCCATATGCGTTTGCTTCGCACTTCGCGCCGCAGATGATGATGCAGGCGATCGAACTCTACCGCGCCAACTTCCGCCCGTCCGAGCAGCTCGACAAGCCTTACGTGATGCTCGGCTTTAACGTGTTTGCGGCAGACAGCGACGAGGAAGCGCAGTTCCGCGCCACCTCGATGCAGCAGGCCTTCGTCAACCTGCGCACCGGCCGCCCGTCGCGCCTGCAGCCGCCGCTCAAGGGTTACCTGGAAGCGCTGGGCCAGGCCGAGCGCGCGATGCTCGACAGCGTACTGTCCTGCTCGGCCATCGGCTCGCCGGACACGGTGGCGGCCCAATTGAAGGCCTTCATCGCCCATACCCGCCCGGACGAGCTGATGATCACCTCGCAGATCTTCGACCACGCGGCGCGCCTGCGCTCGTACGAGATCACGGCGGCGATTCACGCGGCCAATTGATGTAGCGAAGCCGCCGCCGGACGCCTGTGCCGGCGGTGTTTCGCGTTCCCAGGCTCAGGCGTCGCCCGTGCCCGCTTGCAAGGCATCGATCACATGCGCCGTGCTGCGCACCTTGCCCATGATGCGGAAGGTGTTCTTGCAGGCGAAATCGTGGGCCTCGGCCGTGATGCCGCTCATCGCATCCTCGACGAACACCAGGCCATAACCCAGGTCGTGGGCCGCGCGCGCGGTCGACTCGACGCCGATGTTGGTAACGATGCCGCCCAGCACGATGGTCTTGATGCCGCGCCGGCGCAGCACCTGGTCGAGCTCGGTGGCATGGAAGGCGCCCCACTGGCGTTTGGTAATCACCACGTCGCCCGCCTCGACACCGGCGTCGGGCGCGAACTGCGAGGCATCCGGCGGCGGCGGTGGCGCGCCGGGCTTGCCCAGCGGCGCATCCGCGGGCGGCATCTGCAGTTCGTTCAGCAGTACGCGCACGAACACCACCATGCCGCCGCGGCCACGCATTTCCTGGGCCAGCAACACGCAGTTGCCCAGCACCTCGCGGCTCGAATACGGCGCCAGCTCGCGCGCCATGTTGCCGTTTTGTAGGTCGATCAAGACCAGCGCCGTGCTGGCGGGGTCGATGACAACATCATCCATTGCTTGCTCCTGTTCGTGAATGGTAGAGCGTGTGAAGAAATCGTCAGGGCAAGGCGCAGAGTCGAAGACAGTACGAACGTACGGCGAGACGATGCAACGCAGCCATGGCGAATTCTTCACACGCTCGTAGGGTGGATGGCTGGACCGTTGCGTGTGCATCACGGCGGCTGGGGCGCCATCCACGCGTTCAGGCGGCTCCGTGTTCAACCGCGCGGTATCGCCCGTGCGTTGAACGCGTGGGCGGCGCACACGGCGCGTCTGTGCACACTGCCGGGTAGAGCCGACCACCCTACGCAAAACGCCAGTATCGGCCAAAGCGATGGACGGCGGCGTTCGTTTCCGGATCAGGACTTGTCGGGCACGATGCGCAGGATGCGCGACTTGTCCTCGTCGGTCAGCACGTACAGCTGCCCGTCCGGCCCCTGGCGCACGTCGTGCACGCGCGCGCCGATGTCCAGGCTTTCCTGGCGCAGCGCCTTGCCGCCCTTGTCGAGCGCGATGCGGCGCAGGTCCTTGCTGGCCAGGCCGCCGCTGAACAGGCTGCCGCGCCATTGCGGGAAGGCCGAACCCGTGTACCAGGCCAGGCCCGAAGGCGCCGGCGACGGCGCCCAGGCCACTACCGGATCGACCATGCCCGCGACGCTGTGCTTGCCGATCGGTTCGCGCGAGCTGTAGTCGAGGCCGAAGCTTTGCAGCGGCCAGCCGTAGTTCTTGCCGCCTTCGACGCGGTTGATTTCGTCGCCGCCGCGCGGGCCGTGCTCGCTGGCCCAGGCCCGGCCTTCCGGATCGACCACGATGCCCTGCACGTTGCGGTGGCCCCAGGACCAGAGTTCCGGCAGCGCGCCGGTTTTGTTCGCCAGCGGATTACCCGGGGCCGCCTTGCCTTCGGCGGTCAGGCGCAGGATGGCGCCGTTGTGGCTGCCCAGGTTCTGGGCCTGGTCGCGCGCCAGGATGTTACCCACGCGCTGGGGCGGGTTGCCGCCATCGCCAATGCTCATCAGCAAGGTGCCGTCGGGCAGCCAGGCCAGGCGCGAACCGAAGTGCTGGCCACCGCTCTTCGAGGGCGAGGCCTGGAACAGGGTCTTCACGCTATGCACTTTCTTGCCGTCGAAAATGCCCTGGACCAGGATGGTGCGGTTCTCGCTGCTGCTGCCGTTGGCCATCGTCATGTAGACGCGTGGATTGGCCCCTTTATCGGCCGGGTGGATGGCGATGTCGAGCAGGCCGCCCTGGCCGCTGTCCATCAGGGCCGGCAGCGTCTCGATCGGCACGTCGGTTACCTGCTTGCCGCTGACCAGGTGCAGCGTGCCCGCCTTGCCCGTGACCAGCATGCGCCCGTCGGCCAGCCAGGCCATGCCCCAGGCGCGCGGCAGCGTATCGGTGACGGTCTCGGCGCGCCAGCCCTTGACCTGCGGCGGGGCGCCGCTGGCCTCTACCTGGGCCAGGCTGACGCTGGCGGCGCCGGCCAGTACGGCCGCACCGACGAGGTAACGCAGGGAAGGTTTAACTTGACGCAATTGCATGCAATTCTCCTTTAAAAGTTGTTATCTTTCCGTCATCGTGGCGCTTTTACGTCGATTTCCTGCAGAATGAACGAAACCGGGGTATCATGGCGGTCTCCTCTGAATTCGCGCAAGGATCTTCGATGAACCAACGACGCTCGTTCCTGAAAACCTCTCTCGCCTTCGCCTCGGTGGCCGGCATGCCGATGCTCGCCAAGGCGGCCCAGGCCGCTCCCGGCGAACGCACGCTGCGCCTGTACAACACCCACACCGGCGAAACCGTGAAGAGCGTGTTCTGGGCCGAAGGCCAGTTCATTCCCGATGCCCTGCAAGACCTGAACAAGGTCCTGCGCGACCACCGCAACAACCAGGTCGCGCCCATCGATCCGCAACTGCTGGTGCTGCTGAACGAAGTCAGCGGCAAGTTCGGCGATAACCAGCTGATCCACGTGATCTCCGGCTACCGTTCGCCGGAATCGAACGCCAAGCTGCACGCCAACACCAACGGCGTGGCCAAGCACAGCATGCACATGGACGGCAAGGCCATCGATATCCGCCTGCCGGGCAAGGACCTGGCGCAACTGCGCAAGGCCGCCATGGGCATGGCGCGCGGCGGGGTCGGCTACTATCCGGACTCGCAGTTCGTGCACATGGATACCGGGCGCGTGCGCTACTGGTGACCGCCATGGGGCCGCCCGTGTGCTATCGCCTGCGCTGCCTGCCCCTGGCCCTCGCCGCTGCAATGCTGGCGCCGGGGGCGTTCGCCCAGGATAGCCCTGTGTCCACCGTGCAGGTCACGAGCACCCGCGATCCGGTCGACAAATCCTACCGCAAGATGATCAAAGGCATGGAACGCTTCGAACGCGAGCATGCCTACGCCCCGCAAGCCGGCCTGCGCTTCCAGTTGCTGCCGCGCACGCCGGACGTGACCATGGACGGCATCACCCTGCGCGTGGCCGGCGACACCCTGTCGGTCAAGATGCCGGTGGCGCCGGACAACAGCTTCGTGCTGCCGCGCAACGAGCAAGCCCTACGCGAAGACGCCGCCGTGCTCGCCAACCGCAAGACCACCAGCATGACCTGGCGCGCCGCCATCGTCACCCCCGGTTTGCCGCCCGGCACCCGGCGCCTGGGCGACCTGCGCCTGGAATGCCGGGTCGGCGTCGAGGCCGGCCTGGTGTCGAACAGCTCGCCACTGTTCGACTGGCTGTCGAATGCCCTCACGAGTGCGGACGAGGTCTGCACCAGCCCGAACGGCAATTACCTATTCTTCGCCGAGCGCCCGCTGTTCGCGGTGCGCCTGCGTTCCGGGGAACGCAGCGAGACCCTGCCCTTCCATTTCTTGTATGCCGGCGGCCTGCCGCGCGAGGAACTGCCCTTCTGCGATTGCCAGGTGCTGCTCGACCGTACCTATTACGTGCCGCTGTGGGACAAGGCCTGGCCCGACGATACGCTGGTCGAATTCGACTACATGACCGAGACGGCGGAGGCCCGCCCATGAAGGCGCGCAGTTTCCTTCTGGCCCTGGCCGTGCTGGCCGGCTGTGCCACCGGCAATGCGCCGTCCGGCGTCCAGGTGCCGGCCGAGCGCCTCGCCGCCGGCGTCGTGCCCGGCGCCACCACCAAGGCCGAGCTCACCGCCGCCTTCGGCAAGACCAAGACCGTCGTGTTCGACAGCGGCTATGAAGCCTGGCTCTACCAGTCGCCGGCCGGCGATGGGCGTTTCAGCGAATTCGTGATCCTGGTCAATCCGCAAGGTGTGGTTGCCCGAACACGCCAGGGGCCGGTTTCCAGCCCGCAGCCCTAGGCCGCGAGACCAGTAGGGTGGACGGCTTTGCCGTCCACGCGGCGATAGGTCGCAGCTCCGCTTTCGTGCCGGATGATCTCGCTGCAAACGATCGCCGCGTGGACGGGGAACCCGTCCACCCTACAACCAGGCCAACATGACATTGCGTTCGCGCGTGGGCACGCAGTCCTGCGCGGCCCACCCAAGCTTGCTCTACCGCTAGCGTGCGCGCCGCCGCGGCGGACGCTGGCAGAATAACTCCCATGGATGCCCATTCCTGTGGAGACCCATCATGCTGGTCGATCGCGCACGGAAGTTCCTGCTGTCCCTCTTGCCCCTGCTGTTCCTGCTGGCCGCCTGCGGTGGCGGCGGCGGCAGTCCGGGCCCGAATCCGCCGACCAATCCCGGCGCCACCGGGAGCCTGCAAGTCAACATCACCGCCCTCCCCACCGGCACCAACGCCTCGGTGCGCGTCACCGGCCCCGGTAATTATTCGCAAGACCTTACCGCCTCGCAAACCCTGTCCAGCCTGGCGCCGGGCAGCTACACGGTCACGGCCGCCAGCGTCGGCACCGGCACCGTTACCTATGCGCCCAGCCCGGCCACGCAAACCGTCACGGTCGCCGCTGGCGCCACGGCCAGCGCCAGCGTCAGCTACGGCGCAGGCGCCCTCACCCTGGCCCTGGCCCAGGTCGGGAACACTTTCGACAACCCCACCTTCGTCACCGCGCCAACGGGCGACGCGCGCCTGTTCGTGGTCGAGCGCGGCGGCGTCATCCGCGTGCTGGAAAACGGCACGGCGCGCACCGTGCCCTGGCTCGACATCAGCGCGCGCGTGTTCACTGGCGGCGAAGGCGGCCTGCTGTCGATGGCCTTCGACCCCGACTTCGCCCGCAACGGCTACTTCTACATCTATTACACCGACCTGCAGCAAAACATCGTGGTCGAGCGCTTCGGCACCTCGCCATTGCCGAACGTGGCCGACGCCACCTCGGGCCTGGTGATCCTGCGCATCGCCCATCCGCAATACACGAACCACTTCGGCGGCCTGGCTGCCTTCGGGCCGGACGGCTTCCTGTATGTGGGCACCGGCGATGGCGGCGGCGCAGGCGACCCCTTCAACAATGCCCAGGACCTCCGCGTGCTGCTCGGCAAGCTGCTGCGCATCGACGTGCGCAATGCGAATGCCGGCCAGCCCTACACCATCCCGCCCGGCAATCCCTACCTGAACCAGCCGGGTACGCGTCCGGAAATCTGGGCCTCCGGCCTGCGCAATCCCTGGCGCTTCGCCTTCGACAGCACGCAGCTCTACATTGCCGACGTCGGCCAGAACGAGCGCGAGGAAGTCAACGTTGCCAGCACCACCCTGGGTGGGCGCAACTACGGCTGGGACATCATGGAAGGCAGCAATTGCTACGCCAGCGCCAATTGCGACCGCACCGGCCTGGTCTTGCCGGTATTCGAGTACGAGCATGGGGCGAACGGCGCCAACGGCTGCTCGATCACCGGCGGCTACGTCTACCGCGGCAGCGCCCTGCCCGAACTGGCCGGGCGCTACTTCTATTCGGATTATTGCCGCGGCTTCCTGAAGAGCTTCCAGGTCACGAACGGCGGCAATGGCGTGAGCGAGGCGCGCGACTGGAGTATCACCGGCGCCGGCCAGGTGGTCTCGTTCGGGCGCGACGGCGCGGGCGAGCTCTACCTTGTCAGTGCAAGCGGACGCATCTACCGCATCGTGAGGGGGCCGTCTGCTTGAAGGGGAGTAAAATCCCTGGATGGCCCGATTACATCTCTCCTTCCCCGAAGACCAGTTTTACTATTCCACGCCGCTGACGGTACGCGTTACCGACATCAACGGCGCCAACCACCTGGGCAACGACTCGATGATCTCGATGATCTCCGAGGCGCGCGCCCGCTTCCTGTTCGAGTTCGGCATCGGCGAAACCGAGCGTGACGGCACCGGCATCATCGTCACCGATTTGGCGACGACCTACCGCGCCGAGGCGCACGCGCGCGACCAGCTGCTGTTCGAGGTCGGCGTCATGGATTTCAACAAGTACGGCGGCGACATCACTTTCCGCATCACGCGTCCGCGCGACAAGGCCCTGGTGGCCATGGCCAAGTCGGGCTTCGTCTTCTTCAACTACAAGCGCAGCCAGGTGGTGGCCATGCCCGAGGACTTCCGCAACAAGTTCGAGCGGGTGAACTGGATCGATTGAGATCTTTTCAAAGAATAGTTGGAACTTTCCGGCGCCCCGGCCGGAATAATGGTGGGAGCTGACACCATGCCGCTTTGTGGATGGTGCCGGCCGACTACAAGCTGCGCGATGTCCAGGCCACGCCGGAACGCCGCGCCGGCGCCCAGGAAGATGGCGTGAAATGAAAAACGCGCAGCACGCCTGCACGGCTTGCTGCGCGGGGAATCGAAAACGGGGGCGGCGCTGCGTGCATCCGCCACCTGGGCCGATTAGCGGCGTACCGACCGCTCGCTGCGGTCGCGCGGCAGGATCGCCGTATAGAACCAGTCCTCGATCATGCGCTTCTCGAAACGCAGGGACTCGCTGTCGTTCATGCTCACCATGCGGTCCATGAAGCCCATGTCGCGCAGTTCGGCGTCGCCGCTGCGCAGCACCTTGCCATCCTGCTCGACCGTGTAGTGCAGGTCGATGCGCGGCCAGTCGGCGCCGTTGCTGCGCACCACGCGCAAGTCGCGTCCGTTACGGCCAGGGTATTCGCGCCCGGCCAGGTCGACGTCCTTGACGTCGATGCGCAGATTTTGGCCTGGCGGCAATTCGGCGCCCAGTTTGCTGAAGTGCGTGCTCAACGTCTTCAAGGCCTCGTCGCGCTCCCAGGGGGTAAAGGGCACGTCGCTGAAGCGGTCGGGCTGGATGAAATTCACGGTGGTGGTGGCGGCAGCCCCGCCGGCGGCCAGGGCCAGCAATCCGGCAGCGACCAGGTGGCGCATCACGTTCTTCATGGCGATTCCTTTCTGTAGAAATCTGTGTACTGTTCAAATAGTAGGTCGAGTGTACGCCCGCAAGCGCGCGCGCGCTGTTTTAGGCAGGTAAAAGCTGTTTCGAATTGTTAGTCCTCGCACAGCCGGGGTCATCGTTCGCCGGGACAATGGCTTCAAGGAGGACGACCGTGCCCGAAGGACCATCGCTGTTCATCTTGAAGGAAGACACCACCCGCTTCGTCGGCCAACAAATCGTCGAGGCCGGCGGCAATGTGCGCGCCCTCGATCCGGCGCGCCTGGTCGGCCAGCCCATCGTTTCCCTGCGCACCTGGGGCAAGCACTTCCTGATCGAAACGCCGGCGATGAACGTGCGCATCCATTTCCTGCTGTTCGGCACGTACCGCATCGACGAGCGGCGCGACAAAACGCCCCGGCTATCCCTGCGTGTGGCCGATGGCAGCGAAATCAATTTCTATGCATGCGCGGTACGCGAACTCGAGGGCGAGCTCGACAGCCTGTACGACTGGAGCGCCGACGTTATGTCGGATGCCTGGGATCCGAAGCGCGCCCGCAAGAAATTGCGCGCCCAACCGGAGCTGCTGGCCTGCGACGCCCTGCTCGACCAGGACATCTTTTCGGGCGTGGGCAACATCATCAAGAACGAGGTGCTGTTCCGCATCCGCGTGCATCCGCTGTCGACGATGGGCGCCCTGCCCGCACCCAAGCTGCGCGCCCTGGTCGAGCAAGCGCGTCAGTACAGCTTCGATTTCCTGGCATGGAAAAAACAGTATGTCCTGAAGCAGCACTGGCTGGCCCATGCCAAGACCACCTGCCCGCGCTGCAACATTCCCTTCAAGAAGGCGGTGCTCGGCCTGAGCAAGCGCCGCAGCTTCTATTGCGAGCGTTGCCAACGACGCTATGAATGAGTCATCCGCCCAACACTTGCCGATTTGATGCTTGAGTGCATCTATTGCCTGTTGTTAAGGAACCAGACCCGTACTACAATCGATTTGCCTGCTTATTGACCGGGCGCAATTACTATTGCTAAAAACCTGACTCGCTTGCCCTTCAACGGTATCGGAAACGCCATGTCTTTTCTGTCCCCAGCCGCGCCCAAGCTCGCCCCATGGAAAGTTCTTCTCGTTGACGACGAACCGGACATCCATGACATCACCAAGCTGACGCTGAACCGTTTCCGCCTCGACGGACGGGCCCTGAGTTTCCTGCACGCCTATAGCGGCGCCGAGGCCAAGGAAATCCTGGCGCGCGAAGAAAACATCGCCCTGGTCTTCCTCGACGTGGTGATGGAGCGCGAGGACAGCGGCCTGGAAGTAGCGCGCTGGCTGCGCCAGGACCAGGACAACCAGTTTACCCGCATCGTCTTGCGCACCGGCCAGCCGGGCCAGGCGCCGGAAGAGCGCGTGATCGTCGACTACGACATCAACGATTACAAGGAAAAGACGGAGCTCGACCGGACTAAACTGTTCACCACGACCTTCGCCGCCCTGCGCGCCTACCGCGACATCATGAAGGTGGAAGATGCGCGCCGCGTCCAGCACAGCTACCGCGAAGGCCTGGAACGCGTGATCGCCGCTTCCAGCCATATCTTCCAGCAGCGTAACCTGAAGGATTTCGCCAGCGGCCTCTTGCAGCAGGTCGTGGCCCTGCTGCGCCTCGAGCAAAGCATGCTGCTGCGCCTGAAGGGCGCCAGCGTGATCACCGGCGAAAGCCAGTACGAAGTGTTGGCCCGGATCGGCGATTTCGGCGGCGAAGGCAGCAGCGAAGCCATCGGCCCGGACCTGCTGGCCCAGCTCGACGACGCGCGCCATAACCGCATCTCCAAGCTGCATGGCGACACCTATGTCGGCTATTTCCCGAACAACAGCGGCAAGGCATCCTTGCTGGTGCTACACGGCGTGGAAGAAATTTCCGAGATCGATGCCCAGCTGCTCGAAGTCTTCTGTTCGGGCGTGGCGATCGCCTTCGACAATATCCTGCTGAACCAGGAAATCACCGATACCCAGGCCGAACTCATCCTGCGCCTGGGCGACGTGGTGGAGTCGCGCTCGAACGAAGCCGGCAACCATGTGCGCCGCATGTCGCAAGTCTGCCATTTGCTGGCGCAAGTGTCGGGTATGCCGGAAGAAGAAACCGCCACCCTGATGCACGCCGCGCCGATGCACGACGTCGGCAAGATCGCCACCCCCGATGCGGTGCTGCTGAAGCCCGGCCGCCTGACACCGGAAGAGTGGGAAATCATGAAGCAGCACCCGACCGTCGGTTTGCAGATCCTCGACGGCTCGACCCGCCCGATCCTGAAGGCCGCCGCCGTGATCGCCTACCAGCACCACGAGAAATTCGACGGCACCGGCTATCCGCAAGGCTTGAAGGGCGAGGACATCCACCCGTATGCGCGCATTGTCGCGGTGGCCGACGTCTTCGATGCCCTCAGTCACGAGCGCTGCTACAAGGAAGCCTGGCCGGTCGAGCAGGTGACGGATTACCTGCGCGAAGTGGCGGGCAAGCACCTCGATCCTTACTACGTCGATTTGCTCATCCAGAACATGGACAAGGCGGTGGAGATCAATCAGAAATGGCCGGATTGAAACGGGCGTCCATCGGCCTGATGCTTGCCGGACTGGCTGGCGTCGCGGCGGCCCAGACGCTGCCGATGCCGTCGCGCACGATGTACAAGTGCACGGCCAACAAGGTGACTTCGTATTCGGACAAGCCTTGCCTCGGCGCCGAGCGCCTGGTGGTGAATCCGGCACGCGGCGTCAGTAAGCTCAGCGGTACGGAACGGATCGGCAGCGATGTGTTTGCGGAGAGAAACCGCGAAAGTCTTGCCAACGCGGTCAGGCCGCTCACCGGTATGTCGCCGGAGCAGTATGAAGTCGCCTGCCGTCGCTATCAGCTGAGCAGTGCCGCGCAACAGGAGTGCCGCCAGCTCGACCCTTCCCTGCTCCAGCTCGAAGCCATGGAAAAGGTCGCCGACAAGGCCGCCAAGGCGACCATCCAGCGCGACCTTTTCACCTTGCGCCAACGCTTCACCGACCTCCGCTGCTGACCGCGGCACCCAGTTCGCTTGACGCCCGCGCGCAGCCGGGACTAGCATGCGTCAGCCGCAAGCCGGCACCTTGTCACGCATCCTGCGAAAGATCCCCGATGGAACTGCTCCCTGTCCGCCTGCCGCCCGGCGCCGACTTGCGCCTGGCCCTCGAGGCCCTGCTGCACCAGCACCAATCCTGCGCCGCCTACGTCTTGCAGGGCATCGGCAGCCTGAGCGTGGCGCAATTGCGCCTGGCCGGGCGTCCGGGGCCGAGCGAGTTGCGCGGCGATCTCGAGATCCTGACACTCGCCGGCTCGCTCTCGCCCGACGGCGCCCACCTGCACATGTCGGTTGCAGATGCCGACGGGCAGGTGATCGGCGGCCATGTTTGTGCCGGCTGCACGGTGCGCACGACGGCGGAAATCCTGATTACCTTGCTGCCCCAGCACCGCTTCCAGCGCATGCGCGACGAGCAGACCGGGTTCCCGGAATTGTCCATCGGACGCGCGCATTGCCAGGACTAGGGTGGTGGCTCGACTTGGGCTCGGCTACACAGGTGAATGGGGCAACTAGCGCATGAGCACGTAGGGTGGGCACTCGTGCCCACGCGTGACGCCTGCATGGTGATTGCCCGGACCCGCCAACAATGCGCGACGTTCACGCGTGGGCACTAGTGCCTAGCGCGGCCCGGCCCACCCTACCCGACCAATTTTTCGGCCCGCATGCTGCGCGGAAACCGCAGCTCGTAACGCAAGCCCTGCCCCGGCGCACTCTCCACGTGCACCGTACCGCCCAACGCCCCCGTCACCAAGTTGAACAAGATATGCGCCCCCAGCCCACTGCCGCCGCTGCCGCGCTTGGTGGTGAAAAAGGGATCGAACAATTTATCCAGCGACTCCTTGTCCATGCCGGCGCCATCGTCGACATAGGTGAACGACACCATCTCACCATCCAGTGCCGCGCGAATCGCAATCTGCCCCGCCTGCTCGCGCTCAAATCCATGCACCAGCGAATTCACCACCATGTTGGTAACGATCTGCGACACGGCGCCAGGGTAACTGTCCATCACCAGGTCATGCGGGCAATCGACCTCCACCTTCACCGGCCGCCCCTTCAACTTCGGCTGCAGCGACAGCAGCACTTCGTTCAGGTAATTGCGCAAGTTAAAACTGCGGATATCCCCCGAGGACTGGTCCACCGCCACCTGCTTGAAGGACCGTACCAGGGCCGCAGCACGCTGGGTATTCGTGGTCATGATGCGCAGCGACTGATCGACGATATCGAAGAAATCCCCCAGGCTGTCCTCGGTCATCTCGCCATTCGCCAGTTCCGCGCGCGTCAGGCGCAGTTCCTCCACCAGATGACTGGTGGCGGTGACGCAAATGCCCAGCGGTGTATTGATCTCGTGGGCAACGCCGGCCACCAGCCCGCCCAGCGAGGCCAGCTTTTCCTGGCGCACCAGTTCGCCCTGCGCCTGCTGCAGCTGGACCAGGGCCGTGTTCAGGGCCGCGTTCTGCTCTTCCAGCAATTCCTTGGTGGCGCGCAGCTTGCGGTCGGCCTGCATGCGCGCAATGGCTACCGCAACATGGCTGGCCATGAAAGCAAGCAGGTCGAGGTCGGCCTTGGTGTAGACCACGGCCGGGTCGTAGCTCTGCACGATCAGCACGCCTTGCGGCTTGTCGTGCACCAGCATCGGCGCGCCCATCCAGCTGGCGATGTCGGCATTGCCCAGCGGCTCCTTCACCTGACCGCTCGCCACCAGGCGCGCAAAGCTGCCGGCGTCGTGCAGCTGCGCCTGCTTCGATTGCAGCAAATAGGAACACATCGCCTTGCCATAGGGGAAGCGCTTGAGCGGCGCCTCGCTGTCCTTCTGGTCGACAAAATACGGGATGCTGAATTCCTCGGTTTCCGGGTGGTACAAGTCGATCAGGAAATTCTCCGCCACCATCAGTTCGCCGATGATGCGATGCAGGCTGGCCGTCAGGGTGTCGGTGTGGAGGGCGCTGGCCGAGAGATCGGCGATCTGGTACAGCGCGTGCTGCACCTGCTCGGCGCGGCGCCGTTCGGCCACCTCGTGCGCCAGGCGCGCGGTGCGTTCCTGCACGGCGCGTTCCAGCCGGTCCATGCTTTGCAGGCTCTGCAGCGCCACCGACACATGGTTCGCGATCACCGCGAACAAGGCCTGGTCTTCGTCGCTGTAGGTGTGCTCCGGGGTATAGCTCTGGATCACGATGGCGCCCAGGGGCCGGTGCTGCTGGTCGCGCAGCGGGCAGCCCATCCAGTGCTCGGCCGCGCTGCCGGCGCCGAAGCTCGATCCTTCGCGCTCGCGGGCGCGGAAATCGTCGGCCGTCAGCACCAGGTCCTGCCCGTTCATGATGACCCAGGCGGTGGGCGACTGGTTCGGGGACGCCAGGCGCACCGGCTGGTTCAGTTCCGGGCCTTCGTCGGATTCGTCGACGAAGTAGACGAAACGCACCGTGCCTTCGTCGCGGTCGGACAGGGCCACATAGAAATTGGCCGCATACATGATGCGACCCAGCGCGTGGTGCACGGCGCGGATGAATTCGCTGATATCGCTGCAACTGGTCGAGGTCTGCCCGATGTCGAGCAGCATCGACTGGACCGCTTCCAGCCGGTCGAGACGTTCCATGGTATTCACCTTCCCTTGGGCTATTAATGCACTGCGGAAATATTATCAGCAGATGGCTGCGACAAGTACATCTTTCATGCCCGGCCGCTCCCGTGCGACAGAAAGACAACGCTCAGGTAAGACTTGCAAACGGCCGGGCATGGAGGCAGGATGCATTTCATGTAGCGCGCCATCCATCAGAGGAGACGAACCATGATCAAGGTCAGCGTGATGTACCCGAACGGCCCCGACGCCCGTTTCGATGAAGCCTATTACCGCGACAAGCACATGCCGATGGTGAAGGAGCTGATGGGAGACCACTGCCAGTACTACACGGTCGACCGCGCGCTGTCTTCGGGCGCGGCGAATGGAAATGCGCCCTACATCGCCATGGGCCACCTGTTCTGCGAATCGGTCGAGGCCTTCCAGGCCGGCTTCGGCCCGCACACGAAGGAAATCATGGCCGACATTCCGAACTACACCAACCAGAAGCCGGTGATCCAGATCAGCGCCGTGCTGGTGGGATGAACCCGGTCACCTAGCCATGCTCGCCCTCGCGCTGTTGTCGGCGCTCGTGCTGCTCGCCATCGGCTGGATGCTGCATGTGAACGCACAGGACCGCAAGGTCCTGGAGAAGCAGCTGGAACGCGATTTCCGGGACGACAGCGGCGCTTAGGCCGGCGCGCGCACTGCCGTGCGGCCATGCCCGGCGCATCGGTGCTACGATGCAATTTTTGCAACGTCGCGCCATGTCCAGCCCTTCCGACTTGTCCATTTCCAGTTCCGCCCTGCCCGCCCGCTTGCGTGCGCTGGCCGGCCTCGATCCTGCCGCCGCCCTGCGCCGCCTGGTGGCCGAAGGCGCCGACCGCCTGCCCTATCCTGGCGCCGGCGCCACCCTGGAACGCTGGCGTGCACTTGCCGCCGTCGGCGCCCACGACCTGAGCCTGGCCAAGCTGTTCGAGGGCCATACCGACGCCCTGGCGATCCTGCATGAAGCCGGCGCCGAACGCGGCGCGGCCGATTCCACCTGGGGCACCTGGTGCGCCGAGCCGCCCGATGCGCGCCTGCGCCTCGCGCGCCTGGCCAACGGCCGCTTCGTACTCGACGGCCGCAAGGCCTGGTGCTCGGGCGCGCGCGATGTCACGCACGCGGTGGTCAGCTGCTGGAACGACGAAGGCGAGGCGATGCTGGCCACGGTCGACCTGCGCCAGCGCGGCGTGTCCATGCACGGCGATACCTGGCAGGCAGTGGGCATGCGCGGCTCCGCCAGCATCGACGTGCACTTCGAGCAGGTGCCGGCCCAACCGCTGGGCGGACCCGGCTTCTACGTGGCGCGCGCCGGCTTCTGGCATGGCGGCGCGGGCGTCGCCGCCTGCTGGTTCGGCGCGGCCGGCGCCCTGGCAGATGCATTGGCGCAGGCCATGCGCCAGCGCCCGGACCCGCATCGCCTGTCGCAGCTCGGCGAGGTGACGGTCGCTTTGCAAGGCAGCGCCGCCCTGATGCGCGAAGCGGCCGCCATGATCGACCACGCGCCCAACGCCGATGCCATGCTCGCCGCCCTGTCGGTGCGCCTGAGCGTGGACGCATCGGCCACGGCCACCCTGGCCGCCGTGGGCCGCGCCCTCGGCCCGGGACCGATGTGCAAGGATGCAGCGATGGCGCGCCGCGTTGCCGACCTGCCGGTGTTCCTGCGCCAAAGCCACGCCGAACGCGACCAGGAAGCCGTGGGCCGCCTGGTGGCCGGCGCCGAAGGACAGCCATGGCTGCTGTGACCCACAAGCGCCTGATCGCCGGCGCCGGCACCGCCGCCGATGCCTGGCGCGGCGATGCCGCCCTGGCCGGCGTGGCCGACATCGACGCCGCCGCCCTGGTGCCGCCCGGTGCACGTTTGGTGGTGGTGGCGCCGCACCCGGACGACGAAATCCTCGCCTGTGGCGGCCTGCTGCAATTGCTGCCGGCCGGCGCCTCCGCCGTGCTGGTGGCGGTAACCGACGGCGAAGCCAGCCATCCCGGATCGAGCGACTGGCCGCGCGAACGGCTGCGCGCCACGCGGCCGCAGGAAACCCTGGCGGCCCTGGCCTGCCTTGGCGTCCAGGCGCCGGACCTGCTGCGCATCGGCATTGCCGATGGCGGCGTGACGGCGGCCGAAGACCTGCTTGTGCAGCGGCTCGGCGCCATCCTGCAAGCCGGCGACGTGGTGCTCACGACTTGGCGCTACGACGGCCATCCCGACCACGAAGCGACCGCGCGTGCCTGCCTGGCGACGGCCGCGCAATGCGGCGCGCGCATCCTGGAAGCGCCGATCTGGGGCTGGCACTGGAGTGCGCCGGCCGATGGCGCGATGCCGCTGGCGCATGCCCGCAAACTCGCCCTGTCCGACGCCGTGCAGGCGCGCAAGCGCGCGGCCATGGCGTGCTTTCGCAGCCAGGTACTGCCCGACACCAGCCGCGGCGCCGACCCCATCGTGCCGCCGCACGCCCTGGACCGTGTCCTGATGCCTTTCGAACTGTATTTCCATGAACCTGCACGCACATTTTGAGGCCCTGTACGCGGCCGACGAGGACCCGTGGCAGGTGCGCGGCGCCTGGTACGAACAGCGCAAGCGCGCCCTGCTGCTGGCCAGCCTGGGGCGGGCACGCTACCGCAGCGCCTTCGAGCCGGGCTGCGGCAACGGCGAGATGAGCGCGCAACTGGCGGCGCGCTGCGACCATCTGCTGGCCTGCGACGGCGCGGCGGGCGCGGTGGCGGCGGCGCAGCGCCGCTTGCACGGCGCAGCGGCGGGCGCGGTGCGCATCGAGCAGCGCAGCCTGCCGGCGCAGTGGCCGCAAGGAGAACGCTTCGACCTGGTCGTCGTCAGCGAACTGGCCTATTACTTCGACCAGGCCGCCCTCGCGCAAATGCTGGCGCGGGCGCAAGACATGCTCGACCCCGGCGGCGAACTCGCGATGTGCCACTACCTGCACGACTTCGACGACCGCATCACCGCCACGCTCGATGCGCACGCGCTGGCCGACAAGCTGCCCGGCATGCGGCGCGTCGTACACCATCTCGACGCGGACTTTCTGCTCGAAGTCTGGCAAAGGGAGAACACATGATCGGCGTCGCCATCCCCGCCCACAACGAGGAAGCGCACCTCGGCGCCTGCCTGGCCGCGCTGCTGGCCGCCGCGCGCGACCCGGCCTTGCACGGCGAAGCGGTGTCGGTGCTGGTGGTATTGGATGCCTGCGACGACGGCTCGGAGGCCGTGGTGCGCACCTGCCAGCCTGCGTTCGCGGCGGCCGGCGTGGCGCTCGACTGCATCGCCGTGAACGAACGCCGCGTGGGCGCCGCACGCGCCGCCGGTGCGCGCCATCTGCTGGCCCTGGGCGCGCGCTGGCTGGCGTTCACCGATGCCGACACGCGCGTCTCGCCACAGTGGCTGGCGGCCCAGCTGGCGCTGGACGCCGATGTCGTCTGCGGCTCGGTGGCGGTCGACGACTGGTCGCCGCATGCCGGCCGCGCCGAGGCCATGCGCGCGCACTTCGACGGCAGCTATCAGGACCGCGACGGCCACCGCCACATCCACGGCGCCAACCTGGGCGTCAGCGCCGCGGCCTACCAGGCGGCGGGCGGTTTTGAATCGGTGCCCTGCCACGAAGACGTGCTGCTGGTGCGGGCGCTGGAAGGCATCGGCGCGCGCTTCGCCTGGAGCGCCAGGCCGCGCGTGTTCACCAGCGCGCGTACCGATGCGCGGGCGCGCGACGGTTTCGGCGACACGCTGCTAAGGATGCTGGACGCCTCGCAAGCCTGACGCGCCGGCAGCTTCCGGACACAAAGCCAGCAGCAAATCGAGGCAATCGGCCAGCGCTTCCTGGCCGCGCAGGCGGAAGCGCGCCGCCGTGCTGCCCTCGTTGCCCACCTTGACGGTCACCCAGTCCGGCGGCGCATTGCGGAACACGATTTCGTCGTTGTCGTCGTCGCCGACGAAGAACACCGTACTGGCCGGCATGTCGATTTGCGCCAGTTCGCGCAGCGCGCGGAACTTGTCGGACGCACCGGCCGGCATCAAATTGAAGACGCACTTGCCGCTCACGACTTCCGGCGCCGGCTGCAGCGCACCAAGCCGCGCGGCCAGCTGCGCCTGCGCCGCCTGCCAATCCGGCGCCTGGCGGTAGTGCAGCGACAGCGTGTAGCGCTTGTCCTCGAGGACGATGCCGGCGCCGGACAAGGCACCCATCTCCTGCAATTGCGCGCACCACCCGGCGCACACCGTAGCCTGCTGCGCCTGGCGCGCCGCGTCGCCGCCCGGCATGCCCTCGTTGCCGTGGTTGCCGACCACCCAGCGCGGCGCACCAAGCAGGCGGATGCGCACATCGGCGACGCCGCGCCCGGTCACCACCGCCACCGGCGCGCGCCGCGTGAGCGCGGCAAAGGCGACGGCGGTGCGCGCATCCATCTGCACCTCACCGGGCGTGGGGCAGATCGGCGCCAGGGTGCCGTCGAAATCGAAGCCGAAGATGGCAGGGCCGGCGCACAGCCGCGCCAGCGCCGCGCGTCCCTCTGCCGAGAACAAATCGCTCATGCCGCCGCCAGGTCCGCGGTGCAGCCCTGGGCGGCTGCGATGCCGTCTTCGAGCAGGCGCGCGGCCCAGCGGAACACCGTGTGCTCGCGCACCACGGCGCGCATCGCAGCCATGCGCCGTGCCTGTTCGGCTGGCGCCATGGCCAGCGCGGCGCCAATTGCTGCGGCCAGGGCCGGGATATCGCGCGGGTCGACCGGCAGCGCCTGCGCCAGTTCGTCGGCAGCGCCGGCCCAGCGGCTCAGCACCAGCACGCCACGCAAATCGGCGCGCGCGGCGACGAATTCCTTGGCCACCAGGTTCATGCCGTCCTGCAGGCTGGTGACCAGGCAAACGTCGCAGGCGCGGTAGCAGTCGGCGACGCTTGCCGCGTCCAGGCTGGCCGCGTGCAGCAGCACCGGCGTGTAATGGGCGCTGCCGAAGCGGCGGTTGATGCGGGCCGCGAGCAGGTGCACGGCGCGCGCCAGCCGCTGGTAGGACGGCAGCGCCATGCGGCCCGGCGCCGCGATCTGCAGCAGCGCTACCCGGCCAACCTGCCCGGGATGCCGTTCCAGGAACAGGGAAAAGGCGCGCAGGCGCTCGACCAGGCCCTTGGTGTAGTCCATGCGATCGACGCCGAGCAGCAGGAGCACGCCATCGGGCACGCCGAAGCGCGCGCGGATGCGTTGGCGCGCGGCCTCGCCATCCTGCTGCTGGTGCGCCGGCCAGGGGATCGAGATCGGATAGGCGCGCACGCTGGCGCCGCCACTCACGGCTTCGCCGAGGGCAGCGCGCGCCGCCGTGAAGCGCGCCAGGTCGCCGGCGGTCTGCACGCCGACCACGGTGCTGCTCAGCAGACCCTGCATCAGCTGCGCACGCCACGGAAAGCGCGCCAAGGCGTGCGGGCCCGGGAAGGGAATGTGCCAGAAGGTGACGATCACCGCCTCGGGCAGGCGTGCACGCACCATCTGCGGCACCAGCGCCAGGTGGTAATCCTGCACGAACACGACGGGGCGCTCGCTGCGCGCCTCGGCCACCACGGCATCGGCGAAGCGCTGGTTCACCTGGCGATAACAGGCCCAGTCGGCATCGCGCAAGACCGGCTCGACGCCGGCGCGGTGGCACAGCGGCCACAAGGCCTCGTTGGCCATGCCGTCGTAGTAGTGCGCGACTTCGGCCGTGGACAGCCACAGCCGGCGCAGGCGGTAGGAAGCCGGCAGGTAGCGCGCCAGCACGTGGCCGCGGCTGTCGCAGGTGTCGCGGTCGGCAGTGCCGGTGCCGTGCGCGATCCAGCAGCCGCCCTGGCCTGCCAGCACGGCTTCCAGTGCCGTTACCAGGCCGCCGGCCGGCCGCTCGCCGACGATGCCATTCGGCGTGTGGCGATGGATCCAGGGTGCGCGGTTCGAGACCACGACGATGTCGCTGCCGCAGTCGAGGCGTTCCAGTAGGCGCGCGAGGTCGGCCGCATCGCGCACGCCGGCGGCGCCGATGGGGGCCGGGTGGCCGTCCGCCTCGGCTGGCCTTGCTTCGATCATGCCGCACTCCTTCGCTGCCTGCTAATGACAGGAAAGATTATCGGAAATATAAGACGGTAACTGTTCGCCTGCGCACGTTGGCGGGCACAGCGCTGCTGGCCGGACCGGCGTTCACCAACCCATCCATGCTCAACGATACAATGGTTGTTTTCATAACACGAGGAAACACCATGCGACAGGCGTTCTGCATCCTGCTCTTCGGCCTGCTGGCAGGCGCTGGCGACGCGGCCGAGCCGGTGCTGACAGCCGAACAGCTCAGGCAAGATGTGCAGTTCATTCGCCAGACGATAGACGAGATCCATCCCAACCCGGCGATCACCACCGCGCCGGCCGCGCTGGAAGCGGCCCTGGCTACGGCGCAGGCAGGGCTGGCGGCGCCGATGGACCGCGACGCCGCCTGGCGCGTGCTGGCGAAACTCAATCCAGTGTTTGCCGACGCCCACCTGGCGCTGGTGCAGCCCGAGCGCGACAAGCAGGTGCAGGCGCACGTCGTGGCCGGCGGCGGCTTCTTTCCTTACGAAGTCAGGGTCACGCTGGACGGCGGCCTGTTCATTCGCGCCGAGCTGGGCGGCAAGGCGAGCGCCCTGGCCCGGTCCCGCATCGAGGCGGTCAACGGCGTGCCGGCAAGCCAGGTCGTGCAGGAACTGCTGCAATTGGTGCATGGCGACACGGCCGCCTTCCGCGCCGAAGTGCTGTCGCGCCGCTTCTGGTTTTATTACTGGAAAATGTACGGCGCGCCGAGCAGCTTCACGCTGACGCAGGATGGCAGGCAGCGCGGCGTGCCAGCCAGCACGGCGTCGCCCGAGTTGCTCGTCGGCGCGGACGCGGCCGACTTCGACAAGCTGTTCCGCTTCGAGCTATTGGGCAAGCAATCGGCCCTGCTGAGCATCGGCCAGTTCGGCTGGCAGGACAAGGACAAGTTCTACGCCTTTACCCGGGACGCCTTCTCCAGGATGCAGGCAGCCGGTGTCACGAATTTGCTGATCGATGTGCGCGAGAACGGCGGCGGCGATGACGACATGTGGAAACAGGGCGTGCTCCCCTACATCGCCACCCGCCCCTACCGCCATACCTCGACCTATGTGAAGAAGGTGATCCCGGGCCGGGGCAGCGCAACGGAAAAAGTGGGCGAGGTGATCCACGGCACCCAGGAGAACTGGGAACAGCCGCAGCCGGGCAATCCCTTGCTGTTCAAGGGCCGCGTGTATGTGCTGGTGGGAGGGATGACTTATTCGTCGGCAGTGCTGTTCAGTAACGTGATGCAGGACTTCGGCTTCGGCCAGCTGGTCGGCGCGCGCGGCTATGCGCGTGCGCGCCAGAGCGGCGGCATCCAGATTCGGCGTCTTCCGAATACGGCACTGGAGTTGATCGTGCCGCGCTTCGTGCTCGACCGGCCATCGGGTGCGCGCGTGCCGGAGCTGGTGACGCCGGACATCGTGCTGCAGGACGATCCCTTTGACCAGCGTGCCCTGGTTGACGCACTGCTGCAGAGAATCCTTCACTAATGTCCGGCGGCTGCTTGGCGGGGTCGGCCGCCGCAGAATATTGCCACGTAAAAAATTATCGACCAAAGAATATTTCCGTAAAGAATTTTTACGATAGAATCGTTGGCTCCTTGCCAAGCTCTTCGCCCCCAGATGAAACACCGCTTCCGCCCTGCTCACTTTCTGCTCGCCGTATTCTTTCCGGTGTTATCCAACGCTGCGATTACGTCAACCCAGACGCCGCCGCCGGACGGATTCGCCGTGTTGCGCGAGAGGCCGGACACCATCCTTGTAGAGACAGGCCAGGTGTGTACCTCGCCCTCGCTGCCGCAGCCATTTATCTGTGTCAATGGAGCAAAGAAGCAACGCGGCTTTCGTATCGAATACGAATTCAACGATGCGGCCTATGTTGCCGAGCTGACCTGGATACCGGAAAAACAGTTCAGGCCGGCAGCAGATGGAAGTCCGATTCCGCCGTCCGACAGCGCAAGCGCAGCCGTGTGGAATGTCCGAAAAACGATGGACAGGTTGGCTGAGAGGCGCAAGTTTGCGATCGACAAGGTGGCAAAGGCAAAGGCGGACGCCAAGCTGCAGGCCGAAACCGACACCGCAGCGAAGCGCCAGGTGGAGGAAGAACGCGTTGCCGCCCAGCGGCGCGAGCGGGAACGGGAACAGCAACGCTTCCTCGACATGAAGCAGTCCCTGGTGGCAGCCCCGGGCATTACGCGGGAACGCGCCATGGTGTGGGCGAGTGAAAAGACCCTACCGTCAAGCCAAGGTGGGACCACCGATGCGGCACAGTGCTTTGGATGGGTGAACTACAAGATCCGCGATGATACGACCGGCACCGTGGCCTTCGATGCGGCGCCGAATGCCCTTCTGCAAGAACTGGGTACGCCGTTCTTGAGCAACCCTGTGTACAACGCCGCTGCCGGAGAGTGGGCGCTGCAGGTCGCCTCCAGCGCATGCAGCTACGGCATCCCGATCAGGATCAAGGCCCCCGGTACCGAGCAGGCCAAGGGCGCGCTGCTGGCACTGAAACCGGGTGTCGTGTTCCAGTTGACCGGAGAGACCCTGGCCGCCAGGACGGTGCAATTGTTCGGCCCAGACGGGGCAGTGCACACCGTGTCGCTGAATGTCCCGGCGCCGGCCAGGTTCGACATGGCGAACGCGCGGACCTTCAAGGCCAGGAACGAGCAGGCCAGGCGCGGTGCACAACAGGCGGCCGATGCTGCCGACGCCAAGCTGCGCGAGCATTACTGGGGCCAGTTCGTGCTGGCCATCAAGGATACCGGGACGGTGTGCCAGTCGCTGAAATCGCAGATGCTCAGCATGCGCGCCCAAGGTGTCCAGGACTGGCAATTGAACCAGCTGGCGCGCCAGCACATGGCCGATCCGTCCATGCGCTTCTGCCTGGTACGTTAAGTGTTCACTGGCGCGGGGCGCGGAAGTCGTTCTCGATCCAGGCCAGGGCCGACGCCGGGGTCAGTTTGAACGTCGGCGCCACACGCACCTTCGCCACTTCCTCGCCCATCTCGTCGGTGGCGGCCAGCATCGCGTAGGGGTCGTCGTCGTCGGGCACGATGTCGAGCGTGACCTTCAGTTCGCCCTCTTCGGTCGAGACCACGGTGCTTTTGTGCAGCATCGCGTGCAAATGCTGCTCGTGGCGGCGGATGACTTCCGAGGCCGTCTTGATCAGCGTGTTGAAGGCATTCACGTCGAGCGGTTTCGGGTTCTTCTTGTCGCGGCCCATGGTCCAGGGACCGACCAGCGCCGGCTCGCGCTCGCCATCCTTGTACATGGCGACGGCCCAGCCTTCGTCGTCTTCGTTCTTGATGACCTTGGCCGTCCAGCCGTTGCCTTGCCACAGGCGCGGCTCTTGTACCGGCGCGTCGTCGTCACCCGTTTCCAGGTCGTTTACATCGTCATTCATTGCTCGCTGCTTCCATCTTGCCGGGCTCGCGCCCAAAGCAAGATCATAGAGGAAATCAGGCAAGCGGGTGCGGCGGATCGCACTTGCCGGACGCGAGTGCAGCACGCAGCCTGAAGCCGGGCAATTGCGGTGGCCGTATCGGTGGCGGCAAGGGCGTGCGCAGCGGGTCGATGTTCGGCTGCCTCGGCGCTTCGCGATTGAAAGGGTTGATGATGATGGGCGGGATGGTAGGCGGCGCCGATGGCGGCCCCTTCGGTCCCCCACCCGCGCGGCTGGCGTGGTGCGGCGAGTTCATCATGGTGCTGAGAGGATGCATGCGGCCCTCCTACATCAAAAGCAGGCTGTCAGTATAGGCGGCATGCTGCGCAATGCAAGGTCAAAAGACTTAAGGCGCCTGGCAAGAAGGTCGCCCGCGCCTGTGAAGGCTGTTGCCAGCCTGCTTTCCTAGCCGGGAGTGGCCGGCACCAGGAGGTCGGCAACCACGTCAGCCCGCAGTGGGCCATCTACCAGTTCGGCGCATTCACGCATCTGGTTGCGCAGCTCGACTATGCGTGCAGTGGGCTCGGCTTGTGTAGCCCAGGCGAGTTCGGATGGCCATTGAGCGTAGGCAAAATATTGGCCGTCGGTGCACCGATGCAAACGCGAACCGAGGCCGCCTCGCTCATCGCGTATCAGTTCGGTGAGTTCTTGCCAAAACTGCTCGAACTCGTGCTCACGGCCAGAGACTACTTTCCATTTAAAGTAAATTGCGTGCATGACATCCTGTCGGTTTGACTGAACTATTCTAGTCGCAAGTAGGATACCAGCTTGCTGCTGGTCGTTGAGACAGCACGGCTTTGCTATGTTACAGCCGCGAAGGACCGCTTTTGGTTGGAGACAAACTTCGTTCAATGACGAGGCAACTGGCGTCCACTTATGCTTTTCGAACTGTACTATTAGCGACTGGACGAGGCGAAGATTTTAGAAATAACTCAGTCATCTTCTGAACAGTGACGCCACTATTTGCCAAATGGTAGCGCGCACTGCTGTATCGACAACACTTTCCACCACCGTAGGGCGAAATGCTGTCTTTACTAGCTGGTCAAATTTCGGACACACAGACGCCGTCGCATGCTCCGGGCATCTCGTTCGCACTCGTCGCTAAACTCGTTCGAGATAGCTTGGGCCCATTCGATCACCTTCCACTGCTCTGTCTCGGGCAAGGGCTCACAAAATGTCTGAAGCTTTTGCCTTAATCGAGTGTCATGCTCATCGATCTGTTCATTGCTAATGCAACTGCTTTCAAAAATGGTCCGCCAATGCTCTTCAATAAGCGCATAGACCCCGGCTCTTTCTGCTTTTATTTCGATCATTTTAATGAGGTTGTCTATGGTTCAAACCGCCCAATCATCTCCAGGGCTTTTACATGCATTGGTATGTCCGGCGCTGTCCCGTAGCGGCGGTGACATCAGCATAGCAGCTTGCTCGAGAGGAAAATCCGTAGATTATCACGATGGGCAGCTCTTGACCCATTGCGAATACAGCCTTTTGAAAAATTTGATCAATGTTGTGATAGCGTAATGATTTTGGCCTAAGTAGATCGGCCTTATCACCATGGAGGAGTGCGGATGAGCCAGTACCTGATGAGCTTTGCCAGAAATAATTTGGGCGGGAAGTCAGACGCTTATCTCGCGTTGCTGTGGTGCATGTACAAGTCCACGCAAAACAAGGGCCGGTATTCGGACCATATAAAGCTGCATTTGACGTCAGCTGCCGACCAGCTGCTCGGCATGAACTACCAGCGCATCGCGAAGCGCTTCAAGAGAATTTTGGATGCCAAGCCCGAGCTGAATTGGGTGGCGCCCTCCGGGCTCAGTCCTTTGGCCTATTTGCGAGCAAAGAATTTTAGGGGTTTCGGGGATCTGGAATCTGACGACAAAGGCACGCTTTTGAAGTTCAGCAAGATCAAGAACATTTTCTATGCGCCTAATGGTGGCGGAAAATCGTCGCTGTGCGAAGCCTTGGAATATGCCACAACCGGGCACATTAAAGAGGCCGGTCGTCGTAAGACGAGGGTCAGGCAGTATATAGCGCGGGGAGCTGAGCGGCCTGAAGTCATTTTGGTAGGGACAGACAAGCAGCCTGTAACCCGCAGCCTTACATGGTCGAGCTGTTTCATCGACCGTAACCGCCTGCAGGAATTTTCGCTTCTGGGTTCCAAGGATACAGGTAGTGCAGAAAGTGACGTCATTGCCACCTTATTTGGGCTTGAGGAATTTCAGGAGGTCATAGCGCGGTTCGTTAGACCTGAGAGCTTCAATCTGAAAACTTTCGAGCGGACGAATCTGACCGATGCGACGGCTGCCTTAGAGAGAGCAAGATCGAGCCTGCTCGAATTACGGAACAGCCATTCCTCGAAAATCGCTGCGTTGAATAGTGCCGTGTGCAGCTACCTGGGGTTGCAAGTTCACCAGCACTATGCAGTGCGTGCAAGATATGCTCGTCTAGCAAAACTCGCGGAGCTCAAGATCCGCAAAGCAGAGCGTCTCAAGCTGGCCAAGCCTCCTGCCGTTGTTCCGATGAAGAGGATTAAGCGGGCTGTCGCAATTGCTCGCCGACTGCTTCTGCGGAAAGCGGAAATTGAGGCAGCATTGCTCCGTAATATAGCGGGCGTAAACTACCGCGCCGTCTACGAAGCCATTCATACGATCGAGAGCACAGTATCGAGCTCCCACTGTCCAGCATGTTCGACACCTCTCCATGCTGTTGCCGAAAATCCGTTCGAAAGGGCGAAGCGCGAGTTGCAAACGTTGGGCGCGCTGGATCAGCTCACAGCATCACTCCGAGACGTCGAGAGTCGCATTGCCAGGATGGCCTCAGGGATCGCAGCTACTCTTTCGGATGTGGACACCAACATACGACTGGACATGTTCTGTGCGCTTCCCCTTGAAGATCTTCGGTCGATCATCTCCAATTTTGATACCGCGACCGATAGAGCAGAGACAGCGACAAAGGTGCTTCAGTCGGCAGCACAGCTTCTCGCGGATAACTTGGTCGGAATCGAAACCTACGTTAGAAACTGCGAGAAAAAACGGGATGAGATAGCCCAAGCCAATGCCATCGTGAAACGCCTCGAGGAACAGGCATCCTCCATGAAACAAATGGGCGAGACACTCAAGGGGTGGTTTTCCGACAAGAAGGTGTCCCAGCAGGCGTTCATCGACGCTGGCAAAAGACTGGCCGAGATCGCGGCACGGCGAATTGCTTTGAAGAGTAATGAAGCAGGTGACGCGCGGTTCAACGCATTCGTTCAGCAATTGCAGGTGGAGTACGCTAATCTCTATCACGACCTGCTCGACTACAAGCTGCTCCTGGAGAAATCTCGGATCGCCGGAATCGAGGCCAAGGCTGCCGAATATTACAAGGCGATCAATGACCACGATGATGAGCACGAGCGAATCGACTCGCTCAGCTTTGATAAATCTAGCGAAGGCTACCGGATAAAGATCTCAAATACAGATGGATCATCTCTGGACGCCTTTTCGGTACTGAGCGAGGGTCACTTGCGAGCTCTAGGGCTCTCATTACTACTCGCAATGGCGGAGAAGTGCAGGTTTCCGCTGATCGTGTTCGACGATGTGGTGAATGCTATCGACAGCGATCATCGCGCGAATATTATCGATCTGTGCTTCACGGACCCGTACTTGCGTCGCACACAGATGGTAGTTACCACACATGACCGACTCTTCTGGGAGAGGTTCTGCATTATCGCTGAGAGGCACCCGCAGTCTGACCAGCATAGCAGTTGTGTACTCAGCTATACAAATAGAGGCATCGTCGTGGTGGATCACGCAGGCGGTTTTCAAGAAAAGGTGAGCCGAGCCCTGGATGTGTATGACGTTCGCCAAGCACTGATCTATTGCCGCGTTTGGTTCGAGTCAATGGTGCTGGAGTATTGCCTAGAAAACTCAGTGTCGATTACAGCTCAGTTCGGCAGGTCTCAGCTCAAGAAAAACAATTACTTGCAGATCAGCCTCGAAAGTACCTTCGCGCTCGTCGAGCCCCGAGTTGCCTACGACTCGACTCACTTTGACGTAATCAAGAAAGATCTCGTAAATTGGGGAGGGCAGAACCAGGAGCATCACGCATTCGATGAAGGCAGCCTAAATTTCGTTCACTCAAAAACGAGCAAGGAAGTCATCAGAATCTATGACGCGATCCGAATGCTGGAGTGTCAGCTCTTCCCGGCAAAGAAGCAGTTGTCGTGCAAGAACCTTCTGGACGACCTAGACGTGAAGATGAACGCTCACGTTGGAAAGATGGGCAAGCTCGACAAGGCACCGCTCCAAGTAAGGCAAAATTACGAGCAACGGCTGGCGGCGCTGCGAAAGCGTGCTGGAGAGGTAACTCAGGAGCTAGCATATGTGGAGGTCTGTCTGGCGGTTAAAGCCGAGTGAAATCGGTATAACCTGACGGCTGCTTCTGGGCCGATAGCGGACACTTGGAACAGCTCAGCGTACGCGATTGTTGCTTCCGAAAAAACTAAAGGTCCTGTCAGACACTCCTCAAGCGAGGTTGATCGAACCCACACGTTCGTCGTCCTTTCCTGCACTCCGGCCCGCCGAACCTGCCGTTTATCGCAGCCCGCTCGCACCCCGATCTGCATGCGCCTACAGTCAGGCCATACCACCTGACCAAACAAGGAGAACACCATGAAAAAGATCGTCCCCTACCTCGTCCTGATCCTGTGCGCGCTGCTGCTCTGGGACCTGCTGTTCAGCTTCGGCGACGCGTCCATCCACATCGACGGCGACGAGATCGATGGCCCGATCGGCGCCGCGCTGGCGCTGCTGTTCGGGGCCGGTGGCGCCATTCTCGGCGTAGTGGCGGCGATCGTGGCGGGCGTGGTGCTGGCGGTGGTGTTTGCGGGGGTCGGGGTCGTGCTACTGGCGGCACTGGCCGTGGCGGCCGTGGCGGTGGCTGCGGCGATCGTGCCCTTCATGCTGCCGCTGCTGGCACTGGTGCTGGTGTGGTACCTGGTGCAGCGCTCGCGCAGGAACCGTGTGGTGCATGCGCAGGCGGTGTGATTTGGTGAGTGAACGGGCTGCGCAGGCAATGGAGTCGATGCGTAACCAGGTTTGCTCGATGTCGACGTTCATCAAGCGATGGGACAGCGCGGACACGAGTGTCCACCCTACAAAGCTGGTGCAGCGTTCACGCAGGAACCATGTGGTCCACGCACCATCCACCATGCAAAAGGCGCCAGTACGGCGCCTTTTCTTTATGCGCGCGACGCTTTCTCCGCCGCGTACTGCTCATAGCCCCGCGCCCGCAGCGCACAGGCCGGGCAAGTCCCGCAGCCATACCCCCAGTCGTGGCGCGCACCGCGCTCGCCCAGGTAGCAGGTATGCGTCTCGAAACGCACCAGGTCCACCAGCGCCTCGCCGCCGGCCTGCTCGGCCAGTTCCCAGGTCTGCTTCTTGTCGATCCACATCAGCGGCGTCTCGACTTTGGTGCGCGTGGCCATGCCCAGGTTCAGCGCCACCTGCAGCGCCTTCATCGTGTCGTCACGGCAATCCGGATAGCCCGAGAAATCGGTCTCGCACATGCCGCCCACCAGCACGTTCAAACCGCGCCGATACGCGACGGTGGCCGCCACCATCATGAACATCAGGTTACGCCCAGGCACGAAGGTATTCGGCAAACCATTCGCCTGCATTTCGATGGCGACATTGCTCGTCAGCGCGGTATCGGAAATCTTGCCGATCAGCGAGAGATCAATCATGTGGTCCTCGCCCAGCCGCGCATTCCACTCCGGCGAGAGAGCGCGCATCTTTTCCAGCACGCTTGGGCGTACCGCAAGTTCGATGGCGTGGCGCTGGCCATAGTCGAAGCCGATGGTCTCGACGCGGGCATAACGTTGCAGGGCCCAGGCCAGGCAGGTGGTGGAATCTTGCCCGCCACTGAAGAGTACGAGGGCGGTATCGGGAGGCAGCATGTGTGGTAATCCGGGAAGTTAATCGTTCGCCAGCATTTTTGCAATTCCGTTAAGATGACCTCAGCATTGACACTGAATGGAGAGACATGGTCCTCGCACCATCC
>Ga0308160_10000277_pt1 | contig 120098 bp, 127 predicted proteins | sample PhyFR1_FD_201036 | JGI IMG/M metagenome (GOLD analysis project Ga0308160, IMG submission 201036) | Phyllosphere microbial communities from UC Gill Tract Community Farm, Albany, California, United States - DLSLF.R1 | ecosystem: Host-associated > Plants > Phyllosphere > Unclassified | place... | reverse complement strand
GGGCCCGGAAAAGCTGGCGCGGCTGCATCGCCTGGGGGCAGCGTGGTGCCGTGACCGGGAGCTGCGTATGCCCCTGCGCCGCGTGGACGTCATTGCGGTCGTGGACGACGGCGGCGGGGAACCCGTGCTGGAACACCTCAAGGGGGTGGGGTGATGGTGCTCGGCCGGACCTACTCGGTGGCCCTGGTGGGGCTCAACGGGTACATGGTGGAGGTCGAGGCGGACATCGGGCAGACGCTGCCCGCCTTCGTCATCCTGGGACTGCCGGATGCAGCCCTCAACGAAGCCAAGGAGCGCATCCGCTCGGCCGCAAAGAACTCCGGGATCCCGCTCAGCCGCAGGAAGATCACCGCAAACCTCATCCCCGCCTCGCTGCCCAAGCGTGGCTCAGGTTTCGACCTTGCCGTCACCATGGCTGTGCTCAGGGCCGCGAACGACATCAAACCTACCGGACGCACTGTCTTCATCGCCGAGCTCGGGCTGGACGGCCGGTTACGGCCGGTCCGCGGCGTCCTGCCCGCGGTCATGGCAGCAGTGCAGGCCGGCTACCCGGATATCGTGGTGGCCCAGGCCAACCTTGCCGAGGCCTCCCTCGTGCCCGGGGCCAGGGTCCGGGGCTACCGCACGCTGGCCCGGCTGGCACTCGACTGCGGAGCCGATCCGCAGGAGCTTGCCCTCGACTTCGAACCGGACGACCCGGACGATGCCGGTGACGGCCCTGCGGCGGTGGGACCGTGCCCTGATATGGCGGATGTCTCCGGGCAGGGCGACGCACGCCGGGCGCTTGAGGTGGCCGCCGCCGGAGCCCACCACGTGCTGCTCACCGGGCCTCCGGGGGTCTGTCTTTAACCGTGTATGCGTGAGGGCATACGAGGGGGCCGACTTGCCGTCAAACATGCGCGCGACATTCATCGTGGAAGCAGCGCCTGCCCGAGCCTGGCCGAGTTGCTGCCCGGGCCCGCCTTGGGCGACGTACGAGCGGTGAGCGCGGACCTCGAGGCGAAGACGAAAGCCAGCGGCCTAAGCCGTCGCACTGCGGTCTCCGGAGGCACGGATTGGTCATGGCGAGGACTAACGAGCCCGACGCGGCATAGAGACGGAGAAGCTGGAAAGCAACCGTACTTTCCAGTTTTTCCTATTGCCTCGAGACCGCGCACATAGAGAACGTAAATCCCGTCAAACGAAATGGCCATGAATTTGCGATTTTTTAGAGATTTCTCGACACGCTCCAAATCCACACCATAATGTCGCTTATGTTGTGGATTTTGTGAGAAGGTCAATTATGGATCTCGCTTATAACACCGCCGTGTCTCGAAACGCAGATAGACACGCCCACATAATTGCGGCGTGGCAGTTGGCGCAGAGTTCACCGCACACGCTGGCTGCTTATACCCGAAATCTTGCCGGGTACTGTCTCTGGCTCGATGATCTGAACCTGGACCTGCTCACGGTGCGCCGGGTGCATGTGGACGGCTACCGGCACACCCTGACGGGAGCACTTTCGACGGTGGCCAGGACGCTCGCTGCGGTGTCGAGCTTCTATCGGTATGCACTGGCTGAAGACGTCGTGGACCGGAACCCGGTGGCGACCGTGGTCAGGCCAAATGTGGACGCAGACCACAGTTCGACCCAGGGGCTGAACCGCGACCAGGCGAGGGCACTGCTGGCGGTCGCTCACAGGGACAGTCACCGTTCCAACGCCCTGGTAAACCTGCTGGTGTTCACCGGCGTCCGCATCAGCGAAGCGCTCAACGCGAGAACCGCGGATTATGGCCACGACGCAGGACACCGCACGCTTCGGATACAGCGCAAGGGAGGCAAGTCCGCCAAGGTCGCCGTGCCCGCGCCGGCGGTGGTTGCGCTGAATACTTACCTGGGCACCTCCGGCGCTGACCTGGTTCTGGGCCACGGTCCGGCGCAGAGCCTTCCGCTCTTCACCACAGCCACCGGGAAACCCTGGAACCGCTCAGAGGCATTCCGGACCGTACAGCGGCTGGCTGGGAGAGCCGGAATACAGGGCCAGATCAGTCCGCACAGCCTGCGGCACACCTTCGCCACGATCGCCCTGGACAGCGGAACCTCGCTGCACGCCTTGCAGGACAGCATGGGTCACGCTGATCCGCGGACCACCAGGCGTTACGACAGGGCGCGGAACAACCTGCTCAAATCAGCCAGCTACGACGTCGCACGGGCGCTGGCGTAAGCCCGGCTCAGTGCGCTGCTGCCAGGGCCGCGGGAAGTTCGGTCAGGGCTCTGATGATGAATTCAGGACCTTCAAATTGGCCCGGGTAGCTACCCCCGGTCCTGTTCAGCCACGCTGTATGCAGCCCGGCACGGGCAGCGCCGTGGATGTCCCACGGATGCACGGCCACCAGCAGCATGCCGGCCGGGTCGGCCCCGGAGGCGGCGGCATATTCATAGGAGGCCCGGGCGGGCTTCCAGGCGGGCGCGTCTTCGACCGAGAGCAGCGACTCAAACGCGTCCCGGATCCCGGCTTCACTGAACAGCCTGTCGGCGATCTGGGCCGAGCCGTTGCTGAGGGTGATCAGCCGGAACCCTGCCGCGGCGAGGGCCTTGACCCCCTCGGGGACATCTGGATGTACCCCGAGGCCGTTCATGCCGGCCATAACATGGTCGACCGCCGCGTCGAGAGGCCGGTTAAGCTCCACCCCGGTCAGGAGTCCCCGGAGTACGTCGGCCCCGATGGCGGCGAACGATCCGTTGTCTCCGCTGGCCGTAAGCGCGAAGCCGTCACGCAGCAGCGTGGCGAACCAGAGCTTGGCCAGCTCGGCCGGCGCCCCGACCTCGCTGAAGCGTTCCCCCATGGGCGACATATCTGACAGGGTTTCGTTGACATCAAAGACAATGACTGAGATGGCGGTGGTCATGAATTCTCCTTGTGGTCGCGTGTATGTCTCGAGTGCAAGTCTGCCGGGCACTATGAATTCAGTAGCGGCGAACTGGCATTGGCCTTGGCTCTCGTTAGAGGTAGCTGCAGATGCGTTCGGGGTCGCAGGCTGCGGGGTCCCCGGCGGCCGCGGCGTCATGGAATTCGGCGACGGTTGCCCGCAGTGCGGTGAGTTCTGCGATCTGGGCATCGAGGTCGCGGAGCTGGTTGGCCAGCAGATCCCGCACGTGCACGCAGGGGGCCTGTCCGATGTCCCGGACCGAGAGGATGTCCCCGATCTGGGCCAGGGTCAGTCCGGCGGTGCGGCCGCGGCGGATGAATTCCAGCCGGCTGATCGTTTCGTGGGGGTAGTCGCGGTATCCGTTAGGGGCCCTGTCGGCGGCCGACAGCAGGCCCCGGTCCTCGTAGAACCGCAGGGTCTTGGCTGTCAGGCCGGCGGCTGCGGCGGTTTCGCCGATACGCATCATGCACCTCTTGTCCCGGGGAATTTCCCTCTTGACCTTCCAGTTTAGTGGAAGGTCAAGAAACGATACAGGAAACCGTATGGGCCCGCCTGGCCGGGGAAGCCCGCCGTTTTCCGGGGGCGTTGAGCCGGGTCAGGGCTCCACGGTTCCGTGCTGGCGACGCCTCTTGACCTTCCCCCATGGGGGAAGGTGCAGACTGAGGGCAGACCCATACACGACGCGCCGTTGCGGGTATTGCCGGATGGCCCTGCTGTACGACTTTGGAGGATTCATGTCTGAACGAACACCTGATTTTGATCTGGCGGTCATCGGCTCCGGTGGAGGGGCGTTCGCGGCCGCGATCCGGGCGACCAACCTGGGCAAACGCGTGCTGATGATCGAGCGTTCCACCGTGGGCGGGACGTGCGTGAACACCGGCTGTGTGCCGTCCAAGGCGCTGTTGGCCGCGGCGGAGGCCCGACATGTTGCCCTGGACACCTCTGGCCGGTTCCCCGGCATCAGCACCTCCGCCGGGGAAGTGGACATGGCCGGGCTGATCGGCGGGAAGCGTTCCCTGGTAGAGACGATGCGTTCGGATAAATATGTGGACCTGATCGCGGACTACGGCTGGGAGCTGCGTCAGGGCAATGCCGTGTTCGCCGGCCCGCCGGACGATCCGGTTCTGGAAATCACCGGAAAGGACGGTGCTCGGGAATCCGTCCGGGCGGCGCACTATCTGGTGGCCACCGGGTCCGCTCCGTGGGCGCCCCCGATCGAGGGGCTGCAGGACGCGGACTACCTGACCTCCACCACGGCGATGGAACTGGAAGAGGTTCCGGACTCGCTGCTGGTTATCGGCGGCGGGTACGTGGCGCTGGAACAGGCCCAGCTCTTCGCCCGCCTCGGGTCCAGGGTCACCATGCTGGTCCGCTCCCGCCTCGCCTCGGCCGAGGAACCCGAAGCCTCCCGGGCCCTGATGAGTGTCTTCGCCGACGAAGGCATCCGCGTCGTCCGCCGTGCCACCGTATCGTCCGTGCGGACCGACCCGGCCACCGGAGAGATCGTCGCGACCGCGGCCGTCTCCGGCGGGCACGAGGAATTCCGGGCCGACCGGCTGCTCGTCGCCATGGGCCGGCGCCCGGTCACGGACGGCCTGAACCTGGACACCGTCGGAGTCAAGACCGGGGACCGGGGCGAAATCCTCGTGCAGGACACCCTGGCCAGCACCAACCCCAGGATCTGGGCTGCCGGGGACGTGACAGGACACCGCGAATTCGTCTACGTCGCGGCCTCCCACGGCTCCCTGGTGGTGGAGAACGCCTTCAACAGTGCCGGCCGCGAGGTCGACTACCGGCACCTGCCCCGCGTCACCTTCACGAGCCCCGCCCTGGCCGCCGTCGGGATGACGGACAAGGAAGCCAACGAGGCGGGCATCCGGTGCGAATGCCGGGTCCTGCCCCTGGAATACGTGCCCCGGGCCCTGGTGAACAGGGACACCCGCGGCTTCATCAAGATCGTCGCCGACGCCGACACCGGGCGGATCGTGGGAATCACCGCCGTCGCCAAGGACGCCGGGGACCTCGCCGCAGCCGGGGTCTACATCCTGGAGGCGGGGATGACCGTGGCTCAGGTGGCGAACCTGTGGAGCCCGTACCTGACTATGGCCGAAGGGATCAAGATCGCCGCCCAGTCCTTCACCACGGATGTCTCCAAACTCTCCTGCTGCGCCTCCTAGCTGCCAGGAAGGCCGGAGTTCGACGGAGCCCATCCTGGAAGGGGGGTCTACGGGCGCAGGTTTCACCGGACGCGCTTGGCACCCGTCTCATTACCTTGGGATCTGGGCCAACCTCAGGCCCTTGTATGAATCTGACAAGTCAGCGCCTTGACCCAGGCCTCCCTCTCGGCCCAAGCGTTGGCAAGATGCATCACTGATTTGCAGGCACAGTCCTGGCCTGCGGCACAAAAGTCAGTAAAGGTAGACGTCGATGATCAGGGCCGCCAGTGCCGTTGCGGCAGCTGTTCCCGCAATGCTGCGGGGCGCATCGTGCCTGCATGGTCCGATCATCAGGGCTACAGCAGTTCCCGCCAGGGTGAATACGGCTGTTCCAGTGTCCTGCCAGCTGACCGGAAACGGTGCGAACGGCAGGTCGTGGGAAAACAGGCCGATTGCTCCGGTCCAGTTCAGGATCGAATTCCAGATCATGGGCATAAGGAGCGCGGAACCGGCTGCAGTTACCAGGACACTGACCCGGCGTTCCCGGCGCACCAGCACCAGGAGCGCCACGGCGGCAAAAGCGGATAACAGTGCGCCCAGGAACATCGTTGGCAGACTCATCTACGGCCAGACTCCGGCACACGCAAGGCTGTAACCATGGGTTCAGTGTAGGGCCAGAGCGCGGGGCCGCCACCCTGCCGCAGCCCGAGGGGCCGAGTCGGCCGGGCCGACCATGAGTCCAACGCAATCCGATCCAGCTGCCGCGAAAGGGTAGTATTGGTGCATATACATGCACGTATGCACTTAAGGGGTTTGGTTGATGTTGTCGGTTCTGCGGAATGTCACGTACCGGCGGCTGTTTGCCGCGCAGGTCGTGGCCCTGATTGGTACCGGTCTGCTGACCGTGGCGCTGGGCCTTCTGGCCTATGACTTGGCTGGCAGCAACGCCGGCGCGGTGCTCGGGACTGCTCTGACGATCAAGATGCTCGCCTATGTGGGCCTTGCCCCGGTGATCAACGCATTGGTCGCGCGGTGGCCAAAGAAGCGGGTCCTGATCGGTGCTGACCTGATCCGGGCCGCCATGGCGCTCTCCCTGCCCTTCATCACCGATGTCTGGCAGATCTACATCGTGATCTTCCTGCTCCAGTCCGCGTCTGCGACGTTCACACCGGCGTTCCAATCCCTAATCCCCACCATCCTGAAAGATGAGAAGGACTACACCCGGGCGCTGTCCCTGTCCCGGCTGGCCTACGACATGGAAGCCCTGGTCAGCCCGGCCATCGCGGCACTGCTGCTCACCGTGCTCAGCTACAACAACCTCTTCCTCGGCACCGTGGGAGGGTTCCTGTTCTCGGCCTTCATGGTCGCGATTACCGTGCTGCCGAAAGTCCCGGCAGCGACTGGGCAACAGGCCTCGCTGTGGCACCGGACCACCCTGGGTGCCAGGATCTTCTGGCGGAACCGGCGCCTGCGCTCCCTGCTGGCCCTGAACCTGGTTGTTGCCGCGCCGACGGCGTTGGTCCTGGTCAACACCGTCGTTTACGTCCGTGACGTCCTGCACCGGCCGAACACAGACCTGGCTCTGGCGTTGGCCTGCTTTGGTGTCGGGTCCATGATCGTAGCCCTGTCCGCCCCGCGGGTCCTGGACCGGTTCGGGGACCGGTCCGTGATGCTCACCGGCGCGGGCGTCATTCCGCTGGTCCTGGCCGGCGCGGCCGCCCTGACACTGTTGGGTGCCCCGGGCACGGGCTGGTGGCTGCTGCTGGGCCTGTGGTTCCTGCTGGGCGCCGCGAACTCTACTATTCTCACACCATCGTCCCGGCTGCTGCGGGACGCGTCGACGGAGGACACGCGGCCTTACGTGTTCACGGCCCAGTTCTCCCTTTCCCATGCCTGCTACATCCTGACCTATCCGCTGGCCGGCTGGGTCGGGGCAATCGCCGGTTTGGGCTGGGCTGCGCTGGCGCTGACAATTATTGCGATGATAGGCAGTGCAGGAGCGTTTCTGTCCTGGCCCCGACACACTTCCCGGACCGGCCAGGGACCGGCCGAGAAGGAGCAGAGCGTTGAGCAGCCAGCCCCACAGCGCATCTAGCCCCGCCCCTGACGTAGCTTCGCTGGTACACCCGGTCACGCCGGGACCACAGCTGCTGGAAACGGCTGCCGGAACCCTGCGGATGCTCGCCGAACCGACCAGGCTGAACCTGCTCTGGCAGCTCACCGAGGGCCCGAAGACGGTCACGGAGCTCACAGCAGCCGTCGGGGTGCCCCGGACTGTGACGAGCCAGCATCTGGCCAAACTCCGGCTCAGCGGCCTCGTGGACACCCGTAAAGACGGCCGCCACGTTATCTACTCCCTCCGAGACGGGCATCTCGTGAGGCTTATCCGCGAGACCATCAACCACGCAGATCACAGAATTACCGGCGAACCCACCCACGGCTGACCGCAGGAAGGGCCGCGAGGCCGACAGGATTACGCGATAGGGGACCCTAAAGTTCGTGTGCAGACGGCTTCTGACATTCGGTGCAGACGACTCCCGAAAATGACACCTACTGACCCAGGATCGGTCAATGGATCAGGCTGTAGGAACTCGTTGCCGGAATCAACGTCCGTCAGAACGGAGGGAGGACGTTTTTGACCAACGGCGGGGGAGCGCGTCGGTAGGCACCGACTTACATTGGTGGAACGCTCCCAAGCGCCCCATAGGGGATCAGCTGAGCACATAACCGCCGAGTCCCATCGCCTCCGCTGGTTTGGCCAGCTATGTCGTGACATCGCTGGCTATTGTCGTTCCGTTGGCATACCTGATTCGATCCAATCTGGCCGGTCCGGGCACGGTGACTTTTCTGGTTGCTTCGGTGGCCATGCTGGCCCTAGTGGTTGCGAATTTTTCCAATCCTTTCATTGCGGTCACTGCAGTTGCGGCTGGCACAATCGGTGACGTTGTCCTTTGTGGCCTGCGGCGCTTTGAAGCCAGCGCGAGAATCCAAGAGTTGGTCTTGGCCGCCCTGCTACCCGCACTGCTATGGTCCGGCCAGCTTCTGGCGCTCAGAGTCACAGGACCCCTCGGATGGTCAGTCGAGATGGTGTCAGGTGTAGTAATGCTCTCGGCCGCGGCCAGTTTTGCCGCAGTTTATGTGCTCGGGCTGGTTGCCACTGACGTGGCAACTCCAGCCGAAGTTTTCCCGCACGTCGACCCGATGCGCGAAGAATGATCACGGAACGGAACCTGAGGCAGTAGCTGTAGGCTCACGTGTTCTTTGGTCTGCATCAAGCGCTTGTGCCTTTGGCTGACCCCGCCCCGGTATTCTTCTGCGCACTGACGGACTCTCCGTACCGGGTGAGCCCACGGGGCTTGTACACGGACAAAATCGTGGTGACGAGCAGCGCCAGCATGGCGGCACCGGCGTCAGCCACGAGCTGTATCCTCATGGCATTCATGTCGGAGGGCCGCAGGTCCGCGGCCGTGGCCATGGCTGCCATCGCGGTAACCGGCTGCAAGTGCACCAGCAACAGGACGGTGGCCAAGGCGGTTATCACGAGCTTGATCACAACCCAGTAGTGCCGGAACAGGCCCCACACTGTGCCGAGCCCCTGGATGATTCCGGAAGCGAGAGAGGCCAGACTTAGCGGGAAGATAATTGACCAGCCGATGAGGTCCATTCCGACATAGGCTGCCCGGACCAGTTGGATGTTGGTGGAGGTCAGTCCAGTGATCGCCAGGACCAGGAACCCGGCGATGGCTCCCAGCCACCCTACGGAAGAGATGATGTGGATTGCCAGCGCTCCTTTCCGGACAGCGGGTCTCATCATCCTCATGGGGTGTGGTTCATGACCATGCCACCACTGAGGTGCACGACCGCAAAGACCACGACCAGCACAGCTGCGGCAATCAGGAACCCCTTCACCCAAAGAGGGGTCCTGTGTCGGGGCGTCTCCCTGCTGTCAGTGGAACCGTTGTCAGGGTTGGAGCCAAGGTTTGTCATGCAGGTCCTTTATTGGTTTTGTGAAACAGTATGTATTCAGGCAGTCATCATGTCTATTGTGCGTCATGTTGTATGATTCGGTCATGCCCAGGCTTTGGAACGAGACGATAGAAACGCACCGGGATGCGGTGCGCCAAGCAGTTCTTGATGCCGCCGCTAACCTTGTGGCTGGTCACGGGATTGCTGGCGTGACCATGTCGGCGATCGCGCAGGGCGCCGGCATTGGACGTGCGACACTGTACAAGTACTTCCCGGATGTCGAATCCATCCTGCTGGCGTGGCACGAGCGCCAGGTCCAGGCCCACCTCAGCGAGCTGCTCAAGATTAGAGAGCAGACGGTGGGAGCCCGCGAGCAGCTTGGAGCCGTTTTACACGCCTACGCGTTCATGTCACACGCCGGCCACGTCGATGCCGAGGTGGCGCGGCTTCACCACAGCAGGCACGCCGGGCAGGCCCAGCAGCACCTCCTGGATTTCCTTGCAGAGCTTATCCACGAGGGCTCGGCGGCCGGCGTCTTCCGTGCGGATGTTGCCGCCGATGAGCTGGCGGCCTTCTGCTTCCATGCCCTCGGAGCCGCGGCCGGGCTTACATCACCTGAGGCCGTGCTCAGACTGGTCACAGTTACGTTGAACGCACTGGAGCAGCCCGCCTAACCTCTGGAAGCGCGTTTGAGGCGCGTCGCTGACGATCGGCCATAGGGCTCTTCGTCACGCCCCTCTTGAACGAAAATAGCAGTGTCCACCGTATGCCACTCTCTTCTGTACAACATTAAAAGCAGTGGTTAGTAATCAAGGAAAACATGACAAATCGGGATGAAAGTCTCCAGTACCAACCGCAAACGTCTCCCGGTCCTCGCCCGGAGGCGCGCATGCCGCTATCTGCCCGGCGCCTGGTCCTGATCGCAGGGGCATGTATTCTTGTCGGGATCTTGGCGGGCCGTTTCCTGTTTGCAGGGCTGATTCTGGCCGCAGCAGGACTGACTGTACTGGCGGTTGCCCTTTCCTATGGATCCGGCAGTCGCTGGTTCTCCCCTGTATCTTGGGTTGTTTGCGTCGCAGGTGGTTTCTGGACTGCAGCCACCGCAGGGTACTGGTTGTCCGTGAGTACAGCAGCGGACGCCTCAGCGAAGGTTCCTGCCATTGCGTCTCTGCTCTTCTACGGTGGGGTGGCCTGCTTCGTCATCATGGCGGGAGGAGTATTGACCGCAATTGTTTTGCGAACAGTACAGGCACGAAAGCTCCCAGCCGCGAGATAGGATCGTTGCCGGTGGAGGGGCTGCCGACCTCAATCCGGAACAGCCAAGACGACAAGGCTGAATGTGTCAAGTATTTCTGGCCCCGGCATGACGGCTCTAGTTGGCCCCACCCGGATGTCACATGCGGTCGAGCGCCTTCGTCCATGGCAATCTTCCGATAACAGCAGGCTTTTGCGCTATCATCGCCATATGTCGATAATAGGACTGTTGGAATCTGCTGATCAGTGCGGGCGACTCGACCCGGCCGCGGCCCTTTTTCATTCCCTAAGCGACCCGACCCGGCTGGCCATTGTGAAGCGGATGGCCGGCGGTGAGGTGCGCGTCGGTGATCTGACCGGCGAGCTGGGCTTGGCGCAGTCCACTGTCTCGGCGCATGTAGCGTGTCTGCGCGAGTGCGGCCTGGTGGAAGGAAGGGTTCAGGGCCGCAGCGTTTACTACTCCCTGTCGCGTCCGGAACTGATGGACATGCTTGCCCAGGCCGAAGTCCTGCTGGCGGCTACGGGCAATGCGGTCAGCCTTTGCCCGAACTACGGTATCGGCAGCACCGGGACCGCATTGACGAAGCAGGATGCGCGATGAGTGATGCCTGCGGTTGCGGCGACGACAAACCCGAAACCGGCGGATCCGAAGAAGCAGAGGAAGCCGTTGGTTTCTGGCAGGTCAGCGAGGTCCGCGCGGCTGCATTTGCCGGGCTGCTGCTCCTGGCGGGGTGGATCGTGTCCCTGTACGGTGCGCCGCAGTGGTTGACGCTTCCCCTGGAAATTATTGCGCTGCTGGTGGCTGCGTGGACGTTCGTTCCTTCGACCGTCCGACGCCTGTTGAAGGGCAAAATCGGGGTCGGGACGCTGATGACGATCGCCGCCGCCGGCGCGGTCGCCCTCGGGCAGTACGAGGAGGCGGCCATGCTGGCCTTCCTCTACGCCATCTCCGAAGGTCTTGAGGAGTACTCACTGGCGAAAACCCGCCGTGGCCTGCGCGCCCTGCTGGACCTGGTCCCGGCCGAGGCGACCGTCCTGCGCGGCGGCACCGAGGTCACGGTTGACCCGGCAGAACTCATCTCCGGGGACCGGATGGTTGTCCGGCCCGGGGAGCGTCTGGCTACCGACGGCAGGATCATCACCGGGCGCACGTCCTTGGATACCTCGGCGCTGACCGGGGAGTCCGTGCCGGTCGAGGCAGGCCCGGGAACAGAGGTTTACGCCGGGTCCATTAACGGCACCGGCCCGCTCGAGGTCGAAGTCACCAGCACCGCGGAGAACAACTCGCTGGCCAGGATCGTGCACATCGTGGAGGCCGAGCAGTCCCGCAAGGGCCCGGGTCAGCGCCTGGCCGACTCCATCGCCAAAAAGCTCGTCCCCGGCATCCTGATCGCTGCCGTGCTGATCATCGTCTTCGGTTTCATCGTCGGGGAACCGCTGTTGTGGTTCGAACGCGCTCTCGTCGTCCTGGTCGCGGCCTCGCCCTGCGCACTGGCGATCTCCGTACCCGTCACGGTCGTCGCTTCCGTGGGCGCGGCCAGCCGCATCGGCGTGCTCATCAAGGGCGGTGGCGCCCTGGAAACTCTCGGCAAAATCCGCACCATTGCGCTGGACAAGACCGGAACGCTCACCCGCAACAAGCCCGCCGTGATCGATGTCGCGGCGACCGGGACCGCCACCCGGGAACAGGTTCTGGCCCTTGCAGCCGGCCTTGAGGCCCGCAGCGAACATCCGCTCGCCCGCGCCATCCTCGCAGCCGCAACGGACCGTGCGGCCGTCACCGATGTTGACACCGTCCCCGGTGCCGGTTTGGAAGGCAGGCTGGATGGCCGGACCGTCCGCCTCGGCCGCCCGGGCTGGATCAACGCCGGCCCGCTGGCCGCAGAGGTCGAGAGGATGCAGCACGCCGGCGCAACGGCTGTCCTGATCGAGGACGACGGCCAGGTCATCGGAGCCGTCGCGGTCCGCGACGAGCTGCGGCCCGAAGCCCGCGAAGTCATCGCCCGGCTGAGCGCCTCCGGCTACACCACGGCCATGCTCACCGGAGACAACCTCATCACCGCCACGGCACTGGCCAAGGACGCGGGCATCACAGAGATCCATGCCGACCTCCGCCCTGAAGACAAAGCGGAGATCATCCGCACGCTGAAAAGCCGTGCGCCTACCGCGATGGTCGGCGATGGCGTCAACGACGCCCCGGCACTTGCCACGGCGGACACCGGCATCGCGATGGGGGCCATGGGCACCGACGTCGCGATCGAAACCGCCGACATCGCCCTGATGGGCGAGGACCTGAACCACCTGCCTCAGGTCCTGGACCACGCCCGGCGGACCCGACGCATTATGCTCCAGAACGTAGGGTTGTCCCTGCTGCTGATCGCAATACTGATCCCGCTGGCACTGTTCGGCATGCTCGGCCTGGCCGCCGTCGTCCTCATCCACGAGCTGGCCGAAATCGTCGTGATCGCCAACGGCGTGAGGGCAGGACGAATCAGCCGCAACACCACGCTCCGGTCCGCTCAGCCCGTTCCGGCCCTGCAACCGGCAGCGTGAGCGCCTCCGCCGCAGCCCGTCCGGGCCTACCTGCCCGGACGGCACGACGATTCAGGACGGTGCTGCTGCTCTGGGCCGCCATACTGGCAGCCGCAGACCTGACCGTTAAGGCCCTGGCCGAAGCTCAACTTTCCACCGGCACGACGACCGATCTGGGTCCGATCAACGTCCGACTGCTCTACAACCGTGGTGTCGCTTTCAGCTTCGGCGCGGACCTGGCACCCTGGATCGTCATAGCCGCGACCGGGCTAATTATTGTGATCCTGACCTGGTACACCGTCTCCACCGCCCCGTCCGTGACAGGCCTCTCCCGAGCGGGAGCGGCCCTGCTGCTCGGTGGCGCCGCCGGGAACTTCATCGACAGGCTCGACGGGCAGGGCGTCGTGGACTACCTGCACAGCGGCTGGTTCCCTACTTTCAATCTGGCAGACGTGTTCGTCACCACCGGAGTAGCGCTTCTGGTCCTCGGCGCCATGGTCTCTCCGCGGACCGGGGCCTAAGTAGGAACCCCACGGCACACCGAATTGGCGCTTGAAGGCCTTCCGGGGGACGAAAATTCGGCTAACCGAAAAAGATGCAAACGCATGCATCGATGGCAGTTATATGTAAGACTTGTCTTATCGAAGGGGAGTAGTTCCCACCGTCCGCATATCGCGGACGCAGCGGCGCATCGACATACTGGCATCCTCCAACAGGACGCCCGGTGCGCCACCCGGCCCAGTAGGTGCCGGGCGAGCGAGACCTTCGGTCAGACACCACTCTGACCGGGGAACCCTTAAATTCAAGCGGGTCCGGGCCAGGGTATTGCCTTTGAGGATGACCATGACCCACCTGCCAAAGTCAGACGCCACCCCCGCTTCCCGGAGTGCGAGCCCCGCGGACCTTCGCCGCTGGCGCCAGTACCTGGCCGACGAACGGGCCGAAGCGGCCGTTTACCGGGACCTTGCAGGCCGCCGGACCGGGGAGGAACGCGAGATCCTCCTGGCCCTGGCCGAGGCCGAAACCCGGCACGAACAGCACTGGCTGGACAAGCTCGGCGATAAAGCAGGCAAGCCGCGCCGCGGAAGCCTCCGGACCCGGTTCGTCGGCTTTCTTGCCCGCCACTTCGGTTCCGTTTTCGTCCTCGCCCTGGCCCAGCGCGCCGAAGCGCGTTCCCCCTACGCGGGCGATGCCCACGCCACCGCCACCATGGCTGCCGACGAGCAGATCCATGAGGAAATCGTCCGTGCCCTCGCCACCAGGGGAAGAAACAGGCTCTCGGGCAGCTTCCGTGCGGCCGTCTTCGGCGCCAACGACGGACTTGTCAGCAACCTTTCCCTGGTGATGGGTATCAGTGCCAGCGGCGCCTCCAACGCGGTGGTCCTGCTCAGCGGGGTGGCCGGTCTTCTCGCCGGCGCACTGTCCATGGGGGCCGGGGAATACGTCTCCGTCCGCTCCCAGCGCGAACTGCTCGAAGCATCAACACCGAACGAGGACGCACACGCCCGGCTTCCGCACCTGAACGGCGACGCCAACGAACTGGCGCTCCTGTACCGTGCCCGGGGTATGGCAGAAGACGAAGCGAATGCAAAAGCCGTTGAGACGCTGCAAAGTCCGCACGAGAAACCGATCGTGACATCCCCGGAGCACGATAAGCATGAAGCCGTCGGCACCGGTCTGGGCGCGGCCACCTCGAGCTTTCTGTTCTTCGCCTCCGGCGCCATCCTGCCCGTGCTCCCGTACCTCTTCGGGCTGGAAGGCATCACCGCGCTGGTCGTCGCCGGCATCATCGTCGGCCTTGCCCTGCTGACCACAGGCGCCATCGTTGCCCTGCTCTCCGGCGGGGCTCCGTTGAAGATGGCACTACGCCAGTTGACCATCGGCTACGGCGCAGCAACCGTGACGTACCTGCTGGGAATGCTGTTCGGAACCAGCACAGCGTAGGCGGGACGACAGAACCCGGTCCGCCCTCGGACGGGCCGGACCCTCAGCCCGCGTCCACACAGATGGCCGGCACGGTGATGGTCACCGTCGGGCTGGTGCCTGGATTATCGGGCCCGCATTGCAGTCCGATCGATTCCGGCCGCCGCGGGATGCCCAAAAACGTACGGCATGATGAGGATCATGACGATTGCAAAATCTGTGCTGCTGTTCATCCTGGCCGCCGTCGCCGAGATAGGCGGCGCGTGGATGGTGTGGCAGGCAGTTCGGGAGGGCCGCGCCTGGTGGTGGGCCGGGATCGGGATCATCGCCCTGGGCCTCTACGGTTTCGTTGCCACCTTGCAGCCCGACGCTCACTTTGGACGTATCCTTGCCGCCTACGGTGGCGTGTTTGTGGCGGGGTCGCTGGCGTGGGGAATGGTCTTCGACGGGTTCCGTCCCGACCGCTGGGACGTCATCGGATCCGTGATCTGCATTGCGGGGGTGGCCGTGATCATGTTTGCTCCCCGCACACCTGTTTCCTAGGACGCGATCAGGGGGTTGCATCGGCGGGCACCGGGTGTTGCCGTAGGAGCAGAAGACGCAGCATTCGCCGGGCTTCGACTTGCTGGTGAGCCCGCACGCGGGACAGCGGTGGAAATACGTGCACGCGTCCGTCGGCATGTCCCGGGTCTCCTGGTTGCGGCATTCCGGGCAGGGCAAGGTACTGCTGGTCTGGATTGCGCTCATGCCGCGGCCTCATCGGCGGTGTGCTTGAAGGCGTGGCGTGCCTCGCGGACGGCGTAATAGATGATAATGGCCCCGGCGAGAGGGTCGGCCCACCACCACCCGAACAGCGCGTTCAGGACCACCCCGGCCAGCACCGCGCCGGCCAGTACGCATCGACCAGGGTCACTTTCCCTTCGGCGCGCAGCACCGGATTTCCCAGGGCGTACCCGGTGCGGATCTTGCCCAGGGCCAAGGCCAGCCTGACCACGAAGGTCAGGGCCGTCCACACGATCCGCAATCCGGAGGTGGCGGGCCGAAGACCGGCGGCCATGACGATGACCAGGTGGATAGACAGGTAGGCGGCGAGCACCGCGAAGGCCACCCCGATCAGCCGCATCGCCCGGTTCTCCCGATCCTTGTGGACGCCCTTGAGCTGCCAGACCACGGCCAGGGAGGCGAAGACCTCGGTCAGGGAATCCAGACCGAACCCGGCCAGGGCCGGGGACCCTGCGCCGAGTGCGGCGGCGGCCAGGACGCCCAGGTCGATGACATTCAGCACAGGGTTGCGTATTCAAGGCGCAGCCCGCGGCGCAGCAGCAGACCGCGGTCGTTGAGTGTGGTGGTGCCGTCGGCACTGCTCAGGAGTTGTTCCTTGTCCTAGTGGGGCAGGTGTTCCTGGTCGCGGTGGGCGGCCGGTTCGAGCTGGAACGTGGAGTGTTCGACGGAGACGTCGAAATGTTCGGCCACACACTGCTGCAGCTCCGCCAGGATCTCGGAGGCGTGACCGTCGGTCAGACACTCATCTTCCAGGGTCACATGCCCGGTGATGATCGGGGTGCCGGAGCCGACGAGTGAGGCGTGCAGGTCGTGGACATCGATGACGTGCGGCAGGGCCAGAATGTGCTTCCGGACCTGATTCAGGTCCAGACCCTTCGGTGTGCTTTCCAGCAGGACATGGACAGTCTCCATGAGCAGCCGCAGGGTGCGGGGAATGATGAGCGCCCCGATCAGCAGGGATACGACCGCGTCCGCGCGCGTCCATCCGGTCAGGGCGATGACGACGGCGGCGACGATGACGGCGACGGAGCCCAGCGCGTCGTTGAGGACTTCCAGGAACGCGGCTCTCATGTTGAAGTTGTGTTTTCGGCCGCCCGCCAGGACCAGCAGGCCTACGGCGTTGCCGGCCAGGCCGATGATGCCGAACCAGAGCATCAGCGAGGATCCGACCTCGGGCGGGTCCAGCAGGCGGCGAATGCCCTCGTATATCACGAACGCGCCAACGATAAGCAGCAGTCCGGCCTGCAGGGCCGCGGCGAGGATTTCGGCGCGTTTGAATCCCCACGTCCGCTTCATGGTCGCGGGACGCAAGGCCAGGGAGGAGGCGATGAGTGCGATGAGCAGGCCGGCCGAGTCGGTGAACATGTGGCCGGCGTCGGCCAGCAGGGCCAGGCTGCCGGAAAGGACCGTCCCGATGATCTCCGCGGCCATTACCAGGACCGTGATGGCGAGGACAAGGATCAGCCGGGTGCGGTTGGCCGCCGGATCCACTGCGTGGTTGTGGTCGTGTCCGCTCATGGGTTCAGTCTCCAGATAGGCAAATTCTTGGGCTGGTCGTCGCATCTGCCGGGTCCGCTGCACGCCGACGGTTGCTCAGCCGTCACGGGCTTGCCGGTGCCAGCTTCCTCGCCGTTTGTTCTGCATTCGACGGTGACCGCACTCATACGGCACAGTCCTCGATCGGGCAGGTGCAGATCCGCTCGACCGTGAGGATGACCTGAAGCAGATCACCGAGCGCGTGGGCGAGCCTGGCGTCGGAGAGTTCATACCGCACCCGGCGCCCCACGGGTTCGGCGACGACAAGGCCGCAGTCACGCAGACAGGCCAGGTGGTTGGACAGGATCTGCCGGCTCACCCCGATGGATTCGGCCAGGTCTGCGGGGAACGCAGGGCCGTCCTTGAGCCGGAGCAGAATTGAGGACCTGGTCGGGTCAGCCAGCGCCTTGCCGAACCGGGCTAGAACATCTGTCGTAGAAAGAGTCTGCATACTCTCATGGTACAGATATTCATGTACTAACGAGGGTTTGGGCTGATCCCTGCCAGGGCACCATTAAGCCACTACGCAGAAGGCGCGGCCAACGCTGAACGGCACCCCCGCAGTGCAGAGGACTTCTGACATTCCGTGCAAACGACTTCTGATCTCAGCTGGAGCTGCTGCACACGCACTGTAGGTTGGTCCCCGCTTCCCCGAACGCACTGTCAGGGGTTCTCTGTAAACGGGGCTTGTCGATGAACGTTCAGGGCCCGGTCTTTGGCTTGTCCGGACGTTTCGGCTTGGCGCGCCCTTCCCGCGTGGCGGTACAGATCCTGGGCCCATTCAAATTCGGCAGCGGCGGCGGCGTACAGTCCTTCGTCGAAAAGGCGCCTGCCGATCTGATGGCGTACGAGAGCTTCCCGGGTTCGGGTACGGGCTAAACAGAGGGCCTCTTCCTGGAGTCTTGCAGCCTCGCTCCATCGGTAGGTCCTTTGGTAAGCGTGGGCCAGGACAAGCAAGGCCTTGAATGGATCCTCCGAGCTTTCCACGAGCGCATGGCCTTCCGTGATCGCCTCATCGCTGTGGCCCAAGAGGGTGAGTACCCATACTCGTTCCACGGCTGTGCAGTCTGCGAGCCGGGCCTCCATGGCGGCACGGTCTAGAACCACATCCAGCATCGTCGCTGCATCCGTACACCACATGTTCTTCTGAATTTCCATGCACTATCCGCTCATTCGTGCTGTCCGAAAGCGACTTCTTTCGTTAAGATTCCCTGACCATCCGGGTCACCCAAGGCCTCTCCTCCCCGGACCGGGCCCATCGTCACGGACAGTCCACTTGATTTCCCGTGTGCCCTCATTCAGCCTGTGCGCTGAGGATCAGGGTCTTGAGGATGCCCTGGTCTGCCAGGCCAAGGATCCTGCTGGCGACCCGCCCTTGCCTGTCCAGGACGAGGGTCGTGGGTACGGCCTGCGGCGGAACGTATTGCGCCATTGCCAGCAGGATCCCGCCGTTCTTATCCTCCATGCTCGGATAGGTGATGCCGAACGACCGTTCAAAGGCGGTGGCGGTTTGTTCCTCGTCTCTGATGTTGACGCCGTAGAACCGGACTCCGTCCCGTTGAAACTGCTCCCAGAGGGCCTCCAGGCGCGGGGCTTCGAGCCGGCAGGGCGCACAGGCGGCGTACCAGAAATTAAGTACGACGACTTGGCCTGCCCAGTCCGCTGAGCTGACGGCAGTCCCGTCGTAGAGCTTGCCGGTCAATACCACCGGCGGGGTCCGCTGCGAGGGGGCATATTCGGTGACGGAACCGTCCCCGGCGATGTAGTTCTTGTTATCACCCGCCTTCGCTTGTTGGGCAAGGGCGTCATTGGAACCGCATCCTGCGAGGACTGTGATGCTCGCTGCCCCCAATAGGGCAGCGGAAATCAGCCTTCGCCGTGAAAGGATAGGGGCTTTTCCCTGATCAGACCGAGGGGGGAGAGGGGGTGTGAAATCGTGCACGATCATCCCTTGCTGTTCTGGGTGAGGGCCCGGTCGACATTCATCCACGAGCCGTCCGGGCGCCTTTTATTAGGGCTGCAAATCTTGGGAGTGGTCCTTCGAGCAAGGGCTTGCCCGGTATGAGTGTTGGCGCCGGCCGGTATGCAGGGAGCGTCGATGCTCTGGCGCCTTCCGGGAAAAAGGCATGCTGCCTCCGGCATCACGACGGCCCCTGGGGTACGTTCGGCCCGTTCAAATGTTCGCGGTTGAGCGCCTCGAGCTGCTCCTCGGTGAGGCTGTCGTAGGAGCTCGCTTCATTCCGGTCACTGCGGGCGAAGCGGACGAACATGAGGATGATGAGTGGCACGTCGACTATTTCCGCCAGGAACCACAGTAGGTCACCAGCAAGCTGTTGGTCCCGGAGCGGTCCCGGGAGCCAGCCTGGATGGCCCGTGAGGGGCACGGTGGCGCCGTCTAGGATCTGCGGGCTGATCCGCATCATGATCCCGGGCACGGCGTCCGCGACCAGTTCGATGAATACGTAGATGAATTCGACGATGATCAGTGCGCTGACGGTCTTCGACGAGGCATCTTCGATGATGGGCACGACCATCAGCATCCCGGTCAGCGGCACGAGAACGGTGAGGGCCATGTCCCAGAACGGGTCGGTCCGCAGGGGGTGGAACAGGGGCGTCAGGAAAAGGGTGAAGATTCCCAGGCCCAGCAGCGCGGCGACGACGGTGTTGCTCAGCGCCCGCATTACAGGGTGTGCCAGAAATCGGTCCAGCCTTGCCGTACCGGCGGGTCCGAGGGTTGCCCTGGCCAGGGTGAGGGGTTTGCCTGCAGTAAGGAGCAGCGGGACGATGAACAGGTATGAGGTGATCTTCAGGGTGAAGACCCACCGTAAATCGTGGCTGTACACCCCGGTAAATCCGAAGCTCAGCACGGCGAAACTGCCCAGGCCCAGGGCGTAGAACGTCGCGGTGCGCCGCCACGGCCACCGGATCCGCCGTTGCCGGGCGGCCCGGAGGCCCCGGGCGTAGAGCAGCACGGCCGTGGTCAGGAGCGCCAGGGCCGGCCAGTTCAGGGTCCAGGAGGTCAGGACAATATCAAGGGGCGGCATGCTCAGCGTTTCTTCGTCTCGGTGCGGCCAGCAATGACAGCGCCGAAGAGCAGCAGCAGGCCACCGGTGGGGTAGCCGATGAAGATGTCCTCGGTAATGCTGGGCCCCTGCCCTGTGGCGGCCAGGTGGGCGATCCAGTGGCTGATGGCGACGAGGGCACCGGCGGCCATGAGCACCTGTCCGATGCGGACGAGCCGCCGGTGCCGGCGGTGGCGTGATTCGGCGTCGGTCTCTTGTTTTGGCTTGCGGTAGTTTTTCATCGTGTTCCTTGACGAAGCCGGTCAGCCGTTGGTTCCGCCGGTGCAGGCGGCGCCGGGTTCGGGTGCGTTGGGTGATTGTGCGTAGGCACGGATGAACGCGGGAATGCGCGTGTCGTCGGCGTTCTGGGCCGTCAGCTGGGTTCCCCAGGCCGTGGCGGCAACGGGGGCGCTCTGTTCCTTGTCAGGGCTCAGGAGCACATAGGGCTTGTCCTTGGCCAAAGCTGTGAGCGTTGCGATGTCGGCGGCGGGCAGGTCCGGCCTGTAGCTCAGCCATACGGCGCCGTGTTCCAGGGAATGAACGGCGCGTTGTTCGTTTATCGGGTCCGTGTAAACCCCGCAGTTCGTCCACACCGGGGCGTGGTCCCCTCCCACGCCGGGTTCCTGCGCATAGTTCACAGCTGTCTGGACGTGGTTGCGGGAGAGATCAGCGAAAGTCTGGACACCTTCGATGGGTTTCCGTGCTTCTGCCGCCGCTTGGTTGCGTTCCTGGACGGAGCCCACCACCGTGATGGCTACAACGGTGATGATGGCCGTCAGGATGAGGCCAAAGCTTCCATAGACCAGAAGGTTCCATTTGCGTTGTTTTGCTTTCTGCGTGGCCCGGATCGAGGCAACTATCGCCTGGTGTTCACTGCGTCGCTTATCCGCGTTGCTCATAGCGGTGTTCCTTTGCTTTGAATGTCAGGAGTGTGCCGGGTCGTGCTGCCGTGGACCTGCCCGACGGCCGAGCGTGGCCGGCGCCTGCGGATCTGGAACAGAACCAGCCCTGCGATGAACAGCAGCGCCGCTACCCAGGTGTTGACCCGCAGCCCCAGGATGGTGTTGGCGTAGTCGGAGCGGATCAGCTCGAACACGAACCGGCCGGCGGTATAGAGCGTTATGTACAACGCGAACACTGATCCCGCGCCGAGTGAAAACTTACGGTCCAGGAACATGAGCAGGGCCGCGGCCGCCAGACACCAGAGCGATTCGTAAAGAAAGGTCGGCTGGAAGTAGCCGATGATGTCGGGGGTACCGTCAGGTGCCGTCAGGGCCTGGCCCGTGGCTTGGTTCATGGCATGGATCTGGAGTTTCCAGGGCAGGTCCGTGGGCCCCCCGTAGAGCTCGTTGTTGAACCAGTTGCCCCAGCGTCCCAGCCCCTGCGCTATGAGCAGGCCTGGGGCGGCGGCGTCCACGAATGCGGTGAAGGGGACCCCTGCGCGCCGGGCGCCGATGAGTGCGCCGACGAGCCCGAGGGCGACGGCTCCCCAGATCCCCAGACCTCCTTCCCAGATCCGGAGCGCACCCCACGGGTCCTTTCCCGGAGCAAAGTAGAGCTGGTTGTCCGTGATGACGTGGTATAGCCTTCCTCCGACAATGCCGAAGGGTACTGCCCATGCCACGATGTCCAGTGTCTGGGACGTGGTGCCACCCCGGGCCCGGAGCCGGCGGGCGGTGAGCCAGACGCCGACCACGATGCCTGCCAGGATGGCGAGGGCATAGAAGCGTATGGTCAGCGGCCCGAGCTGGAAGGCGCTGACTGTAGGGGAGGGAAAGAACAGTTCTGTCGCGGCAGCGGCGTTCATGGTCAGGTCCCTTATTTGGTGTAGGAGAAGACGGCCATCATGCCTCGTTCGGCATGGTAAGCGTTGTGGCAGTGGGTGAGCCACTGGCCCGGGTTGTCGGCGTCGAAGATCACCGTCACGGTCTGTTTGGGCCGGACAATGACCGTGTCTTTGCGCGCGCCCCCGCCGGACACTTGGAAAGTGTGTCCGTGCAGGTGCAGGGGGTGCCACATGGCGGTGTCATTGATGAAGTTCACTTCGACGCGTTCGCCGGCCTTGATGTCGAAGGCGTTCTCGAGCGGCTTGGTCATGTCGAAGCGGTTGCCGTTGATGCCCCAGTCGTATTTCGCCATGGTGCCGGTGAGGTGAACGTCGTGGGTCCGGTCGGGGGCTTTGTCCGCCAGGGTGACCGTGGGGTCGGCCTTCAGTTGGCCGCCGTCGACGACGGTGCCTTCGAGCTTGTTCGGCAGTGTTGCCGGAAGCGGCTGTTTGCCTGTGCCGGTGCTGATGAACCCGAGTGCCTGGCCGGTTTTACCCTCGGCCAGCGCCATCACGGGCGTGAAGCCTTCCCTGACGGTGAGGAGGGCGTCGATGCGTTCGCCCATGCCGAGCACGACGGCGTCAACGTCCTGGTGCTGGACCGGGAACCCGTCCGTATGGGTGAGGGTGAGCTTTTGGCGGGGGATCCCGACGCGGTAGGCAGTGTCCCCCGCGGCGTTGATGATCCTTAACCGGATGACTTGCCCCGTCGTGGCGGTCAGGATCTCTGCCTGGTCCGGGGCTTTGGAGTTGAAGAGGTGGAACGGGTAGCTGACGTCGCCGGCGTCGCCGCCGAGGAAGTCGCTGCGGGAGCCCATCAACATGTGTTTCATGCCTGATGATCCTCCGGAGGGGGCGGGCGTGGATCCCATGGATCCATGGTCCATGCCGGGCATGGAGCCGGACATGGGCATGCCGCCGGAGAGTTCTTTCACGACGTCGTCCGGGGTGCCGGTGATGCCGTCCATCCAGTCGTCGAGGACGATGACCCAGTCCCGGTCGTACACGAGTTTTTCGGCTGGATCCTCGATGATGAGTGCTCCGTAGAGGGCGCGTTCGCGCTGCATTTCGACATGGGAGTGGTACCAGTAGGTGCCGGGGTGGGCGAGCCGGAAGTCGTAGGCGAATTCGGTTCCTGCGGCCACGGGGTCCTGGGTGAGGCCTGGGACGCCGTCCTGATCATTGCGCAGGGCAAGCCCGTGCCAGTGGATGGAGGTCTCCTCCTGCAGGGCATTGTTCAGGTTCACGGTGAGCCGGTCCCCGGCCTTGGCACGGATGGTGGGAGCTGCCAGGCCTGTGTTGTAGCCCCAGGTGCTGACGGTTTTGCCGGCCACCGCTGCAGTGAAAGCAGCGGCGTTGAGGGGCTGGTTCACGGTGTTCCCAGAGGAGGGGCGCCGGGATTCATAGTCCGTGACTACAGGGTCGGTGGGCAGAACGCGTTCTGCCGTTGTTCTCGGTTCGGGGTTCCGGGTGCAGGCCGCCAGTGCCGCGGCCGAGGCGGTTGCCACAGACAAGGCTAGGAAGCGGCGACGGTTGAGGTTGGTGTACATAACTGTTCCTTCAGTAGGCGGACTTTGCAGCATCCGCCGGATGTCAAATGGGGGTGAGGAAGGTTCCGGAGAGGTTCTGCAGCTGATAGATGAACTGGACCCAGACTCCGGTAACCATGAGGATGCCCAGGACGATAAGCATGGAGGCGCCGGCAATGTTGACGGCACGGATGTGCTTGCGGACGAAGGTCAGAGCGTTGCTGACCCACCCCAGTCCCAGGGCTGTGAGGGCAAAGGGAATGCCGAGCCCCAGGCAGTACGCGAACGCCAGCAGCGCCCCGCGTCCGGCGCTGCCTGTTGTGACGCTCAGCGACAGTACAGCACTCAAGGTGGGACCCATGCAGGGTGTCCAGCCGAGCCCGAAGACCACTCCGAGCAGCGGGGCCCCGGCCAGGCCGGTCCGTCGGCCGAGGCTGATTTTGCGGGTCTGTTGCAGCCACGGCATCAGCCCCAGGAGCGCCAGCCCCATGAGGATTACCACAACGCCCATGCCGCGCATGAGTGCGTCCTGCCACCGCAGGAGCCAGGAACCGATCGCACCGAATGCTGCCCCGTACAGGGTGAAGACTGCCGCGAATCCGAGCACGAACAGCCCCACGCCCGCCAGGACACGGCGCCGGTTCTTCGGCTGTGTCGGATCTGTCAGGCCGGAGACGAAACCGAGATAGCCGGGCACCAGGGGCAGGATGCAGGGGGACAGGAACGATACCAGGCCCGCACTCATTGCCAGCGGGATGGCAATCAGCAGCGCACCGGAGGTAACGGTGGAGGCAAAGAACCCGCCGATGTCCATCGGCTCAGGCGGCGTCAGCGGGACGGAAGGTGGCCCCGCCGTCGGTAGAGACGACCAACCCGGCAGTGGTGGCGGCCCAGATCCACGGACTGCCTTCGGATCCCTCGGAGGCGGCCACGGCCTGGACACTGCCGTCAATCTTTCCGGTGCTCTTCCAGCTGAGGCCCCCATCCGTGGAGATATAGACGGTGCCGTCGGGGGCGACACCCGTTGCTTCGGCGGTGCTGGCGAAAGCGGCGAACTGAATCACCGGCGCCGCCGGGACCAGGGTCCACGTGGTCCCGGCATCCGCCGACCGTTGGACGCCCTCGGGGGTTGTTGCGAGCACGGTGTCGCTGTACGGGTTCCCGGCCAGGACGGCCGGGGTGAAGCCGGCAGCGGCGGGCTTCCACGTCGTGCCGTCCGTGCTGGTCCGCATTGTTCCGTCAAAGCCGACGATTCCGGACTTGGTTGTCGTGAGCGCATGGAAGTCCGATTCCCGTTGCCGGGAGACCTGTTCCCAGGTCTTTCCCCCGTCCGTGCTCTTGATCAGACCTAGCGGATTGGGCATTGTCGAGTCTTTGCCGGGATGGCCGGAGGCGTAAAACACGCCCTGGTCCATGGCGGCCGTGAAACCCATCAGATCGTTTGTGGGTCCAATTTTGACACTCGTGTTTTTTGAGATGTCGAAGAGCCCCTCGTGGGTCGCCAGCAGTATCTGTCCGGTTTCGGAGTTCACGCTTAAACCGTGGACGTGGGAGCTGGGCAGGCCTGAGGCGGCGGGAGCGGGTGTGGCGCCCGGAGCGGCGGTTGCGCCCGGGGTGCATGCGGACAGCGTAAACAGCAGGGCGCTGGCCGCTGCGAGGGCAGCAACAGGCCGGTGACGGGGTGAAGAATGCAGGGGCACGGGAAACTCCAGGGGTGGGCCGGATGAACCGGGAAGAATGAAGGGGAGGTGCCGGCCCCCCGGGGGGGTGGGGAAGGGGCCGGCACCGGACTTATGCTGGCTACAGGGTGGCCAGCAGGTCTTTCATTTCCTGGATCTCGGCGTCCTGGGAGCTGACGATGTCCTCGCTGAGCTGGACCGCGTCCGCGTTCTTGCCGTTGGTGGTTTCAGTCTTGGCCATCATGACCGCGCCTTCGTGGTGGGCGATCATCTGGGTCAGGAACAGTTTGGCGGCTTCGGCGCTCTGGGCGGCCTCGAGTTTGGCCATGTCATCCTCGCCCATCATCCCCTCCATGCTGTGCGCAGAAGACATCTCGGTGGGCATCATCGTGGGCTGGCCCCAGCTTTGAAGCCAGCTGGTCATCTTTTCGATCTCCGGGCCTTGGGCTGCCTTGATCTTGGTGGCCAGGTCCGTCACAGCGGGGGGAAGGCCCGCTTTTTTGAGCATGATGTCGCTCATCGTTACTGCCTGGACATGGTGCGGCATCATCATCTGTGCGAACATCGTGTCCGCGTCATTGAACTCAGCCATAGCTGCTGCTGAAGTTGCCGGGGCGGAGTCCGATGACATCCCGGAGCTGCCGTGGTTCATGCCGGACATGCTGCCGGTCCCGGAACTGCCGGAGCCCGACCCGGCCGAGCAACCGGCAAGAGCGAGGGCTGCGGCGAGGGCGGCAGCAGAAATTGTCAGGGTCTTTTTCATGAAAATCAGGTCCTCAAAAGTATCAGCGGCGTCTGGGCGCCCTTGGTGATGGCATGCAGCGGCAAACCCGCGCCGGGCTCGGCTGTTTCATGCAGGTCATTGGCTGGACGGTGCGCCGGTGGAGAGCTCGGCGCAGAGGAGTGGTTTACGTCCGGCTGATACAGAGGTCACCGGGGGAGGGGCTGCCCGGTGAGTAGGAGTAGGTGCTGCTGAGAGCAGCGGCGGCACCAATAGCAGGCAGCTCATAGGGGGCTGTTCCCGGCATCGGGGCTGAGAGGGTGGTGTTTCCCGGGGCCAGGACGCAGGCACCGTCGCCGGCCGACATTTCCGGGCACGAACCTGCCGGGGCGCAGGTAGAAGAAGAGCCACCGGTGACCGCAGTCTCAATGGCGGCCGCGCCGGTGGTCGTCCCCGTTACATGCGAGTGGCCGGCCGGCATGGCCTGCAGCTGCAGCGTGGAGGGGCCTGCCGCTGTCATGCCAGGGCCTGGTGCCATGTGGTGGGCACCGGTCATGACGTGCATGCCGAAAATGCCGGCAATGATGGCCAGGGCCGCGGTCAGGAATCCTGCCCGCAGGAGGAAGGCGGTGAAGCGACCATAGGGTGTCGTAGTCACAACTTCCTCCTTTCCGTGCAGGTTCGATGTCATAAGGGTACCGGCAAGGGGGTGTTGTCCCTTCCGGTTACCGCCTTTTCAACGCGTCTGGATGGGATTTGGTTTCACTGTTTCCACCGGCTAGTGATGAACGGGGCGATCCGCGACGCCTGTTCAGGAGCGGATTCCGGCCGCCCGTGTGCCAGCGGGACCGGTGGCCCGTCCATTGCCCTCCTCCCGGGGTGCACAACGCCCCCGGGAGGAGGTCCGCAGTGGAAGTGTGGAAGTGCGGATGTTAGGTGCTGGCAAGGGTGTAGCCAGCGGAGGTGACAGCCTCCCGCACGGCTGCCTCATCGGCCCTGCCTCCCACCAGCAGGCGGGAGCGGCCGCCGGGGACGAGATCAACGGAGGCCGATTCCACACCATCAAGGGCAGCGACGGCCTTCTCAACAGTCTGCACGCAATGCCCGCAGGTCAGACCATCCAAAGCGAATTCAACGGCGCCGGTGCCTGCGGCTGTGGTGGGCTCAGAGGAGGCTTCGGTCGAGCAGCAGCTGCACCCCGATGCGGAGGAGGCCAGCGGCAGCTGGGTACGGTTTTCGGTTCCACACATGTCAGTTTCCATTCCTTGACGAAGGAGTAATGGGCGCTGGGGTTGAACGGCTGTGAGAGGCGGTGCGGTGCACTGCCGGGACATACCACTTCACTGACAACACCCATAGCTTACCCCTGGGGGGTATCTCCAACAAATGGGACACGTGTGACGTCGGACTCGCCGTTATTCAAATGTGACAAATGCTGCTTGTGTGAACTACGGTCTAAGCCGTGCCGGTTTCGCCGAATGCGGCACTCCCGAGTCGATTGCCTAACTCTGCCGCTGCCCGGGATCCGTTCGCAACTTTCGTCCGGCAGAGACGGGGAACCCAACAACGGCCTGCTTAAAAGCGGGTCTTGGGGTGAAGCCGTGTCTGGTGCGTTTTGCGTACCGGCCCGGCCGGGTGTCTCCCATCCGAATCCGACAGCTAACCTCGCAGGCAGTGGGAGAGGCCCTTTCATGCCCATTCGCAAAGCTCACGGCCGCCGCCGTGCGGTCCCTGTCCAGACCAGCGCCCTCGCGGTACTGTCCAAATCCGTCGCTGCAAACGCCGGCGGTGTGGGCCGCCAGGCCGCTGTCATCGCGGCAGCGTCCGGCCTTGTCCTGACCAGCGGTATCGCCGCGCAGGCAGCCGCGGCCCCGACTCAGCGCGATGCGGAGCCGACCTCGAACCTGGAACTCACCAGCCAGGTACAGACTCCCCTCAGCGCGGACGCCACAGTCCAAATCTCCTTCGAGCGTCCTGCCGTGGAGACCACGCCTGCGCCCGTCGTAGCAGTAGCCAAGCCAGTCGTCGCTGAGGCGCCTGCAGCCCCTGCCGTCACCGCGCCGGCTGCACCTGCTAAGGCTAAGGCGCAGATCACCGTCACGCCTGCAGCGGCTCCTGTTGGGGCGCCGGCCGCCGGCGGCGTCAACGCCATCATGGTTTCCTCCGCCTATGCCCAGATCGGCATGATCCAGGACTGCACACGGCTGGTGGAAAACGCACTCAACGCTGCAGGGATCCCGGTCGGAGACCTCGGCCCGATGCAGTTCATGAACTACGGCACCGTTGTTGCCGATCCCCAGCCCGGCGACATGGTGATGCAACCCGGGCACGTGGGAATTTATGTTGGCAACGGCCAGGTCCTCAGCTCCGGCCTGAACGGCAAGAACGAAACCGCCGTCCACCCGCTGACCTGGATGACCTCCAAGGGCGCCGTCACCTTCGTCCGGGCCGGCAAGTAAAGCGCTGAGGGGCCTGTGAGTCACTGCCTTGGGGGCGGTGACTCACAGGCCTTCAGCATCCCTTGCTGACACCGGGGACTACACCTTGTGAGGCCGCCCGAAACGGCGCAGCCGCAGTGAGTTGCAGACCACCAGAACTGAACTGGCTGCCATCGCGGCCCCCGCAATCATCGGGTTGAGCAGCCCCAGGGCGGCGACCGGGATGCCGACGGCATTGTAGAAAAATGCCCAAAACAGGTTGGTCTTGATCGTCCCCAAGGTTCGACGGGACAGTTTGATGGCCTGCGCGACCTGGCCCAGGTCACTTCCCATGACCGTAAGATCCGCGGCAGCGATGGCGACATCCGTCCCGCTGCCCATGGCAATGCCAAGGTCGGCCTGGGCCAGCGCCGCCGCATCATTCACCCCGTCCCCGGCCATGGCAACAGTGGCCCCGCTGGCCTGCAGCCCGCGGATAGCCTCAACCTTGCCTTCGGGAAGCACGCCGGCGAGCACGTCTTCTGCGGGGATGCCCACTTGCGCTGCCACTGCCGAGGCAGCCGAGGCGTTGTCGCCGGTCAGCAGTATCGGCCTAAGTCCCAGCTCCTTGAGTTGCGCGATCGCGGCGGCAGAGCCGGGCTTGAGGGTGTCCTTCAGCGCAATGAGGCCTGTTGGCTCCCCGTCTACGCCGACCCAGATGACAGTCGCTCCGGACTGCTCCTGGGCGGACAGAGCTTCGTAGTGGTCCGGCGCCGGGTTAATACCGTTCTCCACCAGCCAGGCCGCCCGGCCGGCAACGACCGACCGGCCGTTGACGGTTCCTCGGACGCCCCCGCCGGGTGCACTGTAAAACCCTGCGACAGGCAGCAGAGGCGCCTTCTCAGTCGCTGCGCGTGCGATGGCATGAGCAATGGGGTGTTCGCTGGCAACCTCGACTGCTCCGGCCAAGGAAAGGATCTCTTCTTCGGTGGCCGAAGTAAAGGAGTGCACTCCGGAAACGGAGAGCTGGCCTGTGGTTACGGTGCCGGTCTTATCCAGCACGATGGTGTCTACGGTCCGAGTGTCTTCCAGGACCTGTGGGCCCTTAATGAGTATGCCCAACTGAGCGCCACGGCCGGTCCCCGTGAGCAATGCGGTCGGCGTGGCCAGCCCTAACGCGCAGGGGCACGCAATCACCAGAACCGCCACCGCAGCAGTAAAGGAGTGCTGCAGATCAGTAGTGGAAAAGAACCATGCGCCGAAGGTCACTGCGGCGAGAACCAGCACGACGGGGACAAAAACAGAGCTGATCCGGTCCGCCAGCCGGGCAATCGGGGCCTTTCCGCTCTGGGCCTGGCTTACCAGCCGCCCCATCTGCGCGAGAGTCGTTTCACTGCCCACCCGGGTTGCCTTGACCAGCAACCGCCCGTTGGCATTGATCGTTGCGCCGATCACGGTGTCATCAACACCTACATCGACCGGCAATGATTCTCCGGTGATCAGGGATGTATCCACCACACTTTGGCCTTCGACAACGAAACCATCGGTGGGTATTTTCTCGCCGGGGCGGACGACGAACACGTCACCGGGCTCGAGACGGTCCGCCGGAATCCGGGACTCGACGCCGTCCCGGAGGACCGTAGCCTCCTTCGCCCCGAGGTCCAGCAAGGCATGAAGTGCGCTTCCTGCCCGCGACTTCGCGTTTGCTTCCAAAAAGCGGCCGAGCAGCAGGAAAGTGGTCACGACGGCCGCGACTTCGAAGTACAGGGCATGGGCATCCATCGCCATTCCCGTGTGCGCGGTCAGGTTTGGGTCAGCGAACAGCTGCCATGCAGAGAATAGAAAAGCAGCACTGACCCCGATGGAAACCAGCGTATCCATCGTTGACGCAAAGTGGCGCGCGTTGACAGCCGCAGCATGGTGGAACGGCCATGCAGCCCAGCTGACGACGGGAAGGCTCAGTGCGAAGACGGCCCATCCCCAATGCGGAAACTGTACTGCCGGGACCATCGAGATGACGACGACCGGTAATGTGAGGGCCGCAGCGAGCAGCAGCCGCGGAAGCAGCACCGACCCGGCCGACCTGGTTTCCCGGTCTCCTTCGAGCAGTCCCTCCGCCATGGTCGTCCCGGCGTCGGCGTCCTGTACATCCCGGGAGCCTCCTGATGCCTTCAGCGCCGCCGAATAACCGGTTGCCGTTACGGTGTCCAGGATTTGCTGGTCCGTGATGGAGTCCGGGACAGTGACCTGCGCGGACTCCAGCGGAAGGTTCACGCTCGCCTCGACGCCGTCAAGTTTTCCCAGCTTGCGTTCCACCCGGGCAACGCAAGAGGCGCAGGTCATGCCCTGGATGTCCAGTTCAATGACCCGGGTGCCGGTAGCTAGAGTTTCCGTAGCCACGCTCAGACCCTGTCGGGGACGACAGCGTAGCCGGCTTCAGCGATGGCCTCTTGGACTTGCCGTGTGTCCAGCTCCGCTCTCGAAGTGATGACGGCGCGGGAAATGCTGTCTTTGTTCAGGTCGATAGCCACTCCCTCGACACCTTCAAGCTCCTGGAGCTCTTCGGTGACTGAAGCAATGCAATGGTTGCAGTGCATGCCTGAGATGTTGACGTTCGTGGTGACGCTCATGGCAGTCTCCTCTTTTCTAGCGCAGCAGGCGTCCGATGGCCTCTGTCGCTTCTTTCACTTTGGCTTCGCCGGCCGCATCTGATTCGGCGGCGGCATTTACCACGCAGTGGCCTATATGCTCCTCGAGCAGCCCAAGGCTGACCGCGTGCAACGCCTTATTCACTGCTGCGACCTGAGTCAGGATGTCAATACAGTACGAATCCTCATCGACCATACGGGCGATACCGCGCACCTGGCCTTCGATACGCTTCAGCCTGCGCAGGTACGCTTCTTTGCCACCGCTGTATCCGTGGCCGCCGGCCGGCTGGATGGCGTCGATGTTATCCCTTACTACGGCTTCTTCCTGCATATCCCAAATTTATACCCCGGAGGGGTATAAATCAAACGACGTTCGGGGCATCCGTCGCGGGCGCCAGGGACGTGGGCGTAGCCGCGCGGCCTAGATAAGGGGTGCCGCTCAATAAGCATTGGGTTTCCCCCTGCAACTGGTTCAGCCGCCGGTGCAGGCACCCAGACACTGGCCCTTATACCCGCACGGGTATATTGTGGGCAGTATTCGCCCAGCTATGGAGAACGCCGTGCAACTTGATTCAACTAAACTCGCACCCGTTATCAACCGCCTCAAGCGAGCCCATGGGCAACTCGCCGCCGTCACCCGGATGCTGGAAGATGGCCGCGATTGCAAAGACGTCGTCACCCAGCTCGCAGCGGTTTCGAAGGCCTTGGACCGGGCAGGGTTCGCCATTATCGCCACTGGTCTGGAGCAGTGCATCACCCGGGAAGATGCCAGCATGGACAAGAAAGACCTGGAAAAACTCTTCCTGTCTCTCGCCTGAGCCGCGACGACCGAAAATCCAACCCATGGAGGGAGCCGGCGCGGGCCGCTCCGGTTGTGGACTGGGCCCCGGAGTCCCAGGGGCGCATTATTCGCCATCGCTGCACCGAAGGACACGAACTGCCGCGGCTCCCGGGGCCGACCGCCGGTACCGAAGCCGATGCCATAGGAACGGAGAAGGAAAATGATGGGCGGATATGGTTCGATGATGGGCTTGACGTGGCTGTTCTGGGCGCTTCTGATTCTCGGTATCGTGCTGCTGGCGGTCCTTGCCGTACGGTTTTTCTCCGGCGGTATGAACCATGGTGGAACCGGGCGCGGGCAGGGCCCCGGCGCGGACGGTCCCGCTTCGGGCGCCGGTGCCGCCCGGCGGATCCTGGATGAACGGTACGCCAGGGGAGAATTGAGCACGGAAGAATACCGTGAGCGGCTCAAGGTCCTAGGGGACGATACCTGATGCAGCCTTTGAGCCGTCGTACTGCCCTGCTCCTGGGCGGTGCAGGGGCGGTGGCCACCGTGACCGGCGCGGCCGGCCTGCTGTGGGGCCAGGGCACGGGCGCCGGATTTCAGGCCACCGGTGGGCAGGAACTCAGTGAGCCGCAGGCCCTGCACAGTGCCGATGGTCGCCTTCAGGTGAAATTGTCAGCAGCCCGGGGCCGGGTGCGTGTGGCCGGCAGGGACGCCGACGTTTTCTCCTATAACGGGTCCCTGCCCGGCCCCACCCTGTTCCTGCGGCCCGGGGACCGGTTGAACGTGGCCCTGGAGAACCGGCTGACGGGCCCGACCAACCTGCACGTCCATGGCCTGCACGTCTCCCCGGAGGGCAACGGCGACAATCCGCTGGTCGCGGTGGACCCGGGAACGTCTTTTGATTATGAGTACCGTCTGCCAGCACACCATCCGCCGGGAGTGTACTGGTACCACCCACACCGCCACGGCAGCGTGGCCGACCAGATCTTCGGCGGCCTGTACGGGGCGATCATCGTCCGGGACCCCCAGCCCATACCGGTCAGCAGGGAACGTGTACTGGTTATCTCTGACATTTCCCTCACCGGCGACGGTTCCATCGCCGCCGTCTCGGCGATGGAGAAAATGATGGGCCGGGAAGGGAACCTGATCCTGGTCAACGGGCAGCCGAACCCGGCACTGGCCGCCAGGCCCGGAGATCGCGAACGGTGGAGGATCATCAATGCCTGCACCGCCCGCTACCTGAAACTGCGCCTGGACGGCCAATCCCTGCAGTTGCTGGGCCTGGATTCGGGCCGCTACCAGGAACCCCGGAACGTCGAGGAAGTGCTGCTGGCCCCCGGCAACCGGGCGGACCTGCTGGTCACCGCCGCGAAGGGTGCGGCCGCACTGCGCACCCTGCCCGCGGACAGGGGCAGCATGGGATTCATGATGGGCGGCAGCAACGGAGGCGGACCATCCCTGCCCGGTCCGGACGGGACGGTGCTGGCCACCTTTACTGTCAACGGCGCACCGACTGCCACATTGGGGCCGGTTCCCGCCCAGCCGGCACCGCGGGACCTCCGCGCCGTGCCGGTGACCGCGCACCGGGAACTGGTCTTCGCCATGGGCATGGGTATGGGCGGCGGGACGGGGTCGGGGATGATGAGCTTCAGCATCAACGGCAGGCCGTTCGACCCCGCCCGGGTCGACACCACCGTCCCCGCGGGCGCCGTCGAGGAATGGACCCTTCGGAACACGAGCCCGATGGACCACCCGATGCATCTGCACGTGTGGCCAATGCAGATCATTGACCAGGCCGGCCAGCCCGTGGAAACTCCCATATGGCAGGACGTGGTCAACATCCCGGCCCGCAGCAGCGTCCGGGTCCGGATCGCTTTCGATGACTTCACCGGCAAAACCGTCTATCACTGCCACATCCTGGACCACGAGGACAGCGGCATGATGGGCCTGATCGAAGCCCGGTAGCACAGTCACCCCGAAGCCCTTTGCACGCCTGAGAAAACCGATGAAGGAGCACAACCATGAGCTACGCACACACCATCACCGTCGGCCTGCCCTACCCCGAAGCGGTAACCCGGACCCGTGAAGCCCTTGCCGGGCAGGGCTTCGGCGTGTTGTCCGAAATCGATGTCCGCGCCACCTTCGAGGCCAAGCTCGGGTCCGACGCCGGGCAGACCCTGGGCGACTACCTCATCCTGGGCGTCTGCAACCCGGCCCTGGCGCAGAAAGCCCTCGCCGCGGACCCGGACATGGGATTGCTGCTGCCCTGCAACGTCGTCATGAGGCGCGGTCCGGACACCGGCACTACTATCATCCAGACCATCGACCCGCAGACCATGGTGCAACTCAGCGATGCCCCGGCCGTCGCCGAAGTCGCCTCGGACGCCGACCGCAGGCTCCTCGCAGCCCTGAAGGAACTAGTAAATGCCTGATACGGGCCAACCCGCCGAGGAGAGTGGGACCGTGGTTGGGTCCGCCCGGTCAGCGTGGCCCGGCGGGCATTCTGGCCCTCACTACCGGCCGGCGAGGCGACCCTCGCCGCAGGAAGTCGGAGTATCGCCGAAAGTGGTGCCGGGAACTTTGGCCCTTGCGGTGCCAATCGCACGGGGGACACACTGAGGGCATTATTGTGAAGAACCTGGTGGAGGGCGGTGCTCATGGGCGGCGATGAGGTGTTCAGGATCGTGGTGGGGGTGGACGGTTCTGCCCCATCGCGCCTCGCGCTGGAATGGGCGGTCGCTGAGGCGCGGCTGCGCCACGGCGATGTAAAGGCCGTGACTGCCTGGCAGTTCCCGCCCGTGACGGTCGGGATGGAAGGCCTGGTCCATGACCCGGAGATCTTTCCTCAGGCCGCCCGCCGTCTTCAGGACGAGGCCTTGAGGCGGGTGGACTGCGGGGACGTGAATGTGAGCGGTGATGTTGTCCAGGGTAGCGCGGCCGGCGTGCTCCTGAAGGCGGCCGGGAACGCCGACCTGGTGGTGGTGGGTTCCCGCGGCCTCGGGGGATTTACCGGGTTGCTGCTCGGCTCTGTGTCCACGCAGGTCGTTCATCATTCGACTTGCCCGGTGCTCGTTGTCCGGTCGCGCACCGGTGATGAGGCATGAGCAACCCAGTGACCAGTCGGTGGCCTCGCACTGCCGGGAAGCAGTGACCGTGACAGCTGACCATTCCTCCCACCTTCATCCGGCCGCCAGCACCAGTCACGGAGAGGCGGTTCCGACAGGGCGCACCTTTAGGGGCAGGCTCCACGCACTGTGGCACACTCTCGTCGGCACGGTCGGCCTGATCATGGGGCTCCTGCCGCACGTCCTGCATCACATCGGGCTTCTCGCCGGGACCGCGCTGGTCGCGGGATCCGGCGGCACCATACTGTTCGGGGCACTGGGGCTTTTGGCGTCCATTCCCATGCTGGTCCGTCTTTACCGGCGTTTCGGGAGCTGGATGGCCCCGGCGCTTGGACTACTGGTCTTCGTCGCCATGTTCTCGCTGTCCGCGTTCGTCATTGGCCCGGCCATCAGCGGTACCGGAGGGGATGTGAACCCCGGCCCGGTACCCACGGTGGACCATACCGGTGACCACACCGCCGGCCACTGACACACAGCAGATAAGCCAAAGCGCAGGGAGGCCCGGGAAGCCGGGCCCCCCTTGGCTGTAACCGTTGGAAGGCTACTTCAGTCCGGCGAGGGCATAGCCGGAAGACCGGACTGCCTCAGCCAGAGCCTCCTGGTCGGCAGTGCCCGTGACGATCAGCCGGGACGTGCCGCCCGGGACGAGATCGACTGTTACGGCTTGGACCCCTGATACGCCGGACACAGCCTTCTCAACGGTCTGGACGCAATGTCCACAGGTCAACCCGTCCACGCCGTACTGCGCGCCGGAATCCTGGACCTCCGGCTTTTCCATTACCGAGGCCTTTGCCTGCGTGTCGGCGGCAGGGGAGCAGCAGCTGCAACCGTGCTGTGCAGTGGAGGCGAGGGGGAGCTGGGTTCGTGATTCGGTGGTTCCGCACATGTCAGTTTTCCTTCGAGAGGGTGAATGCAAAGGGGGACTGTTGGGGATGAACGGCTGTAACGGCCCGGGGCCTGGACAAACCACGTCACTGACAACACAAGAAATATACCCCATGGGGGTATAAAATACAAGCGTTCTTAGAGCTCTCGGTCCACCCATGGTGCACCCTCGGCCGCCGGGACGTTGGGCCCTATGCCGCCCGCGCCAGTGGGTTGAGAATCAGAGTATGAGCAGTGTTCCTGATCCGCGCCTTGCGCAAGCACCGCGGCCGTCCCGCGGCCCATATCAGCCCTGGACGCAGACCCTGCTGATAGTGCTCATCGCTGCAGCGGCGGTCTACCTCATCACCAACCACTGGCTCCACGTTCTGGATGCACTGCCGTATCTGGGTGTGGTGCTAGTGATGAGCTTTTGTATGTTCGGGCATGGAAGCCACGGCGGACACGGCGACTCCCGCCATCAGGGGCACGGCGGGCAGGAAGCTCCGGGAGGGCCTGCCCGCCCAGGGCCCGGGGAAGCTGGCGGGCATGTCCACTGACTACGGCTATGACCTGTGGTGGCTGGTGATCCTCAATTCGGCCGTGTTCATTATCTTCGCCTTCAGTTTCGTCCGGCCCAGGACGAAACTGGACTGGCGGGCGTTGGGTGGTTTTTCGGCGTTTATCGTGGCGCTATTTACCGAGATGTACGGGTTTCCGCTGACGATTTATCTACTCTCGGGATGGCTGGGAAACAGCGTTCCCGGGCTGGACCTCCTGAATCACAACTCCGGTCACTTGTGGCAGGACCTCACTGGCTGGCAAGGGGATCCGCATCTGAGCCCCCTGCACCTTCTGAGCAACGTGCTGATCGCCGCAGGCTTCATCCTGCTCTACCTTTCCTGGCAGGTGCTGTTCGCCGCGCAGCGGGATCACCGGCTGGCAACCACGGGCCCTTACGCCAGGGTGCGGCATCCGCAGTACGTGGGGTTCCTGATCATCATGGCCGGGTTCCTGCTGCAGTGGCCCACGTTGCTGACACTGGTGATGTTCCCGGTCCTGGTCATCGTGTACCTGCGCCTTGCCCGGCAGGAGGAACGGGTGATGGTCGCCGAGTTTGGCGAAACCTACGCAGCGTACCGCCGGCAGGTTCCCGGATTCGTCCCCCGTTTCGGTCGCCAGTCAACGGACGCGGGGCACAAGCTGCAGAAGGGCCCGTGATGGAGCGGCGGCCGGGTATTGATGGGGAGGCCGGGTTGCCGCCATGCTGTTCCTGGCGGTAAAGAACCTGGTTCAGGAAAAGACCCGGCTGCTGATCAGCGTCGGCGGGGTCGCGTTCAGCGTGCTGCTGATCATGAGCATCCAGGGCCTCTACCAGGGCTGGAGCAACAAGATCGGCGAATACATCCGCACCGTCCCGGCTGACTACTGGATCACCCAGACCGGCGCGACGGACATGTTCCACACCCCGTCCGTGCTGCCCCTGACCGTCAGGGATTTCCTTACCGGTGTTCCCGGGGTCGCCAGCGCCAAACCGTTCAGCGGCCGCCGCGTCGCGTTCGCACACAACGGCAAGGACATCAACCTTTACGTCATCGCCGACGACACGGAGAATAACGTCGGGGCCCCCGCGCGGGTGGTCGAAGGCAAAGCAGTCCCCGAGAGCGGCGAGATCATCATCGACCGGGTGGTCGGGCGCAGCCAGGACATTCGGATCGGGGACACCATCCCTGTCGCGGGCAGGGAGCTGAAAGTGGCCGGCTATTCCGAGGGCGGATACATCCTCAGTTTTTCATTCGCATTCGCGACGAAAGAGGACGCCGAGAGCATCCTCCAGCTGCCCGGAGCGACCAATTTCTTCCTCGTAACGGTCCAGGACGGCACCGACGCCGGGGCCGTCGCGTCCCGGATCGAAGCCAACCCGGCGGTGGATGCCATCACCAAGGACAGGTTCGTGGAGAACAACACGAACATCGTCCGGGACACCTTCCTGCCCATCATCCTGGTCCTGCTGCTGATCGGGATCGCCGTCGGCATGACCGTCATCGGCTTGACCATCTTCACCTCGACCATCGAAAAAGCCCGCGAATACGGCGTCCTGAAGGCCATCGGAGTGAGCAACCGCCAGCTCTACACCGTCGTGGTGGCACAGGCCGTCACCGCCGCCGTGCTCGGATACCTCCTAGGGGCGGGTCTGGCACTTGCCACCAGCGCCGCTGCGGGAAGCTTCGTCCCGGAGTTCATCACGGAAATCCGCTGGCTCGATGCGGCCTGGATTTTCGCCGTCACCCTGGGCATGGCGGTGGTATCCTCGCTGTTGCCGGTCCGCCGGTTGGCCCGCATCGACCCGGCAGAAGTGTTCCGGGCATGAGCGTCGTCTCCGTCCGGGACGTGTCCAAGACCTTCGGGTCCGGGCACACCGCCGTGACTGCCGTGGACCACGTATCCCTGTCTGTCGACGCCGGGGACATCGTGCTCGTCATGGGCCCGTCCGGGTCCGGAAAAACAACCCTGCTGTCCATGATCGGCACCCTCATGTCCCCCACGACGGGGCGGATCCTGATCTCCGGGCAGGACACCTCCGCGCTGGACCCGGCACAGCTGTCCCGGTTGCGGCTGCGCGAATTCGGTTTCGTCTTCCAGACCTTTAACCTGCTCTCGGCACTGACCGCGGAGGAAAACGTCATGCTGCCTTTGCTCACGGCAGGAGTGCCCCGGAAACATGCCCGGGCCAAGGCGCGGGCGGCGCTGGAACAGCTCCAGCTCGGGCACCGTCTGAGGAACCTTCCCCGGGATCTTTCCGGTGGGGAAAAGCAACGCGTGGCCATCGCCCGGTCCCTGGCGAATGATCCCCGGTTGATCCTCGCCGACGAGCCCACCGCCAATCTGGATGCGAAGACCGGCCAGGACGTGACCCTGCTGCTGTGTGAAACGGCGTGCCGGGAAAACAGGGCCGTCATCATCGTCAGCCATGACCAGCGGCTGCGGACCGCGGCCAAACGGGTCATCACCATCGAGGACGGACGGCTCACAGCGGAAGAACCCGGGGAACACGACCGGAACTGCCGCATGCACCCGGAAGCGGCACCGGCATGAAGATGACCGACGAAGAACTGCTCGCAGCCCTTGCCGACCCTGGCGAAGACGCTGCCCGGATGCAGCGGATTGCCACGGAGATAGGCTCCGGATTCCGGCTTCTTTCGGGCCGGCTCGGCAAAGCAGTCGCTGTCTTCGGATCCGCACGCCCTGGGCTGGAGGATCCCCGCTACGCGGCCGCCCGCATGCTGGGCTCCCGCCTCGCCGACGCCGGTTTTGCGGTCATCACCGGCGGAGGCCCCGGGTTGATGGAGGCTGCCAACCGCGGCGCGGTTGAAGCCGGAGGCACCACTGTTGGTCTGGGCATCGAACTCCCGCATGAACAGGCACTGAACCCCTACCTGGATGTGTCCATGTCTTTCCGGTACTTCTTCGCCCGCAAGCTCATGTTCATCCGCTACGCCTCGGCATTCATCGTCCTTCCCGGGGGCTTCGGCACCCTTGACGAACTCTTTGAAGCCCTCACACTCGTTCAGACCGGAAAGATCCACGAGTTCCCCGTGGTCCTGGTTGGAACCGAGCACTGGTCAGGGCTCATGGCCTGGATCCGGGACCGCCTCCAGGATCAGGGCTTTATCGAATCGGATGACATCCAGCTGCTGCGGGTGACCGATGACATCGACGAAGCGATCGAGCTGATCCAGCAGTGCCATTTGCGTCAGCTCGCGCTCTGATCCGGAGGACGGACGATGAGAGGCCCGGGCGACGGACCTGTGCGGAGAAAGCTCCCGGCAAGAAAGCGCCCGGACGCCGGCCGCGACGCGGTCCATGTCGCCAAGGCCGGGGAGGCAGCATGGTCCGGATGCGTCCTGCAGGCCAAGCCTGGAAGACCGGGACAGTCCCGGCAAGGCGCAGGAAAGCATTCCTTCCCGGGAAACGTCCACGCCGGGGCCGGTACTCGGCATCCAGACTGGTTTTGGCATCGCTCAGGCTTGTGCTCCGAGGATCCTGCAGTAGGACCGGCCAGGACAAGGGGACTAAAGACTCTGACGGCCGAAGTTGGCGGGAACGAGAGTGGACATCAGGGCAATGAGCCCAGGTGGCAGGGAGGAAAGCAGTGATGATGTTTTGGGACGGGAACATGGGCGTCTGGGGGTACATCCTGATGGGCGTGAGCTTTATACTTTTCTGGGGCGCCATCATCACAGGCATCATCCTTCTGGCCCGTTTCACGGGAGCCGGGAACCGCCGGCGTGAAGATGACGGGCCCCGTGCAGGCGTCGCAGAGAATCTGCTCGCAGAACGTTTCGCCCGCGGTGAAATCGACGAGAGCGAATACACAAACCGCCTCACAGTGCTCCGCCGCGGCGGCGGAGCATAACCGCCTCTGGACGCCTCTGCGGAAGGGCACACCATGCCTGTTGATCTGAGTCCCTCACACGGACCCGGTTGCCAACCGGCGCAGGCCTGGCAACCGCGACCGGATGCACCCGGGGCCCCGGCAGGGAACCGCTAGGCAACACGATGGACCTCCGGCTCATCTCCCGCGTGCTGTTCCTCCGCGCCGCGTGGCGGAGACGGGACCACTGGGACGCCGCCAGGATCACCGCCCACCAGGACCACGCACTGCAAGAGCTGCGCCGTGCCGCCTACGCCGGCTCGGAGTTCTACCGGCGCCATCACGCCGGCCTGCACGATGCCCCCCTGGACCAGCTCCCGTCCGTGACCAAAGCCGACCTGATGGACCACTTCGACGAGGCCGTCACGACACCGGACCTGAGGCTGGCAGACCTGGAAAAGCATCTGCGGTCCCTGACGCAAAGCGGCGGAGACCCCGGGGTTCCGTGGCAGGGCAGGTGGTGGGCAGCCGCGACGGCCGGCACCACCGGCCGGCGCGGAACCTTCATCTGGAACCGTAAAGAATGGGGCATCATCCTGGCGTCCTACGCCCGGGCAAACGACTGGGCCGGGATCTCCGCCGGACTCACCCGTCCCCTGAAAATGGCATTGGTGAGCTCCCGCGTCCCCACGCACCAGTCGGCCGTGGTCGGTGCCTCGTTGCGCTCCCGGCTCGTCCCCACCCTCCGCCTGGACGTAACGGCACCCATGGACGAGACAGTGGCCGCGCTGAACCGGTTCCAGCCCAGGGTCCTCGTCGGCTACGCCTCAGCACTGAAACCGCTGGCGGCAGAGCAGCGTGCCGGACGCCTGCACATCTCGCCCCAGGGCGTGATGTCCGCCTCCGAAGTACTTACCCCGCACACCGCCTCGGAACTGGAGGGCGCCTGGGGAAGCGCCCCCTTCGATGTCTACGCCGCCACCGAAACGGCCGGTATCGCCTCTCCCTGCATGTATCGGAACCGGCACGTCTACGAGGACCTGCTGATCATCGAAGCCGTGGACCAGAACGGAAACCCCGTGCCGCCGGGAACAACCGGGGTAAAGCTCCTCGTCACTGTCCTGTTCTCCCGCACCCTTCCACTGATCCGCTACGAAATGTCCGACACCATCAGACTGGGCGGCCGGGGCTGCCCCTGTGGGCGCTCCTTCGCCGTTCTGGAGGATATCGAAGGGCGCATCGAAGACGTCCTGCAGCTCCCAGGCCAAGCAGGCCATGTGAACATCCATCCGATCCTGTTCCACCACGTTCTCGATCAGACGGCTGCTTCGGGGTGGCAGGTCATTCAGGAGGCCTCCGGGCTCCGTGTCCTCATGGCGGGCCTCGCTCCCGGAGCCTCCATCCAAGGGGTTTCGACTGCCGTCACCGGCGCGCTCAAGGAAGCCGGTGTAGTAGACACCCCGGTGGACGTAAACGTCGTTGAACACATTGAACGAACCGCCTTGGGGAAAGCACCCTTCGTGCGAGGGTTGATGCGCCGGTGATGACAAGTCGGTCCTCCTGAAGGAAACCCCTCAGACACCGCCGGCGCGGTCAAGAGCAGGGGGCTGACCATTCCGTCACGCCATCCGGGAGCGAGGCAGGGGAGCGCCTGGGCCGTGGGCCGGACATCCCGTCAGAGATGTGGATGCGCCGAACCGGGCGCTGGCGCTGTTTGGCCCACAGCGACCGCGGGCTACTGGTGGTCGATCAGCTCGGCAGCCGATGCCTCGTCGGGTCCGCCGAAGTCCGCCGCTGTGCTTTTCTATTTCGGTGTCTCCGCGCTCATCATCATGAGCAGCGGCGGTTTCGCCGGGGTGATAATAAGGATGATCAGACGCCGTCGCACGCCCTGACTTACGGCAGTTTCCGCCGAACAAGGGGATCATGCTGGAGTGTCGTCGGCTTTCGTACCGATACGATACGGCTTGGGAGCGCCTGCCATCCGGCCACGGGATCAGGATTCGGGCGAAGCATGGGCATGTTCCTAGATCCTTGAGAGCGGGAGGGCAAAGATGCAGGTCTGGCCGGGAGCCGCCTATCCATTGGGCGCAACTTTTGACCGCAGAGGCACCAACTTCGCCCTGTTCACCGAATCCGCAACGGCGGTGACATTGTGCCTTGTGGAGGACTCCCGCGTCGAGGTTCGCGTGCCGCTGACCGAGGTCGATGGATACATCTGGCACGGCTACCTGCCCGGGATTGGTCCGGGTCAGCGCTACGGATACCGTGTGGTCGGCCCGTACAAGCCCTCCGCCGGACACCGCTTTAATCCCAATAAGTTCCTGCTCGATCCTTATGCCAAGACGGTGGAAGGCAGCATTGAATGGGGGCAGGCGCTTTTTTCGTACAGTCTGGAGGACCCCCGGCGGCGCGATGACTCGGATTCTTTCCCTGGAATGATGTCCGCAGTGGTCATCGACCCTACCTTCGACTGGCAGGACGACCGGCCGCCCAAAACCCCCTACCACGACACCGTGATTTACGAGGCCCACGTCAAAGGGCTCACCATGCTGCACCCCGACGTCCCTGAACAGCTGCGGGGAACATACGCGGGCCTGGGTCATCCCTCAATCGTGGCCCACCTGCAGAAACTCGGCGTCACGGCCGTCGAACTGATGCCGGTGCAGCAGTTCATTCACGACGGCCAGCTCCGGGAGCGGGGGCTAAGCAATTACTGGGGATACAGCACTGTCGGTTTCTTCGCCCCGCACAACGCCTACGCATCGGCACCTGACGCCGTCAGTGCGGTCACGGAATTCAAGACAATGGTCCGGACTCTCCACAAGGCCGGGATCGAAGTTATCCTGGATGTCGTTTACAACCACACAGGGGAGGGGAACCATCTCGGTCCCACCATCTCCTTCCGGGGCATCGACAATGCCTCATATTATCGGCTCGACGAATTCCGGCCGGAGTTTTATGTGGACTACACGGGCACCGGAAACTCCCTGAATGTCCGTACCCCGCATGTTCTGCAGCTCATCATGGATTCCCTGCGGTACTGGGTAACGGAAATGCACGTGGACGGATTCCGATTTGATCTTGCCGCTGCCTTGGCCCGCCAATTTTACGAGGTGGACAGGCTCTCGGGTTTCTTTGATCTCGTCCAGCAGGACCCCATCGTCTCCCAGGTCAAACTCATTGCTGAACCCTGGGATCTGGGACCCGGCGGATACCAGGTGGGTAATTTCCCGCCCGGCTGGAGTGAATGGAACGGCAAATACAGGGACACCATCCGGGACTTCTGGCGCGGGGAACCGTCCACCCTTGGTGAGTTCGCATCCCGGTTGACCGGCTCATCTGATCTTTACGAACATTCCGGTCGCCGCCCCATGGCCTCGATCAATTTCCTCACCGCCCATGACGGCTTCACGCTGGCTGACCTCGTGGCATACAACCGCAAACACAACGAGGCCAATGGAGAGAGTAACGCGGACGGCGAAAGCAACAACAGGTCCTGGAACGGCGGAGTTGAGGGCGCCACTGACGACCCGGCCATCCTGCGGCTCCGATCCAGGCGGCAGCGCAGCCTCATCGCAACGCTCCTGCTGTCCCAGGGAATTCCCATGATTCTGCATGGCGATGAACTGGGGCGGACCCAGCATGGCAATAACAATGCCTATGCCCAGGACTCCGAACTGAGCTGGGTCAACTGGGAAAGTGCGGACAATGACCTTCTGGACTTTACCGCGGCTGTCAGCCGGTTGCGGGCCGCTCATCCCACGTTTCACCGCCGCCGGTTCTTTAGCGGGCGGCCGGTCCAACAACCGGATGGAGGCCAAGTACCCGACGTTGTCTGGCTGAAGCCCGATGGCACGCCGATGGAACCTGTGGACTGGACCCAGGGGACGGAACTGGCGCTGGGGATGTACCTGAACGGCAGCGGCATCCGCTGCTCGGATCTCACCGGCAGCCAGATGACCGACTCAGATTTCATCCTCTGCTTCAATGCCGGTGCCGAGCCCCGGAAGTTCACCTTGCCGCCGAACCGGTATGCTCCCCGCTGGGAACTGGCTCTCGACACCTCCATGGAAGTGACAGCAACTGGCGCAATCGCCGGTGGGGCCCTCGAGGTTCCTTCACACACTCTCCTCGTCCTCCGGGAACCGGGCACGGTGGTGCATGCCGAAGATCACAACGATGAACCGCTTCTTTTGTGACAAGGCCTTGCCGTTCCCCTCACCCGGCTCGATAGGATCACTGCAGAGGGTGAAACTAACCAGCATGATTCGCGATTAACACGGGGGTGGGGAAGCGTGCGTTATTCCATGCGATTGCATGAGCGTTCTTCCAGCCTGGCCGCAATCACCGCGGTCCTCTCGTTCCTCCTCGCCATAACGGGATTTCTGGACCTACCGACGACGTCTGCCCAAGTGACCGGACCGGGCGCTATTTCGCACGCCATCGCGTTGTCCGGGGAAGATTCCGACTTTGTCGGCAACCGTCCCGCCCCTTCCGCTGAAACCGTTGTGGCTGCCGATAGTGACCAGGTGGGACACCCCCTCCCGTCCCGGAGCAAACACTGCCCGCTGAACCTGGGCTTGTCGGTAGCGTGCCCTGATGTGCTGTCTTCAGCGGTCGCTCCCTCATCTGTCCCGGAAGAGCCCGGCAGCGCCTATGCCGGTGGTACGCGGGAACAGCCGGCAGGGGCGATTCCCGAGGTTCCCGGGGCACCCCTCCATCCTGTATCGCTCATCCGGCTTTCCATCAGCCGCGTTTAGGAGACGTCTGCCCTCCACCGGACCTTGATCCGGGGGCATCGACGGCCCGCCGCTGCGTCCCTGAGCGCGTTTGTACGCGAGCGACGCCCCTAGGCCGTCCTTCGGGCGAACCTCATGTCCAAGCCCGGCCACTGCCGCCGGTGGCGCTCTGCCTGCCAGCCGTGAGAGCGGCAGCCAGATACACATCTTCAAAGAACGAGCCCAGAGAGGAATTTCTGTAATGAGTAGTAGGACACAAACCGTCGTCATGGAGGTGGCAGGAGTCCACTGGGCCTCGTCCAAGAGCATCGCTGAAGCCACGCTCTCCCGCCGGCCAGGGGTACTCAGCGTGGAAGCAAATCCGGTCTCTCAGACCGCGAATGTCACGTTCGACCCGGACAAAACCTCCGTCGCCGACCTCCGGAGCTGGGTGCAGGACTGCGGCTACCACTGTTCGGGCCAGTCAGTGCCGGAGCACATCTGTGATCCGATGCACGAAACCGGTTCCGCCCCGTCGGCACATGCCGGGCACGGTACAGTCGACCACCACGCCTCTGCCCATGAAGGGCACACCGCAGCTCCCCCTGAATCGCACGCCGCCCACGAAGCTCATACCGGACATGAAGCGCACGCAGGCCACCCTGAGCAGACACCCCGAGATGCCCAGGACGTGATGGGTCACGGGGGTCACGGCGGCCACGGCATGTCGATGGAAGCGATGATCCGGGACATGCGCAACCGCTTCCTGATCGCACTGCTCCTTTCCGCGCCCATCACGCTGTGGTCGCCCATCGGACGCAAGGTCATCGGGTTCGAAGTCCCGGCCCCGTTCGAATTACGGGACGATGTCTTTGCCTTGATCCTGTCCCTGCCGGTAATTTTTTACTCGGCCTGGATTTTCTTCGACGGCGCTTACCGGGCGCTGAAGGCCAGGACACTGGACATGATGGTGCTGGTCGCTGTTGGCGTGGGGGCGGGCTGGCTCTACAGCCTTATTGTCACCCTGACCGGCGGTGGTGACGTCTTCTACGAAGCAGCCACCGTCCTGGCCACCTTCGTGCTGCTTGGGCATTGGTTCGAGATGCGGGCTAGGGGCGGTGCTAACGATGCCATCCGCACACTGCTGGAGCTGGCGCCGTCCAAGGCCCTGGTGATCAGAAACGGTGAACCCGTGGAGGTAGCGACTTCTGAGGTCCTGCCCGGTGATTTGATGCTGGTGCGCCCGGGGGCGAAAGTTCCCACGGACGGCATGGTCGAAGACGGCGAATCCGACATTGACGAGTCCATGGTCACCGGTGAAAGCCTGCCCGTGGCCAAGTCCCCGGGCTCGGAGGTGATCGGGGCCACCGTCAACACGACGGGGACATTGCGTGTCCGCGCCACCAAGGTCGGCGCAGACACAGCCCTGGCGCAGATTGTCGCACTCGTGCAGGAAGCCCAGAACTCCAAAGCCCCCGGTCAACGTCTTGCAGACCGGGCCGCGTTCTGGCTGGTCCTGGTTGCCCTGATCGGCGGGTCCGCCACCTTTCTGGCCTGGTGGCTGGCCGGAGCAACCGTTCCTCAGGCGATCCTCTTTGCCATCACGGTTGTTGTCATCACCTGCCCTGATGCCCTGGGTCTGGCAACCCCGACGGCGATCATGGTCGGCACCGGCCTTGGCGCCAAGCGCGGCGTCCTGTTCAAGAACGCCACAGCGCTGGAAACGGCAGCACGCATCGACACCGTTGTGATGGACAAGACCGGAACCCTGACCAAGGGTGAACCCGAAGTCACCGACTTCATTGCCCATGAATTCGATGAGGCTGAACTGCTGGCCCTCGTGGCCGCCGTTGAACGCGAATCCGAACACCCCCTCGCCGGCGCCGTCGTCAACTACGCCGTCGGTCGGGGCGTTCCGTCAGCAAACGCCGAAGCATTCCGGAACGTCCCGGGCCACGGTGCCGGCGCCACGGTAAACGGGCGTAAGGTCTTCGTCGGGAACCGGAAGCTGATGGTGTCCGAGGGCATTGATATCGGGCCGGTAGCCGACCAGCGCGAGGCCCTCGCTTCGACCGGCCGCACGGCAGTTCTGGTGGCCGTGGACGGCAGGGCCGCCGGCATCATCGCACTGGCTGATGCCGCCCGTGAGACCGCCGCCTCCGCGGTGGCGGCCCTGCACGAAAGCGGCGTGGAAGTCGTCATGCTCACGGGAGACAACGAGGCCACCGCGAAGCGGATTGCTGCCCAGCTGGGCATCGACACGGTCATCGCCGAGGTTCTTCCCGAGGACAAGTCCGCGAAGGTGGCCCAATTGCAGAAAGCCGGGAAGCGGGTCGCCATGGTCGGTGACGGCGTCAACGATGCCCCCGCACTGGCCCAGGCCGATCTAGGCATCGCCATCGGAGCCGGGACCGACGTGGCCATCGAAACCGCCGACGTGGTCCTGATGCGCTCGGACCCGCTGGATGTTCCCATCGCCCTGCGCATCGGAAAAGGCACGTTGCGCAAGATGCGGCAAAACCTGGGCTGGGCCATCGGCTACAACGTCCTCGCCCTGCCGATCGCCGCCGGCGTCTTCTACCCTGCGTTTGGTCTCATGCTCAGCCCGGAAATCGCTGCGATCTCCATGTCCGGCTCCAGCATCATTGTCGCCGTCAACGCCCTGCTCCTCAAGCGCCTGCGCCTTCCGGAGCCCGGCGAGGCCACCGGCCGCGCGCTCAAGACTGAACCTGCCCCGGAACCAAGCGGTGTTCGCTAAAGGCCGTCCCCTCGGCCCCGACCCAAGTACTCGCTCAGACAGACAGGATCTGCCATGACAGACCATCAACAGCCGAAAGCTCCGGTAGCCGTTCTCAGCCCGGACCGGCTGGACCGCATCCATGCCTGGTGGCGGGCCGCAAACTACCTCTCCGTCGGACAGATCTACCTCATGGACAACCCGCTGCTGCGCGAACCGCTGCGCCCCGAGCACATCAAGCCGCGGCTGCTGGGGCACTGGGGCACCACCCCCGGCCTGAATTTCATTTACGCCCACCTGAACCGGGCCATCATGGACCGGGACCTGGACATGATCTACATCATGGGCCCCGGGCACGGCGGACCGGGCCCGGTGGCGTCGGCCTGGCTGGAAGGCACCTACAGCGAAACGTACCCGGATATTTCCCGGGACCTGGCAGGGATGAAGCGGCTGTTCCGCCAGTTCTCTTTTCCCGGCGGCATCCCCAGCCATGTGGCCCCGGAGACACCGGGGTCCATCCACGAGGGCGGGGAACTCGGATACGCGCTCTCGCACGCCTACGGCGCAGCGTTCGATAACCCGGACCTCATCGTGGCGGCAGTCATCGGTGACGGGGAAGCAGAGACGGGCCCGCTGGCCGCGAGCTGGCACTCGAACAAGTTCGTGAACCCGGCACGGGACGGCACTGTCCTGCCGATCCTGCACCTGAACGGTTACAAAATCGCCAACCCCACCGTCCTGGACCGGATCAGCCATGACGAACTGGACTCGCTGCTGCGCGGATACGGCCACACACCGTATTACGTGGAAGGCTCGGATCCGGAACAAATGCATCAGGACTTCGCCCGGACCCTGGACGCCTGCCTGAACGAGATTCTTGAGATTAAGCGCGCCGCCCGGGAGGACGGCCGGACGGAACGGCCCCGCTGGCCCATGATCGTCCTGCGCTCTCCCAAGGGCTGGACAGGCCCGGCGGAAGTGGACGGGCTGAAGGTCGAGGGAAGCTGGCGTTCGCACCAGGTGCCCTTCACCCAGGCCCGCGAAAACGACAGCCATCGTGCCGTCCTGGAGCAGTGGCTGCGCAGTTACCGCCCCGAGGAGCTCTTCGACGACGCGGGTGCTCCGGTGGCGGCGGTCGGCGGGTTGCACCCGGTGGGGGAGCGGCGCATGAGCGCAAACCCGCACGCCAACGGAGGGCTGCTGCTTCGCGACCTGCGCATGCCAGACTTCGCCGACTATGCCGTACCCGTGGCCCACCCCGGCACCGGGGCGGTGGAATCCACCCGGGTCCTGGGCACGTTCCTGCGGGACATCATGGCAGCGAACATGGACAATTTCCGGGTCTTCGCCCCGGACGAAAACAACTCCAACCGGCTCGGCGCCATATTCGACGCGACCGAGCGGGCCTGGAATGCCCGGACTGTTCCCGAGGATGACCATCTCGCCCGCGACGGGCGGGTTATGGAAATCCTTTCCGAACACACCTGCCAGGGCTGGCTGGAAGGTTACCTGCTCTCGGGCCGGCATGGGTTCTTTTCCTGCTACGAGGCGTTTATCCACATCGTCGACTCGATGTTCAACCAGCACGCCAAGTGGCTGACCACGACCAACGACATCCCGTGGCGCCGGCCTGTCGCTTCCCTGAACTACCTGCTGACCTCCCATGTGTGGCGGCAGGACAACAACGGGTTCTCGCACCAGGACCCCGGGTTCATTGACCATGTGATCAACAAGAAGACCGACGTCATCCGCGTCTACCTGCCACCGGACGCCAACACTCTCCTGTCCGTGGCAGACCACTGCCTGCGCAGCCACCAGTACGTCAACGTCATTGTCGCCGGCAAGCAGCCCCAACTGCAGTACCTTGACATGCATCAGGCGATCGTGCACTGCACCAAAGGCATCGGCATCTGGGACTGGGCGAGTTCGGACGCGGACGGGGAACCCGACGTCGTCATGGGCTGCGCTGGGGACGTGCCAACGATGGAAACCCTCGCCGCCGTCGACATCCTCCGTGGCCGGTTCCCGGATCTGAAGATCCGCGTGGTCAACGTTGTTGACCTCATGCGTTTGCAGGATGACACGGAACATCCCCATGGCCTCACCGGTCGGGACTTCGATGCCTTGTTCACCACCGACAAACCGGTGATCTTCGCCTACCACGGCTACCCATGGCTGATCCACCGGCTCACGTACCGCCGGACGAACCACGACAACATCCATGTCCGCGGCTACAAGGAGGAGGGCACCACCACGACCCCGTTCGATATGTGCGTGCTCAACCAACTCGACCGGTTCAACCTGGCCATCGACGTCATCGACCGGGTGCCCAGGCTAAAAGACGTTTCGGCGCACGTGCGCGAGGAACTCAAGAACAGGCTCATCGAGCACCGTCAGTACATCCGCACCCATGGTGAAGACATGCCGGAAGTCCGGAACTGGGAGTGGACGTCCGCGCCGGGCCCCGTGACCAGCCACGCTGATGAAGTAGCGGAACCGGAATAGCATGACGCAGGTCCACTCGGGCGGCCGCCCGCGCCCCTCCACTGCATCCGGACATGGCCCGGCATTGCCGTATCAGGCGGTGCTGTTCGACATGGACGGGGTTGTTACCCAGACCGCCGTCATCCACGCGGCGGCCTGGAAGCAGCTCTTCGACTCCGTTCTTCAGGACCCCAGGCTCACCGGGAGCCCCAGGAGGGATCCGTTCGACGAGAATACGGACTACAGGCAGTATGTCGACGGCCGGCAGCGCGAAGACGGAGTCACTGCCTTCCTCGCCTCCCGCGGCGCCGGGCTCCCGGCCGGCATCCCGGCCGACGGGCCCGACGTCTGGTCCGTCCATGGGCTCGGCGCCCGCAAAAACGACCTGTTCCTCCAGGCCGTGACGCGCGATGGCGTCCAGGCCTACCCTGGAACCACGGCCCTGCTGGCCCGCCTGCGTGCCGCAGGCATCCCCGTGGGCCTGGTCACCGCCAGCCGAAACGCCCGGGCCTTGTTGGCCGCTGCCGGCGTTGACACCGCATTCGACGTCATCATCGACGGAGAAGTCGTTGCCGGACAGGGCCTGCCCGGCAAACCCGACCCCGCCATGTTCCTCGAGGCGCTGCGCCGGCTTGGCGTGGCACCGCACCACGCAGCGGTTATCGAGGATGCCGCCGCCGGTGTCCAGGCAGGACGCCGCGGCGGCTTCGGACTGGTCGTCGGCATCGACCGCGCCGGGCATCGGGAACAGCTGGAACTCGCCGGCGCTGACATTGTCCTCGGCGATGTCTCTGAGCTTGATCTGGGGGCTTCACGCACCGATCCGTGGGCGCTGGTCTACGAAGGGTTCGACCCTGCCCACGAAGGCCACCGGGAAGCGTTGACCGCTCTTGGCAACGGGTACATGGCAACACGCGGCACCCGGCCGGAACGCGCTGACGACGGCGTCCACTATCCCGGGACCTATCTGGCCGGCGTCTATAACCGGACGACAAGCACCATCCACGGCCGCGAGCTGGAAGAAGAGCATCTGGTCAACGTCCCCAACTGGCTGCCCTTGGATGTACGCATCGGCGACGGGCCGTGGTGGTCCACCGGGGATATTCAGGTCAGCGATGAGCGAAGCGAGCTCGACCTGCGGCGGGGCCTGTTGATTCGCCACGCAACCCTGAATGGCCCGCACGGGGAAAGACTTACCGTCGAGCAGCGTCGGCTGGTCTCCATGCACGATCCCCATCTGGCGGCACTGGAGACTACTCTGACAGCCCACGGTTTTAACGGGACCGTGGGCATCCGGGAAGGAATAGATGCCCTGGTGGCCAACACGAATGTCCGCGACTATGCCGGCACCGGGCAACGGCACCTGACCGATCCTGAATTCACGGAAACGGACAGCAGCACCGTCCTGTGCGCCGTCCAGACCAGCCAGAGCAGGATACGCATCGCCCTGGCCGTCCGGACGGTGTTCGACGGCACGGCAACACCCCGGGACGCCGGGAGCGACGGCGGACGCTACCAGCGACAGTTCGACCTGCGACTGACCGACGGAGAACCCGCGACCATAACCAGGACCGCGTCGCTGGCAACCTCCCGCGACGGAGCCATTTCCTCGCCCGAGGCCGCGGCCCTGACAGCGCTTTCCCGCGCTGACGGCGGCTTCACCGCACTGCTCAAAGACCACGAAGCGGCCTGGCGGCGACTGTGGGAGCTGTTCGGAACCAGCGTCGACGGCGACCGGCAGTCCCGGCTGGTTCTCAACCTGCATGTGTTCCACCTGCTGCAGACCATCTCGGTGCATACTGCAGCCCTCGATGCCGGCGTGCCTGCCCGTGGCCTGCACGGGGAAGGGTACCGCGGGCACGTCTTCTGGGACGAACTGTTCGTCTTCCCCGTGATCGGCCTCCGGCTCCCGGACGTCAGCCGGGCCCTGCTGGAGTACCGCTGGCGCCGACTGGATGCTGCCCGTGACGCTGCACGCACCCAGGGACTCCGGGGGCGCTCTTCCCCTGGCAGAGCGGCAGCGACGGTCGGGAGGAGACGCCCCGCCAGCTCTACAACGCCCGATCCGCCCGCTGGATGCCGGACAACTCCAGCCGCCAGCGGCACGTCGGACTCGCCGTAGCGTACAACGCGTGGCAGCATTTCCAGGCCACGGGGGACCGGGACTGGCTGGCTGCCCGCGGCGGGGAACTGATCATCGAAGTGACCAGGATGTTCGCCTCGCTGGCCGACTATGATCCGGCAGGGGACAGGTTCCACATTTCAGGGGTGATGGGACCTGACGAGTATCACGACGGGTACCCGGAGACGCCCGGGACCGGCCTGCGTGACAACGCGTACACCAATGTGCTGCTCTCCTGGCTGTGTGAACGCGCCGCCGATGTGCTGGCAGAACTCGCAGGCCATCCCGGCGATGACCTCACCGGACGGCTGCAGGTCACGGCGGAGGAGATCAGCCGCTGGTCCCGGCTCAGCCGCCGGCTCGCCGTGCCGTTCCATCCCGACGGAGTCCTCAGCCAGTTCGACGGTTATGAAGACCTGGCAGAGCTTGATTGGGGGCGGTATCGCACAAAATACGGCAATGTCGGGCGGCTCGATCTGATCCTCGAAGCCGAAAACGACGCCACCAACCGGTACAAACTCGCCAAGCAGGCCGACGTCCTGATGCTGATCTACCTGTTGGGGCCAGCGGGGGTGATCGGGCAGCTGCACCGGCTCGGCTATCCGTTCGCGGAGCCGGATCTGGAGCGCACCGTGGAGTACTACCTGGCCCGGACCGCCAACGGATCAACCCTCAGCCGGGTGGTGCACGCCTCGGTACTGGCACGGATTGACGAATCCCGGGCCTGGCAGGTCTTCCGTGAAGCCCTGGTCGCCGATCTGGACGACACTCAAGGTGGAACCACCCGGGAAGGGATCCATCTCGGCGCGATGTCCGGGACCGTCGACATCATCAGCAGGGCTTTCGCCGGCCTTCAGACAGAGGCCCACGCGCTAACCTTTTCTCCCCGGCTCCCGGCCCGGCTGGGAAGTGCCGGGTTCCAGGTCCTCTACAGGGGCCACCGCATCGATGTGTCCCTGAACGCGGAAACGCTGCGGGTTCATCTGCAGCCCTGCAGCGCACCCCCTGTGCGGATAGGCGTCGAAGGACTCTATCAACAGCTCTCCGGCGGGGATGAAATGGACTTCCCCTGGCACCGAAGAAAACAGGAACCCTCGGGGCTGAGAACCGCCGTCGACAAAACACCGCAACCGCAAGTGGGAAGGCATACCAATGAATAAGACCAAAGTGGCCGTCAACGGATACGGAGTCATCGGCAAACGGGTAGCCGACGCCGTCCAGCTGCAGCCGGACATGGAATTGATCGGCGTCGCCGACATCATCACCGACTGGCGGATCCGCTCAGCCGCGGGACGCTTTCCCCTGTTCGCAGCCACCGCCGAAGCCCGGGACGCCATGGGCCAGGCAGGCCTGAGTATTTCCGGAGGCCTGGATGATCTGCTGGCCCAAGCGGACGTCGTCGTCGATGCGACCCCCAAACATGTGGCGGCCGGCAACCTGCCCCGCTACCGGGCGGCAGGGGTGAAAGTCATCCTGCAGGGCGGTGAATCCCACGACACCACAGGGCATTCTTTCGTAGCGCAGGCCAACTACGACAGCGCACTGGGCCGGGACATGACCCGTGTCGTCTCCTGCAACACGACCAGCATCGTCAGGGTACTCGGGGCCCTACGGGATGCAGGCCTGCTGGCCAAGGCCCGCGGAGTCCTCATCCGCCGGGCCACCGACCCCTGGGAATCACATCTTGGCGGGATCATGAACACCATGGTCCCGGAACCGAAAATTCCTTCCCACCAGGGCCCGGACGCCCGGACCGTCCTGCCCGATCTGGACGTCGTCACGATCGCAGCCAAGGGCGCCCACACCCAGACCCATAACCATTACTGGACACTCCAGCTCACCCGGGCCGCCAGCCGGGAGGAGGTACTCGCTGCGCTTCGTGCCGCACCCCGGATAGCCTTCATCCGGATGGCTGACGGACTGGTCGCGCTGAACTCGACCATCGAACTGATGAAGGATCTTGGCCGGCCCCGCGGAGACATGTGGGAAGTCGCTGTCTGGGAGGAACTGGTCACCGTCGACGGGGATGAGGCCTACCTGACGTACCAGGTCTACAACGAGGCCATCGTCGTACCCGAAACCATCGACGCCATCCGCGCCCTGACCGGATCCGCCCCGGACGCAGTGACATCGATGACGATGACCGATTCAACGCTGGGCATGAGGCAGGACTTCCTCGCCGAACATCTGCCCGTCATGCCGGGAGGCCAGCCATGAACCACGACCACCAACATCCGGCCAGCGGCCAGCCCGGGACGCCGCCTCCCGTGCAGCCCGTTCAGGACCGCAGGGCCCTGTATGTGCGTGGCGGGCTGACTGTCCTGATCATCATCGCCGTGTTCTACCTGCTGACCAATCACTGGCTGCACGTGCTGGACGCACTGCCCTACGTGTTCGTGGTGGGGATGATGGCGATGCACCTGTTCGGCCACGGAGGCCACGGAGGCCACGGAGGCCACGGAGGCCACGGAGGCCACGGCGGACACGGCGGACACGGAGGCAGCCCCGACGGAACTGCAGGACGGAGTTCGGGCAATGTCAACTGACTTCGGGTACAACCTGTGGTTCCTGGTAATTCTGAACTCCGCAATATTCATTATTTTCGCGTTCAGCTTCGTCAAACCCAAGACGAAACTCGACTGGCGGGCTTTCGGCGGCTTCGCCGCGTTCATCGTCGCGCTGTTCACTGAGATGTACGGCTTCCCGCTGACCATCTACTTCCTCTCCGGCTGGCTGGGCAGCCAGTTCCCGAATCTGAACCTCCTGACCCATAACTCAGGCCATCTCTGGCAGGACCTCATGGGGTGGCAGTGGGACCCCCATCTGAATCCCCTGCACCTGCTGAGCAACGTGCTCATAGCAGCCGGTTTCATCCTGCTTTACCGCGCGTGGCAGGTTCTTTATGCCGCCCAACGGGAGCACCGGCTGGCGGTCACTGGTATCTATGCCCGCCTCCGCCACCCGCAGTACCTGGGGTTCCTGACCATCATGTTTGGTTTCCTGCTCCAATGGCCGACCCTCCTGACCCTGATCATGTTCCCGATTCTGGTAGTTGTTTACCATCGGCTCGCCCGCCGGGAGGAAAAAACAATGGTGGCCGAATTCGGCGAGGAATATCTCGCCTACGCCCGCCTGGTTCCAGGTTTCATCCCCCGGTCGAACAAGAACAAAGGCGTACCGCGTATTCAGGGGCGGCACTGACCAACCTCAGTAGCCATGGCTGAGGCTTGCGGGGACCCGGCCAGGCGCACTCAATGCAGGAATCATCCATCTTGGGAGCCATCCATGCGAACGAAACCCGGATCTGGAAGGTCCGGCGAGCACGGCACGCGGCATTCAGTGTCATGGCCGCTCCGTGCCGCAAGAACATGCGCAGCTGTCCTTCTGGCCTGCTTCTTCCTCGTCGGAGGAATTGTCGCGGCCCCCCTGGCATCCGCCCATGAGGGAGACCCTTCCTCAGAGGGGTATCTATTGGTTCAACAGGCGCTGGGGCACCTCGTCCACGATCCGGGCAACATCGGCCCCGCCCTGGAGAAAATCGACGCGGCCCTCGCCGCGCCGGACCAGGACGGGGTATCCGTGGCTGAACTCGAGCAGGCCAAGGCCGCCCTCCAGACGGGAAATTCAACCCAGGGACGTGTCCTGCTGCAGGAGTCCATATCGGTGGCCCTCAGCACGTTGAGGCCCGCGACCGGCGAGGAGACCGGGACAACAGTTCTCCTTGACCCGCTCCCGCCCCGGAGTGGCCTGACCGGCGCGGACTGGGGGATTCTGACTGTTTCCATGCTGGCGGTTCTCACGGGGCTGGTGCTGGCATACATGTTCCGCCCGGCCGAAAACGTCCATGAGCTCCGGTTGCTGCTGGCCTGGAAGCACAGACGCCAGGAGGTGCCACCAAAACATGAGCGGTCACGGCGAAAGGAGCGGTGAATCTGACATGAACGATGAGACGGCCCGCATCGGCGGCCAAACCCCGGCACAGGCCCCGCGCCCTGGTCGCGCCCGGCGCCTGATGGATGTGATCGACGAACGCCTCGGCATCGGCGCCCTGGGGTACGCCGTCCCCGAACACGCCAACTCCCTGGCCTGGAGCCTGGGGGGTGTGACGGCAGCAGCCTTCGGAATCCTGATGCTGAGCGGCATTCTGCTGGTCCAGTTCTACAGCCCCACACCGGAAACGGCTAACCAATCGGTCCGCGGCATCGTCAACGACGTCTGGGGCGGAAGCGTTCTGAGGGGGGTGCACTTTTGGGCCTCCCAGGCGATGTATGTCACCGCGGCCCTGCACCTGATCAGGGTCTTCGTTACTGGCTCATTCAAACGCCCGCGCGAAGGAAACTGGCTTATCGGCGTCGCACTTTTCGCACTAATCACCCTCGCCCTGTTCACGGGAACGGTCCTGAAGTGGGATCAAGAGGGCTTTGAAGCGCTGGGCCACAACGTTGAGATCGGGAATCTGCTCGGCGGGGCCGGGTTCTGGTTTTCCGCCGAGTTCGCCAATCAAGTCTCAATCCTCGTGCGGATCTACGGCGCGCACGTGGTGATCCTTCCAGGGACCATCCTCGTCCTCATGACTCTGCACGGGCTCCTGGTAAAGCGCCACAAAATCTCTCCGCACCCTTCGCTTCCTGCCGATGTCTCGGGGGAACAGGCCGCGGCTGTGGAACCGACCGAACCCTTCACCCATCACCTGCGCCGCATCGGCGCGTTCGGTCTGGTGCTGGCCGGTGTGCTAGGGATCCTGGCGGTTCTCCTTCCACCTCCGGTGGGTGCGACACCGGTCGCCGGAATCGAAGTGACCAGGCCTCCATGGAATTTTTGGTGGCTCTACACACTGGAGGACTGGTTTGGTCTGCCCGCCATCCTTTTTGCTGAGATCGCGTTTTTCCTCTTCCTGGCCGCGGTTCCCTTTGTGGACCGGAGCCGGAACCGGCTGTGGCGACGACGCCCCGTTTCGATCGCCGCCGGTCTTCTGCTGTTGCTGAGCATCTTGACGCTCACACTTCTCATACTGGTCCTCCCAGTCAAAGAACATCTGGGGGCATGAGCATGCGCACGCCACCAACATTTCCTCTCGCGGGCCGACGGGCACGTCGGGCATTTTGGATGCTGGTCACTGCCGCGGTTTTGTCGGCAGGTTCATTGACGGGCGCTCTCGCTGCGGCCCCTGCCCCTGCCACTGGCTTACGGACGGCCGCCAGCGGAACCATCCTGGCCGTTTCGCTGAGCCTCGCTGTGCGCATTCTCAACTTCCAGGACCGGGCACGCGGTGCACCGGATCAGCCGCCCGAGAGGCTTTCTCCCGGCGCCGTTCAGGACAACTCATGAGCGCTGGCCGCCTTGTCGAACCAACAGCCTTAACCACTTGGCCAGATCTGCCTAATAAACAGGAAGAGGCTAAGCCGATGGCTGTGCCTGCCGAAAGATTCTCCGGTGTCCCGCCGATGAAGGAGCTGCTGTGCGCCTACCTCCGACAGTTGTAAGTGCCGGACAGGTCGGAGACCTCCGGCGACCCAACCCCATACGGATGCTGTGGATTACCTTTGCCTGGGGCTCGTGCTTTCTGGCGATCAGTATCGGTCTGAAGGACGCCCCGCTCCTGTGGTTTGCCGCGTTGCGTGCGCTCATAGCCGGCGCAGTGCTTCTCGCAGTTGCGGTATTCCGGCGGGAACCGACGCCGCGCGGGGCACGGACCTGGGCCCTGATAGCGGTGATGGGAATTGTCAATGTCACCCTGGCTTTCAGTGCCATGTTCGGCGGTCTGGCCGGTCTATCCACTGGAGCCGCCTCCGTCCTGGCCAATGCACAGCCCCTGCTCATAGTGCTTCCGGCCTGGTGGATATACAAGGAGCGCGTGTCGGCGCGAACGCTGGCAGCAATGGGGACAGGCTTCGCCGGGCTATTGGCAGTTGCCCTGCCCAGTGGGACTGGCACCGGTGCGTGGCTGTCAATCACGGCGGCTCTTGCGGTCACCGCCGGGACGTTGATTTCAAGGCAGGTGAAAGCCGATGTCCTGCAGGTGATTGCGTGGCATTTCCTGATCGGAGGCGCAATTCTTGCCGTCATCGCCGTGCTGACAGAGGGGGCGCCGGTCATCAACTGGGGTGTGCGCTTCATCGGCATTCTCCTGTACGTTTCCCTCGTGGGTACCGCTGCGGCCTTTCTCGGCTGGTTCACAGAAGTCCGGCAGTGCCGCCTGGACGCGGTCACGGCATGGACCTTCCTGGTTCCGGTCTTCGGCATCCTGTTGTCCATGGTTGTGTTGGGCGAACGCCAGAGCAGTTGGAGCTTGGTCGGCATGGGCCTGGTTATCGTGTCCATGGTCGTCCTTGTGCTGCCGCGAAGACGGGCCGCCCTGCAAAGGCGTGAAAACTTCCGTGCATAGTAGACCGCGGACACGGTGCATGGAATGGCAAGGCGTGCAGGAACACGCGGGACTTCCTTCCACTTCGAAGACTCCCAGATCACGCAGAAACCAGAACGGACAATGACAATCAACATACGTATGCACCGCTATCAGGAAATCAGCGAGCTTCTGGCCCGGCACGGGCTGGGCTTCCTCGTGGGTATCACTGGACTCGAGCGGTGGGTACCGTTCCATCAGGGGCTCATGGGCCATGAACGAAGGGCCGAGCCCTACACGAATCCGGAGCACTTGCGGTTGGCCTTCGAGGATTTGGGACCAACGTTCATCAAGCTCGGCCAACTCCTCTCCACCCGCTCTGACCTCTTGCCACCTCAGTATCAGTCGGAGCTGGCCAAACTCCAGGACGCCGCTCCGCCCGTGCCAGGCCCAAGGATCCGTCAGCTTATCCGCGACGAGCTCGGGGCCGAGCCGGAAGAGGTGTTTGCGGACTTCACCCTCGAACCCCTGGCGAGTGCGTCTATCGGCCAAGCCCATGCAGCAACTCTTCACGACGGAACACCCGTCGTGGTAAAAGTCCGGCGGCCCGACGTCATTCCCACGATCGAGGCGGACCTGGATATTCTGCAGAACCTCGCGGTCCAGATCAGCCGCCGGTGGGAAGCGGCGGCGGACTACAATCTCCCCGGCATAGCCGCGGAGTTTGCACAGACTCTGAGGGCAGAACTCGACTATCTGCAGGAAGGGCGGAATGCGGACCGATTCGCCCACAACTTTGCCGCCGATCCCGAAGTTCACATTCCGCGCGTTTTTTGGGAGACAACTACATCCCGGGTGCTGACGCTGGAGCGGATCGTGGGGATGAAAGTCAATGATCTCGCGGCCCTGGACCGCGCAGGGATCGACCGTGCTGCGCTGGCTGTCCGTTCCGCGGGCACAGCAGTTAAAATGGTCTTCGAAGACGGGTTTTTCCATGCCGATCCGCATCCAGGCAACCTGTTCATTGAATCTGACGGTCGCATAGGTCTCATCGACTTCGGCATGGTCGGCGAGGTCAACGATAAGCTGCGCGACCAACTCGGCGTTCTGCTGACCGCATTGACCCGCGGAGACCCGGACCGTGTCGGCTCCGCTTTGCTGAACCTTTCCGTAACCCGGCAGCCCGTGGACCGAAGCCGGCTGCGCTCGGACGTCACGCGGTTTATTGCCCTCTACGAAGGCCGCCAACTACGTCAGATCGAAATCCGGCCGCTGATCACCCAAGCGGTCGCGCTGATGCGCATGTACCATCTGCAGATGCCGCAGGAGCTGGCGAAGCTCCTGAAGATGATGATCATGGCCGAAGGCATCGGAGTTGAATTGGATCCCGGCTTTAATCTTGGCGTGGTGCTGGCGCCCTACGCGAGGAAGCTGATGTTCAGACGTTTTGCGCCGCACGCGTTGGCCACGCGCATGGCCGCAGCCGGTGTTGACGCAGCGGAACTGGCCGAGGACTTACCGGACTTACTTCGTCGAGTTGTGGATACCCTCGACACGGGCTTGGAAGTACATCTACGGGCTGCTGAGCTCGAACCCCTGGTCGGACGGGTGGAACGCATCGGCAACCGCCTGGTAGCAGGCATGATTGCTGCGGCGCTGATCGGAGGTGTCGGGGCGCTGACGGCGGGGGATAAGGAACGTTGGGGCAGTTGGGAGAGACCATTAATGCGCGCCGGGCTGGGCGCCGGCGGCGCGCTTGGCGCCTATCTGGTCTGGACTTCACGGCGCCCGGGGGGATCACCTCGATGACGAGTCAAGATTCCGCCCGCCAGACCGGATCCTGCTGCGCATCCTTACTCCTGGCGGGTTCGGCCCGAATGCCTCCACCGCCAATCCATGCCGGTCAGTCCCAGCCACATGAAACTGCAACAGCAAAGGATGCATCGTGAAGGATCGAGGCTGGGATGGGGAAGCGAAGGACACCGGAAGAACCGCCCTCGTGACGCAGAGCGATCCCGGGGCGGCCAACGTCCAAGGGAGGACTACATCTGCAACCATGACGGATTGTGCCGCCTGCGTTGCCCGGCCATCGTCGCTGCCACAACGGGTGGCGTCCATCCAGGCAGCCATCGCCGCCGAGAGAGAGCCACTGGTCGCCCTCACACATCTGCTGCAGCTGTGCCGGGACGAGCATCCCATACTGCAGGAGCGGATCCAGGATGCCGGCTGCCGCGCTAAGGCCGATCTGATCACAGCCGGCGTCAGGGCCCTGATGCCCGCCACATCAACCGAATCCGAGCTGCGCCCTCAGGTTGCCGCTGCCCTGGCGGCGGCGCTGACCGCAGACGAGGGCCTGCCCGCCGTTGTTGTCGCACGGCTACTGGCTGAACTTTTGGATGAACAGTACTGCCATAGCTTCCGCGAGTCCTTTCGGCGACGGAGCCCTTACCAGCCAGGCGTTGGTGATCCTGTCCCCCTGGACAGTCCGGACCTCCGGCACGTGACCGCGCTGACCGCGACCGCCCCACCGTGGCGGCTGGCCAACCGCCTGGACGAGACCCGTCACGTCCGGCTTGCCGGGGAATGGGCCACACAATTCCAAGTCATCTTCGATTACAGCCTTGCCCGCGAGCTCACCGGGATCATAGATCGCAACACCGTCGTGGCAACCTGCCATCCCAACCGCACTCTGGCTGATTTTCACTTTCCGGCCGACGCCAGCGGGCGGACATTCCCGGTCGGTCCGAAAGATGAAGACAAACAGCACCAGGAGATCGACCGGCTGATCGACGCAGCAGTCGCAAACGGCGCGAGCATTGTTGTCCTGCCCGAACTCTGCGTCACCGAGTCACTCGCCGCCCGCCTGCAGAGCTGGACAAGCCGGACCGGCGGCCCCAGAATGCTCGTTGCCGGAAGCTACCATCACGACGACGAGCATCTTGGGACGCCGCGGCGGCGTAACACGGCCATCGCCTACCTCCGCGGCGTCCCTGCTCCGTTGACCCAGGACAAGCACTCCCCGGCCGACCGGCCGGTCAACGAAGATATCCAACCCCAAGGCTGGCCCCAGCTACGGGTCCATGTCAGCGACGATGGATGGCATCTGGTACTGGCAATCTGCCGGGACCTGCTCAATCCCCACGCCGTGCACGCTCTGGCCGAGTCGGGCGCGAACCTCCTGCTGGTACCGGCGATGAGCGATACCCTCGTTGCCTTTGGCGGCCCGGTGGCGAACCTCGTAGGATCCGGCCAGGCCTTCGTGGCGGTAGCAAACAACCCAGCAGATTTCTCCGGACCAGCCGACCTGACGGTCCACCGTCCTGCCCGGGCGTTGTTCGGTCATCCGGGTTTCGGGCAGTTGATCCGGCTGATGCAACCGGCCAACTCCGCTCCCGGAGTGGGGCTGCTGCGCGTCCAAACCGGACAACTTCAATGGCTCGACTCCGACTCCGACTCCGACTCCGACCGGACTATGCCGAGCCACGGCCCGTCCGTGCGGCCGCCATGGGCCGACACGTTGGCCCGACTGACCGGACATGATCGTCCAGAACCGGACCGCCAGCCAAACCCGGTCACACTTAACCAGGCTGCAGTGCTTGTGCTTCTAACAGACAGCCCGCACGGCCCGTCCGTGCTCCTCACTGAACGGGCCTCCGATCTAACCAACTACCCGGGACAACTGGTCTTCCCGGGCGGCGCTGCCGACGACGGCGACCACGGTCCGGCCGCTACGGCGCTCCGCGAGGCCCGTGAGGAAACCGCATTGGACCCGGCCAGTGTGCACATCCTGGGCACTCTGCCCGCGATCGCCCTTTTCGAAAGCGGGTTCCTGCTGACGCCCGTCATCGCATGGTCTGCGGGGCCGGTCTTCACCGGTACGGTCAACATAGCCGAGGTCAGCCGTATCACCACAATTCCGTTGTACCAGCGGAAAGGCACCGGACAACAGAGCCAGGACCCTACGCAGGACGAAGAACCCGCGGCGGAACGCGAGTCCTCGACGTTTGGAGCTGGCACAAGCGCGATACTTGACATGCTCAGAGGCATGCTTTGGGGCCCGATGAGCGCCGGGACAACAGGGCACTGACAGGGCCGACGAAGCACTCGCCGATAACGCCGGCCATGCTTCAGTCCGCGGCACGGAAGAGGCTGGCCCTGACCGCGAAACCCCTCACATCACCCGTCACCGGGATCCTGGCCTGCGGCCTGGCATCTTTCCTTAACTGCAATTTTCATCAGGTACCTTGCCGCTGAAGCCTGTATGGGAGACTGATGGCAACCAGTCAGGCGGGACCTCAACGGACGGCGGAGATCATGGGCGACGGAGAGGGATTCAGGATCGTGGTCGGGGTGGACGGCTCTGCGGAATCACGGTTCGCTGTCGAATGGGCCGTCACCGAGGCCCGTCTCCGCCACGGACTGGTACGGGCAGTAACCGCTTGGGAGTATCCTCCCGAGGCGGCCGGTATGGAAGCGATGATCTGGGATAGCAACATTCTCGAGCCGACCGCCCGGGGAATGCAGACGGACACATTGAAGGGGGCAGACACCGAAGGTGTCGACGTCACCGGTGACGTCGTCCAAGGGCCCACAGTCACCGTCCTTATAAATGCTTCTATGGACGCCGACCTGCTGGTCGTTGGTTCCCGAGGGCACGGAGGATTCACCGGGCTGCTGCTCGGATCCGTGTCCACGCAGGTACTCCACCACGCCGCCTGTCCCGTGCTCGTAGTCAGGACCAGGCCGAGAGCGCACGGAGATGGATAGGTCTTCGGACAGCGGAGGCACAGCGGGTAATCCGGCGTCCTGCGGATGCCCCGATGAAGCCATCACACTGGCAGCATCGCGACGGTAAGCGTCGTGGTCTTGGGCGCCGGTTCATCGCATAGAAGTAGCTGCTGGCGAGTTTGGTTGGGAAGATTCAGCTGAATCGATGGCTGACAGAGCCGAGGTTCGATGGCAGAGACCACATTCGGGCACGGATCGGCAGGAGGCATCTTCAAGGTCGGCCGTCGGTTCCTGTATATGATCACTACGAGTGAGCCTTTGGCCCACCGCCAGGGCACAGTAGCACCGACCGCGGGGAGCGGGGGTGTAGTCCCGATAGTCGCATGACTGAAGGTTATTTTTGGGGGCAGTTGAAATGATGTTCGGGGAAGGGTTGTTCGCCAACGGCCGGCCTGAGTACGAAAAGGAACTCGGAGCGGGCATCACTGAGGCAAAAGTGCTGATCACGGTCAAGGCCGCTCCACAGCCCTCGGCTAACCACGGTGACACTGTTTGCGTGGCGGGTCTCAGACTTGCGGAAGGTGGCCCGGAATGGATTCGTCTTTACCCGATCCCCTTCCGCTATCTCGAGGCCGACGCGAAATTCAAGAAGTACGACATCGTGAAACTAAAGATCACACCAGCGTCCAAAGATCGACGACCCGAGAGCTACACCCCGATCCTTGACTCTTTGACCATCGACTCCCACCTTGAGCCGTGGAAGCCACGGCACCCACACGTTGATCCGCTCATCGGTGCGTTTAACACCTGCGAACTCAACGCCCGCGCCTTGAACGGATCGGCCGGCCCATCCCTGGCGGCAGTAGTGCCCGCGGATATCGACAAGCTGGAATTACGACTTTTCGACGGGTGGACCTCGGAACAACAAGCCAAGATGGAAGCGCATCTGCACCAAGACACACTCTTTGGACCCAAGACGGACAAATCGATCCTGTCCCCGCCGCGATTTGAAGGTCATTTTCGCTACCGCTGCACTGGCAGGATTTGCAAAGGACACCGGCAAGGTCTGCTGGATTGGGAGTTCACTGAACTTCAGCGGCGGCACGCGGGGGACACCGATGAAGCCGCCAAAGCGGCAATCCAAAAGAGATTCCTTGATCAACTGTGCGCTACGGCCCGCGGTCCCGTGTTTTTCCTGGGCAACCAGCTGAAAAGACCCCAGGCGTTCGGTGTCTTGGGTGTTTACGCAGCAGGGGCCCGTTAGCTGCCGACCAGAGCAGCCAGGCGTTCTTTAACACGGGCGAGAACGTATTTGCGGTGGCAGCACAGCTCGCTGGCCTCAAAGCACAGCACGGCCACACGCTGCCCCGCGGCAAGGTCTGTGAGCTCAATAATCTTTTCGGCAGCTACTTCACTGTCAAGCAGAGACTCGAAACGCTCGCCCGCAACCTTTGCGGCTGCAGTGCCCGGAGCCCAAAAACCTTCACGGTTGTCCTTGGGATTCCCTAACGCCGGCATGTGGCTGTAGCCGACACCGGCCTCGGCCAGAGCTTCGGTCAGGGCCCTCTTTGAGAAGCCTTTTTTCCTTGAGATCGGGTTCAACCGAACGTCAACGACCGTCCCGATTTTCCAGGCAGTCAGTTCCTCAAGGAACGACGCAATGTCCTTCCCTTCGTAACCAACACCGATGACGCCGCTCGTTTCAGTCCACATGGTTTCATTCTTGCACGGGCGCAAAATCGGCCGACGTCGCACCGCTTTGCCGCAGCCTCTACCCGTGCGGTCAATCCCATGTCTGGCCGCACCAGCAGCGGCCCTCCTGGTGCTCCTGGATGACAAGGACACGTTCCTCTCCGAGCAGGATGATGTCTTCGTAGCTGAGCATGCCCCCAGTGCAGCATCAGCGGGCCGGCTGCCGGTAGGGGCGTCTTGGTCTATGCGGAAACCGCAAGTAACGGCATCCGATTGCTCTGCCCGTGAGCCTGCTGTGACCACCATCGAAATCCGAGCGGCGGCGAACCAAGAACGAGCCTCCAGTTCCGGGAACCTACGCGGATGCACCACCAACTCTTTCCTTCACCCTCGAGGGCGAGTTTGGCCGGCGTGTGCTGTCGGAACTCGACAGTTAGTGAACATGTGGTGATCGCAGTGGGATGGGGCTGTTTGTGCTGATTTAGCAGGGATCCCTTCTTCTCGATTATGAGGGAAAAACATACCCCTCACATAGACCCCCGGGTCCATGCACTTAACCATAGATATGATAATTCGCTCGTATACGAGGCATTCCTGGCGCCGGCACTGCCGCCGGAGACGTCCGGAAACCGAGTGATCAGCGGCCGTCCCCCTCGGAGTCTGGGTGCTCATTAGTTGTCTTGGGACCGCCTGCCATGCAGCGCGCAGCAATCTGAAGCCCCGACAAACTTGGGGAATCGTCCCCACCTCGGGCCTGACAGAGCTAGCCTTGATACAGGTGATGGATCCCACCCTGGCGGGTTGAATGCCTGTCCGGACCGCCGATTGGCTGATGGTTCCTGTCCGGCTGCAAGGGCAGGAGGCTGTTATGACAGGAAATCAAGGTCGGCTCGGCTTCTTCGAAACGCCGCAGCGTGACAGGCTCACCGGGGTGTTGGTGCCCCCGGGTCCGTTGGAACTCTCGGTTGAGGAAGTGCGCCAGCTGTGGTCTTTCGTTCATGGGGACATCATGGACGGGAGTTTGCGCCGGTTGCTGCGCGCCTCGTTGGGCTTGTGCCCGCGTCATGCGTGGGCCTACGCGGTGGTGGAAGTGGAGTTGTGGCAGGCAGGTGCCGGTGCGCGGGGAGGGCACCAGCCTTTTGATGTCACGATCCTTTATGAGGATCTGCTGGAACATGTCGCGGATGGGTTGGACCGGAAGAGCGGGCTGTTGCACCGGCATCCGGAGGAGGTGCTTGTGCCGGTCGGACCCTGTCGGATCTGCCAGGATCTGGCGTCCCCGGATCTTCCGGGGCTGCGCATGGGCTATGCAAATTCGAACACCGAAGCCCTGACCGTTGAGGCGAACGCCCTGGTCCACACCACCACGTGGTGTCTTGAGACTGTGGGTCTCTGGCGGGACAGGGTCTGCCCGGATTGTGATCCCGGCGCACCGGAAGGGGCAGGGGATCCGGTGTTGTTGTGCCGCTTCCACCTGGCTGGGAGAGGCCCGTTGCCGGAGCAATTGAGGCACGCGGTAGCGGGCCGGCTGCGGGAAATCCGGGGTCGGATGCGGCACCTGACCGAATCCATGACGGATTACGGGAGCCCGGCGGGTGCGGTGGAAAACACGTCATGGATCGAGGCTCTTGGCTTCTTCGCCGGCTGGGGTCTGCCCTTGTATCTGGCGACCGACCCGCGGGAGGCGTGGCCCGCGCCGGGCAGCCAAGGCACTGAACAGGGCGGATGACCGCGTCACATTCTGGCGCGCGTAGCCAATGTGCCAGTAGTCTCTGTTCACGGTGATGGATCCCGCCGGAATACGTTGCACCTAAGGGTGCGGGTGTTCGAACCGCCGCATGGCTGATGGTTCCTGCCTTTGCTATACGAAGGTAGGTGACCCATGCCCGCAGCCGGCAACCTGGTCCTGCTCCGCCACGGCCAGAGCGTCCTGAACGCACAGGACCGGTTCACCGGGTTGCTTGACACGCCCCTGAGCGCCGCCGGCAAAGCCGAAGCAGCCCGCGCAGGAACGTCGCTGGCGTCTGCGCCTTTCAGTCCGGCCGTCATCTATACCTCCACGCTTAGGCGCACCGTGGATACGGCCCGCCTTGTCCTGACCGCGCTGGAGAACCCTGCCGTGCCGGTGGTTCCGGTGTGGGAGTTGAACGAGCGCAGCTATGGGGCGCTGACCGGCCGGGCGAGGAGCGAGTTGTTGTGTGAACTCGGGCCGGAAGTTTTCCACTTTTGGCGGCGCTCCTACTACGGGGCGCCGCCGCCCATGTCCGGGACCCAGCTGAACCGGATCCGCCGCAGCAGCGCTTTTGAGGGCCTGCCTCCGGAGGCGTTGCAGGCCACTGAATCCCTGTGCGGAGTGGTCAAACGGGTCAGGGCCTTTTGGTATCGGCGACTTCGTCCCCGTCTGGAGGCCGGGGCGGATGTGCTGGTCGTCGGTCACGGGAACTCCCTGCGGGCCTTGTGCTGCGTGGTGGACCGGCTCACCGAGGGCGAGGTCGAGGCGCTGAATATCCCCACCGGGCACCCGCTGCTGTACCGGTTCACCCCTGGAATGGTGCCCGTGGTGCGGGGTGGGGAGTATCTGGATCCGCTGGCGGCGCGGACCGCCGCCGCCCTGGTCGACGCCGCCGGCGGGACCTGACACCGAGGACGAGGAAATGGAGCACAGCATTATGAATGACCTTCAGATCACCGGGGTACGCGCCCTGCAGATCCTGGATTCCCGCGGTTACCCGACCGTTAAGGTCTGGCTCACCGCGAATGACGGGACCATTTCGGTTGCATCCGCCCCGTCCGGGGCCTCCACGGGTGCGCACGAGGCGGTGGAGCTGCGCGACGGCGGAGCGGAGTATTCGGGCCGGGGCGTGGAAAAAGCTGTGGATAATGTTCGGGGTGAAATAGCCGACCTTTTGACCTCCCGTTCCTGGGGCACCCTGGCGGATCTGGACCAGGCCCTCGTCTCCCTGGACGGCACCCCCGGCCGGTCCAGGCTGGGGGCCAACGCGATCGTTGCCGTGTCGATGGCTGCAGCCCGGGCCTTCGCCGCGGCCGCTGGCGCCCCTTTGCATGTCTGGATTGGGCAGCGGCTCGGGCGGGGTGGCCGGTTGCCGGTGCCGCACTTCAATGTCCTCAACGGCGGCCAGCACGCGGCGAACCCGCTGGAGTTCCAGGAATTCATGATCGCACCCGCCGGGGCGCCGTCCTTCGCCGACGGCCTGCGCTGGGGTTCGGATGTCTACCACGCCCTCGCGAAGCGGCTGAAGCAGCAGGGACTGGCGACCGGTCTGGGTGACGAAGGCGGCTATGCCCCGGCCATTGCCCGGCCCGAGGAAGCGCTGGATCTGATCGTGGCCGCGATCGAGGACGCCGGATACACCCCGGGCCGGCACGGCATCGCGATCGCCCTGGACCCGGCCGCGAACTCCTTCTACACCGAGGGAACCTATACCGTCGCAGGCCGCGCCCACAGCACTGACCAGATGATCCACTACTACGAGAAACTCATCGCTGATTACCCGATCTGGAGCCTGGAGGACCCTCTGGCTGAAGAAGACACCGACGGGTGGCCCGCGCTCACCGCAGCCCTTGGGAATCGGGTGCAGGTGGTTGGTGATGACCTGTTCGTCACCTCAGCGGACCGTGTCCGGGACGGAATCAATACCGCTTCCGCGACCGCGGTGCTGATCAAACCCAATCAGGCCGGCACCGTGAGCGAAACCTTCGACACCCTCACCGCCGCGGCCGAGGGCGGCTTCGGTGCCATGGTCTCGCACCGGTCCGGGGAAACCGACGATACCTTTGTGGCTGACCTTGTCGTCGGAGCAGGGTGTGGGCAGCTGAAATCCGGGGCACCGGCCCGCGGGGAACGCGTCGCAAAATACAACCGCCTCCTGGAGATCCAGGACGAAAACCCGGACCTGCCCTACGGACCCACCGGAACCCACCTGAACGACCAATAGCCCCCGCGACAGGAGACCTTATGAACGAGCCTGCGAAGGACACCCACCCCGCCGGGCCCGCCTACGTGCCCAGGAAAATCAGCGGACCGGTACTGATGGGAGTGGTCCCCGGCCAGCCGCTGGCTGTGGCACACCGTGCCGCGGAACTTGCCTACAGCCTGGGGGTGAAACTGATCTGCGCCTACGTAGACATCACCTCCTACCTCGCCGAGGAACCCGACGGCCGGGCCGAGGCGCTGCCGATAGACCCTGACGGCATCGATGACGACATCGAAGGCATCAGCGCAGGGATCTCCGAACACCTCGCCGACGCCCTCCAGGATGCAGGCATTGACTGGTCCTTCGTGACCCTGGCCGGGGACCCGGCCAGGGCACTGGGACGCCTCGCTGAATCCACGGACGCGTCTGTCATCGTCGTCGGGACCCGGGAACGGGGGTTCGGCGCCCGCTTCGAGGAAATCCTCGTCGGCTCCGTCGCGGTCCATCTCACGCACCGCCAACACCGGCCCGTCCTTGTCGTCCCCCTCGCCCCACATACCAAGCACCATCCGAAGGACGGCCGCTGATGGAACCGCCCATTCCCGGGTCGGGAGCACCGTCCCGCACCTCCGGGGCAGCCGAAACGACGTCCGGGACGGACGAAGATTTGCTTCCTATCGACAGTGACGCCCCCGAGGTAACCGCGGGGGACATTGATCTTGATGCGGGGACCCTCGGGGAGGTCCGTGCTCACCGCCCGATCCACCTGCACCCGGGATTTGTCCTGGTCGTGATCGCCGGCGGCGTGTTCGGCGCCCTGGCCCGGTACGGGCTCAGTACCGTCCTGCCAGCACCGGGCGGGTGGCCGCTGCCCACCCTGGTGACCAACCTGGCCGGGGCCCTCCTGCTCGGTGGCCTGCTCGAAGCTCTGGTCCGGCGGGGCCCGGACGCCGGCAGGCGCAGGATCATCCGCCTGCTCGCCGGGACCGGGTTCATGGGCGCGTTCACCACCTACAGCACCCTGGCCCTGGAAACGAACACCCTCCTGGACGCCGGCAGGATCACCGACGGCCTGCTCTACCTCGCCACGACCCTGATCGTCGGAGCCGCGGCGACAGTGGCAGGAATCTGGTTGGCCGCAGGCCACCACACCCGGGCAACCACCCGGCAGGAGGGCGGCCGGTGAATCCACTGACCATCATCCTGCTTGGTCTGGCCGGCGGGCTCGGTGCCGGGACCCGCTTCGTCGTGGACGGGCTGGTCCGTTCCAAACTCCGCAGCGCCCTGCCGGTCGGGACCATCGCCATCAACATCACCGGGTCCTTCCTCCTGGGCCTGGTCGCGGGGGCGGTTATCTTCCATGCCGCACCCGTGGAGCTGCAGGCCATTGCCGGGACCGGGTTCCTGGGCGGCTACACCACGTTCAGCACCGCCAGTTTCGAAACCGTCCGGCTCATCCAGTCCGGCCGCACCGGCCTGGCCCTGGCCAACAGCATCGGTACCGCTGTCGCGGCGGTCGGCGCAGCAGCTGCAGGCTTCGCCATGGCCGGCCTGCTGTGAACCTGAACGCCGGAGGGGTATGCGGCCGGACTTCTTTAACCGGAAATCGTGGGAGGGCAAGGTGGGGTTTGATCTCATCGCCCGGCAGGTAAAAGTTCTGGCCGGTGCTGTGATCGCGATGGAGACCAGGCGCCAGATGGGGAGCAAGAAACTCCTGCCGCTCGACTACGGGTTTTTCGTGCCTGCGGCCGTGCCCTCCTGGCTGCGTGCAAACCTGCGGGCGATGACCACGTCAGTGGAGGAGTGGGAGAGGATGGACAGGACGATGACGAGGGCGACGAGGTGGTAGATCTGGTCAGCCAGTGCGATGCCTGATTCGAGGATGATCAGGCCGTAGACGACCGAGGCGAAGCCCTTCGGCCCGAACCACATCGCGGTGACTTGTTCGCCGAGACTGAGTTTGGCGCCGATGAAGGACACCAGCAGTGCAAGGGGCCTGGCGATGAGGAGGGCGAGCAGGGCGAAGATCCACCCGGCGAAGGGTATGTCGCCGAACAGGAAGGCCGGGGTGATGAGGGCGCCGAAGACCATAATGGCGGCCAGTTTGAGCAGCTCGGTGACGAGTTCGCCGAACTGTTCGAAGTCGTGTCTCAGTCCCTTGCCGAGCGTGGCGACGGTGATGCCCGCGGCGAAGGCGCCCAGGAAAAGGTTGGCGTGGGTTGCCTGGCAGATCGCCAGGACGAGGAGTCCGATGGAGACTGCCAGGAGGGGCTGCATTGACCGGATGGCCTGGAGGAAGGGCAGCCGTTCGAGTCCGAGCACGATGACCGGGACGATGACGCCGACGGCGATGCCGAGGACGATCTCGAGCAGGAGTTCCTCTCCGTGTGCGTTGCTGCCACCGGCGGCGGCGAGCAGGATCAGCACGATGGGCAGCGCCAGCCCGTCGTTGACGCCGGATTCGACGTTCAGCAGGTGCCTGAGCCGGGCGGGGACTTCTTCCCTGCCCACGATGGCGGCGGCGAAAACCGGGTCCGTGGGGGCGAGGATGGCGCCGAGGAGGAAGGACTCCAGCCAGGGCAGCCCGACGAGGTAGTGGGCGAACACCGCGGTCAGGGCCAGGGTCAGTGGCAGGCCGAGCAGCAAGGCCCGGCCGGGGAGCCGCCACGCAGTTCGCAGGTCCCGGAACCCGACGCGCATCCCGTCGGTGAAGAGGACCGAGAACAGCGCCAACTCGGCGAGTCCGCTCACGATCGGATCACCGGACGTGACCGTAATGAATCCGAAGGCTCCGGGCCCCAGGAGGAACCCGCCGACGAGGAAGAGCACGGCGGTGGACAGCACGGTCCTGTGGGCCCGTTCGGAGATCAGCACCCCGATGAGCAACAGGACCGCGAAGGACAACAGCAACGCAGTGGCCACGGATCCCTCCTATTGTCGGTTTCATCAACCCTCGCACAGTGCTGTCGATGGAGGCCGCGACGATAAGACAAATCCAGGCCAGGGTGTCTTACTCAGGAAGGCATCCACTGACGCGGAGCACTGTATTGGGTAGGACAAAAGACCTGTCGCATCTGGGCGTGTTGAGCGAGAATTGAGGTGGTGATGGGGCTCGCCGCGAACTGCATCAAGGTGATGCTGATGGCCTCTACGTGATCAATGCTCGATGATTGCGGGAGGTGGAGGCATTGTCCAAGCTTGTGGTCCATGTGTCATCAACGGTCGGCTCAACCATGCATGAGGACACCGGCCCCGCCGGGGTCAACGGCGGACGGACCGATCTGCGCACCGGGTGGCCTGTGGGGTGGGGTCGGGTAGAGAAGACACTGACTCCCGACGGCCGGGAAGCAGAGGCGCTGGTCCTGATGCGCGAGCCGGCCCTTCCCGGGGTCGACGTCACGGCCCGGCCTGTCGCGGTACTGCATCTGGGAGGCGATGAGCCCGGGGACGAGATTCTGTGCGTGGCTGAAGAACAGTGCTTTTCCGCCCTGACCGACAGGAAGGATCTGCCGCACTGGCACGCGGATCCGGATGCCTGGGCATCGGTGCTGGACCGGATGCTGCCCGGTCATGCCCATCAGGTGGTGGGCTGCAGCTCCGCGGTCGAGGCGGACCACCTCGTCGATGAGGTATACCGGGCTTACCTGCGCTCGACCGGTTGCCCGGAGTGAGTGGCCAGGGCAGGCGCTGAGATGACTTCGTCGTTTGAATCCCCGGTCTCCGCGGTGGACCTGACTCGGTTCGGCCGCGCGTTCTGGCTTCCCCCGTTCGGGGAAGGCAATGGCCTGGACGCCCTCTTTTGGGCCTGCCTGGCAGAACTCCCGCGCCGGACGGTCCGCCGCGCCTTGGAGGCCCTCCGCGACGAGGACATCCCCGGCTGGGCGGCGCCCTTGAAAAAACCAAAGGTTCTCCCACGGGTCAAGGACGGCGATGAGCCGTATCAGCTGTGGGTCGCGACCGTGCGATACAACGGCGCCGAAGATGTCCTCATCCGCGTCCTGAATGAAGAGCGCTGATTACCATGCCCTCTCCGGAAACTGCCGCTTCGATGAGGGAAGGAGCCCAGCTCTCAAGCCAAGCACTGCCTTGCTTGGAAACCGTGGAGGTTCCGTTGCACGTCAACGTCGACGTGCGCGGTTTGGGGCAGAGCCCGATGCAGGCCCTGAGGGTGCTGCTGGTCGCCGATGTGCTTCGACGCCTGGCCGAGGAGCTGCACGGTGTGCCCGTCGTGCTGGCCGTCCTGGACGACGGGAAGGGAACGCCAACGAGCCAAGCTTCCTGGACCAAGACATTCCGCATCCAGGAGCCTTCCCTGCGCGGCCGCTCCGAGTCAGAGGTGCTGGCGTTTTTCGGCGGCCCGGCTGCTGCCGCTTTCAAGACTGCAACCCCGGCAGGTGCGATCAGCGCTGTTCCGGGAGCAGGGAAGGTTCTGGAGATCGGGCCGGTGCAGGCTCCTGTTCCCGCCGATGTCCCACCTCTGACATCAGGCCTGCTCGGCAACCATGACCCGCTCGCGCTGCGCCTCTGCCTTCTCCGGTTCCCCTACGCCGGCCCGGCCGTCCTGTCACGGGCCAGGCTGCACCGCGCGGAGGAAACCCTGCAACGGTGGCGGTTCAAGGTCGCCAACTGGAAGGACATGCCGGTCGCTCATGCCGTCCCCGACGTTCTCGCCGCAGCCGACGGTGCTCTCACCACCGCCCTGGACACGGCCTCGGTGCTGACGCTGCTTCACCGGCTCGAAACGGACCAAAGCCAGGCCTCGGGCAGTAAGTTCGCAACCTTTACACGATTGGACCGTGTGCTCGGGCTGGACCTGCTCCGGATGGTCGGCAAGATCCGCTGGTAAACCAAACCCGTTCCGACTCTGCTGATAGGACCGCAACGTGTGTTTCCCGCTCCTCACCAAGTTCACCAGAGCCCGGCTGGACAGCACCTTCAAATGGATCGACGTGTTCGGGGTATCGCTGCTGGCCGGCGTCGGATTCACCGTCTCGCTGCTCGTGGCCGAACTGAGTTTCGGCCACGGAAGCCTGCACGATGACCACGCGAAGGTGGGTATCCTCGCAGCGTCCGTGCTGGCCGCTCTGCTGGCCGTTGCCGTGTTGCGGACCAGAAACCGGCAGTGCCGGCAGGCCCACGAAGCGGAGATGATCGATTCAGACCACGACGGCATCCCCGACGCCTACGAACCCCGGAATTCCTCCTGACCATTTCCATGAGTGCCATCCCGCGGACGATCGTTCAGCGAAGCTGCAAGGAATGTGACAGCCGGGACGGACCGGCCCGGCAGCCACTCCGCCGTTGCCACGACCCTGACGACAAAGCACCTCCCGGTTTCCCGGAAGGTGCCTTGGTCGTGGGTTCCTGAGCGAACCTGTCAGTGGCCTGCGCCGAGTTTGCCTCCGAGGCGTTCGCGCATCAGGACGCTGGCGTCGTTGAGCCCGACGATCTTCACGTCTTTGCCGTGGTGGTGGTACTTCTCGGTGATCGCGTCCAGCGCGGCGATGGTAGAGGCGTCCCAGAGGTGGGAGGCGTGCATATCGATGACCACGTGCTCGGGATCCCGGGCGTATTCGAACTGGGTGTAGAGGTCGTTGGAAGAGGCGAAGAACAGTTCGCCGTCCACGACGTAGGTGGCGGTTTCGTGGCCGCCGATGGTTTTGACGGTGCGTTCGACGGTGACGAAGTGCGCGACGCGGCGCGCGAACATGACCATGGCCACGAGCACGCCGACGCCGACGCCGATGGCCAGGTTGTGGGTGGCGACGGTGACGATGACGGTGGCGAGCATGACGATGGTTTCGCTCTTGGGCATCATCTTCAGGGTTCGGGGGTGGATGCTGTGCCAGTCGAAGGTGGCTACGGAAACGAAGATCATCACGGCCACGAGAGCGGCCATGGGGATGACGGAGACGATGCCGCCCAGGGCTACGACGAGGATGAGCAGGAAGACGCCGGCGAGGAAGGTGGAGATCCTGGTGCGGGCGCCGGAGGCTTTGACGTTGATCATGGTCTGGCCGATCATTGCGCAGCCACCCATGCCGCCGGTGAATCCGGTGACGATGTTCGCCACGCCCTGGCCCCAGGCCTCGCGGGTCTTATGGGAGCGGGTGTCGGTGACGTCGTCGACGAGCTTGGCCGTCATGAGGGACTCGAGCAGGCCGACGAAGGCCATGGCGAGGGCGAACGGGAAGATGATCTGCAGCGTCTCCAGGCTGAAGGGCACGTTCGGGATGAACAGCGTCGGCAGGGAATCGGGCAGGTCGCCCTTGTCACCCACGGTCGGAACTGCGACGGCCGCAAGAACGGTGATCAGGGTCAGGACCACGATGGCTACCAGCGGGGCCGGGACGGCCTTGGTGAGCTTGGGCAGGCCGAAGACAATGACCAGGCCCAGAGCCACGAGGGGGTAGACCAGCCAGGGAACGCCGAGGAGTTCGGGGACCTGGGACATGAAGATCAGGATGGCCAGGGCGTTGACGAAGCCCACCATGACCGAGCGGGGTATGAAGCGCATGAGCTTCGCGACGCCGGAAAGGCCCAGGATGACCTGGAAGATGCCGGCGAGGATGACGGCGGCGACGAAGTAGTCCACGCCGTGGGACTTCACCAGCGGCGCGATCACGAGGGCGATCGCACCGGTGGCCGCGGAGATCATGGCCGGACGTCCGCCCACGAAGGCGATGGTGACGGCCATGGTGAAGGAGGCGAAGAGCCCGATCCGCGGGTCGACGCCGGCGATGATCGAGAACGCGATGGCTTCCGGGATCAGGGCCAGTGCGACGACGAGTCCGGCGAGGACCTCGGTCTTGAGCCGGCGCGGTGACATCAGGGTTCCCCGCACGGATTGCAGCTGTTCAGGTGTGAACGCCGGGGGGTGTTCGGCTTTGGTGACGGCCATTTCTGGCTCCGTTCATGGTCAAGAAGACGCGCGTCTGCGGCTTCGTTTTGCTAATGAATGAGGGGGCGCAGCGCCGCGCCGGGAAGAGGGGGAATTAGGCTTGAAGGTCTCACCCCACTACCCAAACACTACCCTAACGTGATGGTAGAGTTTAAATCCGAACAGGACGGAGGCGCTGATGACGGCTAAGGCCAGCAGCACCAACACCATGCACATCGGTGAACTGGCAGAACGGACAGGCCTGTCCCTGAGGACAATCCGCCACTACGACGATGTGGGGCTTCTCCCTGCAACGGCGCGGACCGAGGGCGGCTTCAGGGTGTTCTCCGAGGATGACTTCGAACGCCTCATGGTCATCAAGCAGATGAAGCCCCTGGGGTTCTCGCTGGAGGAAATGGCCGAAATTCTTGGCCTCCTCGCCGCCCCGGACGACACCGCACCTGATGGATCCAAGAAGCTCGCGGACTTCCTGGAAAGAGCTGTCCACCAGCGGGCCAAAATGGCCCGGAACCTGGCCCAGGCCGATGAGTTCATCCAGAGGCTCGGCGGGTAGCGTCGGCCAAGCGCTGACAGCTGATCTCACCCCGGCATGGAGCGGCGGAGCGGTGGAGGGAAGGCCCGAACTCGGCGAGAATCCCTGACTCTGGTCTTCCTTGCCGGCCCCATCATCGGTGTCCTGGGCGGCATGATCGGTCTGGGCGGTGCCGAGTTCCGTCTGCCTCTGCTCATCGGGGTCTTCGGCTTCGCCGCGTTACAGGCCATCATCATGAACAAGGCCATGAGCCTGGTCGTCGTCATCACAGCCCCGCCTGCCCGCCTCTTCGGCGTCCCCCTTGCAGAGTTATCGCCCTACTGGTTCATCGTCGTGAACCTTTTGGCGGGCAGCCTTATCGGCGCCTGGATTGGAGCCCACTGGGCGACACGGCTCAAGTCCAAAACGCTCTACCGGGTCATCGCGGTCCTGCTCGTCCTGATCGCCGTGCTGCTGTTTGTCACCCATTTCTTCGCTGTGGACCCGCTCAACATTCCCGCCGGTCCACGGACGGTGCTTGGAGTCGTCGCCGGCATCGTCATCGGTGTCGTGGCTGCCGTGATGGGTATCGCCGGCGGGGAGCTGCTTATCCCCACGATCGTCCTGCTCTACGGCACCGACATCAAGATCGCAGGGAGCCTATCCTTGGCGGTGTCGCTTCCCACCATGCCCGTGGCGTTCGCCCGCTTCAGCAGAGACAAAAGCTTCGCCGTTCTCGGACAAAACAAGCCGTTCCTGGTCGCCATGACGCTGGCTCCATCACGGGAACCGTGATCGGCGGGCTCCTGCTGGGCGTTGTTCCCAGCCTGGTCCTCATTCCCCTGCTCGTCCTGCTGCTGCTGCTGTCTTCGATCAAAGTCTGGAACCACAGCTAGCAACCGTTTCAAAGACCCTAAAGAACGTGCCGGCTGGGGCCAAAAATAACCGTCCTGCCGGGGCCAACAAAGGTTGACATAGCGACCCGGTTATTGCCCGGCACAGGCCGGGGTTGGACGCGCCGGGTTGCTGCCCTTTGGTTTATGGCTCACGCCTGGTACCGCGGGCCATCGTGGACTCGGTCATCTTCCCGGGCTGCCGGGAACATGCGGCGTCCGTGGCGGCCCTGGGTGCCTGCACGAGCACGGCCAGCGGGGTTCGGGTCAGGCGCAGCAGCAGCCGCGACACCGGCCGGTGAAGTATCCACTGGAGGACGAGGGCGATGAGCGCTCCTGCGGCAAGACCTGCCATGGTGTCCGTCGGGTAGTGCATGCCCGTATACACGCGGCCGAAAGCCAGGGCCGCGGCCGCAATTACCGCCACGATCCCCAGTCTCCTGCTGACAAAGAACAGTCCTGCCATGAATGCTCCGGCCATGATGCAGTGGTCACTGGGCATCGAGAAGTCCTGGCCACATGGCAGCAACGCCAGGGCCCCGGCAACGGCATGGCACGGCCGGACACGACCGACCACCGGGGAAAGCAGCTGCTGGTTCAGGACCACTGCGGCCACTACGGCCACCCCGGTCAGCAGAGCCGAGGCTGAGCGTGCAGGAGCATCTGGCTGCAGCCGCCCCCTCAGCCAGCCGATGACGAGCAGCACCGACAGCAGCACCAGGCCGCCCCACAGGGCATAGGAGGCCATAAAGCCATGGAGCCACGGCGTCTGCCGGGCCAGCAAGTTTAGGGCCAGGTACCAGTCACGATCCATTAAGTTCTCCTCCCGGGCCGCGGCACGGCCCCATGAGTTGTGTGATGTCTACAATCGGCCTGTTTGGAAGTGGCCCGTGGCGCCCGGCGGCGTTGCTTGACCAGGCGTTGCTGGTAATGGACTCCACCCCGGGGTACGTGTGGGGGCCGGGCGTACAAGGGCGGGCCAAGGGAAATCCTGGGACAGGACGGGGCCTTCGCGCGGGCGGTCCCGGGCGCCGGGCATAGGTCACCTACCTTCGGTCTCAAAGGCAGGAACCATCAGCCATGCGGCGGTTCGAGCTGTCCAGCTCAGGCGGGATCCATCGCCGTGGCAACTTTACCTTGCCTGGCTGGTCTTCGGTTTCCCTGCCGGGGCCGCGGTCAGTGCTTGTGAACCCTGGAGGCGGGGCCAGGGGCTGTCGGCTGCCCCCCTGTCTGTGTTCGGTCCTGCCCCCGGTGCTACCGTATCGTTCCCGGGACAGGTAAAATAGTGTTCAGGCGGTGGATCCCGCCAGGACCGGAAAGGTTACCGGTCCAAACAGCCTCACGGCCTATGGTTCCTGTCCGAAACTGACGGCGGACGGAGCCCTGACATGCCAGTCTTTAACCAGGCATTTCCCACACCCGGAATCCATCATGGTGCCGCATTGGCGCCGGGCTGCCTTGCGGCAACCGCCAGGACCGGTGGTGCGCCATGGCAGTGAGTGTTCTTGGGGCGGTGCCAGCCACAGAAGGTCCTCTGTTCCGGGAGACCCTGAAGGATCTGCAGCTCGATGCCATCATCGGGACGGTGACCTCCGGCCGCGCCGGGTATGACCTCGTCCCCTTCTTCCATGCCCCATGCCAGGACCCGGACACGGTAAGGTTCCGGCACGAGGTGTTCGCTGATCTGGAAAACCCGTCCTGCCTGGCATCGATCGAAGATTTCAGCCGCAGGATGCAAGTGGTCCGCGAGCAGCTGGGCCAGGCGGGGAAGCTCCATTACAAGCTGCAAAAACAGGCCCTGATCCTCGCTGCAGCACAAACGTATTGCTCTGCCGTTGTTGCGCTGTGTGAGGAGCTGACCGCCGCAGGTGTGCGCTCGTCCGGGCTGAGGGCGTTCACGGCGTTCCTGGACACCTACGTTTCGTCCGGTTTCTTTTCCGGGCTCCGAACGGACGCGGACGGAATACGGGCTGATCTTGACGCGGTCTCCTACAAAATTCGTATCGATGGAGGACATGTCAGCGTCAGCCCCTACCGGGGGGAGGTGGACTACACCGCCGAAGTGGAGGCAACGTTCGCCAGGTTCCGGCAAGGGGCAGTGAAGGACTACAGCAGCAAGCTCCCGACCTCGGTCGAGATCGACCATGTCGAAGCGCAGGTGCTTGACCGTGTGGCGGTCCTTTTCGCCGACACCTTCACCCGGCTCAAGGACTTTTGTGCCCGGCACGCATCGTTCCAGAACCCTGTCATTGCCCGGTTCGACCGGGAAATCCAGTTCTACACCTCCTACCTGCGGCACATCCGCCCCCTGAAAGAAGCAGGCCTGCGCTTTTGCTACCCGCAGGTCTCCGCCACCTCCAAGCAGACCAGCGCCGCGGACACGTTCGACCTGGCACTGGCCGTGAAACTCGTCCGCGACAAGGCGCCGGTGGTCACCAATGATCTTGAGCTGACAGGGGCTGAACGGATCCTCATTGTCTCCGGCCCGAACCAGGGCGGGAAGACCACCTTCGCCCGGACCGTCGGCCAGCTGCATTACCTCGCCGCCCTCGGCCTGCCCGTTCCGGGCACCCGGGCCAGGCTGTTCCTTCCGGACGGGATTTACACGCATTTCGAGCGTGAAGAAAACCGGATGGACCTGCGGGGCAAACTCGAAGATGACCTGGTCAGGGTCCAGCGGATCCTCGCCCAGGCGACACCGCGCAGCGTCATCGTTCTCAACGAAATTTTCACCTCCACGACCTTGAACGACGCCATCTACCTGGGCCGGGAAGTGTTGGAACGTGTCGTTGCTTTGGACCTGATCTGCGTATGTGTGACGTTCGTCGAGGAGCTGGCCTCGGTCAGCACCACCACGGTGAGCATGGTCAGCACCGTCATGCCCGAGGATCCCTCGGTCCGGACGTTCAAAATTGTCCGGCGCCGGGCCGACGGCCGCGCCTACGCCAAGGTCCTGGCCCGCAAATACGGCCTGAACTATGACGCGCTCAAGGAACGGATCCACTCATGAAGGCATTCCTGCTCTACCGCGACAGCGACCCCGCACAAGCCGACCTGCCACTGCCACCGAACGCCCCCGAGCTCATCAACGATCTGGCCCTTAACCCGGTTATCGAGGCCATGGCCGACGGCGATGAATTCCTCCGCGACGTTGCCCTGCGGACGGTTATGGCAAGCATGAGCGCGCCCGATGACATTATCTACCGTCAGCAAATCCTCGTGGACTGCCTTGAACACCCCGGCACGGTCCGGAAACTCTACGGGCTGGCCGTGGAAGCGGTCGAGGCCGAAAAGAAGATTTACCGCAGCATTTTCAACAACTACCCCGAGGCCGTGCTGGGCCGGTCCATCGAATCACTGAACGCCCTGATGGCCGTTTTGCGTCACCTGCGCCGGCTGGCCGCCGACGCCCTCCAGGACTTCACGTCTCCCGGCATGCGTCGTTTCTTCACCATGATCACCGATGAACTCAGCGACGAGTATTTCGACGCCGTCGACATCCACCTCAGGCGCCTGAAATTCCGCGGGGGCGTGGAGATCAGTGCAGGTCTCGGAACGGCCAATGAGGGCGCCGGGTACAGGCTGCGCAGATCCGCGGCGATTCCAGGCGGCCGGCTCGAACGGCTCCTGCGCCAGTGGTTCGTCCCGGACCGGTCAGCCCTGTCCTTCCAGATCCCCGACCGCGACGAGGGCGGTTACCGCGCCCTGTCAACGCTGCGGGACCGCGGCCTAAACCTTGCCGCGAACGCCCTGGCCCAGGCCGATGACCACATCGTGGATTTCTTCAAAGCACTGCGGAACGAACTGGGCTTCTATGTCGCCTGCCTGAATCTGCGCGAACGGCTCGAAGCAGCCGGGGCGCCTCTGTGCCTGCCCAAACCAGAAGCGTACGAGGCCGGGACGGGGCCCGTGTGTTCGGCCCGTGAGCTCGGGGACCCCTCCCTGGCCCTGGCCGGGACCACCGTCACCGGCAACGACCTCCCCGCCGACGGGAAAACGATGGTGATCATCACCGGCGCGAACCAGGGCGGAAAATCGACCTTCCTGCGCGCGGTCGGGCTGGCGCAGCTGATGATGCAGGCCGGGATGTTCGTTTGTGCCGACTACTTCAGCTCCACCCCCTGCGACGGCCTGCACACACACTTCAAACGGGAAGAGGACGCCAGCCTCACCAGCGGAAAGCTCGAGGAGGAGCTGGCCCGCATGAACACCATCACCGACAGGCTCACCAGCTCCTCCATCGTCCTGTTCAACGAATCGTTCGCGGCCACCAACGAACGTGAAGGCTCCGACATCGCCCGGGACGTGATCCTTGCCCTGACCGAGCGCGGAGTCCGGGTCTTCTTTGTCACCCACCTGTTCGACCTCGCCCACTCGCTATTCACCCAGGGCCTGCCCGATGCCCTGTTCCTGCAGGCCGAACGGCGTGAAGACGGCCAACGCACCTACAAATTGCAGCAGGGCGAACCAACAGCGACCAGTTACGGCAAGGACCTGTACCTGCGCATCTTCGCCAATCAGCACGGACCCGCAGCCCCCGGCACGGCCGAGGAACGACGGGCTGCCGATCCGCCGCCAATCACGACAGGCACCCAACGGACCCTCTAGAAACCGCCCCGCCGTCCCTGCTGAACATCACGGGAGGAGACCCGGGCCGGCCCCCGGGCCTTGTTGACTCCTTGCCCTGGCGGCCTTGTACTCGTGGAAGTGCCGGACGGAGGATCAATCCGCCGGCGGCCGCCGGACACCGCCGGCGAAGATGAGCACGGCCCACACACCGTACTTGGGATGGAAACTTGCCCTGGCGGCGGTGCCCTCATTCCACAGCCGGTCCGCTTCCCGGAAGGCCGCCCGGCGAGCAGCCGGACCCGTGCCATACGGGATGATCCGCTCGATCGCCACCGGGCGCCGCCGGTTCATCTCACCCTCCGGCTGATCGCTCATCACGTCGGATGGCAGCATGTGCCGGCGGGCTGTGTGCTCATGCCATCAATCCTCTCGCTCTGAAGGCCCTTGAGTTACTCCATCGAGCCGTTTCGCGCACCAAGTCCGAACGTCCAGCCTGGCCCGGAAGGCGTGGTGAGTCTACGCGGGCCACCTTTCCCTGCGACCGGCGCAGGGCCCGCGGCAACGCTGGAAAACATCGCCGTCCCTTGCTTCTGCTGGGGCTAATGTGATTGATTACTGGGGAAACGGTGATGGATCTCGCCGGGACAGGAAATTCTCCCTGTCCGAACCGCCGAGCCGGCTGATAGTTCCTGTCTGGTGATGTATGCCTGGACAGGAGAGCCATGAGAACTTTCGGCCCAAAACCCCCGCCGCAGACGCCCCTTGGCACGGCAGCATCTTCACCTCAGAACCCTGACGGAATCCACCCAGGAACATGCCGGGGACGGCGGACGGAACACCATGACTGATTTCAATTCCCTCTACAGCTGCGGGGACTACCAGCACGGCCTCGTGACCGGTGTGATCGACATCCCCATGGGGTCGAGCCACAAAATCGAATGGGACAGAACAACCGGAGCATTCCGTCTGGACCGGGTGGACCCCATGATTTTTGCCAAGCCTGTGAACTACGGCTTCATCCCGCAAACGCTGGACGAAGACGGTGACGAACTGGACATCCTCTGCGTGACCCGCGAGCCGCTGCCCACCGGACTGGTCATCTCCGGCCGCATCCTGGGTTTACTGGACTTTCGCGACGGGGACGACCCCGACTACAAAATCGTCATTGTCCCCGCCGATGACAGGGACGCCGGGGACAGAATCCGGTCCCTCGAAGACCTGGGCACTCGGTGGCAGGAACAGATCCGGCACCACTTCGACCACTACAAAGACCTCCACCAAGGATCACCAACGCAGGTTTTGGGCTGGGGTTCGATCCAGGATGCCATCACGATCGTCGACGCCTGCAGCAAACGCTGGCAGGAACACCAGACACCAGGATCGGGCTAAGGCGCAGAACCCCGACATCCCCTTCGCCACGACCAGAGGAGACCCATGGAACATTCCACCGCGCCGGCCATCGCAGCTCCGGTAATGATGCTGGTCGTGGGTGCCGGTGCGCTGGCCGGGTCACTGATCAGGACACTGCTTCAACGCCTGCTCGGCGATACCCGGACCAGGAAAATCTGGGCAGCTGAAACCGGGACCGCCCTGGTGCTGGGCCTCATCACCGGAGCCATCGTTGCAGCAGCCGGCCCAGGACCACTTTCCGCCCTTGGCCTGGGCGCAGCATCAGGACTGTGCACCTATGCCGGAACCTGCTTCGCGCTCTCCGTCCAGGCAGAGGGACACGGAGGCTTCACCGTCCCGGCCACCCACCTAGCCGTCGCGCTGCTGGCTTCCATAGTCGGCACGGCCGCAGCGGTCACCTCCTCAGCCTTCATCTCGTGACCGAAAAATTAATGACGGAGGTGCCCGGACGCCATTGCAGCCACAGGAGAATCATGAAGACACTGAGCCAGCCCGACGAGCGTTGGCGGCGCCATGGCTGAGAGCACCCCCCAAACCGGCGGGACGGACCCGGAACAGATCAGCAACCGGGCCGGTGATCCTGTGCAGGAACCGGATACGGACCGCACCTGGCTGAACAAAGGCATCATCGGCGTCGGAAGTGCATCGTTTTTCAGCGACTCCGGCCACGAACTGGTCACCTCGCTGCTCCCTTCGTTCCTGACCTCAACCCTGCACGCGGGTCCGGCCGCGCTGGGAGCCATCGAGGGAGTCTCGGACGCGCTGGTCGGGCTGAGCAAACTGGCCGGCGGCCCCTTATCCAACGAGCCCTCACGCCGCGCGAAGATCGCCTCCGGCGGTTACCTCCTCACCGCCGTAGCAACCGCCCTGATCGGCATCTGCACCATGGTGTGGCAAGTGGGCATCCTGCGCGGCATAGCCTGGGCTTCCCGCGGCGTCCGTTCCCCGGCCCGGGACACCCTTCTCGTCTCCATCACCCCGCGCGCAGCATACGGACGGGCCGCCGGTCTCGAACGGGCCGGCGACAACGCCGGCGCGATCGCCGGCCCCCTGCTCGCCGGAACCCTCGTAGGACTCATAGGTATCCGCGAAGCGATCCTGCTGTCCTTCATCCCCAGCATCTTCGCCGCCGTCGCGATCACCATAGCAGCCCGGCACGCCAGGAACATCCTCTCCACACCAACCGGGCGGCAGAAACTCAGCTTCAACCTCGGCGAACTGCGCCGCAGCGGCGTGGCCAAGGCACTAATACCGGTATCGTTCTTCGAACTGGGGAACCTGGCCACCACACTGCTGATCCTTCGCGCCACGGAACTGCTCACCACCGAAGGGCGCGAACCCGCAGCGGCAGCATCCCTCGCGATCTTCTTCTACGCCGCCCACAACGGCGCCGCGACCATCGCGTCCCTCGCTGGCGGTCACCTTGCCGACCACGCCGGCCCCCGGCCCGTCTTCGCCGCCGGCGGCACCGCCTACCTCGGCGCTTACCTGCTGTTCGGTTTCGGGCCACCCGGCTGGGCGCCAGTCCTGGCAGGATTCCTGCTCGCCGGAATCGGCATCGGCTTTGCCGAGACAGCAGAAGCAACAACCGTCGCGCTGTCCCTGCCGGACCGCCTGCGAGGTAACGGCTACGGGATTCTCGGCTTGATCCAATCCGCCGGAGACCTCGGTGCCACCGTCACAGCAGGGATCCTCTGGGCAGCCTTCTCCCCAACAGTCGCGTTCACCTATGCCGCCGCTTGGATGCTCGCCTCAGTCATCTCCTCATCAGCTCTGCACACCCGCCCCGCAAATGACTAAGTCAGGCTGGGTTAAACAGTCAGCTCCACGCGGCGCACCACTCGGATCGACCATGCTCCGGATTTCTCACTTACTGAGCAGGTCGTCCTCGCCGTGCGATGGCATGCAAGTAGAACGCCGGCACCTGAGCCCATCCGGGCCACAGCGTCCTGCCCAGCCGGCCAACCTCTTCAGGCCCTTCCGGCAGGCCCTTGAACAACTGCTCATTCACTTTCTGCATGCCACGCTTGCTGGTCCACCCATGGGTATGCTGAAAGGCGTCGATGACGTCCTGGTACACCAAGGTAAGTGACGCCCAAAGCAACCTGATCATCGTGGTCGGCCCGCTGGCGTTACAGCCAGGCGGAGCCCGGCCGGGGGCATCCTGACGGTCTCAGATCGAGAGTCGTCAAAGCCGAGTGACACCAAGGAGAAGCATCCATGAACAAGAACGAGCTGGCCCAGTTGGGCCTCGACACGGATGGCCTTACGCCGGACGCCGACTACGTCCCGAACCCCTTCACCGCCGATGACGGTGTGCACGTCGATCTCGTGTGCCGCGCGTACCTGCAGCTCGAGCAGATCAACGCGCTGGGCGGTATCAGCCTGCTCGGCGGCTCGCGCGAGCGGCTGGAGGACATTTATGGCGGACTTGAGGACGGCATGGACCTGATGACGGCGGTGGCGCGCTTCGGCGACGATGAGCAGCAGCAGCGCGCCCAGCAGCTCATCGCGGCAGGGAAGATCAGCGGCTCCTGACAGGCCTCAACGGAACCCCGACAGCCCAGGCTGTCGGGGTTCTTTCTTTTCGTTATGCAGACCGAGCTGGCGCGAACCCCTGGGTTTGCCGGTGCCCGGCGTACACCGCGCGGACATCAACTGAACCAGGCGAGCGCCGATCAGCGGGCTCACGCTGGTGGTCGACTCTCTGATACGTGTCTCGCTCGTCTCGTCTGAGACGTGATTCCTAGTGCACTCGATGATGAACCATCATGCAGTGATCACACTATCTGGTGACGGGTTGTGCTAGAACTGCATTAGGTCACCTGTAACATGTTAATGCCCTCTTCGCCGGGTCTATGTCCTTAACCATGCATGCGTGAAGGCGCGAGCGGTGGCTGAATTGCAGTCAAAACGTGCTCGTGACTTTCATCGCGGATGCAGCGCCTGCACGAGCCCGGCCGAGCTGCTGCCCTCGCCTGGGCGGCGGTCTCCGGCAAGACGGTCAGATCTAGTGAGATGGGTCCTGATCAGTCACGGAGGGGTTCATTGGTCATATGAGGCAACGTTCTCGGACCCACCCCTATTGCTAACAGTGTCTGGTCTTCAGATGGTACTGAACTCCATCAGCCCTGGGCCTCGGCACATTCTTTCGCACGCCTGCATCGACCCCGCCAGGACGACCGGGCCAACGGTAAGAAGGATGGTAGGCATGAGTTAGCAGCTTGCGCCACGGGTGCCAGGGGTAAGGCGGAAGTGGTCCATGGGTGGGCTGTGCGCTCCAAAGGGGAGAACGTCTTCGCCCCCATGTGTCAGATTGCATTCCAGGACCCACTCGTGTCCTTGTCAGGAAGGAAAGAAGAGGACTCTATTGTGACAGGACCCGGATGGGGCGCTGACGTCACGTTGGGTGTACCAATCTGATAGTGGTTGAACTGCCATCCATTCGGGGCTTCGAGACCGGTCCTGCTAGGTCCGCTGCCTCAAGTGAGGCGTGGGCCGCTCCGGAAGCCCTCCGAGCTGCGCCCGGGGCTACCCCAGGACCTCCAACTCCTGGAGCTTTCCAAGCGCCACGCCCGCCATAAATTGTGTCTGGTCGACGAGGACACTGTCGTCAAACACTGCCCTGGGCGAGTGCATGGGGGCCCACTCCATGGGGTCGATATCTGGAGACCCAGCTCCGAGGTGCCCGTACGCTCCTGGGACCTCCACGAGGACACGGGAGAAATCGTCAGAGCCGGTCCTGGGGGACGGGCTGGGCACGAACCGGTGCTCTCCGAAGAACGTCCGTGCGGTCCTGCCCCAGAGTTCGGCGTCACTTTCGTGATTGACGGTGGCCGGCATAACCGGAGTGAACGTTGCCTCGGCTGTCAGTTGATGAGCAGTCGCCAGTTGCCGGATGAGATCCGGCAACTCCTGTGCGAGCCGCGCTTCGACACCGGGGCTGAAAGACCTGACGCTGGCCCTGAATTCCGCCGAATCAGGTATGACATTAGAGGCGGAACCGCCATGGAATTGGCCCACGGACAGTACCACGGGATCAAAAACGTTGAATCGCCGGGTGATGTACGTTTGGAGCGCGCCAAGCATTTCAGCAGCTACCTGTATGGGATCCAGAGCTTGGAAGGGGCGTGAACCGTGCCCGCCACGCCCGATAACCTTGACGGACAGATCTCCGAAGGCAGCCATGTAGGAGCCGGCACGGGTCGTGAACACGCCTGACGGGATGTCCGAAACGACATGCAAGGCGTAGGCAGCATCCGGTCGCCTGCCGGCTGCGTTAAGAACGCCTTCCTCCAGCATGATGCGGGCCCCCTCATGTCCTTCCTCCCCCGGTTGGAACATGAAGATGACGTCACCGGTCAGGCTGTCACGTACGGACGAAAGCAACCGGGCGGCACCAATCAGGCCCGCTGTATGCAGGTCATGACCGCAGGCATGCATCGCTCCATTAGTCGAGGCAAAGGGTATTCCCGTCTTTTCTGCCACAGGAAGGGCATCCATGTCACCTCTGAGCAGTACAGTGGGACGGCTCCCGACGGGGGCCTGGGTGGCCCCGCCGCGTAGTACCGCAACCACGGACGAGGCTGCTTTTCCCAGGCTTATTTCGAGGTCGAGTCCCTTGAGTGCCTCAAGGACCCGGGCCTGGGTGCGGGGCAGATACAGGCCGACTTCAGGATCGGCGTGCATTTCCCTACGGAAATCGACCAGGTCGCTTCCATAGGCCGGGATCGCCGCTGTGGCGTCCTCAAGGAAACTCAGCGGTGAAAACCGCACCGTATCTGTCGTTGAAGTATCTGTCATTGAAGGACTTTCTCGTCTCATGTTGCCAGGCTCTGGCCTGCTGCTTTCCCGAGAGGACGCGGACCCCCGTCTTAGCCACGCGTCACGTTCCCGGACTGTTTGTCGCAGGCCCCCACGGGGCCTGGCCTACGCTTGTTGGGGTCGGATATGGCGCCTAGAGCGGGGAATCCGTCCTGTCCACGCCAACCACGCGGTCGCCGGTGAAGAAGCGGACGCCATACTGCGGACCGTGGCCACCGATACCGCTGGTGCCCCAAAAGCTCTGGCGTGAACTGCCGGCGAGGTCGCTCATGAATGTGCCGTTGATGCGGACTTCACCGGCACGAATACGGGATCCCACTTCGATGGCCCTTGCTTCATTGGCACCGAATACGTAGGCATCCAGGCCGGTTGCGGGGCCGTTCGCATGGGCAAGTGCCTCCTCGACCGAATGCACCGGATGTACCGTTACCAGCGGCCCGAAAAGCTCTTCCGTGGCGGCCTCGGCGGCACATCCGACGATCATCCCCGGTGCCATGAACCAGCCGTCAAGACCCGGCAGCTCGCCGCCAGTGACGAGCTTTCCCCCCAGCTCGAGGAGCCGATTCACTGAGGCTTTCAAGCCATCACGCTGCCGCTGGAATGCCAGGGGACCCACTTGCGTCGACTCATCCAAGGCGTTTCCGACCCGAAGCTTACTGAGTTCAAACTTCATAGCTTCAACGAAACGGTCGTGAATCGACTCGTCAACCAGTACTTTGCCTGGCGCCTCACACCACTGGCCGTTGAGACGCGTCATGCCCTGCACAATGGACCGCGCCGCCGAGCTGACGTCGGCGTCATTCAGAATGATCACGGGATTGTTGGATCCGAGCTCCATCTGCATGACCGCCAGGTTGGACGCGGCAGCCTGCGCAACCGTCCGGCCTGCGGAATCGCCACCCGTAAATGAAAGAGCCTCGATCCTGGGGTCCGATGTCAGCAGTGCTCCTGTCTCCGAATTCCCATGAATCAGCTGAAACGCGGCGCCCGGGTATCCCAGTTCGGTCATGGCAGACACGATCGCCTCAGCGAAGAGCTGGCAACCGCTGGGGGCGTTCTCGGAGGGTTTGAGGATGACGGGGCAACCGGCCGCCATGGCTGCCGCCACCTTGCCGACCACGGTGAACGTTGGGGCATTCCAGGGGCCGACGATGAGGGCTGGGCCGAGGGGCTTGCGCAGGATGACCACAGACCTGGCATGGTCAAGGGTCTCCGATTCACCAAGCTGTTCCGCTTCAGCAATAGTTCCGCGGACTCTGTCACCCAGTGCACCGGCAATCAGGCGGGTGGTGCGGATAGGAACCCCGGTGTTGATGCTGTCCTGGAGGGCGACTTCTTCGCTCTTCGCATCGAGGGACGCGGCTACCTTCGTCAAGAGCTCAAGGCGGTCCGGGAGTTTGATGTCTTCAAGTTTCCCGGACCTGTGAAGGGTCGCTGCTGCCGCGAGTGCCCGCTCGACATCATCCTTTGCGGTCTTGCGCATCGGCTGCCGGGGTTCGCCAGTATTTGGGTTGGTAAGGTAGCGGCCGTTTTCCTCGAGCTGCAGCCATGTGCCATTGACAAAGGAGCGTTGCTCGACGAGGTCGGGGGCAATATCAGTCAGTTGGGCTAGTCCTTCAGTCATTTAAGGGTTGCTCCTCTGGTTTCGTTTGTGGGTTTTGTCGTCCATAACCAGTGACGGCAGGGGCTGGCCCCCGATGTTTGCTGTTCATGTTCGGAAGGCTGTGCAGCGGCCTAACGTTCGTTCCGGCCCGGCTGTGGCGCAAAGCAAGATCGCGATCACCGGTAACCAGGCCGACGCCGCAACGATCTACGCAGTTATCTGGATCACGATTGCCTGTTGGTCATGTTCAGCACGACGCGGATCGTCGACGCATCCGCCATCGCTTCGAATCCCTCGTTGATGCGGTCGAAGGGCAGCTCTTTGGTAACCATTCCATCGAGATCCAGCCGATTGTTCAGGTAGTGGTCGGTGAACATGTCGACATCGCTGAGGAACCTGTTCGCACCCATGTACGCGCCTTGGAGGTGTCGGTCGCCGTAGATGAGTGCATCTGCGGGGATACGCAGTTCGGACCCGGTGGGCATGAGACCGAGTATGCTGGCGGTTCCGTTCGGGCTCAGGAGCGAAAAGGCGAGTTCCGCTGTCTCACTGCGGCCGACCGCCTCGATTGCATGGCTAACACCCTGGGGAAGAAGTGACCGGACCTGGATGAGTGTTTCTGTCGGGTCAGGTGATGAGAGAACTGTGTCCGTGGCACCGAAGTTGCGGGCGAGCTCCAGCTTCGCGGGCACGGCGTCAATGGCAATGATCCGTCGAGCCCCAGCCAGCCTTGCACCCTGGATGGCGGCTATTCCGACGCCGCCGCAGCCGATTACGGCGACAGTATCCTCTGGCCCTACTTTTGCGCCGTGAATGACCGCGCCGACTCCTGTACTGATGCAGCAACCGAGAAGACATGCCACCTGGGGAGGCAGGTCAGAGCCGACCACTGCAACGGATGCCTCTTTCACCAGGAAGGCCTCCGCAAATGCGCCGATACCGCCGAGCGACTCGACGCTTGATCCATCATGTGAGATGAGTCTGGGCCGCTGCCGCTCACGCATCGAGTCGACCCGTTCGCACTGGGTCGGGCGCCCGCTGATGCAGTTGCGGCAAGCGCCACAGGACGGGGTTACGGTTGTTACGACGCGGTCTCCAGTCTTAATTCTTGTGACGCCGGAGCCGACGCGCTCGACAATGCCTACGACTTCATGTCCGAGGACCGCCGGCAGGGAGATATCCAGGGCCCCCTTCAGGTAGTGCAGATCGCTGTGGCAAAGGCCAACTCGCTCCGTCCGGATGAGGACCTCATGGTCCTCCGGATCATCCAGCAGCAGCTCGCGGATCTGGAGAGGTGTTCCGGGCTTTTCCAGTACGGCGGCAAGAATGGGTGTAGGCACTTGGCTTCCTTGAGGGTTTAGGCATTTGCAGATGGATCGCTTCGACCATCTTCGGCCCTGGCAGAGTTTCAAAAGTGTGTGGAGGGAACAGCCTTTACGGCCACTATGTGCAAGGTGACCAGCGTCGGCACATGGTGGAATGACAGGGATTAAAGTCAGCTTCCGCTTCCAACTCGGGATCCGCTCCGGCTGTCATCCACAGCGGCCCACCGCTCAACATGGTGTTCCATGGCGCGAAGGGCTTCCTCCAGCTTCGCCAGCAGTACCCGGGTCTCCTCTTCGCTGATCACCAAGGGCGGGGACAGGATCACCGCGTTGTTCAGCGGAGCAATGCCTGCCGGATAGACAATAAGCCCCTGGGCGAGGCATTCCTGCACGAAGGTGTTGGCCGCTCCGAGCGCAGGATCGGGCGCCTGCTTGCTTTCCTGGTCCGTAACGAACTCGAAGCCCCACAGCAGGCCCCGGCCACGGACATCGGCCATGCAGTGGTACCTGGCTGCCAGGGAGAGCAGTCCTTCTTTGAGCTGCTTCCCCCGCTGCCGGACGTTTGCAAGGACGTTCCGGCGTTCCATGAAGTCCAGGACCGCCAGGCAGGTGGCTGCCCCCAGGGGATTCCCCGAAAAGGTGTGCCCGAACGGAGCGACACCGCTGCCTTCCCTGAGCGCCTCGACAACATGGCCTCGGAGCAGGACGCCGGCAACAGGGGAATAACCGGCACTTAATCCTTTACCGATGAGAAGAAGGTCCGGGACGACGTTCTCGTAGGAACTCGCAAACCAATCTCCCGTCCGCCCGACGCCCGTGATGACCTCATCAATGATCAGCAGCACATTCAACCGGTCACAGATTTCGCGCAACCGGGAGAGGTAGCTAGCCGGAGGCGTCAGGACCCCGCCGGCGGCTCCAACGATCGGTTCCACGATCACTGCTGCGACCGTGCCAGGGTCCTCGTTCCGAATGGCATCTTCGAAGGCTTGCGCAGCCCGCAGCGCGTATGCTTCTTCGTTCTCGCCCGGCTGCGCGAAGCGATACGCGTAGGCCGGCGGGGCGAAGGAGAACGCATGCAACAACGGCCCGTAGTCGGGGCGGCGTGCTGCATGTCCCGACATTGACAGGGCTCCCATGGTCATGCCGTGATAGCTGATGTTCCGGCCGAGAACTTTGACTTTGCCCGGGAGCCCCCTTTCGCGCCAGTAGCTGACTGCTGTCCGGATGGCGAACTCGGACGCCTCTGATCCGCTGTTGACGAAGAATGCCCAGTCAAGGTCTCCCGGTGCCAGATCGGTGAGCCGCCTTGCCAAGGCCTCGGCGGGCACATTCGTGAACTGGGTTCGGTAAGTAAAGGCCACCCGGCATGACTGCGCCTTCATCGCCTCTGCAACTTCTTCTACGCCATGGCCGATGTTTGCAGTCATGGCCCCGCTGCACCCGTCCAGGTACTGCAGACCGGCTGAGTCATACAAGTAGACCCCCCGGCCATGGGTGACCACCGGGTATGTCTTATCAATGGTCTGCTTCAACAGAGCGCTCTCAGAAATGGAATACTCCTTTACTGTCCTGGCGAGCCTTCTGAGGCGTTTGTACCAGGGCTGATAGATGGTCGCTTGCCTCAGTGGAGGTCCGGCGGTGTTGCACAGGCCTCAGAAGATGCAGGCCGGGCCATCGAGTTGACCCCGTCAGGTATGACCAGAAGTGGGGTGATCAGAGATCAACGGGTTCGGCACTGCTGTGGTGACGTCGTTCTGGAGGTCACCACAGCAGTGCCTCGGGCCCGGCACGAGTCCGGAATCCCGGGGGGGTTAGCTCTTGTTTTCCGCCGTAGCGCAGTTCTCGCTTTTGGCCGGTTCGTGCTCCTGGCTTGATACCGGGGGCAGAAGCGCGGCGTATGCTTCGGGCCGTTTTGAGCGCATCACCAGTGCGGTCACCAAACCGCCGACAAACAGGGCTCCCATGACCGTTAGCAGGATGCCTGCAGCCAGGTCACCGCCGACAAGAAGCCCAAAGTTCTGCACGACCAGGAAGACAATCGCGCCGAGACCGATCACAGCAAGAGCGGGAGCAAACAGCGTGGCCCACAGCTTTCCTGTTGCCTTTCTCCGGAAGAACACGAGCACCGAGAATGACGTGAGGGCCATCAGAACCACCACGCCGAGTGTTGCTGATCCCGAAAACCAGGTGTACGCCTGCGTCACCGGGTCTAGCCCGAGGAGCGCCTCGACCCCAAGCAGGGCAATTGCCACGACCGACACAGTCAACGAGGCCCTGGAAGGAGCCCGGTGTCGGGGATGGACCGTGCCAAGCCCGGAGGGGAGCACGCCCTGCGTTCCGAGGGTGAACAGGTAGCGCGTCAGCACGTTCTGGAACGTGAGAATGCAGGCGAAGAGGCTGCTGATCAGGAAGACTTGAAGGAGAGTTGCCAGGACAGGGGAGACGTACTTCGCGGCCAAACCGACCACGATGCTGGTGGGATCATTCGTAGCCACTTCAACGATGTTGCTGTCACCGATACCGGCCTGCATGGCCCATGCGGTGAACGTGTAGAAGATGCCGACAGCGAGGACGGCGATGTACGTTGCGCGCGGTATTGTGCGGTCGGGGTCACGCGCTTCGTTGCGGAAAACAGCGGTGGCCTCAAAACCAATGAATGAGAAGAAGGCAAACATGACGCCCAGCGGCGGGACACCTTCACCCAGACGGGCGGGGGACAGTGAGTCACCGCTCAAACCTTCCGCACCGCCGTGGACAACCACCCCGATGTTTACTGCCAACAGAACGACCGTTTCAATGACCAGGACCACACCCAGCACCTTGGCGGAGAGCTCGACGTCCCGGTACGCAAGAGCACCGCAGATCGCCATCAGCACCAGACTGCACAGCCACCAAGGCAGATCCGGGCCGCCCAGATCGTGAACAGTGGTCTGGGCCGCTGATCCCAAGTATGAACACAGCGCAAGAAACAGGAGCAGGTAAGTACCCAGTGCAAAGGTGGAAGCCCCTAGCCCCATGCCCCGGCCGAGGCCAGTCTGTATGTAGGAGTAAAAGGCCCCCGCATTTTTCACGAACGGCGTCATACGCGTGAAGCCAATCGCGAACAGAAACAGGATCGCCGTGGCGATGAGGAAGAACAGTGGACCGCCCGTGCTTTCCGAGGCAGATACCACCACAGGCCAGCCGGCCACGACAGCTGTCATCGGTGCGGCACCAGCCACAACCATGAACACGATTGATCCGACACCTAGCCCGCGGCCGAGTAACTTGTCGGGGGTCAGGAGTCCGTTGGGTCCGGCATCCACCGGCTCAAATTGAACATTATTAGTTGCCATTCGTCCCTCCCGGACGTTTGAAGCCTAGTCATTTCACGATGCTTTCGACAGGGCGAAAATGAGTAGCACCGCTGAAATCCAACTGCAGTCGTGGCCCCCTTGCCACGGCTGCTGTGAACTGGGTTACAGCCTAAAGTCGCTCCTTACACGCTGCTGTGTCAGCTCTGCACACTATCCCCACCGCTCATGGTCGCAATGCACAGTTTTGGCGCATGTCACCCCGGTGTGCAGGTTGCACATGCCTGACATCGATGTGGTGCCCGTCGCACTCGCTCCCTGGCCGGAGCCCGGGCATGCTCGATACCAACGGAGCTTCCCAGACTCCACATGGGACTAGGAATCTTTGACGAAATCCACTCTCCTGAAGGAGCACCCGAGTATGAGCAGCATTATTTCCGTTTACAACCCCGCTACAGAGGAACTGATTGGTGAAGTCCCTTCGTACGACTTGGCTGAGGTTGACGCGGCCGTCGAGCGTGCCCGGAAGGCGCAGAGCATTTGGGCGCGGAAGCCTATCGCCGAACGCCGTGACGCCCTCTGGGCCATCGCGGACGCTGTCATCGCGCACACCGACGAGCTGGCCTTGCTCGAATCAACCGACGTGGGCAAACCGCTGGCCGCCGCCCGGCAGGAAGTGCTCGGAGTAGCCGAATGCTTCAAGTACTACGCGGGCATTATCGACAAGATCCTCGGCGACACCATTCCCGTCGACGGTGGCATCAGCATGACCTTCCGTGAGCCGATGGGCGTCGTAGCCGTCATCTCCCCGTGGAACTTCCCTCTGCCGATCGCGTCATGGGGTATCGCACCTGCCCTCGCCTGCGGCAACGCCGTAATCGTTAAGCCTGCGGCCCTCACCCCGCTGTCCACTGTCCGTCTTGGCCAAATCGTGAACGAACTGGGCGTCGTCGGCGACGCGCTGCAGGTCCTCACCGGCTCTGGGGCACGCGTCGGTAACGCCCTTGCCGAACACCCCGGCGTTAACAAGGTCAGTTTCACCGGTTCCACCGAAACCGGCCGGTCGATTATCCAGGCAGCGTCCAAGACGATGAAACGGGTCACCCTCGAACTGGGTGGCAAGTCCGCCAGCATCGTCTACAACGACGTAGACCTTGCAAAGTGCGTCCAGGCGGCGCCTATGTCTGTCTTCGACAACACTGGTCAGGACTGCTGCGCCCGCAGCCGTTTTCTCGTTCAGCGGGGAGTCTTCGACGAGTTCGTTGAAGGGTTCATCGAAACGACCCGCGCCCTGAAGATCGGTAACCCGCTCGATGCCACAACAAATCTCGGCCCTCTGGTATCGGCCAGCCACCGCGAATCCGTGTCCAGCTTCCTCGGTGACGGACTGAACGTTGTCACCGCAGGCGAGGCACCGGAGGGTCCCGGCTTCTGGATGGCACCGCGGATCGTTATTGCGCCGGACCCCAAGAGCCGGGTGGCAACTGATGAGATCTTCGGCCCCATCGCCTCGGTCATCCCCTTTGACACCGAGGAAGAAGCCATCGCCCTGGCAAACAGCTCCATCTACGGGCTCAGCGGCTCCATCTGGACCAACGATGTAGGCCAGGCACTCAGGACAGCACGGGGAGTGGAGTCCGGGGCTCTGTCCGTCAACTCCAACTCTTCGATCCGGATGCAAACGCCCTTCGGCGGCTTCAAGCAGTCCGGCATCGGCCGCGGACTGGGCCAGGCAGCCATCGAGGCCTACACCGAACTCAAAACCGTCTTTGTAAGGACTGATCGTGACAACTGAGACAGGGGAACTGGTCCGCACCGACCAAGGCATCTCTTCCGAAGTTTCCGGTGCAACAGACAGTGCTGTGCAGACCCTGAGCGTGCTTTACGGCAGCCAGACCGGGAACGCAGAATTCCTGGCATCCAAGATCGTGGACAAGGCAAACGCCCAGGGCTATGCAGCCGAGCTGATGAGCCTGGACATGCTCACCCCCGAAGATGCGGCGCGCAAGGACCGGCTGCTGATCGTTACCGCCACACACGACAACGGCCACATGCCCGATAACGCGCAACCGTTTTGGGATCAACTTCAGAGCGCTGGCGCAGACCTCTTTGAGGATGTGCCCTTCGCGGTCCTTGCCATTGGCGACTCGATGTACGAAGACTTCTGCAAGGCCGGCATCGACCTTGACACACGTCTTGGCGAACTCGGCGGCAAGCGGATCCTTGACCGCCTTGACTGCGATGTCGACTATGACCTGACGTCGGGCAAGTGGATCAAGGGCATGCTTGAGACCTTCAAGACAGTTGTTCCCAAGAAGCCAGGCAAAACCCCGCAAGCCTCCTCCGCCCCGGGAACAACGCCCGCTGAGCAGCCCAAAACCACCCGCCGGGAACCTGATACGGCCACTGTCGTCGAGGCCCGCCTCCTGAGCGCTCCGGAGTCTGAAAAAGAGGTCTGGCACTATGAGCTGGAGGTCAGCGGCGACGGCCGCAACTACCGGCCGGGTGACTCACTCGCCGTAATCCCGGCCAACTCCGGCGAGCTCGTCGATGACCTCCTCGCCTTTCTGGGCCTCGAGGGAAGCGAGGTGTTCGGTAACGACGGCAAGACAGTACGCGAGTCCCTCCAAAACGACTATGAGCTTCGGCTGCCTCATCTGGGCATCGTGGCCTGGCTGGTTGAAGATCTCGCGCCCGATCATCCCGTGCGGAACCTCGTCGAGTCCGGTGATCGCCTGGCGTTGGAGAATTGGCTGTGGGGACGGGACATGCTGGACGTCCTGCAGGAAACGAGATCAACAGATGTTGATCCGCACGAGTTCATCCCAATGCTGCGGCCTTTGCAGCACCGGTCTTACTCCATCGCATCCAGTCCACTTGCTGACGGTGACCGTGTCCACCTGACGGTCTCTTCCGTGCGGTACGAGGCTGCCGGGCGCCGGCATTCGGGCGCTTGCAGCGGTTTCCTCCAGTCCGCCGCGGAAACCAAGACGGCCATGAAAGTGTTCCCGCTGCCGGCCCACGAGTTCCACCTGCCCGACGACAGCTCAACTGATGTGATCATGATCGGCCCAGGCGTCGGAATTGCCCCGTTCCGCGGCTTCCTTCGTGAGCGCGAAGTCTCACAGGCCCGGGGACGGAACTGGCTGCTCTTCGGGGACCGTCACGAGAAGCCGTCCTGGCTCTATCAGGATGAAATGGAAGAACTGCAGACCAATGGAGTGCTGGACCGGCTCAGCCTGGCGTTTTCCCGGGATCAACAGGGCAAGGTCTACGTCCAGGACAGGATCCGCGAGGAAGGTGAAGACGTTTTTGCCTGGCTGTCGGGCGGTGCTTCGGTCTACGTGTGCGGCGGCAAACAGATAGCACCTGACGTTGACGAAGCCTTGCTGGCCGTGCTCATCAGCCACGGTGGAATGACGCCCGAATTGGCGCACGACTACCTGCAGTCCATGAAAGGCGAAGGACGTTACGTCAAGGACGTCTACTAAGCCTGCCTGCCCGCTCGGTTCCGGGGATTTTCGCACCCCTGGAACCGGGCAGGAACACAACAAAGCCTTGGCCTGAGTGCAGGGACGCGGTCTCAAATGTGACGTGGCTTACCGAATGCATGTAGCCGGCAATCATGATGTGCACTTTGCACATACGCCCGCGAGACCCCGCATTTAGTGTCTTTAGTAACCGATATCAATGAGGATAAAGAGGTACACAGTGAATCCGATCACACAGGTCCCGGAGGACCTCCAAGAACTCGAGGCAATCGACATGCAGGATAAAACCGCCGCAGGGTCAGCCCACGACGAACTGCAAAAGTTCGTCTCCGAAAACGACATCAAAACCTTCAAAGTGGGCGTCGTAGACCTGGACGGTGTGTGGCGCGGCAAGCGCATCCCCGCCCGGTACTTCCTGGAAAGTGTCGCTGAGCGCGGCACAAACATCTGCAACATCATCTTCGGCTGGGACATTCAGGATGAGATCATTTCTGATCTCAGCTACACGGGGTGGGACTCGGGCTACCCTGACGTGACCCTGCTGCCGGATCTCAACACCCTGAAGGTTGTTCCGGGGGAACCTGGGGTCGCATCCGTCATTTGCGATGCCTACGAAATGTCCGGCGAGCCGGCGGCGATCTGTCCCCGGAGCATTCTTAAGCGGGTTGTGAAGAAAGCCGAAGACCTCGGTTACTCGCCGGTCTGCGCCTACGAGTTCGAGTTTTACCTGTTCAAGGGGACTCCAACCGAGCTTGCCGCCAACGGCTGGCGTGACCTGACTCCCATCACGGCTGGCAGCCACACCTACAGCCTCGTCAGGGACACAGGCACCGAGTTCCTCATCGGCGAGATCCGCCGCCGCCTGTCTGAGCAGGGTATTTTCATCGAGGCCAGCAACAGCGAAAACGGCCCGGGCCAGTTCGAGATGAACATCCACTACTCGGATGCTCTCGCAGCCGCGGACAACGCCCTCCGGCTTAAGGCCACCGTCAAGGAGGTCGCAGCTGAAGCCGGCTACACGGCATCGTTCATGGCCAAGATCAACCCGGAGTGGGCCGGCTCCTCCGGGCACATGCACCAGAGTCTCTGGGATCCGGAATCCGGCAAGTCAGCTTTCGCCAATGCCGAGGAGCCCGGCGAGCTGAGCGCCGTCGGGTACAACTACCTGGCGGGCGTCGTCGAGACGGCGCCGGAGCTTACCGCCCTCTACCTGCCCACCATCAACTCCTATAAGCGGACCGAAGGCGGGCAATGGGCCGGATCCAGCGCCACCTGGGGCCTGGACAACCGTACGGTTGCCATCAGGTCCATCCCGTCAACGGGCAGTGCTGCGCGCATCGAAAACCGGGTACCTGGCGCTGACGCCAATCCTTACCTGGTCATCGCTGCCAGCATCGCCGCCGGCCTGCACGGCGTGGACACAAAGATGACCGCTCCCAAGCGGGTGGTAGGCAACGCATACGCCCTGGAGGAGGGACACCAGGTAAAGGAGCTCCCCGCAACACTCGGCCAGGCCATCGAACAGTTCGAGAAGAGCGAGGTCGCCAAGGAGTACTTCGGTGAAACCTTCGTCACGCACTACGTCCAGACGAGGCGCTGGGAGCTCCGCAAGCTTCAGACCAGTGTCACCGACTTCGAAATCGCACGTTACCTGGAACGAATCTAGCGCCCAGTGCAGCGCTGAGAAGCGTTCAATCCACCATTTTCCTTACCAAGAAAGAAGAAACACCCAATGACTACTCACCCCGGAAAGATCGCCGCAGTCACCGGAGCCGCGTCCGGAAACGGCCTTGCCATCGCAGAAAAGCTGCTCAAGGAGGGCGCTACCGTCGTAGCCCTCGACCGTGACGAGGCCGCGCTCGAGCGCCTGGTTGGCCAGCACCCGGAAATGGTTCCTGTTGTTATGGACGTCGCCGACGAGGCTTCGGTCGGCAGCGGCATGGCCGAGATCGATGCCAAGTTCGGCCGGCTCGACACCCTCGTCAACAACGCAGGCATCGTCAAGGGCAGCAACTTCGATGACCTCGGCGTTGCCGAATGGGACCAGGTCTTCGCCGTGAACTCCACAGGCCCGTTCCTGGTCAGCCAGGCTGCACGTCCGCTGCTGGAGAAGGGCGCCGCCGCCCGAGGCGACGATTCAACCAGCGCCATCGTCAACATCACATCAGTCGAGGCCCATATCGTCATCGCCAGCAGCGGGCACCCCCAGGTGCATTACAACGCTTCCAAGGGTGCACTCCTGATGTTCACGAAGGCTTTGGCCATCGAAACCGCGGCTTCCAAGATCCGCGTCAATGCTGTTGCCCCGGGCTTCATCGAGACCCCGTTCACCAAGTCCGTGCTGGAGAACCAAGAGGCCGTGAAGTTCCTCCTTGACCGTACGCCGCTCGGACGTATCGGCCGCCCGTCCGACGTTGCCAACGCCGTCGCGTTCCTGGCCAGCGACGAGGCCAGCTGGGTGACCGGTACCACCATCCACGTCGACGGTGGCTGGCTGGTTTACTGACATGAGGGCGCCCCTTATTGCCATTTCAGCGGCTCGGCAAACCGTCGATACCGCCTTCGGCCCGATGCCTTCAACAGTCCAGAACATGGCCTACGCCAACGGCGTCCTTGCCGCGGGCGGCCGTCCTGCCATTCTTCCGTCAACGGCAACAATCCCCGATGCGGCCCTTGAAGGGTTCGACGGGCTCATCCTCACCGGCGGCGGCGACATCAGCCCCCGACTGTATGGCGAGGACCCGATCGACACGGTCTATGACGTCTGCGATATCCGGGACGATTTCGAGATCGAGCTTTACAACGAGGCCATGCTTCGTGGCATACCGGTCCTGGCGACCTGCCGGGGAATGCAGCTTGTCAACGTCATTCGCGGCGGAACCCTGGTCCAGGAAGTAAGCCCGGACCGAGGGCACTGGCAGGACAACCCTTCGCACCAACCGTGGCACAGGGTGCAGCTGGAACCTGATTCCGAACTTGCCCGGATCGCTAAAGGCCTGAGCATCCCGGTGAACAGCTACCACCACCAGGGCCTGGGAAGGCTCGGGAAAGCCCTTCGCATTGTGGGACGGGAAGGCGATGTTATTGAGGCAATCGAAGCCGATGATGCCAGCCTGATCGGGGTGCAGTGGCATCCCGAACACATGGTCGATTATGACGAAGCCCAGAAGGCTCTCTTCGTGGATCTCGTGGAGAAGGCCGCGGCACACGCACAGTCAGAGCAACTACTTCAGGAGCAATTCTCATGAGCACAGAAACCGAGCGCGGGCTCAGCCACAACAAGTCAGACTTTGACTTCCACGGACGGGCACTCGACAACATTTTCGACGACTACCAGGACATGCTCGCCAACGGTCCTGTCGGTCACAGCGACAAGTATGGGGGCTTTTGGTACATCACCAAGAGCGAAGACATCTTCAATGCAGAGCAGGATCCTGACACTTTCGCTGTCGGTCCCTCCATGCTCCTCCCTGCCTTCGGCACCGATGTCCCCCTTATCCCGATTGACATCGATCCGCCGACCCACGCTGACTTCCGCAAGATCCTGCTGCCGATGTTCACTCCCATGAATGTTTCCAAGCTGGGCCCGGGAATGCGGGAGACCGCCCGGCAGCTCTGCCAGGAGGTCCTCGCGGCGGGCGACGTCGTTGATGTCTCGGCGAAGCTTGCCCGCCCGATGCCGACAATCATCTTTAGCCGCCTGGCCGGATATCCGGAGCAGGACTGGCCGATTTTCGACCGGTGGATCGATGAGATCATCTATGAGCGCACGGCCCATCCTGAAACGGCCTACGCGGCCGGACGCGAGCTCAACGATTACTTCGACCGCCTTCTCGACGAACGGGAAAAGGCCGGACCGGAAGCAGAGGCCAGCAACGATCTGATCACCCAGCTTCTGAGAGCGGAGGTGAAGGGACGGAAGCTCACGCGTGAAGAACTGCTGTCGTACTGCTACCTGCTCTTCCTGGCCGGGCTGGATACGACCGCCTGGGCAATCCGGTCCGCCCTTTGGTACCTTGCCGGCAACCCGCACGCCCAGCAGCAGTTGCGTGAAGACCCGGACCTGATCCCCACAGCTGCCGAGGAGTTCCTGCGGACGCTTTCTCCGGTCCAGGCCATGGCCCGCACAGCAAAAGCAGACACAGTTGTCCGTGGCCAGGAGATCAAGGCCGGGGAACGCGTCGTGCTCGTCTTCGGCGCGGGCAACCGGGACCCGGAGGTCTACGAAGAACCCAATGAAATCAAGATTGACCGTGAAGACAACCGCCATCTGGCCTTCGGCGGCGGTATCCACCGGTGCCTTGGATCGAACCTTGGCCGCGCCGAGATGGTTATTGCCATGGAGGAATTCCTGAAGGCTGTCCCTCACTTTGAACGGGCGAATGACGACGAGCCGTGGCACGGCGTCGGCCCGCTTACCCTCAAGATTGGAGCTTGATCACTATGGGAGAACTTTGGGTCGATGGAGGGCGTTGCCAGGGCCACGCCCGGTGCTGGGCGCTGGCACCCGAAACCTTCGAGATCGACGAGGAAGGCTATGCGCACGTCATTCCTGGCCGCGAAAACAGCGGCGACGAGCCGAACGTCCGCAAGGCCATCCGGAACTGCCCTGAACGGGCAATCCTTGAACGGGAATCGACCGAGGCCGGCGAAAAAGCCGCAGAGGTTTCGGCGTCGTGACACATCTGCCAGACCGGGTCGCGATTATTGGCGCTTCGGTTGCATCGGCGATGCTGATTGAACGCAGCCGTGAGCTTGGGTTTGCAGGCGAATTTATCGTCATAGATTCCGACCCGAATGCGCCTTACGACCGGCCCCCGCTGTCCAAGCAGTTTCTTTTAGGCACTGGTTCCGTCGAACCGGCCGAGTGGTGGCCGGAGGCTACGCCGATCCTCAACGCAAAGGCGATCGGGCTGCTCCCTGACAAGCGGACTGTTCTGCTGGACAAGCTCGGAGAAGTGGCGGCTGACGCGGTCGTCATCGCATCCGGAGCCGGTTCCATCAGACTGCCAAAAGAGCCGGCAGGCGTTCTCAGCCTGAGAACCGCCGAGGATGCCCTCGCCCTGCGCAATGCCGTGGATGCAGGGGCTGCCAGTGCGATCATCATCGGCGCCGGAACCATTGGTGCGGAGCTCGCCTCCACACTGGCCCAGCGTGGGCTTGCGGTCACCGTAGTGGATCTGGCTCCGCAACCAATGCAGCGCTTCTTTTCAGGACATCTGGGGGAAGAAGCAAAGGCATGGATGCACTCGGCCGGTGTTGTAACCCACTTTGGAGTTGCTGTGGAGTCCATTCAGAAAACCGATGCCGCATGGACAGTCCAGGTCAGCGGCCTGGACCTGCACGCCGACCTTGTTATCAGCGCTGTCGGCGCCCGGCCCAATACTGAATGGCTGACCTACAGCGACCTCGACATTTCCAACGGAGTCCGTTGCACTGCCGACGGGAAGGCGCTGCTGACCAGCGGTGAAATCGCTGACGGGATCTTCGCTATCGGAGACGTTTCGGCACGGCAGGCCGAGGACGGAACGTTTCGGCGGTTCGAGAGTTGGACTCAGGCGCAACGGCACGGTGCAGCCCTGGCTGAATACTTCGCCGGCTTCGAATCCATGGAACTGGAACAGGCTCCGTACGGATGGACGGAGCAGTTTGGTCGAAAGGTCCAGGTACACGGGATGCTTCCGCCGGAAGGCGAACTTGTGCAGGTCTACGCTGCCGAGGAACGCAACGCCGCCTTGTACCGGATCGGATCCGCGGAGGAGGAGGCGGCCTGGATTGGCGTCAACGCGCCAAGGCAGTTCAGTCGGGCCTCCATGGGCATGAGCCTCCTAAGCTGAAAAGATGAATACCCCTGCTGAGCCCGCGGCGCCGCAACCGAACGAGGTCCTGCCGGCTGACTATCGCCAAAAACTCCAAATAGCAGAGCTCCGGGCAGATACCCTGTCTGAGCTCACGCAGCTCATGATGGAAGGACCCGATCCGCTCGCGCTTGCTCAAAGGGCAGTGGACCTGGTTGCCAGGGCAACAAACTCAGCAGGGGTTTTCGTCTACCTGTGGGATGAACAGGAACAAGTTCTTGTTATGCGTGCAGGTACCGCTGGAGTGCAGAGCCAGCAAGTTGGAAGGGTCACCCTTCGCCTCGGCGAGGGGGTAACCGGCTGGGTGGGGCTTACCCGGCAGTCAGTTGTCCTTAACAAAAACATTCAGCAGGATCCGCGGTTCGTCAGCATCAGCGAACTGCAGGAAGAAGATTTCAACTCGATGCTGGTAGTCCCGATCGTGGCTCCGACCGGGACGCTCCTGGGTGTATTCAGCCTCTGGTCGTATGTCGAGGAAACCTTCACGTGGGAGTCAAAGCTGATTGCCGACGAGGTGGGCATGCTGCTTGCCAGCGGCCTGCTGCAGGCTGAGACTGTTGATGACTTGCGGCGTCAGTCTGCAGCAGCACATTTCCTTGTAGATTTCCCGATCAACTCCGCCACTTCGGTTCTGCAATGCGCTCAAGTGGCCGCCCAGTCGATCCTCAAGCACATGAGCTCCGACGGTTGCGTCATCGAATATTTCGGTCGTGGTCCAGCCACATCCCCGCCCACTGCCATCGCAATGGACAAGGGCGAGCGAAGCGGAACAGTGGTTCGAACCACTCACTCACGAACAGCAACCTCCGAATTTATCGAATCCAACTTCGCCGGACATGAGCGGATATCTGTTTCCTTCGGCCTGACGAGCACCCGGGGCATCGTCACCTGCTACCGTCCACGCCGCTATTCCGCCAGGGAACTTGACCGACTCAGCGCCATTTGCTCCCAACTGGCCGCCCTGTTTGAAGCAGTAGAACTGGAATCGGTAGGTTCCTCCCATGCTTCACGCCTGCTTCGAAGCGTCGGCACGAGCACATTCGCCCGCATTCTGGAGGAGTCAGGCTGGTCAAAGGGCCGCACACTGCCTGTCCTGGTACGGGTGAAACGGCTGAAATTCGACTCGGATGCGGTGTCCAGGCGCATTGCCCCCTACCTGCAGGAACTGGCCGGCCCACGGTCCCTCGTCTTCACGGAGGGACCCCTCAGCCTGCTCTTTATTGATACCCCCTCCGGTACGGGAGAGGAGATCAAGGCGAAGCTGGAGACAACTCTTTCTGAGCTCGACGAACACCGCGGCGTCTCAGCCTTCGCCGGCCTCGGTCCGGTGGCCCGCGATGTCGCTTCCCTGCAGCCTGCGCTTTCCGACGCCGAGACCGCACTGGCATGGACAGAACTGGTTGCCAGGACGTCCGGGAGACGGGTCACCTCTTTCAGCGAAATAGAACATCTGCAGGACGTGCCGCTCGTAGGGGAAGGGATGTCTGCGGAGATCAAGGACGTGCTCGCTGAACTCAGGTCCCTCATGCGCTACGACGCAGAAAATGGAACCCAGTTGGCCGAAACAGTTGCCATGCTGCTATCCAACAAGGGATCCATTGCGGACACGGTCTCCAAGTTGCACATCCACCGCAACACGCTCCGGCAACGCCTCCAGCGCGTAGAGCAGCTCATCGGTCATTCCTTCGAAGAATCCGGAGACTGGCTACCCACAGGCATTGCCGCACGGTTGGCGGTGCGGGAAGGCCAGCGCGCGGTTCTTCAGTGACGGCAACGGCCGCCCAAACTAAATTCCTGTTCAAGGACCGTCCCATGGTGTGAATAGTGTCGACCCCAGCCATCCGAAGCGCCAATGCCTCAGCTCTGCAAGCACACACATTCGGATCTCCATGTGCAAATGGCACTGCGGTCGCGGCGATGCCGTTCGCTACCTTGAAGTATTGGAAACTCCGATCGCCCGATAAGGAATTCGAGCATGACCTACCAGCCAGATCTTTCCCGAGGCGCCGGCACTTTGCAGGCCCTCGTCATACAGCCGGATCCCTATTGCCCGATCGACCGTCTCGGCCTGTGGCTGCACGATGAGGGTATAACCACCAGAATTGTCCAGCCATTTAATGACGACGTGATCCCGGAAATACTTCGGGAGGACGCCCTGGTGGTCCTGGGCGGTGACATGAGCTCGCTGGACGACCATGTCTATCACTGGCTTGCCCACATCCGCAGCCTTATGGCAGCTGCTGCCAGCCACAGGAAGCCCACACTTGGGATATGCCTCGGAGCTCAGCTGATGGCACAGACTTTCGGCGGTACGGTGACCAGGGGCGACCAGGGCCTCGAGGCGGGAGTCGTAGAGGTAGCATTACGGTCCGAGGCGGCCGGGGATCCCCTGATGGCCGGGTTACCGGGCCCTTTCTGCGCCGGGGCCATGCATGGGGACATGATCGACCACCTGCCACCTTCGGCGGTCTGGCTCGGGATGACCGCCCAATATCCGCATCAGGCTTTCCGGGTAGGCGAAATGTCGTGGGGAGTTCAGTTTCACCCTGAGCTGTCGCCGGCGGTCTACCGCCAGTGGCTATCCCTGGTCGACGAGAATGACGCGGTTGCCATGGAGCGGGCAGGGCATGGTATGCAGGCGTTCGAGAATCAAGACCAGATTGTGAGGGAGCATACTGAGGCAATGGCACGACGCTTCGCCCACCTGGTCCGAACGACCGCAACAGTGGCTTCCCAGTAGACCAAGTGGTGTGGCGGCGCTGCCGTTGCGGCTTGGACGTGTCCTGGACATCCGGCGCCGCGCCTCCTGCCCCCGGCACCAGTCATTCCAAGGGGGCGGGAACATGCCATATCCGTCGTGATCGGATGCGCCAGGTATGTGGCCCTTCGCAGATGAGCGTGGTTAGTGCTGGCTGAGACTGTCCCCGCCGGGCATTGGATGTTGTCGGTGCGGCGTGGTGCGGTGGGAATAAGGTCAGGGCCTCTTTGAATTGGTTGCGGCCAAGCAAACCAACACCCAAAAGAGACCCTGACATGAATAACTCTATGTCTTGTTCCGGTGGCCGCTGGTGCACGCGCGCCGGATGCGCTGCTCGGTGTCGAGGGCCTCCACATCAACTCCGTCACAGCAACCGCCAACGGCCTGGTTCTGCACGTCGAAACCGGTGAAACCCTCAGTGGCTGTCCGGGCTGCGGCGTCGTCGCGGTCGGGCACGGCCGCCGGCCGGTTCGTCTCCATGACACCCCGTGTTTCGGTCGTCCGGTGCGGCTGCTGTGGGCCAATCGCGTCTGGCGCTGCCCCGACCCGGACTGTCCGGGGGAACACCTTCACCGAGGAACACCCGTTGGCCGGGCCGCGGGCGAAACTCACCGCCCGGGCAGTGGCATGGGCGACCGACGCGCTGCAGCGTTTCGACACTTCCGTTTCAGCCCTGGCCCATCAGCTCGGCTTTTCCTGGCACACCGTCTGGGACGCCATCAAGGCAGAGGCCACCAGGCGCATCGGCATCACGGAACGGCTGGCCGGCGTGAACGCGCTCGGCGTCGACGAGCATGTCTGGTCACACACGGGCCCGCCGGGATCCGGCATGGTCACCGGGATCGTGGACCACACACGGGACGCCCGCGGCATAGTTCACGCCCGGTTGCTGAACCTCGTTCCAGGACGGTCCGGGAAGGCCTACGCCGACTGGCTCAAAGAGCGCGGTGCCGCCTTCACCACCGGCATCAAGACAGCGGCCCTGGATCCGTTCCGTGGCTACGCGAACGCAATCCGCGATGAATTGCCAGAAGCCATCACCGTCCTGGACGCGTTCCACGTCGTAAAACTCGGATCGGCCATGGTCGATGAGGTCCGCCGCCGCGTCCAGCAGGACACCCTCGGACACCGCGGCCGCAAGGGCGATCCGCTCTACGGCATCCGCCGGGCGCTGCAAGTCGGCGCCGAACACCTCACCGACAAACAAACCGCCCGGCTCGACGCGAAGCTCACCCTCGGGGACCCGCACCACGAGGTCACCCTGGCCTGGCAGTGCTACCAGAAGCTCCGCAACATCTACCACGCCAGACCCGAGCGAGGCAGGGAACTAATCAACGAAGTGATCGCTTCGTTCCCGTCCTGCCCGATCCCGGAAATCTCACGACTGGGCCGGACGCTCAAACAATGGAAGGCAGCGATCCTGGCCTACTTCGACACCAACGGCGCCTCCAATGGACCCACCGAAGCGATAAATGGCGTCATCGAAACCACCCGCAGAATCGCCCGTGGCTTCCGCAACTTCACTAACTACAGACTTAGATGCCTACTCGCCGCCGGCGGCCACCGCCCCTACCGGATCAAACAAACGAACCATGCCTAAACGCGAAGGGCCAGGTATGTTGAAGCGCCTACGTATCTTGAGCTCCTTGCAACAAACAAACGCACCCGTGTCTTCAGGTGTTTCCCAGCACCGGCCCCAAGCGGTGTCGAACAGGTTCCCTCAAAGACGACGTCACGGTACTTTCACGAAGGATGGTGCTCTCATGGTCAGCGGAGCCAGGGTCTCTCCGGCTGAGTAGCTGTCTGCGAAGACAGCCGCTCCTGCGCTGGTCAACGCTACCTGGACATTCGCCCACATGGTTACGCCGTCTTCCACCGACACCGCCGGCAAACGGAGATCGGCGAGCTGCACCGTCTCGTTTCCTTGCTCGATGGACAGGCATGCCCCGTCCGGCCCGACTTCTATTTTTGGGTTGCAAATTGCGACCGACATAAGCCCATGGTGGGCGAGGAAGCGCGCCTCCCCACCGAACTGGAGCACAAAGTGGTCACCGGCAGACTGGTCCAGGCTCTTGAACGGGAAATAGAACTGCCGGGTATTGGTCACGGCAGCACCGTCACGCAAGAGTATGCGTCCGTCATGCATGGACTGCACGTAGCGGACAAAGCTGTCTTTGACCGCCCATGCCATGCCGAGATCTGCTCTTTCAACAGTGAGTTCGGACATCAGGGTTCCTTTGTCGTTGCCAGGTTGCACAGGGCCGGTGGCGCTCCCCGCTCTCTGACACACCAGGTAGGGGAGGGGCTTGCGGCTGTTCATCTTCGACCATTTTCGTGGCGGTTCAGGTGATCGACATGTACTGCGGGCACATCATTCGCGCGGACCGTGTGCCTGGCGCCCATCGGAAAGGACGGTCGTTGAGGTTACGAGCCTGCTGGGGGAGCGCTGATGGGCGCGGCCCGTCAGGCCGGGTCTGAATTAGAGTGCCATATTCAGTCGTTCAGACGCGATGCACTCGTAGACGAGCCCGGGAGGAATCCGGTGGCAGAGCTCCAGGGTGTAGGACCAGGGGCCGTGCCAGGTGACAAGAACACCTGACGCTTCACTGTTGTCCCGTTGGGAACGCAGCCTGGTGATTGCTGCTGACAATTCATTATCACTGTGAAACCGTTCCCGATGCTGTACGTATCCAGCCGCCTTGGACTGCCCGCCCCTCATGATGCAGCCTCCCGCTGGAAGTCAGGGCAACGGCTGAACCTCTCGGTTTCCCACTTGTAGTCGACCCACACGTTGAAACCGTCTGCCCGGTGAAATAGCCGGCGGGGCTCAGCGCCGTCACTGTCGAGCCACAGGATTTGATCATCGTCGGTGACTGCATCGACAACTCCGCGCCGGATCTCCTCATCCTGAAGTTTAACAATGACCGGCTGGCCAATCAGCGGCTGCCACTTGGGTTGCAGGTGAAATGCCATTCGATGCTTTCCCTTCCTGTGAAGCGGGCCGTGTCTGCCTTCTATCGGGCAGACACGGCCGATGCCTTAAACCGTTACCAGGTCCTGCCAGTCGGCGAGGTCATGCCCGTGGGCATCGCTGACAGACTTGTGGGTGACCTTGCCTGCCGCCACGTTCAGACCGCCGGCGAGAGCGGGGAGCCGGTCGAAAGCACCCTTGACGCCGTAGTTGGCCAAAGCCACCGCGTAGCGGAGCGTGACGTTGGTCAGGGCGTAGGTGGAGGTGTTCGGGACAGCGCCGGGCATGTTGGCCACGCAGTAGAAGATCGTCTCGTGGACCTTGTACGTGGGTTCCTGGTGCGTGGTGGGGTGGGTATCTTCAAAGCAGCCGCCCTGGTCCACGGCGATGTCAACGAGCACCGAGCCGGGCTTCATCCGGGCCACGAGGTCGTTGGTGACGAGCTTGGGTGCCTTGGCGCCCGGGATCAGGACGGAGCCGATGACGAGATCAGCATCGATAACGGACTTTTCGATCTCGTATGAGTTGGACGCTACGGTCTTCAGGCGGCCCTGGTACTGGGCGTCCAGCTCGCGCAGCCGGTTGATGTTGATGTCCAGGATGGTGACGTCGGCGCCGAGGCCGAGCGCCATGGCCGCGGCGTTGGTGCCGGCGACGCCTGCACCGAGGACGACAACCTTGGCGGGACGGACGCCCGGAACGCCGCCGAGCAGCACACCCTTGCCCCCTGCCGGCGCCATGAGCGAGGTCGCACCGACCTGGACGGAGAGCCGGCCGGCCACTTCGGACATCGGGGCGAGCAGCGGCAGTGCCCGGCCTTCCTGAACGGTCTCGTACGCGATGGCGGTGACACCGGATTCGACAAGCGCCTGGGTCAGTGCGGGTTCCGCTGCAAGGTGCAGGTAGGTGAAAAGTAGCAGGCCCTCACGGAAGTGCCGGTATTCGGATGCCACGGGTTCCTTGACCTTCATCACCATGTCGGCCCGCGCCCAGGCCTCCTCTGCGGTCTCGACGATCTCGGCTCCGGCAAGGGCGTACTCCTGATCGCTGATGCCGGAACCGGCGCCGGCGCCGGTTTCCACGAGCACGTCGTGGCCGTTTGCTTTGAATTCGTGGACGCCGGCGGCAGTGATCGCGACGCGGAACTCGTTGTTCTTGATTTCCTTGGGGACGGAGATGATCATGACTCATGCTTTCTGAGGGGATTGATGCTTGTGGGCAAAAGAATGACAGAAAATGCGGAAACGTGAGCCCTGCTCGCAGGATCTGCGGCAGAATGGAAGCAGCTCATTAATTCCTGCATTGTGAGGAGCGTTACAGAGTGTCGGACTCGCAGAAACTGCAACAGGTGCCATTGGACGAAGTGGACCACAAGCTTCTTGGCCTGCTGTCCAATAATTCAAGGCGTACCAATCAGTCGTTGTCGGAGGCCCTCGGACTTGCGCCGTCAACCTGTCTTGCCCGCCTCAAGGCGCTCAAAGAGTCGGGGGTAATCAAGCGCTTCACCGTCGAAGTCGCACCCGAAGCAATGGGCCTGCCCCTCCAGGCCCTGGTCAGCGTGCGGCTTAGGCCTGGGGCCCGGCACCTGATGAATGCCTTCGGAAATGAGTTGCGGGACCTGCCCGAGATCAAGCAATTCTTCGTTCTTGGCGGTGCAGATGATTTCCTGATCCACATCACGGCCAGGAATACCGAGCACATCCGTCAATTCGTACTGGACCATCTGTCATCGAATCCTGCCGTCGCAGGCACCCAGACCAACCTCGTGTTCGAGCATGGCCACGGAACCGCCTTCGGACTCTAGGGATCTGGGACAAATGCCGCCGATGGCCCAAGCCAAAGGGCATCCCCGTTTTTCCCGACATCTGCGGCAGGCCCTGGTCGGCGAAACAGCAGGGACGCTGACTCCTTCCAGTCCATGTATTGCACTAGTGGGGGGCGGCCCCACCTGCTGCAATGGCAATACGAGACGCGAAAGAGTCGCTCATCAGGGAAAGGAGTCGAAGTGTCATCCTCAGATGCACATAACCCCGACTTTCAGAAAATCTTCGAAAGTCTGCCGAACCAATACATCATCGTCACCCCCGACAGAACGATCGTCGCTGCCACTGACTCGTTCCTTGCATCTACGGGAAAGAGCCGCGAGGGAATCGTCGGCATGGACATCCTCGAGGCTTTTCCGGACAACCCGGACAACCCTGACGCCAAGGGAACAGAGATTCTGCGCAGCTCCATCGAGCGTGTTGTCGAAACCGGCAAGATCGATATTCTTCCGCCTGTTCGCTATGACATCGAGAACTCAGACGGGATTTTCGAGCCCCGGTGGTTCCAGCCCCTGAACGCTCCGGCTTTCGACGATGACGGCAAGCTCGTCTATGTCCTGCACGGGGCGGAAGACATCACGGCTCAAATGACGAGCAAGAGCTGAACCCCGGCCGCCACCGACCCGATAAAGGACTGAAATTATGGACGACGTCAAAGCAACCCTCATTGGAGGACCGACCCTGCTCCTCGAGATCGCCGGCTACCGGATGATCACTGACCCCACCTTCGATTCCCCCCAGGTCTACCACCACCCAATCGCCGGACCCGTCATCAAGAAGCTCGCCCCCAGCGCCACCCCCGAGGAGCTTGGCCACGTTGACCTGGCACTCGCCTCCCACGAGCACATCGACAACCTGGACGTGGCCGGCCGGGGTTTTCTGACGATGGTGCCGCTTGCCCTCACCACGACGGAGGCTGCGAAGAACTTCGGCCCCAACGTCCGCGGGACCAGCGACTACGAGACTCATACCGTTACGCTTCCCGATGGCAGGCAGATGAAAATCACGGCAGTGCCGGCGCATCATGGCCCGGAGGGCGTGTGGGACGCACTCGGGCCCGTTATTGGCTTTGTCCTCGAAGCAGAGGGCATGCCGACGATTTACATCAGCGGTGATAACTCCGAGCTGGATATCGTGCGCGAAATTGCGGATCGTTTTCCAGCCATTGATATCGCTGTGCTCTTCGTCGGCGGCGCAAAATTCGATGTGATCGCAGATGGCGCGTACATCACCCTCAGCAATGACCGGGCCCTGGAGGCGGCCAAGATCATGGGTGTCAAGAAGGTCGTTCCAGTGCACGAGGATTCGTGGGAACATTTCAGCCAGAATGCGGACCAGATCAGCAAGCTTTTCGCCGATGCCGGGCTCAGCGAACTCCTCATCGCCTTGAAACCGGGGGAGTCTGCAGACATCCGGCTCTAGCAAACGGACCGCAGAATCGAAGGTTGGACGGTTATCGGCCAACCTTCGATTCTTGCTTAAAGGCAGAACCGGTGAAGGCCTGCGACGGACAGGCGGGCATCAACTTATGTGCGTGGCGCACACACAGCACCTCGAAGGGTCGGGAAGAATGGTGGCAGCACAACTCACGGATCGCTTGGAGCTCAGGGACGATGACGACCATTGCGGAGCAGTTCACCCGGGAACAAGACGACCTGGCGAAAACAGCAGGGCGCCCGAGTGCCGATTATTGGTCGATATCACAAGGGCTGCGGCTGCTGGGTGACCGCTGGTCCCTATTGATCGTGCGCGAACTCCTCTGCGGTGAAATGGGGTTCAACGATATGTCCCGGGCCCTGCCTGACCTTTCGCGGACACTGCTTTCCCAGCGGCTCAAGCGCCTGGTCCAGCTGGAGCTTGTCGTTCGCAACGATGAAACCGGCCCCCGCGGCTCACGACGCTACAGACTGACGCCGGTCGGCTACGCGCTGCGGCAGACCTTGGAGTCGCTGGGCCTCTGGGCGAGTCATTGGCATGCGCCCTTTGAGAATGACCTGCGGACAGGGCTTGGCACGCTGCTCGAACACATGGGCCGCAGCCTTGTGACAGATTCCCTGCCCAGGAAGTCGATTGTCCTGGGGTTCGAGTTCGACAACGTCAGGGGAGCTCCCCTTCATGGCTGGATCTGCACAGAGAACAGCAAGACAACCGCGAGCATCGGCCGCGCAGAACGTGTCCCGGATCTTCAGGTTCATGTCGCCCCGCGGGTGCTCTACGACCTCTGGTGGGGTCTGCGCCGCTGTGAGGAGGCGCGGCAGCTGGGCTCCATCGGGTTTGTTGGCCCGCAAGAGTGGGCTGCGGACTTCTCCGGCTGGTTCGCCCCTCGGGCAGCTTCCTAACGGTCAGCGCCCACCATACGGTGCCCCGCGGTTGACAGGCCCGCCGTTTCCCGGCTTCCTGCTATACAGGTACGTTGCACTGGGTCCTGTTTCTGGATGCCATGCAGGGATATGAAACAGGGTCTACACCCCTTAGCCGGGGGAGAGTAGGGTCAAGTAAACAGAGGTGCCGTCGCCCAAGCGTGTCTAAGAGACCACGTTGTGCCGGCGCTGCTTTCTTGGAGGAACCAGGATGGCTGGATGGAATGCTGACACGGCTGCCGGCCCAGTAGGGGCAGGGACCGTCACCCTGGTCGAGGAAACCTCGTTCTGCATTTCTTTGCCCAATGGCGACATTCATCCCGAGCACCCGCATGGCCTGTTCGTGCAGGACACCCGATTCCTGTCCCGCTGGAACCTGACAGTCAACAGTCATCCGCTTGAGTCCCTCGCTGCCGAGACGCGCGAGCCGTTCCGGGCCCTGTTTGCAGGTCGCGTTCCCCGTTCCGACGGATATGCCGACAGCCCGCTGATCGTGGAGCGCCTGCGGGAAGTCGGCGCGGGTATTCAGGAGCGACTTACCGTCCGCAATTATTCAACCAAACCCGTCGAATGCGCGATTTCCCTCGAGGTTGAAGCTGACTTCGCGGACCTTTTTGAAGTGAAGGAAGCCCGGATCCAGCGTGCGTGGGACGCAACCCGGTACGTGGATGGGGACCAGCTGACCATTTCCGGTGTCTGGCAAGGCATGCGAAAACGGGTCGTCATTCAGGCTCCGGGAGCAGAGGTGAAGCCGGAGGGGGTCACCTTTCTGGTATCTGTCCCACCGCAAGGGGACTGGAGCGCTGTCGTCAGTGCCCGGGTTGAGGTTGAAGGCTCTGGCCGGAGCGCCACCCTTGTCCACCCTGAGGGGGAGGAGTTGTCCCCCAGTGACCGGCGCCGCAAGGAATGGGTTGCCAGGATTCCCGTCGTTCGCATGGGTAACCGATCCATTGAGCGTACGTTACGGCGGAGCTACGACGACTTGGGTGCCCTCCGGATCGAGGATCCGGATCATCCCGAACGCGTTGTGGTGGCGGCAGGTGCGCCGTGGTTCATGACGCTCTTTGGCCGGGATTCCCTGTGGGCCTCGGAAATGGCGTTACCGGTGGATCCCTCACTGGCTTTGGGGACGCTGCAGACGCTGGCGGACCGGCAAGGAACCATCGTGGACCCGCTGACCGAGGAGGAGCCCGGCAAGATCCTGCACGAAGTAAGGCTTAGCCTCAATGCCGGTTTGGCCCTTGGAGGCAACTCAGCCTACTACGGGAGCGTCGACGCGACTCCGTTATTTGTGGATGTGCTCGGAGCCGTCAGCCGGTGGGGATTCGGAGCAGATATTATCGCCGGTTTGCTGCCCCACGCGGACCGCGCCCTGGAATGGATACGTCACTACGGGGACAAGGACGGCGACGGTTTCGTCGAATATGAACGGCTCAACGACCAGGGCCTGATAAACCAAGGCTGGAAAGACTCCTGGGACGGCATCAATTTTGCCGATGGAACACTTGCGGAGCCCCCGATCGCGCTCTGTGAAGTCCAGGCCTATGTCTATGCTGCGTATACCGCGCGTGCCTGGATGGCATACGACGCGGGCGACACGGCACGGGGAGATGATCTCGCCGATCGGGCGGCGGAACTGAAGCGGAGATTTAACGAGCAGTTCTGGATGCCGGACCGGGGGTACTATGCAATCGCACTCGACGGCAGGAAGCGACAGGTGGACGCGTGTGCTTCCAACATGGGCCACTGTCTGGTCTACGGACTCGTAGACGAGGACAAGGCTCCGCAGGTTGCCGAGCGGCTTATGTCTCCGGAGATGTTCAGCGGCTGGGGTATACGGACCTTGGCCAGCAACATGGGCGCATATAACCCGGCCAGCTATCACAACGGCTCGGTATGGCCCCACGACAATGCAATCATCGCTGCCGGTCTGTTGCGATACGGCTTCGTGGCGGAAGCACAGCGCATTACCACTGCGATATTGGAAGCCGCCGAATTCTCGGGCGGGCGCTTGCCCGAGCTCTTCTGCGGCTTCAGCCGTGATCAGTTCGCCGAACCCGTACCCTATCCAACGGCGTGTTCGCCCCAGGCTTGGGCAGCAACGGCCCCGATCCTCCTGGTGACGAACCTGATGCGGTACGACGTTCATGTCTCCCGTCGGGGACTGTGGATGGATCCTGTGCTTCCGGAAGCCTATGGTGATCTGCACATCACCAACGCACCTGTGGGTGGCGGCCGGATCACCATCGACATCGATAGGTCCGGCCCCTCTATTCAGGGCCTGCCTGAGTGGATGGAATTTCGACGCGGACATCGGCCATGGATTACGGAACTGGTCGAACAGGCAGACCGCCGACGACGGAAGTAGGCAGCCTGACTGTCGTCGACACCCTCGATGTTACAGCGCCGCCATCCCCTCTGGGACGAAGCCGGCGAACAGTTAGATGATGACTTCTGGCACGCCTCCCGTTAGGCGCGGCGACTTGCCCAACGGGAGACGTGGCATGATGAGCGCTATCTTCAGCGCTCATCGTGCCCGCACTTCACATGGCGCCTACGCGCCCGCTCAGTGCTCCGGCCAGTAGTCGTAGACGTCACTGGTCCCACGCATGAATTCGATAAAGACGCAGTCCCTGTCCCCGACGGTCCATGCTTCATGCTCCGGCGGCAGCATCATAAGATCTCCGGCTGAGAATTCCTCCTCGGATCCGGTACGCTGGCGCACCCCCAAACTGCCTTCCAGGATGTAGGCGACATGCGGCATGGGACACATATCCGTGTCGAGAATTCCGGTCTTGACCGCATCCTCCGTCACTGATGCTCCCACCGGGAAACGGACGAGAAGGGCGCTGGCCCCGTCAAGGGTCACCATCCTTTTCGTGATCCGCCCGATAGTAATGAGTTCGTACTTGTCCTCGTCGACAAAATTGGCCTTCTGCATACGTGTGAGGTCTACAGCCATAGTTCTTCCTCTGCTCCTTCGTCGTGTAAAGCGTCCGCAGTGACGCCTTGTTTCAATTCAGCGACCTGCTCTCTCTACCGGACAAGTACGAAAGCTGTACTGACCCCCATACCGCAGGCACGCATAAACGGCGCTCAAATCTACCCACGTTGCGCACTATACCCCCGGGGGGTATAGTGGATGCGTTGTCAGTGACAAGGCATGTCCCGGCCGGTGCCAACACCCGCTTTCACGGCCCGTCAACCCCAGCGCCCATTGATGCTCCATCAAGGAATGGAAACTGACATGTTTGAATCTGGAAACCGCACTGAGCTTCCCCTCGCCTCGAGTGCGGGATGCAGTTGCTGCACAGCCAACGTCTTTTCGCAGCCCACCTCCTCCGCTGCTGAGCTCACTCTCGAGGGCCTAACCTGCCGGCATTGTGCCCAGACAGTCGAGAAGGCCGTCCTGGTCCTTGAGGGAGTGGATTCTGTGGCTATTGAGCTCGTTCCTGGTGGCCTTTCCCGCCTCCTGATGGGCGGCAAAGCCGCCGCGGCTGCTGTACGCCAAGCCGTCATTGCCGCCGGTTACGTGGTTAGCGGCTAGTAATTCCCTGGAACTTCACGCCGCAAAAACGGCCCAGAAGTTGGCGCCCCCTCCCGAAACAGGAGGCATCGAAGCGCGCCCGCGGGCGAATGAATCCCTCCACAACTGGCCAGCGGGGTCCACCCGAACCCCAGCAGGCCGCGCAACCCCAAAAAACACCCGACTCGGGTACCCCCTGAACTTTCTGCGGGCTCTGCTGCCCGCCAATTTGTAGAGGACATGCTATGACCGGAAAAACAGGACAGCGGCGCGGATTGGTGCCGTTGCTGGTGATCGCGACCGCACAGCTGATGCTGGTGCTCGACGACTCCATCGTGAACATCGCGTTGCCTAGCATCCAGCAGGAACTCGGGGTGAACGCCGTGCATCTGCCCTGGATTGTGAATGCTTATAACCTCACGTTCGGGGCTCTGCTGCTCCTGGGCGGTCGGCTTGGCGATCTCTACGGACGGCGGCATGCATTGCAGGCCGGTCTCGCCCTCTTCGTCATCGCATCGCTGGCCGGGGGTCTTGGCCCCAACAGCGAGACCCTCATCGCCGCCCGAGCGGTTCAGGGGCTGGGAGCAGCACTGGTTGCGCCCAACGCCCTGGCCCTCATTGCGACAACCTTCTCCGAACGCAAGACCCGTGATGCAGCCCTGTCGCTGTACGGCGCGATGTCCGCTCTCGGAATTGTGGTGGGATTGCTTCTTGGTGGCGGCCTGACCGACACCCTCGGCTGGCGGTGGGTCTTTTTCATCAACGTACCCATCGGCATCCTCGTGCTCCTGGGCAGCCGGACCTTGGTGAGCGCAGGACGGCACGCCGGGAGTCTCGATGTCAGGGGCGCCGTATTGGGAACCAGCGGCATGGTCGCCCTGGTGTACGCAATTACCCGCTTTGGCGAGGAGGGTTTCGCTGACCCTCTGGGCCTTGGTCTGGTAGCCGCTGCAGCCCTGCTGCTGGCTGCCTTCATCGCCCTGCAATCCCGCAGCAGCACGCCGCTGGTCCCACTGGGGCTGTTCCGGGACCGTGGCCGCGCTGGCGCATACGCCTCCATGCTGCTGCTAGCCATTGGTCCCATGGGCAGCTTCTACGTGATCACCCTCTATCTCCAGCAGGTTCAGCATTACGGCCCTCTGCGGACCGGTGCCAGCTGGCTGCCGTTCGCGGCAGGGCTGGTGCTCGGGGCAGGGGCCGCGCCTAAGCTGCTGCTGAAGATGGCCACGCGCCTCATCGCAGCAGCGGGGGCACTGCTCAGTGCCGGGGCTGCCTTCTGGTTCTCCTTCATCCAGGTAAACACGAACTACTGGCTGCACCTGGCACCGGCCATGTTCATCCTCGCCCTTGGGTTCGGTCTCGGCATTATCGCCCTGACCCAGGCCGCCGTATATCACACGAAGGAAACCGAGGCCGGAATTGCCTCTGCGCTGCTGAACTCGGCCCAGCAAATCGGCGTTGCCCTCGGACTGGCCGTTTTGGCAGGCGTTGCTGCAACGGTCAGCAACAGCAGCCAGCATTCGGCCGTCACCGAGGCAGGCCAACTGGTCGCCGGATACGGCAGCGCACTTGCCGTCGCGGCTGGGCTGCTGGTGGCTGCAGGAATACTGGCTGCAGCTACCTTGCCTTCCCGAACCGCGGCACAGGCCAACGCCCCCGCTGCGGCCGGAATTCATTAGGCGGACCCGGACAGGGACTGTCTCCAGTGACGAGAAGGTACAGCATGCGCGCCCCTGTGCCTGGGCGCGCATGCTCGGCGACAGGTATCGTCCGCTCGAAAAGCGCAGCTAGAGCCTCGCCTAGATACCACCGGGTCACCGTTCAATAGCCGGCGGACCTCGCGAAACGCTTCGAAGCGGCGGTTGACCCGGGCTTCCCCGCCCCTGTGGGCAGTATTCCTGGCCGCTAACAACCCGGTGCTGCGCTTCAGGGGATCCTCCTCCGACTTTGTGTTCCGCCAGCCTAGCCCTGGTGTATCCCCATTCTGGAGGACATGCAACGGAATTTGTAGGTCTGCGGTACCCACGAGAACCCCAGAGCTGGTCGGACCGATCCTGGTTACCGTCCACCAATCAGCCAGAATTTCGATGTCAGCAGGGCGCGCACACATGGTCTTTACGCTTTCCTGCCACGCTTGCTGGTCCACCCATCGGTATGCTGAAAGGCGTCGATGACGTCCTGGTACGCCAGGTAAGTGACGTCCAAATCAATGTGATCATCATGGTCGGCCCGCAGGCGTTCCAGCCAGGCGGAGCCCGGCCGGGGGCATCCTGACCGTCTCAGATCGAGAGTCGTCACAGCCGAGTGACAGTCCCAAAACCAAGGAGAAGCATCCATGAACAAGAACGAGCTGGCCCAGTTGGGCCTCGACACGGATGGCCTTACGCCGGACGCCGACTACGTCCCGAACCCCTTCACCGCCCATGACGGTGTACACGTCGACCTCGTGTACCGCGCCTACCTGCAGCTCGAGCAGATCAACGCGCTGGGCGGCATCAACTTGCTCGGCGGCTCGCGCGAGCGGCTGGAGGAGATCTATGGCGGACTTGAGGATGGCATGGATCTGATGACGGCGGTGACGCGCTTTGGCGACGATGAGCAGCAGCATCGCGCCCAGCAGCTCATCGCGGCAGGGAAGATCAGCGGCTCCTGACAGGCCTCGACGGAACCCCGACAGCCCCGGCTGTCGGGGTTCTTTCTTTCGTCATGCAGACCGGACTGGCAAGAACCCTTGGATATGCCGAGGCCCGGCATGCGTCGCGCGGACATCAACTGAACCAGGCGAGGCCCACTCTTCCCCTGGACAGGGACCGCGGGAACCTCAGCATTTGGTTCCATAGCCGCTCATTATCCGTCCATGCCGCGGCTCCTGTCTCCCGGCGCGTCCATGCGCCTAAGCAGGAAGAAGTCCGACCCTGGTGTTCATGTGGTGTTCGCACCGTTCTGCCTGATAATGCAAGAATCGCAGCACCCTCGCTCACACCGTTATTCGCTTTCCTCCGGGAGCCGGAAAGACCATGTTGGCCGAGAGGTTGCCTGGTTTACTTCCGGATTTGGCGGAGACAGCAGCAATGGAAGTGACGGCCATCCATTCCTTGGCAGCCGTCCAGGCATCCGCCGTGCGGC